>Ga0228700_1000754_pt1 | contig 25794 bp, 22 predicted proteins | sample McNCre317_Aug_MG_FD_178019 | JGI IMG/M metagenome (GOLD analysis project Ga0228700, IMG submission 178019) | Freshwater microbial communities from McNutts Creek, Athens, Georgia, United States - 3-17_Aug_MG | ecosystem: Environmental > Aquatic > Freshwater > Creek | place: USA: Georgia...
AGGGTGCCGGCAAAGGTGTTGCGGATCATTTCGGTGGCACCCAGGCTGATGGTGACCTTGCCGACCTGGGGGATGTTCTGCGCCTCCACCGACTTGCGCAGCCGCTCCAGCAGGCCCGCCGCTTCGTCGCGGTTGCCGCAGCGGATCATCAGCACAAACTCTTCGCCGCCGAAGCGAAACACCAGGTCGTCGTTGCGCAGGGCATTCATGAGCAGCTGCGCCAGCAGGATCAGCACCTCGTCGCCGTACAGATGGCCAAAGCGGTCGTTCACCGACTTGAAGTGATCGATGTCGATCATGGCAATCCAGTAGGTGGCCTGGGCCTTGGGGCGGCGCTTTTCCACGGCCACCGGCACACCATCGTCCTCATAGGGCTGCAGTTCGTAGACGCGGCTGAAGCACTCGTCAAAGGTCTTGCGGTTGGCCAGGCCGGTGAGTGAATCGGTCTGCGACTCCTGCAGCAGCTGGCAGAAGTTGCGGTAGATCTGCAGCATGCCGTCGATCATGTGGCGGTCGTTGTCGCGCAGCTCCATGGCGCTGTGGATCACCAGGTAGGTGGTGGCCATGCGCGAGTCCATCACGGTCATCACGATCAGGATGCCGTCGTCCACCGCGATCTGGAAATGGGCATTCTCGGAAGCCACATGCTCGCGAAAGGCCTGCAGCAGCTCGGGATGCACCTGGAAGTTTTCGCGGATGACCAGGCAGCGTGACGGGCTGTGCAGCAGCTGGGAGCGGATTTCGCCGCGGTTGGACACCTTGTACAAGGCCAGCCCGGTGGGAAGGATGAAGCCATGCAGCGACTTGAGCAGGCTGGCCTCCAGCAGTTCCAGATCACGGATGCCAGTCAGGCTGACCAGCTGATCGAGCAGGTGGGATGTGTTGAACATGGGCTTGGGCAGGTGTTCTCGGCCATCATACATTTGCCAGCGCTTGCGGGGACAAATAAATCGGGCCCAAACCCACATAAGATAGTGGCACTGCCAAACCAAAGCGACCAGGCCTATGAACCCCAAGACCATGAAACACAGCGCCAGCATCTGGGACGGCGAGGTGGGCCAGTCCCGCTGCATTGACGTGGTGCACTGGGAGGGCGATATCACCCCGGAACAGCTGGCCAATGTGGCCACCCAGATCTCCACCGTCTGGCAGATGGTGGACTTGCAGCTGGACCCCGCCCACCCCCTGCACGGCAACGTCTACCACCTGCGCAAGATGGCCGACGACGAGTACGAAGAGGCCGAATACCGCAAGCGCCGCGCCGCCTTTGAGGCACGCTACGCGGGCAAGCGGGTCTGGGTCCATGGCTACCACTACGAGGAAGACGCCCAGACCGGCAGCAGCGAGCCCTTCTTCTACGACACCATGTTCAGCACCCTGTTCATCACGCTGGCCGACATCGAAGCCCTGTGCGACCAGCACTACGGCGCCGATGTCTGGGACGAGTACAGCCTGTACCTGGACGACAAGTTGCCCACGCCACTGGCGATTGATTTCTAGGCCCCAGCGGCCTGCCTTCATGCAACGCACTGGCTCCCCACGCAACCCGAAGTGGGTGGGCGTGTGTCTGGCCTTGCTGCTTGGGGTGGCGCCGGCGCTGACGCTGGCCAAACCCCTGCTGCTGCTGGGCAATGCGCAGATCGCCCCCATCGTGTTCCAGCGCGGTACCGAGGCCCAGGGCGTGGCGGTGGACCTGACGCGCGCCGCCCTGGTCCATGCCGGACTGCAGGCCGAGCTGCGGGCGCAGGAGTGGCAATCGGCGCAGAAGGCGGTGCAAAGCGGGGAGGCCGACGGGCTGATGCAAATCAACCCGAACCCCGAACGCGAGAAGATCTATGACTTCTCCGACGTGCTGCTGGACTCGCACTTTCACCTCTTCGTGCCCACCGGCTCGCACCAGATCAGCGATCTGGCCTCCCTGGACGGCAAGCGTGTGGGTGTGGAGGGCGGTGGCTTTCCCATCACCTTTCTCAAGCCGCACAGCGCCATCGTGCTGGTGACCGTGCCCAGCTGGCACCGGGCCTTCGAGATGCTGCGCGATGGCCAGCTGGATGCGGTGTTTGTGGACCGCTGGGTCGGTGAATACGAGCTCAGCGTGAGCCATATCGACGGCGTCACCGTGCTGGAGCCGCCCCTGGTGAGCAGCCAGTCACGCATTGCGGTGCGCAAGGGGCAGGCCGAGCTGCTGGCGCGCATCAATGCCGGCCTGGCCTCGATCCAGGCCGACGGCACGCGCCAGGCCATCCTGGAGCGCTGGCAGGGCAAGCAGGTGGTCTATGTGACGCGCCAGGCCTATGAGCAGGTGGAGTGGCTGCTCTCGCTGGCTGCCATTGCCCTGCTGCTGCTGATCCTGGGGGCCTTGGTGCTGCATGCCCGCAGCACGCGCCGGCGCAACGCCGAGCTGCTGCAGGCCCAGGAGCAGCTCAAGCTGGCCCTGGACATCCGCACCCAGGCCTTGCAGGAAGCCACACAGGCCAAGGCCGCCACCGAAATCGTGCTGGCCGAACAGCGTGCCGTGCTGGGCAGCGACTTCATCGGCCTGCTGCGCTCAGACCTGCAGTCGCGCACCCTTTTGTGGACCAACAACGCAGCCTGCCGCATGCTGGGCTATCCGCTGGAGGGCCTGGCCGGTCTTCCCACCCGGGTGCTGTTTGCCAGCGAAGAAGACTACCTGGGCTTTGGACAGACCTTTTACCCGGAGTTGCGCGGTGGCGGCCCCATCCATGTCGAGGTGCGCCTGCAGCGGCGCGATGGCAGCGTGGGCTGGTACCAGATCAGTGCCAGCCTGCTCAAGGAACAGGTGGCCGTGGCTGCCATCGTCGATGTGACCGAGCGCAAGGTGATCGAAGACGAGGCCGCCTACCTGGCCTACTTTGACCCCCTTACGGGCCTGGCCAACCGGCGCATGTTGAGCAGCCGCATCACCCTGGCCCTGGCGCAGAGCAAGCGCTCCGAGCGCCATGGCGCCCTGATGTTCCTGGACCTGGACAACTTCAAGCCGCTCAATGACCGCCACGGCCATGAGTTTGGCGACCTGATGCTCAAGGAGGTGGCGCGCCGCCTGCAAGCCTGCGTACGCGAGACCGATACCGTGGCCCGCTTTGGCGGCGATGAATTCGTGGTGCTATTGGGTGAGCTCGACGGCGATGCGCAGACCGCCACCCGCATGGCCGAGGAGGTGGCCGAGAAGATCCGCAAGTGCCTTAGCCTGCCCTATGCACTGCAGCCGCCCCCTGCCGCCGCCGATGCCTCCCCAGGTGTCTTGGCAACGGGTGCGGATGCCGCCCCTACCGTGGTGCACCATGCCTCGGCCAGTGTGGGTGTGGCCCTGTTCCGTCATGGCCAACCCGGTGCCAGCGAACTGCTCATGCGCGGCGATGCCGCCATGTATGCCGCCAAGTCCGCCGGCCGCAACCGGGTGGCCTTTGCCCCAGAGGGGTAGCTGCCCCCACCCCTGGGCTATTGCACGGTGCCCATGGGGGCGACGGTGCTCACGGGCAGTTTGAGCTCGCGCCGGCTCTCCACGCCTTTGTCGTCCACAAAGACCAGGGTCAGCGCAATGGTGGTGTCGGGGGTGAGCTGGCTTTTCAGGTCCAGCAGCATCAGGTGGTAGCCGCCGGGCTTGAGCTCCACTGCCTTGCCGGCGGGCAGCTCCAGGCCATCGGGCAGGGCCTGCATCTTCATGATGTTGTTTTCCACGGTCATGGCATGCACCTGGGCGATGCCTGCCACCGGCGAGGACACTGCTTTGAGCCGCAGGTCGCGCGATGCCACCAGGCGCATGAAGGCGCCGCTGGCCTTCTGTCCCGGCACCGTGGCACGGGCCCAGGCATTTTGCACTTGCACCTCTTGGGCCAGCGCGCTGACCGCACACAGGGCCATGGCCAAGCCGGCGGCACCCAGGCGGCGCCACAGGCGCGCCTTGCCTGGCGGGGTAAAAAAGGAATACGACATGCGTGTCTCGTCAGAAAAGGGGAACGCCACGCCGACTGCAAGGGGCGTGGCGCGTGAAGCCGCCGATTATTGCAGCATCAGCTTGCTGCTGCTGCGCCCCAGGGCAAGGTGCTGCGGGCCCTGGCCGGCCAGCTGGAAGGCCGAGACCACCTGGGCCAGGCGCTGGGCCTGTTCGCGCAGGCTCTCGGCCGCGGCCGCTGACTGCTCCACCAGGGCCGCGTTCTGCTGCGTCATCTGGTCGAGCTCACCCACCGAGGAATGAACCTGGCCGATGCCATCGCTTTGCAGGGTGGCGGCGGCCGAGATTTCGCCAATGATGTCCGACACCCGGCGCACCGAGCTGACGATCTCCTGCATGGTTTCGCCGGCGCTGGCCACCAGGCGCGAGCCCGAGTCCACCTTGTTGACCGAGACTCCGATCAGGTTCTTGATTTCCTTGGCCGCCTCGGCCGAGCGCCCGGCCAGCGAGCGCACTTCGCTGGCCACTACCGCAAAGCCGCGTCCCTGCTCGCCGGCTCGCGCGGCTTCCACCGCTGCATTGAGCGCCAGGATGTTGGTCTGAAAGGCAATGCCGTCGATCACGCCAATGATGTCGAAGATCTTGCGCGCACTGACGTTGATCTCTTCCATGGTGCTGACCACCTGGCCCACCACGTCGCCGCCCTTGGCCGCCACCGCCGAGGCGCTGGCCGCCAGCGACAGCGCCTGGTGCGCCGCATCAGCCGACTGGCGCACGGTGTGGTTGAGCTGGTCGGTGGAGCTGGCTGCGCTTTGCAGATTGCTGGCGGTCTGCTCGGTGCGCATGCTCAGGTCCTGGTTGCCGGTGGCGATCTCTGCGCTGGCCAGTCGGATGGACTCGGCCGACTCGCGTACCGTGGCCAAGGACTGGTTGAGCTGTGCCGCCATGCTGCCCATGGCGCGCAAGAGGTCGCCCACTTCGTCCTGGCTTTCGCTGCGGGCATCGACCATGAGGTTGCCGTTGGCGACTTCATGGGCGAGCTGGGCCGCACTCTGCAGGTCGGCCACCACGCGCTTTTGCATGCGCCAGGCCAGCAGCACGGCCAGGCCGCCCATCAGCAGCGAGACCAGGGCCAGGGTCCAGCTGATGCTGCGGCCCTGGCTGCGTGACTGGGCAATGGTCTCGTGCGAGGTGGCTTCAATCTCGGCGCTGATGCCCCCCAGGGCCTTGGTCAGCTGCTTGAAGGTGACCTCGGCGCGCTGCATGGCGCCAATGCCGGTATTGGCGTCCATCTGGGCAAAGTTGATGGCCGCGTCGGCCTGCTTGGCATAGGTGCCGGCCAAGGCGCCTGCCGCCTTGATTTCGTCTTGCACCTTGGTGTCCAGAGCCGGGTTGGCGGCCAGCGCCTCCACCTGGTGCTGGGCCGCGCCCAGCTGCGCGGCGAACTCGGCGCGCACGGCCTTGACCTTGGCCTCATCCAGCGAATCGACCAGGGCCACCGTGCGGTAGACACCGGCATGCACCTCAGCCATTTGCTGCTGTGCTGCCGCCATGGTCTTGAACAGATCCAGGCTGGCCTGCGATGCGCTCAAGCCCTTGTCGGACTGCACATTCTGCAGGTAGCTGTTGACCTGGCTGCTGCCGATGACAACCAGTGCCGTCAGCAGCGGTGCGGCCAGCAGTTTGTAGCCAAGCTTCATTTGTAGATGCCGGCGCAAGCCACCAGCTCATCGACCTTTTCACAGTACATGCTCTTGGGCTCAATCTTCTTGGTGGTGGGGTTGGTGAACTTGTAGTCCTGCCAGAAGCTGCCCTTGGACTTGGCCAGTTCCATGCGCTCCTTGATGTAGGGCTTGCCATCGATGTCCAGCATGTCCATCAGGTTGTTGCCCACCAGCTTGGCATTGGCACCGTGGGCCTTGACCGAGCCGTCCATGCCGTAGACCACCAGATACAGGTCGCGGTCGACCCACTTGGCGTCCTTGCCGGTGATTTCGGTGTAGAGCTTGTCGTGGTCCTTGCCGCTGGCCTTGATGGCGGCTACGCCCTTTTTCACCATGGCCGTGGCCTCGGCCGCCGTAGCCTTGGTCTCTGCCAGTGCCGGCGCGGCAAGCAGGGCGCCAGACAAGGCCAGCAACAGGGTGGATGGGAGGATAGAGAACTTCATTTTTTCCCCTTGGCTTGGATGTTGAAATGTAACGCGACGAAGCACTTACTTATACCTCCACCCAGCGGGGCTGACAACGGACCTGGGTCAGGGTATGGAGAAACGCCACCAGCAGAGCACACGCCTATTGGGGGAAGAAGGGCAGGAAGAGGTTGCGCAGCTTTTTCAGGGCTTCAATCTCGCTGGCACCCAGTGCGCGCAGGCTGTCCCAGTCGCAGTACAGCAGGCCCACCACCCTGCTGGTGGCAATTGGCAGGATGATGAAGCGCGTGACGTGCGGCAGCAGCTGGCGGTAGCCCTCGGGCAGCGAGGCGTCCTTGAGCTTGGAGACGTCTTCGATCGAGACGTCGATGTTCTGCCGTATGGCCGCATGGAAGGCGGTGGGCTGGAATTCGGCGCTGATCTTGAGTTTGCTGCGCAGTTCGTCCAGGCCCTTGCCGCAGCCATTGCGCACGCGCTGCTCACCCGAGCGCGTCAGCATGAACAGCAGGCAGTGCGCGGTCTGCAGGGAGTCGGCAAGGCCCGCCAGCATGGTGTTGGCCAGCTCTTCCAGCGTGTTCTTCTTGTCCTGCTGCAAGGCCTGCAGCAATTCGTCCAGGGCGGCAGCGGCCTGCGAGCTGCTGGCAGCCTGCGCCGCTTGCCGGTTCTCCTGCAACTTGCGCTCCACCAGGGCCCCCAGGCGCAGCTTGTTCACACCGGGCAGCTCGAACTCGCCCAACAGCGTCTGCAGCGCCTCGGTCTTGCCCTCCTGGATCAGCTCCGATGCCAGGCTGGAGAAGCGCGAGATGCCCACCAGCAAGGGGTCGCCACTGCCGTTGATGACGCCATGCAGGGCCTCTGGCAAATTCCAGCGCGCGGCCAGCTCGATGCCCAGCTCCTGGTAGGACATGCCCAGCACGGCCTGGGCGGCCTGCTCCGTGGTCTGGCCAGAGGCCACGCGCGTGGCAATGGCCGCGGCCTCGCTGGGCAGAAACCTGCCGGTCATCAGGCGCCCCACCTCTACCATCAGCGTGGCAATCGAGGCGTCCTCGGCACGCTCTTCGCAGGCGCTGCGGGCCAGCTCGGTGGCCAGCACCGTGCGCGACAGGTTCTCGTCGTGCTGCAAGGCCTCTTCAGAAATCAGGTCGGCACCCAGCACCAGGTGCAGCAGGGCTTCGTTGCCCAGCACGTCCAGCGCGGAGCTGACCGAGGCCGAGCCGGCGCCAAAGGGTGCGTACATGGAGGAGTTGGCCAGCTTGAGCACTTTTTGCGTGAGGGCGATGTCCTCCACGATGTAGCTCACCACCGCACGCTTGCCCTCGTTGTGGCTGTCCAGGGCGCCCAGTACCGATGCCACCGAGCGTTCGGACGCCGGCACCCCCTTGGAGTTGCGCATGGCCAGCATCAGCTTGTCCAGCACCGGTGCCTTCATGCCACCCTTTCGATCTGGTCCTGGAAGACCTGGCTGAGGTGGGCCGCTGACATGGGCTTGCCGGTAAGGTAGCCCTGCACCAGGTTGCAGCCGGCCTCCTTGAGGATGGCGTACTGGGTGGCGGTCTCAACGCCTTCGGCCACCACCTTGAGGTCGATGCTGTGCGCCAGGTTGATCATGGCGCAGACCAGCTTGCGGTCCGAGGAGCCGGCCCGGGTCTGCTCGCCCATGGCGCTGACAAAGGCCTTGTCGATCTTGATGCTGGACACCGGCAGGCGCGTCAGATACGAGAGGCTGGAAAAGCCGGTGCCAAAGTCATCGATGGAAAAGCGGATGCCGCATTCGCGCAGGCGTGCCAGCGCGCGTTCGGTCTTTTCCTGGCTGCTCATCAGGGTGGACTCGGTGATCTCCAGGATGAGGCGCGTCGGGTCGATGCCGGTCTCTTCGATCACCTCAAGCACCTGGGCATCGAAGTTGTCGCTGTTGAACTGGATCGGCGAGACATTGACCGACAGCACAAAGTCCGGGTCCAGCAGGTGGAACTGCTTGAGCTGGTGACAGGAGTAGCGCAGCGCCCACTTGCCCAGGAAGGGCATCAGGCCGGAGTCCTCGACGATCGGGATGAACTGGTCGGGCCGTACCCGGCCCAGGGTGCGGTTGTTCCATCGCATCAGGGCCTCGGCGCCCACCAGGCGGCGTTCCATGTCGTACTGGGGCTGGTACTCCATGAAGAACTCGCCCTCCTGGATGCCGTTGTGGATGGCCGCCTTGATCGAGAAGTCCACATTGGCGTCGCTTGGCTCGAACACCGTGACGCGGTTCTTGCCCGACTTCTTCGAGAAGTACATGGCGGTGTCGGCGTTCTTGAGCAGCAGGGAGTAGTCGCTGCCGTGCAGCGGGTGCTGGGCCACCCCGATGCTCACGCCCAGGTAGGCATTGTGGGGCGCGGTGTCGTAGGGGCGGGCCACCGCCAGCAGCACGTTCTTCAGCGCCTGCTGGGTCTGCTCTGCGGTCTTGCCGTCAAACAGGATGACGAACTCGTCGCCACCCAGGCGAGCCATCAGGTCGGCCGGGCCCAGCAGTTTCTGCAGGCGCTTGGTGGTCTCCACCAGCACCGCATCACCCATGGCGTGGCCGTAGGTGTCATTGACCTTCTTGAAGCCGTCCAGGTCCAGCAGGGCCACGCTGAAAGGCTTGTCCGGCTCGCTGGCCAACTGCTCCACGGCTTTTTTCAGGGCGGTGCGGTTGGGCAGGCCGGTCAGGGCGTCGTGCTCGGCGGCATGGCGCATGGCCGAGTCTTCACTTTTCCAGCGCGAGATGTCGATGATGCAAAACACATACTGCTGGACTGCGGCCAGCAGGTAGCTGCGCAGATTGATCCAGCAGTCGGCTCCGCCCCGACGCAGGCGCAGGTCACAGGTGAAGGAGTCGGGCGCCTGGGTAAGCTGCTTGCGCAAGGCCGCCAGGTCTTCGCTGCAGACCACTTCTGCAAAATTCTTGGGGCATTCGTCGCCGGGCGAGCGGGTGAACCAACGCTGCCCGGACTCGGAGATGAACTCCACATTCAGGCCGGCATCGACGCGCAGCACGGCATCCAGCACGCGGTCCAGGGTGGGGGAGCTCATGCGGCGCGCACCTCGGAGGCGGCGCGCGCCCGGCGCTGCCTGCTCCCTACCCTGCGCGACCATGCTCCCATTCAGCCTCCAACATTCGATGCTTGGAGAATACCATTGCCGACCCCGGTGCCGGCACGGGCTGCAAGCGGCTGCCGCGCACCTGCAGCACGCCCGCCTTAGCTGGCGTCGATGAAGTCGGCGTTGTCGGGGAAGTGGGTGCGCATCCAGTCAGGTGCCAGGCCCAGCGCGGACACCACATCCGAGGGCAGCTCGCCAACCTGGGCCGCCTCGGCGTTGGGGGTTTCGGCCAGGAGTGCGCCCAGGTGCAGGATGGCACCCAGGCGCGAGTAGGCCTGCTCCACCAGCGGGTCGGCCGATCGCTGCAGGGCCTGCACGATCTGCATGGGGAAGTTCCAGCGCCGCGCCAGCTCGGCCGTCAGCTCGCCTTCGGTAAAGCCGGTCTGCTGCTTCTGCCGCTGCCAGCGCACGCCGGGCGCAGGCGGCCCGGCTTCAATCCGCTGCAATGCCGTCGGGTCGGTCTGAGCGATCAGCAGGGTGCCCAGGCGCAGCATCATGCCGGTGAGCCAGGCCATCTGCACGTCCACGCCCACCTGGCGTGCCAGCCATTCGGCATAGCCGGCACAGGCCATGGAGCTTTTCCAGAAGGCGCGCATGTCCAGGCCGGACACCGGCACAAACACCCCGCTTAGGCTGGCGCCCAGGGCCAGGGTGCGCACCGGGTTGAGGCCCACCATGGCGATGGCATCGTCAATCGTGCCCACGCCGCGCGGCAGGCCGAAATGGGCGCTGTTGGCCAGGCGCAGCAGCTTGGCCGAAATGGCCGGGTCGCGCGCAATCAGGTCGGCCAGCTCATCCAGCGCGGCATCGTCGTCATGCAAGAGCGCGATCAGCGATTGGGCCAGATCGGGAATGGTGGGCAGGGTGACCGATTCGAAAAAGGCATCAAGGGTGGCCATGGGCACTTCGGTTGGGGCGGTTGTGGGGGTGCTTGGGGTGCTTAAGGGTGCGCGCGCAGCGAGCCGAAGCGCGAATTGCTCGCGTTGGCCAGGTGGCCCTTGAACAGGTCGGTGATCTGGTGCAGCACTGCGGTGGCCATGGCCTCGTTGCGGCTGGCGGTGATGGCCTGCATCAAGTGCGGGCGCAGGTACCACAGGGAGCTGATGTCGCGGGCATAGCGTATGGACATGTAAACGCCGCTTTCCTGGCTGTCGCAATGCACCTCCAGGGCGGTCAGCATGGCCAGGCGGATGTGCTCCAGTACGGCGTCGGAGTCGTCCAGGGCCTCATCCTCCTGGCGGCCCAACAAGCCCAGCAAACTCTTGCGTATCCCCTTGCCCATGATTTCATCCCCTCAGACTTCTTGTGGCGGGCGCGCCTTGCGGCACCGGCGAGGTGCGCGCAGACCGCCCGCAGCAGTGACCTACCGCCAGCCAATTGTGACGCTTTGGGACCCGGACTTAAAGCCCTTGCAAGGGTGCCGACAGCAAAATTGCCGCCAGGGTGACCGTGAGCCACCGGGCGCGGTGCTGCGGTGGTGTTGCCCGTCATGGTGTTTGCCAAAAATTATTTTAATAAGATAATTATCTAAAAGCCTTAAAAAAGGATAGAGATGACCTTCCATCGCCCCCAACTCGCCGCAGACATGGCTGAGCAGTTGCTTCGGCCCAAGGGCTTGATGAAAAAGATTCGATCGGGTCTGTTTCTGGGGGGCTTGCGCAGGATCGGCAAGACGACTTTTCTGCGCGGCGATCTGATTCCTGCGCTGGAGGCTGCCGGGGCCATCGTCATCTATGTCGATCTCTGGAGCAACACGGCTTCCAAACCGAGCGATTTGCTGCTGGGTGCGGTGCGCAACACCCTGGCCGAGCTGGAGCGCGCGGACTCCAGGGTGCTGGCAGTCTTGAAGCGCCTGAAGGGCCTGGACCTTGGCATGGCGGGCTTCAAGTTTGGCTTCAGCGTGGCGGAGTTGGGCAAGAATGAAGGCAGCACCCTGGCCGCAGCCTTGCGTGAGCTGGTGCGCCTGACCAAGACCGACGTGGTGGTCATCGTGGACGAGGTGCAGCACGCGCTGGGCTCGCAAGACGGTGAAAGCATGTTGCTGGCCCTCAAGGCCGCCCGCGATGAAATCAACCTGACCCCCGCCACACCGGGCTACTTTCTTTTTGTGGGTACGGGCTCCCACCGGGCACGGGTGCGGGAACTCACCATCAAAGGTCAGCAGGCCTTCAACGGTGCCGTGTCCGACGATTTTCCCGTGCTGGAGATGGACTTCGTTGAATGGCTGCTCCAGGAAGCGGCGCTTGCCGACAGGGCACCGAGCCGGGAGGCTGCCTTTGAGTGCTTTGCCCGCCTGGGTCGCAGGCCTGAGGAGCTCATGAAGGCCTTGTTCGCCCTCATGCATCTGCCCACCTTCGAGGATGCGAATCAAGACCTGCGCGCCATCACCGAGGGGGTACGGCAATCGGCGGCCAGCGCCGACCTTGCACGGCTCGACGAACTGGGCCCGCTGGCACTGGCCATTTTTGGCTACGTGTGCAGGCAGGGTGGACAGGGCGTCAAGAGGCTCTTCTCGGCAGCCACACTGGACACCTATCAGGTGGAAATTGGTCGCGCGGTCGGTGCCGAAGAAGTACAAAAGATTGCCACCACCTTGGTGGACGCCAACATGCTGGTGCGAGACGGGCACGGGATCTACAGCGTGAGCGACCCTTTCCTTGCCGAGGCCTACGGCAGTCGGATGGATGTACTCAAGACACTGGACGGCCCGCCCTCAGGTCCTGGCTTGCAGGCAGGCATTCGGCGTACGCGTTAAGCCTGCAGTGGGCGCTGGAGCCCAGGCTGTTGCTCTGTGCCTTCAGCGCTTCAGCCTGAGAAGTCGTAATTCACGGTGATGGGCGCGTGGTCGGAAAACTTCACGCCCTTGTAGATGGCCACCTGGCGCGCGCCCCGGGCCAGCTCGGGCGTGGCCAGCTGGTAGTCCAGGCGCCAGCCCACGTTCTTGGCATAGGCCTGGCCGCGGTTGCTCCACCAGGTGTAGCAGTCGTCGGTGGTGTCGGGGTGCAGCTGGCGGTAGACGTCCACCATGCCGCCTTCGCCCAGCAGCTTGCCCATCCAGGCCCGCTCCTCGGGCAGAAAGCCGGAGTTCTTGCGGTTGCCCTTGAAATTCTTCAGGTCGATCTCCTGGTGGGCGATGTTAATGTCGCCGCACAGGATGAAATCGCGCTGTGCCTTGAGCGCCATCAGGTGCGGGTAGAACTCGGCCAGGAAGCGGTATTTGGCCAGCTGGCGCTCCTCGCCCGAGGAGCCGCTGGGAAAGTAGGCACTGATGATGGAGTGCTTGCGCGTCGGCGTGTCAAAGCGCAGCTCCACGTAGCGGCCCTCGGGGTCGAACTCGCTGGAGTTGTAGCCCACCACCACGTCGCTGGGTTCCAGCCGGGTGTAGATGCCCACGCCCGAGTAGCCCTTTTTTTCGGCCAGATGGAAATAGCCCTTGAGCCCAGCCAGCACCTCGAATCGGTCGGCCAGATCGGCAGCCTGGGCCTTGACCTCCTGCACGCAAATACAATCGGGAGCGGCCTCTGCCAGCCAGGCCTCCAGCCCCTTGCTGGTGGCCGACCGTATGCCGTTGAGGTTCAGGCTGGTTAACTGAAACAAGGAAGCTGTCATGTCGAATCAAGACCCTGCGCAAGGCGCTGTGGCGGACCCATTGGCCCAGGCGTTTGTGGCGTTTGCCGTGGAATGCGGGGTGCTGCGCTTTGGCGAGTTCAAGACCAAGGCGGGTCGCATGAGCCCGTATTTCTTCAACGCAGGCCTGTTTGACGACGGTGCACGGTTGCTGCGTTTGGCCGAATTCTATGCCCAGCGTCTGCTGGCCAGCGGCATCGAATTCGACATGGTGTTTGGCCCGGCCTACAAGGGCATTCCCCTGGGTGCGGCACTGGCCGTTGAGCTGGCGCGCCGGGGCCGCAACGTGCCCTTTGCCTACAACCGCAAGGAGGCCAAGGACCATGGCGAGGGCGGCACCCTGGTGGGTGCGCCGCTCAAGGGCCGGGTGCTGATTGTGGATGACGTGATGTCGGCCGGCACGGCCGCGCGCGAGTCGATCGCCATCATCGAGGCGGCTGGTGCAAAGCCCCATGCCGTGTGCATTGCGCTGGACCGCCAGGAGATGGCCACCGAGGGCGGCCAGGATGTGCCCTATAGTGCGGTGCAGTATGTGCACCAGCGTCTGGGCCTGCAGGTCTGCGCCATTGCGACCCTGGATGATTTGATGCAGTATTTGCAGGCGCAAGGCCAGGGTGCAGCGGCCGCGGACCACCAGCGTGTGCTGGCCTACCGGCAGCGATACGGTGTCGATCGGTCCTAAGGGGCTGGCTTACAAAAGGGATGCTATGAATTTGGCGATGGGTGGCACACGGATCGCTGGCGTGCTGGTGGTGGCAGCTGGCGCGCTGGCCGGTGGGGCGTGGGCGCAAGGCGCTCCGGTGGGCGGCATTTACACCTGTGTGGACTCGCAGGGTCGCAAGCTCACCAGCGACCGCCCCATTCCCGAATGCCTGGACCGCGAGCAAAAAATGCTCAACCCCAGCGGAACCGTGGCCAAGAAAGTAGGCCCCAGCCTGACCGCCTCCGAGCGCGCGGTGGAAGAGGCCCGCGAGCGGCGCGAGCAGGACGAGCGCAGCCGCATCCAGGAGGAGCGCCGGCGCGAGAAAGCCCTGCTGGTGCGCTACCCCAACCGTGCCATCCATGACAAGGAGCGCGCCGATGCGCTGGAGCAGGTGGATGCGGCCAGCAACGCCGCCACCATCCGCCTTGCAGAGCTCAACACCCAGCGCAAGAAGCTGGAGTCCGAAATGGAGTTCTACAAGAAGGATCCTGCCAAGGCGCCGCAGTACCTGCGCCGCCAGGTTGAGGAAAACACCCGCAACATCGACTCGCAAAAGCACTTCATCGCCGAGCAGGAAGAAGAAGTCAAGCGCATCAACACCCGCTTTGACAACGAGCTGACGCGCCTGCGCCAGCTCTGGGCCAGCACCGGCAAATAGGCCCGGCACGCCACGGGTTCTGCCGCGGCGGGGTGCCTACGCGAGCTTGCTGCGCAGCATGTCGTTGACCTGCTGCGGGTTGGCCTTGCCCTTGCTCGCCTTCATGATCTGACCGACCAGGCCGTTGAGCGCCTTCTCGTTGCCAGCCTTGAACTCGGCCACGTTCTTGGCGTTGGCGGCAATCACCTCATCGACGATCTTTTCCAGCGCGCCACTGTCGTTCATCTGCTTGAGGCCCCGGGCCTCGATCAGCGCGTCCACGCTGGCGCTGGCGTCATCCCACAGCGCGTCCACCAGCTGCTTGGCGGCATTGTTGGAAATGGTGCCGTCGCTGATGCGCTGGATCACCGCACCCAGGGTCTCGGGTTTCAGGGGCGACTGCTCAATGCCCAGGTCTTGCGCATTGAGGCGGCGTGCCAGCTCACCGGTAATCCAGTTGCTGGCCAGCTTGGGCTGGCCGCAGGCCTTGGTGGTCTGCTCGAAATAGCGGGCCAGGGCCAGGCTTTGGGTGAGCTGGCTGGCGTCGTAGTCGCTTAGGCCGTAGGCCGACATGAAGCGCTCGGCCATGGCGCGCGGCAGCTCGGCCATCTGGCCCTTGACCTGCTCCACCCAGTCGCGGCCTATGCACAGCGGGGGCAGATCCGGGTCGGGGAAGTAGCGGTAGTCGGCGGCATCTTCCTTGGTGCGCATGGCACGGGTCTCGCCGGTGTCGGGGTTGAACAGCACCGTGGCCTGCTGGATCTTGTGGCCGTCTTCGAGCTGCTCGATCTGCCAGCGCACTTCAAAGTCGATAGCCTGCTGCATGAACTTGAAGCTGTTGAGGTTCTTGATCTCGCGCCGTGTGCCCAGCGGCTGGCCGGGCTTGCGCACCGACACATTGGCGTCGCAGCGGAACGAGCCCTCTTGCATATTGCCGTCGCAGATGCCGATCCAGGTGACGATCTTGTGCAGCTCCTTGGCATAGGCCACGGCCTCGGCACTGGAGCGCATGTCGGGCTGGGTGACGATTTCCAGCAGCGGCGTGCCAGCGCGGTTCAGGTCGATGCCGCTCTGGCCAATGAAGTCTTCGTGCAGCGACTTGCCGGCGTCTTCTTCCAGGTGGGCACGCACCAGGCGCACCGCCATCTTTTTCTCGTTCAAAAAGAATTCCACCGTGCCGCCCTGCACCACCGGAATTTCAAACTGGCTGATCTGGTAGCCCTTGGGCAGGTCGGGGTAGAAGTAGTTCTTGCGCGCAAAAATGCTGCGCTCGGCAATATGCGAGCCCACCGCCAGGCCGAACTGGATGGCGCGCTCCACGGCGCCCTTGTTCATCACCGGCAGGGTGCCGGGCAGGGCCAGGTCCACCGCGCAGGCCTGGGTGTTGGGTTCGGCGCCAAACGCGGTGGAGGCGCGCGAGAAGATCTTGGACTGGGTGGACAGCTGGCTGTGGGTCTCAAAGCCGATGATGACCTCGTAGCCGCCCACCAGGGGGGCGTCGGGTCGCTCAAGAATCATGGGTTCGGTCATATCAAAATCCTGCGGGGCGGGCAGTGTGGAAATCGGTGGCCTGCTGGAAGCGGTGGGCGGCGCCCAGCAGCTGCGCTTCCTTGAAATAGTTGCCAATGAGCTGCATGCCGATGGGCATGCCTTTGTCCTGCGCCGTATTCGAAAAACCCACGGGCAGGCTCATGCCGGGCAGGCCGGCCAGCGAGCCGGGCAGGGTGAAGATGTCGGCCAGGTAGTTGGCCACCGGATCCTCTGATTTTTCGCCCAGCTTCCAGGCCACGGTGGGTGCCACCGGGCCGGCGATCACATCGCAGACCTTGAAGGCGCTTTGGAAATCGTCGGCAATCATGCGGCGGATTTTTTGTGCCTGCAGGTAGTAGGCGTCGTAGTAGCCGTGCGAGAGCACATAGGTGCCTATCATGATGCGCCGTTGCACCTCCTCGCCAAAGCCTTCGGCTCGGGTCTTCTTGTACATGTCGGCCAGGTCGGCGTACTGCTGCGCGCGGTGGCCGAACTTCACGCCGTCAAAGCGGCTCAGGTTGCTGGAGGCCTCGGCCGGCGCAATGATGTAGTAGACCGGAATCGACAGCTCGGTGCGGGGCAGCGAGATGGGCACCAGCCTGGCGCCCAGCTTTTCATATTCGGCGAGAGCTGCGTTGACCGCCGCACGCACATCATCGGCCAGGCCGGTCCCGAAAAACTCCTGGGGCACGCCGATGCGCAGGCCTTCGATGGAGGCATCCAGGCTGCGGCTGTAGTCTTCGGCCGGCACGTTCAGCGAGGTGGAGTCGCGGTCCAGGTCGGGGCCGCACAGGGCGCTGAGCAGCAGCGCGCAGTCTTCGGCGCTCTTTGCCATGGGCCCGGCCTGGTCCAGGCTGGAGGCAAAGGCCACCATGCCATAGCGCGAGGCGCGGCCATAAGTGGGCTTGATGCCGGTGATGCCGCAAAAAGAGGCAGGCTGGCGGATCGAGCCGCCGGTGTCGGTGCCGGTGGCCGCCGGCGCCAGGCGCGCGGCCACGGCCACGGCGCTGCCGCCCGAGGAGCCACCCGGAATGCGTTCGGTGTTCCAGGGGTTTGCCACCGGTGCCGGGCCCTCAAAGCCCACCGGCGCCACGGCCGAGTTCTCGTTGCTGGAGCCCATGGCGAATTCATCGCAGTTGAGCTTGCCCAGGGTCACCATGCCGGCGCCGGGGGCGCCACCGGCCACGCCGCTGCCAAGCCGGGCTACGACGGTGGCATCAAACGGTGAGCGGTATCCCTTGAGCATGCGCGAGCCGGCAGTGGTGACAAAGCCCTGGGTGGCAAAGATGTCCTTGTGCGCAATCGGCACGCCTTCCAGCGCACCGGCCTGGCCACTGGCAATGCGTGCATCGCTGGCAGCCGCCTGGGCAAGCGTGACTTCGGGCTGGATATCCACATAGGCACCCAATGCGGTGTGGGCCTGGGCGCGGTTCAGGAAATGCTGGGCCACTTCCACGGCCGAGACCTGCTTGCGGGCCAGGGCCTGCTGGAGTTGCACAACGCCCAGGTCGTGCAGGGCGGTTTGAGACAAAGTGCTGGACATGGGGGCGCCTTATTCGATGCCCTTGGGCACCAGGAACAGACCTTGCTGGACCTCGGGTGCGCTCTTTTGGTTGGCTTCGCGGTTGTTGGGCTCGCTCACCACGTCGTCGCGCAGGCGCAGGGCGATGTCGCCAATGGCCGCCACCGGATGGGCCAGCGGCTCGATGCCGGTGGTGTCCACGGCGCGCATCTGCTCCACGATGTCAAAAAAGCTGTTGAGCTGCTGCTGCATGCGTTCGCTGTGGGCCGGCGTCAGCTCCAGGCGCGCCAGATTGGCAATGCGCGCGATGTCGGAAGAGGTCAGTGACATGGGTGATGAGGGAGTGAAAGCAAAGGTAACGGCGGGCTGCCCCAGGGGCTGGGTACAGGGTATTCCCGGGCTATCGGTTATTATCCTGCCTTTGGCCACCAATGCGCGAAGGCGCCTGCAAGCGGGCCGTATCTCCGTTTATCACTCATTAGAACAAGGCGATGGACAGGCAAAGCGCTGTGTGTGCCTGAGAGGAATTTTGCGATGTTTGGATCTTTCCGCCGGTATTTTTCTACCGACCTGGCCATTGACCTGGGTACGGCTAATACCCTGATTTTCGTGCGTGACAAGGGCATTGTGCTGGACGAGCCTTCGGTCGTTGCCATCCGCCATGAGGGCGGCCCCCAAGGCAAGAAGACCATCCAGGCCGTGGGCCGCGAAGCCAAGGCCATGCTGGGCAAGGTGCCCGGCAATATTGAAGCCATCCGTCCCATGAAGGACGGCGTGATCGCCGACTTCACCGTGACCGAGCAGATGCTCAAGCAGTTCATCAAGATGGTGCACCCGCGCGGCATTCTGAAGCCCAGCCCGCGCATCATCATCTGCGTGCCCTGTGGCTCCACCCAGGTGGAGCGCCGCGCCATCCGCGAAAGCGCCCTGGGCGCCGGTGCCAGCGATGTGTACCTGATCGAAGAGCCCATGGCCGCGGCCATCGGCGCCGGCCTGCCGGTGAGTGAAGCCAGCGGCTCCATGGTGGTCGATATCGGCGGCGGCACCACCGAGGTGGGCGTCATCAGCCTGGGCGGCATGGTCTACAAGGGCAGTGTGCGCGTGGGCGGCGACAAGTTCGACGAAGCCATCATCAACTACATCCGCCGCAACTACGGCATGCTGATCGGCGAACCCACGGCCGAGGCCATCAAGAAGCAGATCGGTTCGGCCTTCCCCGGCTCCGAGGTCAAGGAAATGGAAGTGCGCGGGCGCAACCTGTCGGAAGGTGTGCCCCGCAGCTTTACGATTTCCTCCAACGAAATTCTGGAAGCCCTGACCGACCCGCTCAACAACATCGTCTCCGCCGTGAAGAACGCGCTGGAGCAGACCCCGCCCGAACTCGGTGCCGACATTGCCGATCGCGGCATGATGCTCACCGGCGGCGGCGCGCTCCTGCGTGACCTGGACCGCCTGCTGGCCGAGGAAACCGGCCTGCCGGTGCTGGTGGCCGAAGACCCACTGACCTGCGTGGTGCGCGGATGCGGCATTGCGCTGGAGCAGATGGAGCGCCTGGGTTCCATTTTCACCAGCGAATAAGCTCCGAGGTCAGCCATGCCAATGGCTACGCTGGACAGGGCGCCGCCTCCGTTCTTTCGCCAGGGCCCTTCGGCCCTGTCCAAGCTGGCCGTCTGCAGTGCCCTGGCGCTGTTTCTCATGGTGGCCGACACGCGCTTCAAGCTCATGCAGCCGCTGCGCACGGTGCTGGGCGCGGTGCTCTATCCGGGGCAATGGCTGGCGTTGCAACCGGTGCACCTGCTGCAGACCGGCAGCGAGTATTTCTACAGCCTGAATGCGGCCCAGCGCTCCAAGGACGATGCCTTCAAGCAGCTCGGCCTGCAGTCGCAGAAGGCCAACCAGGTAGAGCAGCTCACCCTGGAGAACCAGCGCCTGCGCCAGCTGCTGGACCTGCGCCAGCGCCTGCAGACCAGTGCCATGGCGGCCCAGGTGCTGTACGACGCGGCCGACCCCTACACGCGCAAGGTCATCATCGACCGTGGTCTGGTGCACAGGGTCACGTCGGGCTCGCCGGTGCTCGATGAGCGTGGCGTGCTGGGCCAGGTGACCCGGGTCTATCCCACGGTGAGCGAGGTCACCCTGGTGACCGACCGCGACCACGCCATACCGGTGCTCAACACCCGCACCGGCGCCCGTGGCGTGGCCTTTGGCGACACCAGCCGCCATGCCGATGCCATGGAGCTGCGCTACATGGCGGCCAATGCCGATACGGCGGTCGGCGACCTGCTCACCACCAGCGGGGTGGACGGCATCTACCCGCCGGGTCTGCCGGTGGCGCGGGTGGAGCAGGTGGACCGCCGGGTCGACGCGGTCTTTGCCCGCATCTACTGCGTGCCCGCGGCCCTGGTGGCCGGTGCCAGCCAGGTGCTGGTGCTGGAGCCGCTGACCGACCAGGTGCCGGCGCGCCCCGCACCTGAGCCACCCCCCCCTGTGCGCAACAAGCGTGGCGAGGTGATCAAGCCATGATCATGCGCCAGGGCCAGCAGCAGCTGCTGCTGCCGGCCAATCCCTTTTTCATCTGGGGCAGCCTGCTGGCCTCCATGGTGCTGGCCATGGTGCTCAACATGGGCTGGACCGGACGTGCGGCCTGGGTGCCGGACCTGCTGGCCCTGGCTCTGGTGTTCTGGACCGTGCACCAGCCGCAGCGGGTGGGCATTGGCGCGGCCTTTGTGTTTGGCCTGCTGATGGATGTGCACCAAGGCGGCCTGCTGGGCCAAAGTGCCCTGGCCTACAGCGTCCTTAGTTTCCTGGCCATCACCATCCACCGCCGCCTGCTGTGGTTTCCGGTGGGCGCGCAGGCGCTGCAGGTGCTGCCCCTGTTTACCGCCGCGCACCTGATTGAGCTCTGCCTGCGTCTGATTGGCGGTGCCGCCTTTCCCGGTGCCTGGTTGCTGCTGGCCCCAATCCTGGAAGCCCTGCTGTGGCCGGTGGCCAGCACCATCCTGCTGGCTCCCCAGCGGCGCCCGCCGGACCCGGACGAGAACCGGCCGTTGTAAGAATATGGCCCCCACGCTTGTCACTGCGTGTACTGCGCTGCCCCCCGAGGGGGCGCTCGCACCTTGGGGCGGCCCGGCGGTGCTCAAGGTCCGCACACAAGCATGACGGTCTTACGCAACGTTCAGGCGGAGCTGGCGCGCTTTCGCTCGCGGGTGTTTGTCATCAGCCTGGTGGTGGTGATCTGCTTTCTGCTGCTGATCACGCGCCTGGTGTATCTGCAGGTCTGGCGTCATGACGATTTGCGGGCGCAGGCGGAGAACAACCGCACCTCGGTGGTTCCCATCACGCCCAACCGGGGCCTGATCCTGGACCGCAACGGCGTTGTGCTGGCCAGCAACTACTCGGCCTACACGCTGGAGATCACGCCCAGCAAGAGCGGGCCGCTGGAACAGGTGCTGGACCAGCTCGGTGATGTGCTGGAGATCACCGCGCGTGACCGCAGGCGTTTCAAGAAGCTGCTCGATGAGTCGCGCAGCTTCGAGTCCCTGCCCATACGCACCCGCCTGACGGACGAAGAGGTGGCACGCTTTGCCGCGCAGCGTTACCGCTTTCCGGGCGTGGAGATCAAGGCGCGGCTGTTTCGCAGCTACCCCTATGGCGAGCTGGCCAGCCATGTGATCGGCTATATCGGCCGCATCAACCAGGCCGAAAAAGAACGCATCGACGAGAGCGAAGAGTCCGACAACTACCGCGGCACCGAGTACATGGGCAAGCTCGGCGTCGAGCAAAGCTACGAGTCGCAGCTGCACGGCATCACCGGGGTGGAACAGATCGAGACCTCGGCCGGCGGCCGCGCCATGCGCCGCCTGGCCAGCAAGCCGGCCACGCCCGGCAACACGGTGCAGCTGGCCATCGACATCAAGCTGCAGCACCTGGTGGAGGCCCTGTATGGCGAGCGCCGCGGCGCCCTGGTGGCCATGGACCCCAAGACCGGCGAGGTGCTGGCCTTTGTCAGCAAGCCCACGTTCGACCCCAATCTGTTTGTCGAAGGCATCGACAGCGAAAACTGGCAGGCCCTGAACGAATCACCCGACAAGCCCCTGCTCAACCGGGCCCTGCGCGGCACCTACCCACCGGGCTCCACCTACAAGCCCTTCATGGCCCTGGCCGCGCTGGAGACCGGCAAGCGCTCGCCCGAACAGACCGTGAGCGACCCGGGCTTCTTCATGTTTGGCGGCCACCGCTTCCGTGACGACAAGGAAGGCGGCCATGGCCTGGTGAACATGTACCGCTCCATTGTGGTTTCCTGCGATACCTACTACTACACCCTGGCCAATGAGCTGGGGGTGGACACCATCCACGACCAGATGCAGCGCTTCGGCTTTGGCGAGCTCACCGGTGTGGACATCCTGGGCGAGACGCGCGGCCTGCTGCCCTCCACCGACTGGAAACGCCGCGCCTACAAGCGGCCCGAGCAGCAGCGCTGGTATGCGGGCGAGACCATCTCGCTGGGCATTGGCCAGGGCTACAACAACTTCACCATGCTGCAGCTGGCGCAGGCGGTCTCGGCCCTGGCCAACAACGGTGTGCGCCACACGCCGCGCCTGGTCACCGCGACCCAGGATGCGCTCACCCATGCCAGGCAGCCGGTGGCGGCCGCACCCGGGGTGGACCTGGGGCTCAAGCCCGCCAACATCGACGTCATCCGCAAGGCCATGGTGGGTGTCACGCTGGAAGGCACCTCGGCGCGTGCCTTTCTGGGCGCCAGCTACAGCAGCGGCGGCAAGACCGGCACCGCCCAGGCGGTGGGCATCGGCAAAGACCAGAAGTACGACGCCCGCAAGCTCGAAGAGCACCAGCGCGACCACGCCCTCTATGTGGCCTATGCCCCGGCCGATGACCCGCGCATCGCTCTGGCCCTGGTGGTGGAAAACGCAGGCTTTGGTGCCGACAACGCAGCGCCGATTGCGCGTCGGGTGCTGGATTACTGGCTGGCCGGTCTCTATCCGAACGAAGAGGACCTGGCAGCCGTCAGCAAGGGCCAGGCTGCCGCGCCCCTGGGCCAGCCGCGCCTGGTGACGGACGTACCCTGGCCCCCATCGAAATAAAAGGCATTTGCCACGTCCACAACAGCGCTGTTGCGGGGCCGCCTCACCGTAAAAACGCGTCGTACCCCGTCTTGCAGATCAGCGCGCTGACCACGGCGATGAAGACCCAGCGGATGAAGCCGGTGCCGTGCTTGAGCGCCATGTGGGTGCCCGCCAGGCTGCCCAGCACATTGGCCACGGCCATGGCCAGGGCGTAGTGCCACCAGATGTGGCCCTTGCTGATGAACAGCATGAGCGCCGAGACATTGGTGGCGGTGTTGAGCAGCTTGGCCGCGGCCGAGGCATGCAAAAAGTCGTAGCCCAGAAAACGCACCAGGCAGAACACAAAAAAGCTGCCGGTTCCCGGGCCGAAGAAGCCGTCGTAGAAACCGATCACTGCACCAATGACAGAGGCCAGCAGCGCCTCGGTGCTACCGCCAAAGCGCGGCGCATGGTGGCGCCCCAATTCCTTCTTGGCCAGGGTGTAGCCCAGCACCAGCAGCAAGATGAAGGGCAGTACTTTGCGCAGGTATTCGGGCGAGACCACGGTCACCAGCCAGGCCCCGCCCAGCGACGCCACAAAGGCCGCAGCCACCGCCGGCAGCAGCGTGGCCCAGGGCAGCTGCACCCGGCGCGCATACTGCAGCGTGGCCATGCCGGTGCCCCAGACCGAGGCGCCCTTGTTGGTGCCGAACAGCGTGGCTGGATGGGCCGATGGAAAGGTGCCCAGGAGCGCGGGCACTAGGATCAGCCCGCCGCCGCCCACCATCGAGTCCACGAATCCGGCAAACAAAGAGGCGAGCGTGACAACCAGTATTTCCATGCAGCCATTGTCGCATCGGCCTGTGGGCACTCTGTGAGCAGGCTGTGGGTAAGCTGGGGGCAAAAAAAACACCAGCGGTGCTGGTGTTTTTTTGCGGCACGTCTGCGTGCCGCTGTTCTTGCTTTGTGTTGCCGTCGTAATGCTTTTTGCTTGTCTGGCGGCTATGTCCTCGGGATCATTTTCTTATCAGGTCTCGTGCCGATGGAAGGAATAACTACCGCTCCAACACGCGAACCGACGCACTGTACCTGTCGCGGCAGTGCCTGGGGATCGGGATTTACCCTGCATCCTGGGCAATCCATTGCGCAGCCTTCTCGGCAATCATGAGGGTGGGCGAATTGGTGTTGCCGCTGGTGATGCGCGGCATGACACCCGCGTCCACCACCCGCAGGCCCGCCACGCCGCGCACCTTGAGACGGCTGTCGACCACGGCTTGCGGGTCGTCGCTGCGGCCCATGGCGGTGGTGCCGCAGGGGTGGAAGATGGTGGTGGCAATGTCGCCGGCCAGCCGTGCCAGTTCGTCGTCGCTCTGGAACTGCACCCCGGGCTTGTATTCCTCGGGTACGTATTTCTGCAGTGCCGGCTGGGACACGATGCGCCGGGTCAGGCGCAGCGAGTCGGCCGCTATTTTTCGGTCTTCCTCGGTGCTGAGGTAGTTGGGGGCGATGGCTGGCGCCTGGCGGAAATCGGGCGAGACGATGCGCACCTGGCCCCGGCTGCTGGGGTTGAGGTTGCACACGCTGGCGGTAAAGGCATTGAAGCGGTGCAGTGGCTGGCCAAAGGCCTCCAGGCTGAGCGGTTGCACGTGGTACTCCAGGTTGGCATGGGGCTGCGAGGGGTCGCTCTTGGTGAAGGCGCCGAGCTGGCTGGGCGCCATGCTCATGGGGCCGCTGCGCTTGAGCGCATATTCCAGGCCGATCTTGGCCTTGCCCCAGAGCGAGTTGGCCTGGGTGTTGAGGGTGCTGGCACCCTGCACTTTGAAGACGGCGCGGATCTGCAGGTGGTCCTGCAGGTTGGCGCCCACACCCGGCAGGTCGCGGGCCACGGCAATACCCAGCGAATGCGACAGCGCGGCCGGCCCCAGACCGCTGAGCTGCAGGATCTGTGGCGACCCAATGGCGCCGGCCGCCAGGATGACCTCGCCCTTGGCATGGGCGTTCACCATTTCGGTGCCGTTCCAGACCTGCACGCCGGTGCAGCGCAGCCCGCCTGCGGCCGCTTCGCCGCCGGTGTTGGGCTCCAGCAGCAGCCGGGCCACCTGGGCGCTGGTCCAGAGCTCGAAGTTGGGCCGGGCATAGCAGGTGGGGCGCAGAAAGGCCTTGGCGGTGTTCCAGCGCCAGCCCGATTTCTGGTTGACTTCGAAGTAGCCCACGCCGGTGTTGTCGCCGCGGTTGAAATCGTCGGTGGCGGGAATACCGGCCTGGGTGGCGGCCTTTGCAAAGGCATCCAGCACGTCCCAGCGCAGGCGCTGGCGCTCCACCCGCCATTCGCCGCCGGCATTCTGGTGGCGCAGGGTCTGCGCGTAGACCGAGCTGCCGCCCTGCAGCAGTTCGGCGGCGCTGCCACGCGCACCGTGCAGGGCGTTGGCGCCCTTGTGGTGGTCTTCGTGCAGCTTGAAGTAGGGCAGCGACGCCTGCCAGTTCCAGCTGCTGTCGCCGGTGAGCTGGGCCCACTGGTCGTAGTCGCGCGCCTGGCCGCGCATGTAGATCATGCCGTTGATGCTGCTGCAGCCGCCCAGGGTCTTGCCGCGCGGGTAGCGCAGGCTGCGCCCGTTCAGGCCGGCATCGGGTTCGGTCTGGTAGAGCCAGTCGGTGCGCGGGTTGCCGATGCAATAGAGGTAGCCCACCGGAATGTGGATCCAGTGGTAGTCGTCCTTGCGGCCGGCTTCGATCAGCAGCACGCGCTTGGACGCGTTGGCCGAGAGGCGGTTGGCCAGCAGGCAGCCGGCAGTGCCGGCGCCTACGACGATGTAGTCAAAGGTGGTGTCACTCATGGTGGGGTTGGAACTTACAGCAGCAAAAAGAACAGGGCTGACACGGCGGTGGGCAGCGCGGCGCCCAGCAGCAGGCCCACAGCGCCGATGGAGCCGTCGTTGAATCCCTGGCGCAAGAGGGCCACGCCGGCCGGATTGGGGGCATTGGCAATCACGGTCAGGCCCCCGCCCGTCACGGCACCGGCCACCAGCATGTACTGGCTGGCCGGCGTGATGCCGCTGATGAGCGAGCCCAGGTAGGTCAGGGCGGCGTTGTCGGTGACGGCGGTCAGCCCCAGGGCGCCTAGGAACAGGGTGGTGGGTGGCAGACTGGCCACGATGGGCTGCAGCCACCACTGCTGCAGGCCGCCCAGCACCACCAGGCCGGCCAGGAAGAAGCCCACCAGCAGGCCCTCCTTGAGGATGAGCGGGCTCTGGTGGCGCGCATACGCCTGGGTGTAGCCCAGGAAAAACAGGAACAGGCCCAGGAACAGCACCGGGTGGTGGGCCAGCAGCACCACGCCCGCCAGCACGCCCAGGTGCACCAGGCTGACGGTCAGCGGCACCGGCGCGTCCTGGGCTGGCGCCTCGCCTGTGCCGTTCCCCAGGTGCCTGGCCAGCAGCAGGCTGATGCCGGTGGCATTGAGCAGCACCGCCAGCGCAGCCTTCCAGCCAAAGGTGGCGGCCATGAAGGCCGTATCCCAGCTCCAGGTG
>Ga0228700_1000755_pt1 | contig 25778 bp, 16 predicted proteins | sample McNCre317_Aug_MG_FD_178019 | JGI IMG/M metagenome (GOLD analysis project Ga0228700, IMG submission 178019) | Freshwater microbial communities from McNutts Creek, Athens, Georgia, United States - 3-17_Aug_MG | ecosystem: Environmental > Aquatic > Freshwater > Creek | place: USA: Georgia...
TTCTCGCTCTGGCCCAGCGCCTCCCAGCTCTGGCCGATGAGCTCCTGGGCCGCTGCGCTGTAGGGGTTGGGCGGCAGCATCAGGGCCTGGTTGCTGGCATCCACCGCGTCCTGGAAGCGGCGCTGGGCGTAGGCGTCTCGCGCCTTTTGCAGCAGGGCCGCGCCCTGCCCGTCCACATCGCCCGCGGCGGTTTCAATCTGCGGCTGCACATTAGCCGGAGCGGGTGCCAGCGTTACCCCCGGCGCTGGCGTGGCAGGCGCCGGTGCCGCGGGTGCCGCAGGTATCGGGGCTGGCAAGGCGGCTGCCGTCCTGGCGTCGGCTGCGGCTGCGACGGCCGCGCTGGCGGCACTGGCGGCGGCCGGGTTGCCCAGGTTGAGCACCTGCGCGCCAGGGAAGCTGGCCAGGGCGCGGGCGCGTACCGTGGCTGCGTCCTGCTCGGTCTTGAAGAACCCCATCACCAGCTCGGTGCGCGCACTGCCCGCCACTGTGCTGCTCTGGGTGTAGACGTCGTAGTTCTGGAAGGCCGCCGGAATGCGCGGCATGGAGGCCGCCTGGGCTGCCGCGGTGGACTGCAGCAGCACGGCAAAGCGCTTGTCTGCCGGCGCTTCGGCCGCCTCTGGCAGGGCGCCGTCGGCGCTGGCATCGGCGCCATTGCGGCGCTTGAACAGCAGGTCGATGCTGCGCGCACCCGGCCCCTGGCGCACCTGCAGCAAGAGCTTCTCACTGAAACGCAGGGTCAGCAGCTTGGTGGGCACCTTGGGCACCGGCACATAGCTGATGTCGATCTGCGGGCGCCCGCTGGCCGCTAGGCGCTTGCTTTCGTCCACGCTCTGGCCGGCCACCTGTTCATCGCTGGCCACGATCTGGAAACTGAGCTGTGCCAGATCGGCCGGCGTGCTGGGGTTGGGTGCCTGGCGCAGAAAGCGCACGCTGGCATTGAAGCCCAGGCGGGCCACCAAACCGGAGGGGCCTTCCACCCACTCCAGGCTTTCCAGGGTCTGGGCACCGGCCAGGCGGGCCAGTGCCAGCAAGGCCAGGCTGCAAAAAATTCGTTGCGAGGTTTTCACTTAGGGTCCCACCGGTATGGGCTTGGTCCGGTTCAGTCCGCGCAACTGGCGCGGGATGATTTCGCCGTTGGTGACGTGACAGCTGATGCAGTTGAGCATATCCGGCCCCGGCACATACGAAGGCGAGAGATGCTGGTAATTCACCGGCTTCCAGGCCAGGTTCTTGTGGCAGCTGTCGCAGGAGCGCGCGCTCATGAAGTGGCCTGAGGGCTTGCCCGAGGCGCCCATGCCGTTGTGGCAGGCCAGGCAGGTATTGGGCGAAATGCCGCTGTGGTTGAACTGCGCCGGCGTCCAGGTGGTGGTGCGGTGGCAGGTATCGCAGGACTGGGTGACCATCAGGTGGCGTGCCGGCATGCCGGATGCCGCCTTGCCGTCATGGCAGCTCTTGCACTGGCCCACTGCCACGCCCTTGTGGTCAAAGCTGTTGCCCAGGGTACCGCGGCTGGGCTTCATCGTGGGCAGGTTGGGACGCAGGCGGCTCATTTCAGTGCCGACCAGGGCCTGGCGCATGATGGGCATCTGCAGTGCACGGAAGCCCCCCAGGTCATGGCAGTTGCTGCCAGCGCAATCGGCCGGCGCGGCCTTGCTGCCACTGTGGCCACTGGGGCGCGTCTTGAGCGTGGCCACACCAAACCAGGACATGCCGCGCTCATGGCAGTCCTTGCACAGCACGCCGCCGAACTTGGCATTGTTGTGCGGGATGGTGCCGATGGTGGGCTTCATGTTCATGCCCGAGAACGCGGTGAAACTGGCATGGCAGCCGTTGCAGTCGGTGTTGCCTGTGGGCACGTGGGTGCCCTTGGCGGTCTTGATCATCGGCTGGTAGGCATTCAGGGGCGGCGGCGAGCTGCATGCGGCCTGGGTGGCACAGCCGGTAAAGGGCGCGGTGCCGCTGGTGCCGCCGGTGCCGGCCACGTGACAGGTGGTGCAGCTCTTGGTGGTGATGGTGGTGGCGGTGTAGGTCTGCAGGCCGCCGGTGATGCCGGTATGCAAGGCCGTGAGCGAGCTCAGGGTGGCGATCGAGAAATCGGCGCCATGGCAGGTGCTGCAGGCTGCGCCGGCTGTGGTGGGCATGTGGCCGGCCGGCTTGCCGGCGGCAGTGAAGGCGGTGGTGCCCACGTGGCACAGCGAACAGTCACCCGTAGCCAGCCCGCCCACGGTGTGGGCACTGTCGGCCACGCTGAAGGTGGTGGCTGCGGCAACCGGCCGGGTCTGGAAGCCCGTGTAGGACGCGCCAGCCGTGACCACCGTGGGGCTGATGGGGTACTGGTCCACGCCCATCCAGCGGTAGTTGGCCTCGTGGCACGTCATGCAAGCGAAGCTGCTGCTGTTGGCATGGATCATGGCGCCGGAGGGCTTGGGCAGCTTGAAGCCGCTGCCGGGCACCGGCTTGCTGCCGGTGACCGTCACCAGGCCAGCGGGGGTCGAGGCCGCGTGGCAGAGCTCGCAGGCCGCGGTGTAGGGAATGTGCGAGGTCAGTCCCTGGGGCGAGGTCTTGGGTGCCACCACGATGGATGTCACCCCGGTGAAGCTGGTACCGGTGATGGTGGGGCCGTGGCAGGTGACACAGCCGGTGGTCACGCCACTGTGGCTGTAGAGCGAGCCCGAGAAATGGTTGCCGGTGACCACCACACCGGTGGTCATGCTGCTGCCCGTACCCACGTGGCAGGTCTCACACGGCGTGGTACCAAAGGGGATGTGCTTGGCGTCCGGCGCCTTAATGCTGAAGTTGGCCGAGGGGATGGCGTACTGCGCGGCATTGGTCACGCTGTGGCAGGCCGCGCAGTTGTTGGTCACCGGCACCGGTGCGTTGGCATGGATGGCGGTCACCGTGGGCGCCACCGAGAAGTCCCGGTTGGTCGCGGTGATGTTGGTGTGGCAGGTGGTGCATGCCGAGCCCGGATTGACCGGAATGTGGTTGGCCGGCTTGGCGGTGACATTGAAGACGGAGGTGCTGCCGTGGCAGGCCGAGCAGTCGCGGTCACCCTTGGGCGGGTGGGCCGGATCGGCGATCGAGGGCAGCACGCCACCGGCCACCGGACGGGTCTGGAAACCGGTGTAGTTGGAGCCGGGGATGACCGTGGTCGGTGAGCCGGGGTACAGGCTCACATCCAGCCAGGTCAGGCCGTTTTCATGGCAGCTGTTGCAGTTGCTGTTGATGCCGGTGTGGATCATGCTGCCGGTGGGCGTCGGTGTCTTGAACAGGGTGCTGCCCAGGGTCGCATTCACGGCCAGCGCCGGTACCAGGCCGGCCGGCGTGCTGCCCAGGTGGCAGACCTCGCACTGCGCATTGATGGGCGAAGGAATGTGCACATTGCTGCCACCGGTGGCGGTGGTGGCCGGCAGCACCACCAGGCGGGTGATGCCAAAGAAGCTGCTGTTGCCAACCCCCGCGCCGTGGCAGGTGGCGCAGCCACTGGTAATGCCGCTGTGGCTGAACTTGCCGCCGGCAAAGGTGTTGGCACCGGTGCCGCCGCTCAAGGGAATCAGGGCGCTGGGCACGGTGGTGTGGCAGACCGCGCAGTCCAGCGTGGTGGGCACGTGCACCGGTGTCAGGCCCGACATGGCCTTGGGCGTCACGCCCTGGAAGGCAATGGTGGCGGTCTGCCCGTGGCAGGTGGCGCAGCCGGCGCTCACACCGGTGTGGCTGTAGGCCGCGTTGCTGAACTTGGCGGTGTTGGACACCGGCAGCGTCATGCTGGAAGTCACCCCGCCGGCACTCACGTGGCAGGACTCGCAACCCAGGGCCGCCATGTCCACGTGGTTGCTGCCCACGGTCACGATCTTGGGATTCATGCTGGCCATGGTGTTGTAGGTGGCCGCGTTGGTGGCGCTGTGGCACTGCGCGCAGTTGGCGCTGCTCGACGGTGCATTCACGTGGATGTTGGCAATCGTGGGCATGACGGCGAAGTCCACATTGGTGTGGCAGCTGGTGCAGCTGACGCCGGTCTTGATCGGAATGTGGTTGGACGGCAGGGCGCTGGCCGTGAAGTCGGCCATGCTGGCATGGCAGTTGGAGCAGTTGCCCGTGGTCGGGTGCGCCGCATCGGCCACGCTGAAGGTGGTGGCCGTGGCATAGGGTCTGGTCTGGAAACCCTTGTAGGGCGCGGTGGTGGTAATGGGGTACTGGCCCACGCTCATCCACACCATATTGGTTTCATGGCAGCTGGTGCAGGTGCCGGTGGCGCCGGCGTGGATCATGTTGGACGTGGGCGCGGGCGCCAGGAAGCCGCTGCCCGGCGCCGTCTTGGTGGCCACACCGGGCACCAGGGTGGAAGGCGTGCTGCCCAGGTGGCAGTTTTCGCAGGTGGTGCTGGTGGGCAGGTGCGAGGTGGCGCCAGCCACGCTGGAAGGCGGCATCACCACGATCTTGCTGATGCCATAGAAGCTGCTGCCGGTGATGCCCTGGCCGTGGCAGGTGGCACAACCGCTGGTGATGCCGCTGTGGCTGAACTGGGCCCCGGCAAAGGTGGTCATGCCGCCGCTGGCGCCGGCCAGCGGAATCAGCGTGGACGGTATGGCGTTGGTGTGGCAGGTCTCACACGGCATGCTGGCCGAGACCGGCACGTGCGCTGGCGTCAGGCTGTTGATGGTCTTGGGCGTGATGCCGTAGAAGGTGCTGCTGTTCACGGTGGCGCCGTGGCAGGTGGCGCAGCCGCTGGTAATGCCCGCATGGCTGAAGGCCGAGTTGCTGAACTTGGCGCCGTTTTGCACTGGCAGGCGCAGGCTGGAGTTGGCGCCCACGTGGCAGACCTCGCAGGCCTGGCCACCCATGTCGATGTGCTTGAGCGGCACGCCCACCAGGGCCGGGCTCATGCTGGGCATGGCATAGGTGGCGGCATTGGCCGCGCTGTGGCACTGGTCGCAGCCGGTGCTGGTGGACGGCGCGTTGGCGTGGATGTCGGCCAGCGTGGGCATGACCGAGAAGTCCGGGTTGGTGTGGCAGCTGGTGCAGGCCGAGGTCGGTGCCGTGGGAATGTGGTTGCTCGGCTTGGACGGCGAGGTGAACTCGCTGGAAGTATTGCCGTGGCAGTTGGAGCAGTCACCGGTGCGCGGGTGGGCCGCATCGGCCACATAGTAGGTTCCCGACGTGGTCTGCGGCCGGGTCTGGAAGCCCGTGTAGGGCGCGGTCTGGCGCGCAGGGTACAGGTCCATGCCAAGCCAGACATTGGGTGTTTCGTGGCAGGTGGCGCAGCTGCCGCTGATGCCGGCGTGGATCTGCGACTGCGAGGGCGGCGAGCTGCGGAAGCCGCTGCCCGGCACATTGGCGGTGGCCACACCGGCCACCAGGCCGGCAGGCGTGGCACCGGCGTGGCAACTCTCGCAGACCGTGCTGCTGGGTATATGCGAATTCGGTCCCGGCGCAGCCGAAGGCGGCATCACGATGATCTTGCTGATGCCGTAGAAGCTGGTAGCGCTGATGGTCGGGCCGTGGCAGGTGGCACAGTCGGTGGTGATGCCGCTGTGGCTGAACTTGGCACCGGCGAAGGTGGTCATGCCCGCACTGGGCACCAAGCCGGTGGGCGCACCGGCAATGTGGCAGGTGTCGCAGGGCGTGGTGTTGGACACCGGTACGTGGGCAGGGGTGAGGCTGCCCATGCTCTTGGGCGTGACACCGAAGAAGGCACCGGCGCCCACCAGCTGGCCATGGCAGCTGGCACAGCTGGCGGTGGCACCGGCGTGGTTGAAGAGGGAGCCCGAGAACTTGGCGCCATTGGGAATCACGCCCACCGCCATGCTGGTGCCCGTGCCCATATGGCAGCTTTCGCAGCCGGTACTGCCCATGTCGATGTGGTCACCGGGCGGCGACACGATCTGGGGGTTCATGCTGGGCATGCTGTTGTAGGTGGCCGCATTGGCCTCCGAGTGGCAGTTGGCGCAGCCGGTGCTGTTGCTGGCGATGTTGGCGTGGATGTCAGCCACGCTGGGCATGACCGAGAAGTCGGCTGAGCGGTGGCAGTTCGAGCAGGTCGCCGCCGTGGGAATGTGGTTGCCCGGCATGGTGGGCGCACTGAAGGAGGCAAAGCCGCTGTGGCAGTTGGAGCAGTCGCCCGTGCCCGGTCCGGGGTGCGTGGCATTGTTGACGTTGAAGGTGCCCGCCGCCGCCTGCGGACGTGTCTGGAAGCCCTTGTACTGGGCCGTCGAGTTGGTGAACGTGGCCGGGTTGATCGGATAGAGGTCCATGCCCATCCAGTTCATGGCGGTGTCGTGGCAGCTGTTGCAGCTGCCGGTGATGCCGTTGTGGATGGCGCCGGACGATGGCGCGTTCAGTCGGAAATCACTGCCCGGCGTGCTGTGCGCGGCCACCGCAGCCATCGGTGCGGCCGGCGCGGTGGTGTGGCAGTTTTCGCAGGTGGTGCTAGTGGGCAGGTGCGAGCTGCTGCCGGCCGGGCTGGTGGGCGGCATGGCAATGGGGCTGGACCCGAAGAAGCTGTTGGCATTCACCGAAGGGCCGTGGCAGTTGACACAGCCGGTGGTGATGCCGCTGTGACTGAACTGGGTCCCGGCAAAGGTGGTCATGCCCGCAGAGGGCACCAGCGTGGAGGGCACCTGGCCGACGTGGCAGGTCTCGCAGGCGGCATTGACAGCCACCGGCAGGTGGATGGGCGAGAGGCTGGAAATGGTTTTGGGCAGCACGCCAAAGAAGCTGGCCGGCGTGACGCTGGGGCCATGGCAGTTGGTGCAGCCTGTGGTGATGCTGCCGTGGCTGAACAGCGAACCGGAGAACTTGGCACCGTCCTGCACCGGCAGGGCGGCGATGCTGGAGCCCGCACCCACGTGGCAGCTGTCGCAGCCCAGGCCACCCTGGTCGATGTGGTTGCCCGGGGGCGCCACGATGGCCGGGCGCATGGAGGCCATGGCGTTGTAGCGGGCTGCATTCAGCGTGCTGTGGCAATCGGCGCAGACGGCGCTGCTGGCCGGGGCGTGGATGTCGCCCAGGCTTGGCATGATGGAGAAGTCGGCGCTGCGGTGGCAGGCACTGCAGGCGGTGCCGCCAATGGGGATGTGGTTGGTCGGCGCCACGCTGACGTTGAAGTCAATCTGGCTGCTGTGGCAGTTGGAGCACTCACCGGTCACCGGGTGGGCCGCGTCCTGCACAAAGAAGGTACCGCTGCTGGCGATCTGGGGCCGGGTATGGAAGCCGCGGTAGCTGGCTGAACCCGGCGGGAAAGTGATGGGGTACAGGTCCATGCCACGCCAGACGTAGTTGCTGTCGTGGCAGGAGGCGCATCCGCCCCGGGCACCGGCGTGGATTTGCGCAGCCGTGGGGGTATAGAGCGTGTAGAAGCCGGTGGTGCCGGGGCCGGTGGTGCTGGCGTTGCCCGCAATCTGGCCGCTGGGGGTGACGGTGTGGCAGCTCTCACAGGTGCTGGTGGTGGGCAGGTGCGAGGCCGCACCAGGACCGGCCGAAGGCGGCATCACCACGATGCTGCTGATGCCATAGAAGCTGTTGGCGCCTATGCTGGGGCCGTGGCAGCTGACACATCCGCTGGTGATGCCACTGTGGGTGAAGCCGCCATTGCTGAACTTGGCGTTGTCGGCCACCGGCAGGCTCAGGCTGCCATTGGCGCCCACGTGGCAGCCTTCGCAGCCCACATTGCCCAGGTCGGCGATGTGGCCGGCAGGTGGCGCCACGATGGTCATGGTGGCGGTGCGGTACAGCGCGGCATTGACCGCACTGTGGCATTGCGCGCAGTTGGTGCTGCTGGACGGCGCATTGGCATGGATGTCGGAAATGGCCGGCAGGGCCGAGAAGTTGCCCGACTTGTGACAGCTCACGCAGGTGGCACTGCCCGATACCGGAATGTGGTTGCCCGGCATGGCGGTTGCCACAAAACCGGCGCTCACGCTGTGGCAGTTGGAGCAGTCACCGGCGCCGGGGTGGGCCGCGTCGGCAATGGCGTAGGTGCTGCCTGCACCGTTGGGGCGGGTCTGAAAGCCCGTGTAGGGCGGCGCCTTGCGGCTGTTGTATTGGTCCACGCCCAGCCAGAGGTAGCCGGTTTCATGGCAGCTCGAGCAGTTGCCGCTGACGCCGGCGTGGATCATGGCCGGCGTGGGCGGCGGCGTCATGAAGCCCGTACCGGTGGCCGGCAGGACGGCGTTCACCGGCATCTGGCCGCTGGGCATATTGGCTGCGTGACAGGTTTCGCAGGTGGTGAAGCCGGGAATGTGTGAGTTGGCACCAGGCCCGGTGGAAGGCGGCATGCGCACCATGCTGCCAATGCCAAAGAAACTGCCGATGTTCACCGTGGGGCCATGGCAGCTGGCGCAACCGCTGGTGATGCCGCTGTGGCTGAAGCTCGAATTGGCAAACTGCGCGCCGTCCTGCACCGGCAGCTGCACGCTGCTGGAGGCCCCCACGTGGCAGACCTCGCAGCTCTGGCCGTTCATGGCGATGTGGTTGGACGGTGGCGACACCAGGCCAGGCACCAGGGCGCGGTAGATGGCGGCAGCTGCCGTGCTGTGGCACTGTTGGCAGTTGCTGCTGCTCGAAGGCGCAAAGGCGTGGATGGCCCGCATGCTGGGCATGACGGAGTAGTTGGTGGTGGTGTGGCAGGACGAGCAGACCACATTGGCCGTGGGAATGTGGTTGGCAGGCACCTTGGGGCCGGTGAACTGGGTGCTGTTGTGGCAATTGCCGCAAGAGGTGCCGTTGTTCAGGATGGCCAGGTGGGTCGGGTTGGTCGGGTTGGTCTTGACGTTGGGGTGCGGGTTGGCCGAGCTGTGGCAGCTCTGGCAGCTGATGGAAGACACCAGCGCATGGCTGAAGGTGCGGGTGGCGTCCACAAACTGCGACTGGCTGGCCGCATGGCAGACCTCGCAGCCCAGGTTGGCTGTGGGAATGTGGTTGGTGGGCATGACCGTGGCGGCACGCGGGTTGTTCCAGCCATGGCAGGCCACGCAGTCCTTGGGTGTGCCCTTGAACACGCCCTTGAGGTGGCAGCTTTCGCAGCGTGCGTACTGGTGCTGTGCGCTTAGCACGAAGCCGGTGCTGGCGTGGTCAAAATCAGTGGTCTGGGCCGGGGCCAGGGGACTTGCCAGAAAGCCCAGCAGCAGGGTCAGGCCCAGCAGCAGGCCGCGCAGCCAGGCCTGGGAACGTTTCAGGTAAGGCATGGCATGGCTCCCAGGCTGGCTGTTTCAACGGCTTTCATTTTTTTCCACTCCCTGACCACTTCGGCTCTTCACTTTCTTCCACCCCTCGACCTGGTGGCACTGCTCGCAGCGAGGGCCAAAGCCTCCTGCATGCACATCGTCCTGGCGGTGACAGGCCACACAGCTCGTGGCCAGCACGGCCGCCTCGCGCCCTTCGGTTGCAGGCTGCTTGTGGCAGGCCACGCATGCGCGCTTGGCATGGCCCCCTTCGAGGCGGAACTTGGTGCGGCTGTCGTGGTCAAAAGACCAGGTGGTCCAGGCCCGCGTGCTGTGGCAGGACTCGCACTTCACACCAAACACCTGCTTGTGTTTATCGGCCTTTTTATGACATCCATAACAGTCGCGGGGCGCGTCTTTGTAACGCAAGGTGAGGTGACAGCTCTCGCATTTGGCCACCAGGTGCAGGCCGGTCAGTGCAAAGCGGGCCTTGGCATGGTTGAAGGTGGTGCCCTTCCAGGCCTTGTCGTTGTGGCAGCTGTCGCAGGCCTCGCCCAGCTGGGTCTCGTGCTTGTCGTCCTTCTTGTGGCAGCCTATGCAGGTGCGCACCGTGTTGCGCATGCTGGCCAGGTCCTTGTGGCAGGCGCTGCATTTCACGCTGGGTGCGGCGTGGGCGTTGTGCAGGGGAAACTGGGTGCGCTCGTGGCGGAACAGCCCCTGGGTATTCTTCCAGTCCTGGGTGTTGTGGCAGTCGGCGCACTGGGTGCCCAGGCTGGCCTTGTGCTTGTCGTCCTTCTGGTGGCAGCCTGTGCATTCCTTGGGTGCCTCCTTGTACATGGCGCTCTTGTGGCAATCCTTGCACTCCACCTTGGCATGCTTGCCCACCAGCGGAAAGCGCGACTTGTCGTGGTCGAACTTGGTTACCTCTTTCCAGTTCTTCTCGGTATGGCAGGCCGCGCAGTTGGTCCCCAGCGACTCCTTGTGCTTGTCGTCCTTCTTGTGGCAGCTGTTGCATTCCTGGCTTAGCTTGTCCTTGTACAGATTGCCGGTATGGCACTGCTTGCAGCTGGCATTGCGGTGTTTGCCACGCAGGTCGTAGCGGGTGTCGCTGTCGTGGTTGAAGCTGGAGGGCTTCCAGGCCTTGGTGCCGTGGCAGGTTTCGCACTTCTCGCCGTACAGGCCCTTGTGGCCTTTCTGCTCATCGGTCTTGCGGTGGCAGGCGTAGCAGTTGCGGGGCGTATCCTTGTAGACGTTGTCCTTGTGGCAATCGACGCACTTGGCATCGGTGTGCTTGCCGGTGAGTGCGAAGCGGGTGCTGTCGTGGTCGAACTTGGCTTCTTTCCAGTCACTCTCGGTATGGCATTCGGAGCACTTGGGTCCCAGGGCGCCCTTGTGCTTGTCGTCCTTCTTGTGGCAGCTGTTGCATTCGCTGGCGGTTTCCCGGTATTTGCTGCCGGTGGCATGGCACTTCTCGCAGCTGGCTTTTTCGTGCTTGCCGCGCAGCTGGTAATCGGTCTTGCTGTGGTCGAACTTCTTGGTGTCGAAGTCGGCGCTGCGCAGGGCACGACCCTTGTGCTCGGTGTGGCAGGTCTTGCAGACCACGGGTGCATCGAGGTGGCCATGCATGCCGGTCTTGCCGCGCACATCGGCACCGATGGGCTTATGGCAGTCCATGCACAAGCCGTCCTGGGCCTTGCGGTCGAGCTTGACGTGGCACTGCTTGCAGTCGTCCTCGTATTTGGCATGGGCCTGCGAGAGCTTGCCCGGCGCCATGATGGACTCCAGGCTCTGCGCCGGCGCGCCCAGGGGCAGCAGCACGCACCACAGCACGGCCAGCCAGGCCAGCACGGCCGTCACCCTGCGGCTTGGGCTGGGGGTCCAGGAGGCTGCTGCCATGGGCTGCCTGTTCAGTACGCGTGCACCGCGTAGACATGGACCAAGGCCGTCAGGATCAGCACATAGACAAACGGTATGTGCGCCACATGCCAAAGCGAAAACAGGAAGGAGTAGGCCGAGAACTGGGCCACCCGCACCACCGAGTCGAGGTAACGCCCCACCATCTTGCGGGCGCCCTTGCGCCGGCGCTGCAGGTCGGCCTTGGGCCAGCGCTGGCTGGCCGCCATCTTGACCAGCAGCGTTTCCAGTTCAGCCACGCAGCGGCGGTAGGTGCGCAGCTGCAAGAGCGGCAGCCAGAGCACGGCGCGCGCCGCATGCAAGAGGCCGTGGCGCGGCTCCAGCTCGCGCGCTTCAAACTCCTTGAGGCGCTGCTCCACGGCCGGCGCGAAGGACAGACGTGACTTGGCGTCCTCGCGGTCCAGGCCGGCGCGGCGCATGAGTTCCTGCAGACTGGTTTGCTCGCCCTGCAGACCGCGGTTGATGCGCTGAAAGATGAAGCGCCCCGCCACACCGCTGCCCGCCACCAGCAGCATGCTGTAGAGGGCCACCGCCGCATTGAGCGAGCCGGTCTGAAAATTGGAATGCAAGAGGATGAAAAGCGGCCCCAGGATGCCCATGACCACGTGCATCCAGAACCAGATGCGGATATTGCCCCAGTTGCGGGCGAAGCGCAGTTGCTTGCGCAAGGGGTAGCAGAGCAGCACCAGCATCATCGAAGCACCTGCCACACCCAGCCAGTAGCCAGTGTTGTCGCCCGGCTTGAACAAGCCCAGCAGACTGATGCGCCAGGTGCCCCAGATCAGCACCGCCAGCAGCAGGTAGACCAAGGTGTCGCCCGTGAGCATCTGCAGCGAGGACTTCTCGGCAGCGGGCTGGGCACGGTTCTGGTCTGCAGCAGTGTTCATATTGTCCGGTTGGCGGTGAGTGCCAGGTCTCCCCAGGCGGCGACTTAGGATAGCAAGCGCCACTCTGAACCTTACACAAAAGCCATTACAAAGTGCTTAAGGCAGCGCAAGACGTGCCGCAATGTATACCAAACACGACAGATTGAACCCGCAGAGGCGGCTGTGGCCAGCGGGTGTGCCTGCATTCGCACACCCCGGCAGCAGACTGCGGGACCCCGGCCTTGGCCAGGGGCCAGGCGCTTCAGGCCGCTGGCTTGAGCGCTGCGTCCACCACCTCGACCCAGTGGCGCACCGCGCCCGTGCTGCCGCTTTGCAGGTGGGTGATGCAGCCGATGTTGGCGCTGATGATGGTTTCCTCGGCACCGGCCTGCAGCGCCGCCAGCTTGCGGTCGCGCAGCTGATAGGCCAGCCCGGGGTTGAGCACCGAGTAGGTGCCGGCCGAGCCGCAGCACAGGTGCGACTCGTTGTCGGCCACGCGCACGGCAAAGCCCAGGACCGCCAGGTGCTGCTCCACCCCGCCGCGCAGCTTCTGGCCGTGTTGCAAGGTGCAGGGCGGATGGAACACCAGCGCCGGCCTGGGTCCGTCGGCCAGTTGCGGCTTCAGCACGTCCACCAGTTCGGGCAGCAGCTCGCTCAAGTCACGCGTGAGCGCGCTCACCCGCGCGGCCCGTTCGGCGTAGAGCGGGTCATCCTGGAGCACATGGCCGTATTCCTTGAGGGCCAGGCCGCAGCCGGAGGCATTCATGACCAGGGCCTCCACCGGCTGGGCTGCCTGCGGCCCGATCAGGGGCCACCAGGCGTCGATGTTGGCGCGCATCTGCGCGCGCGCGCCTTCTTGGTCATTGAGGTGGAACTTGACGGCGCCACAGCAGCCCGACTGGGGTGCCACCAGGCACTGGATGCCGGCGGCATCCAGCACCCGGGCGGTGGCGCTGTCGATATTGGGTGCCATGCTGGGCTGGGCGCAACCGGCCAGCAGCAGCACACGGCGCGCATGCTGGCGCCGGGGCCAGCTGCCGGCAGCCTGGCGTGCCGGCACCTTGGCCTTGAGCGCAGCCGGCAGCAGGGGGCGCAGCATTTGCCCCACCTGCATGGCCGGGCCGAACAGGGGCGAAGGCAGGCCTTCCTTGAGGGCCCAGCGCACCGCCTTTTCCGCCAGTGGCCGCTCGACCTTGGCATCCACCAGCTTGCGGCCTATGTCCACCAGGTGGCCATAGTCCACGCCGCTGGGGCAGGTGCTTTCGCAGTTGCGGCAGGTCAGGCAACGGTCCAGGTGCAGCTGGGTGGCACGCGTGGGCTCCTGGCCTTCGAGCACCTGCTTCATCAGGTAGATGCGCCCGCGCGGTCCGTCGAGTTCGTCGCCCAGCAGCTGGTAGGTGGGGCAGGTGGCGGTGCAAAAGCCGCAGTGCACGCACTTGCGCAGAATTGCCTCGGCCGCCAGGCCGTCGGGCGTGCCCTGGTATTCAGGCGCTAGCTTGGTTTGCATGGCTGCACAGTCCGGGGTTGAAGATGCCCGCTGGATCAAAACTGGTCTTCAGGCGTTGGCTGACGGCCTGCAGCACCGGGCTGGACGAAGCCAGCGGCCGGGCGGTGGTTTGCACCTGCTGCTGCGCGTCAAGAGAGAGGAACAGCTCGGCGCTGCCGCCAGCAGCCTCGGCCACGGCGCGGATGCGGGCGGCCTCACTGTGGCCTGCCCAGACCCAGCGCAGGCCACCATGCCACTCCACCAGAGGTGGGCGCGGCAGGTCGAGCACCGGTGCGGTCTGCGGCACGCTGATGCGCCACAGCTGGGCATCAGCGGCCGGGCGGGCATTGAAAAAAGGCAGCTGCTGGTTGCGGCACATGTCCCAGTCCGCCTCCACCAGGGCGTTGTCCAGGCGCTCGCCCGGCACCTCGGCCAGCATCTTGTGGCAGGCGGCCTCCACCGCGGCCACCGCGCCGCGCAGGCGCACAAACAGGCTGGGGAGCGCCGACCCATCGGCACCCGCGTCATCCAGCACCCAGCAGCTGGCGTTCAGGGGCAGGGGCTGGCCGGCCCAGCGGTGCAGCTGCTCCAGGGCCGCTGCCTGTTCCAGATGAAAGCACAGGGTGGCCTCGGCCGGGGTGAAGGGCAGCACCTTGAGTGACACCTCGGTCAGCAGGCCCAGGGTGCCGCGCGCACCCACCATCAGGCGCGAAACGTCATAGCCCGCCACATTCTTCATGACCTGACCGCCAAAGCTTAAGGACTGGCCCAGGCCGTTGATGAGCTTGATGCCCAGCACGTAATCACGCACACTGCCTGCGCTGGCGCGGGCCGGACCGGACAGGCCGGCAGCCAGCATGCCCCCCACGGTGGCTACCGAGTCGCCGCCACCCTGGCTCCAGCGCAGATGGGGTGGCTCAAAGGGCAGGCATTGGCCGCTTTCGGCCAGCAGGGCCTCCAGCTCGGCCAGGGGCGTGCCGCAGCCCACGGTGACCACCAGCTCGGTCGGCTCATAACTTAGCACGCCGCTTAGGCCGCGGGTATCCAGCACCTGCCCCTGCGAGATGCCCAGAAAATCCTTGCTGCCGCCGCCCCGTATGCGCAATGCCTGTCCATCCGCGCGGGCCGACGCAATGCAATCGGACACGGTGCGCAGGGCGTGTTCCATGTTTGCCATGCCTGTGATGGTACGTTGCGCCGTCGTGGGTTCAGCGTGAATTATTTGAACGCCCGGGCGCCAAAAAATTAGTCCTCGAAGAAATGTACCGCCTGGCCGGGCGTCTGCACCCGGGTGAAAAAGACAGCGCCCGAGTCGGGAAAGCGCGCCAGCTCGGCCGCGCTGCGGCCATGGCGGGCGCTGGTGAGGTAGAGGGTTTGCAGGTCTTCCCCGCCAAAACAGGGCATGGTGGGGCACTGGGCCGGCGTCGGCAGGGTCTGCAGCAGGCGCCCGTCGGGTGCGAACTGGCAGACCCGGCCGCCCTCGAACATCGCCACCCAGTAATTGCCCTGGGCATCCACGGCTGCGCCGTCCGGGCGCCCCTGGTAGCTGGCGTCGGCAAAGGTCCAGCCGGCGGGCTTGGGCGTGAACTGCAGGTGCAGGCGATGGCCGCTGAGCTGGTTGGCCTGCAGGTCATAGTCCCAGCCATGCACTATGTGCGCGGGCGTGTCGGCCCAGTAGAGCTGGCGGTTGTCCGGGCTCCAGGCCAGGCCGTTGGCAGTCAGGGCCCCGCCGGCCTGGCGCTGCACGACGGCCGTGCCGCTGCGGCAGTCGATGCTGAAGAGTTCGGCCGCCTGGTGGCTCTTGGGCTCGTCGATGGTGCCGACCCAGAAGCGCCCTAGCGCATCGCACTTGCCATCGTTGGCGCGCACCCGGCTGCTGTCATAAGGCAGGGTGGTAATCAGCGTCAGCGCGCCACCCCACTGCCGGGCCCTGAAGACACCATGGCGCAGGGCCACCACCAGGCCGCCTGCACGTGCCGGGGCGATGCAACCCGGCTCGGATGGCATGTCCCAGGCCTGCAGGGTGCCGCCCTTGGCATCGGCACGCAGCAGGCGCTTGCCCGGGATGTCGACCCAATAGAGCTTGTGCTCCTGCGGGTGCCAGAACGGCGATTCGCCCAGCTCAAAGCAGGCCGTGCCCAGGGTTTGCCAGGATGGCTCGGAGCTCATGCGGTTTCCTCGATATGCAAATTCATGCTGGCAGCAAAGGTTTCGCCCGGCTGCAGCACGCGCAGGCCCAAGCTCTGCGGCGTCTGGCCGCGCGCCTGGGCCAGGGCCAGGGCGTTGTTGACATGGCTGACCGGCTCCACGGCAATGCAGTCCAGCGTTGGCGTGGTGTAGACCACCAGGCAGTCCAGGTCGGATTCCAGCCTGAGGCGGTGGTGCGCATCGCTAAGCAACACCTGGCCGGCCCAGCCGTCAAAGCAGTGGTCCAGGTCCAGCTCGCTGCAGTCGCCGTCCAGGCCGGCATGCTGCAGGCGCTGGCTGGGCAGCTTGTCCGGACCCATCTCCCACCGCGCCCGGGCGGTGAACTGCAGCCGGGTCTGCGGGCCTTTGACAAAGTAGGGGTGCCAGCCCATGCCGACGGGAGCAGGCTTGTCAGCACGGTTGGTGATGGAAAGGCGCATCTCCAGCGACTGGCTCTGCAGCGCAAAGTGCTGCTGGCTCTCAAAGGCAAAGGGCCAGGCGGCATCCCCCGCATGGCGGTACGCCAGCAGCGCATGGCTGGGCCCGCTGTCCAGCACTTGCCAGGCGCGCTGCCAGCCCACGCCATGGATGCAATGGGGTTCGGGGGCAAAGTTGGGGGGCAGCAGGTAGTCCTGGCCATCCCAGTGCAGGCGGCAGTGGCCGATGCGGTTGGAATACGGCAGCAAGGGGTAGCTTGCGGTCTGCAGGCCACTGTGGAAATCAGGCGCCAGGGCCCGCAGCAGGCCACGGCCCTGGTACCAGAGGCCGCCCAGGCTGCCGCCCACGGCAGGCAACAGATCACAGCGCAACAGGCCTTGCGTCAAGGTAAGCGTGGGTGTCATGCCGCTGATTGTGCAGTGTGCTGTCGCCCAAAAAGAAGCCCGGCGCAACTTTGGGGTTACCAAAATTGCGCCGGGCTGTGCGGCTGGAGGGCGCCGGCGAACCGGCGCATTCTGGCCTGGGGCTTAACGGCCGTAAGCCGATTCGCCGTGGGAGGTGATATCCAGGCCTTCGCGTTCGTCTTCTTCGCTGACACGCAGACCAATGGTCTTGTCCACAATGAAGTAGGACACAAAGGACACCACACCCGACCAGATGACGGTGGTCAGCACGGCCTTGGCCTGCACCCAGACCTGGGCGCTGATGGAATAGTCGGCGGCGGTGATGCCGGTGGCAGTCACCCAGTCAGCCACGAAGCCGGGGCCACCCAGGGAGGGCGAGTTGAACACGCCGGTCAGCAGGGCACCCAGGATGCCGCAGACGCCGTGCACGCCGAACACGTCCAGGGTGTCATCTGCGCCCAGCAGCTTCTTCAGGCCGGTCACGCCCCACAGGCCGGCAAAGCCGGAGATCAGGCCGATGACCAGTGCACCGCCGATGCCGACGTTGCCGGCGGCAGGGGTGATGGCAACCAGGCCAGCCACGGCGCCGGAGGCAGCGCCCAGCATGGAGGCCTTGCCCTTGTGCATGGCTTCACCGATGGACCAGGTCAGCACGGCAGCGGCGGTTGCGCCAAAGGTGTTGATGAAGGCCAGGGCGGCAAAGCCGTTGGCTTCCAGGGCGGAGCCGGCGTTGAAGCCGAACCAGCCCACCCACAGCAGGGAGGCACCGACCATGGTCAGGGTCAGGCTGTGAGGAGCCATGGATTCCTTGCCGTAACCGACACGCTTGCCGATGAAGTAGGCACCGACCAGACCGGCCACAGCGGCGTTGATGTGCACCACGGTACCGCCGGCGAAGTCCAGAGCGCCCCACTGCCAGACCATGCCGGCCTTGGCGTTCATGGCATCGACCACGTCCTTGGAGGCATAGGCGTCCGGGCCCATCCAGAACCACACCATGTGGGCGATGGGAGCGTAGGAGAAGGTGAACCATAGCACCATGAAGGCCAGCACGGCGGAGAACTTGATGCGTTCTGCAAACGAACCGACGATCAGGCAGCAGGTGATGCCGGCAAAGGTGGCCTGGAAGGCGGCGTAGACGATTTCAGGGATGTACACACCCTTGCTGAAGGTGGCGGCGTTGGCAAAAGTGCCGGCCGCGTTGTCCCAGATGCCCTTCATGAAGAGGCGGTCCAGCCCACCGATGTAGGCATTGCCTTCGGTGAACGCCAGGCTGTAGCCATAGATGAACCACAGGACGACGATCAGCGAGAAGGTCACCAGCACCTGCATCAGCACCGACAGCATGTTCTTGCTGCGCACCAAGCCGCCGTAGAACAGGGCCAGGCCGGGCACGGTCATCAGGATCACCAGCAGGGTGGATACCATCATCCAGGTGGTGTCGCCCTTGTTGGGCACGGGTGCGGGGGCCGCTGCTGCCGAGGCATCAGCAGCAGGCGCGGCGGCTGCCGCGTCGGCCGGGGCAGCCGCCGGTGCGGCCGCAGGGGTGGCAGCCGCTTCCGAGGCGACGGCAGCAGGGGCAGCGGTCTGCGCCGGCGCGAAGGTCGCGGCGGTCAGCAGGCCCAGCCCCAGGGCGAGGGAGACAAGCAGTTTTTTCATGGTACTTTCCTTTATGTTGGGTCAGAAGGCTTAGAGCGCTTCCTTGCCTGTTTCGCCGGTGCGGATACGCACCACTTGCTCGACGTCATAGACAAAAATCTTGCCGTCGCCAATCTTTCCGGTGCGCGCAGCACCCTCGATGGCTTCGATGACCTGCTCGACCAGGGCGTCATCAATGGCCGCCTCGATCTTCACCTTGGGAAGAAAGTCCACCACGTATTCGGCACCGCGATAGAGCTCTGTGTGGCCTTTCTGCCTTCCGAAGCCCTTGACTTCGGTAACGGTAATGCCTTGCACACCAATGCCCGACAAGGCTTCTCGCACCTCATCGAGCTTGAACGGTTTAATGATGGCCGTTACGAGTTTCATGAATTCACCTCAGCTAGATAACAGGGGTTGCAGACACCGGTCGCTATTGCCGGCTTCTCCAAAAATCAGGAGATACCTGCATTAAGCAGAGTCCGTGCCAACTGCTAGCCCCTGCAATTTGTGTGCTCATGTGCACCAAATCGGCGTGGCCGCGTTGGTTCAGCTGTATGCATAATCAGTTAGCACCCTGTTGGTGCATGGGCAAAAGCGCACCCTAAGAATGCGCACCGTTTTGGGAAATCCCGCAATGAGCCTGTCTTTGGTGCAGAGTCGCGCCCTTGTAGGTCTGGAAGCGACCCCCGTCATCGTGGAAGTGCACCTGGCCAACGGCCTGCCCAGCTTTACGCTGGTGGGCCTGGCCGACGTCGAGGTGAAGGAGGCCCGTGGTCTCTCCTAACGCAGTGCCGAGTGGCGCAGCCGCAGTTGGCCGCGTCCCACCGACCTACTTAGCAGGACTGTGACTGCAAAGTGCCGAATAGCTATGTCTATCCAAGACTTCTACAACATAGTGCCGAACTAATTGCCAATAACAGTATTCCGCTATATGGAATTTGGCTTGTCGATAAACACATCCGATGACCGCTCCAACACAGCTGCGCTTGAGATTGTTCATGTCCCTACAGTGCCGCCCCGCGTCAACCAAGTCATCTACGGAGATCAGCGGGCCTTTGATGGACCGCATTGATCTGCACATCGAAGTGCCGGCCCTGGGAACGCAGGAGCTATTGCATGCGCCCAAAGGCGAGCCGTCTGCGGCGGTTCGCTCGCGCAGCGCTGGTGCGCGCCAGCGGGCCCTGCAACGCCAGGGCAAGCTCAACCAGGCATTGGCCGGCCAGGAGGTGCAGCTCCATGCCCAGGCTGATCCGGCTACCGAACAACTGCTGCAGGCGGCTGCGCTGCGCCTGGGTTGGTCCGCCCGCGGGGTGCACCGCACCTTGAAGATCGCACGTACCATTGCGGACCTGGCAGGCTGTGCCCGCGTGGAGCTGGCCCACGCCGCCGAGGCCCTGCAATACCGGCAGACCGGGCAGCTGTTGCCTTGAGCGCTTGGCCTTCATTCCAGCCCATTTTTTCGTGCGTAGCGGTATTTACTGCGCTACGATGAAGCGCACTGCTTCAACACTTTGCAGACCGCCACCCATGCCCTCTCAACCCCAAGCTGTAGACCGTATCGACCAGATCCCCGTAGCCCAGGGCATTTCCGGTGCACAGTTGGCGGCCCAGCTGCTGTCCGCTCCTGAAGCGCTTACCGGCCTCACCCTGGAAGAGGCCCAGACGGTGGTGCGCTACATGAAGCCCCGCTTTTACCGTGCCAACACCCGTTTCATCCGCGAGGGCGATGCCGGCGACAACGAATTCATGGCCCTGCTGATTGAAGGCGAAGTGGTGGTGGAGCGGGTCACCGTCAACCACACCGAACCGGTGACCATCCGCGTGCTGGGCCCGGGCAGCCTGATTGGCGAAATCGGCCTGGTGGACAAGGAGCCGCGCTCAGCCTCCTGCACCGCTGGCACCGACATCTGGTGCGCCATCCTCACCCGCGAGGCGGTGCTTTCCATGATTACCAAAGATTCGGTGGTGGCCGCACGCCTTTTGCTGGGGGTCTCGGCCAATATTGCCGAGCGGCTGCGCGACACCAACCGGCAGCTCAAGCTCTACGCCCGTTTGGCCACCGCCATGCGGGAAGAGCTGGCCAGCATGGGTACGCCGCAAGCCGCAAAGATTGCCCGCAAGTAAGGCACGCAGGCTTCGGCGGGTTGGCCGATCGTGGCCATTGAGGGCACTGGCTGGCTGGACTGGATGTTGGGGCTGGGCTCCTGTGTCTTGGTAAGCTGTCGCGTTTTCTCTTCTTTTTCCCCCTTCCTTCCTCCTTCCTTTAGCGCGTTTGCGCCCAGAGCTCTTGTCGCCCCAGCAGATTCTCAGCAGTGTTTTTGGCTATGAGGCCTTTCGCGGTCCGCAGCGCGCCATCGTGGAACACGTGGTGGCCGGCCACGATGCGCTGGTGCTCATGCCCACCGGCGGCGGCAAGAGTCTGTGTTACCAGATTCCGGCCATCGCCCGGCAGCAGGCAGGCCATGGGCTGACGGTGGTCGTTTCGCCGCTGATTGCGCTCATGCACGACCAGGTGGGCGCACTGCACGAGGCGGGGGTGGCTGCAGACTTTCTCAATTCTTCGCTTAGTGGGCAAGATGCCTATCAAGTGGAGCAGCGCATGCTGCGGGGTGAAACCACCCTGCTATACGCTGCGCCGGAGCGCGTGACTGCGCCGCGCTTTCTGGCCCAACTCGACTCCCTGCACGCGCGCGGCGCGCTGAGCCTGTTTGCCATCGACGAGGCCCATTGCGTCAGCCAGTGGGGCCATGATTTCCGGCCGGAGTACCGCGGGCTTACCGTCCTGCACGAGCGCTTTGCCGGTGTGCCACGCATTGCCCTGACAGCCACGGCCGATGCCCTCACCCGCGAGGACATCGTGGAGCGTCTGCAACTCGAAGATGCAGCGGCCTTTGTCAGCAGTTTCGATCGGCCCAACATTCGCTACACCATCGAAGAGAAGCGCGACAGCACCTTGCAGTTGCTGCGCTTCATCGAACGCGAGCACGAGGGGGATGCGGGCATTGTGTATTGCCAGTCACGGCGCAAGGTGGAGGAGCTGGCCCAGACCTTGGTGGAGGCCGGCATACAGGCCCTGCCCTACCACGCGGGCCTGGATGGCAAGCTGCGGCAGACCCACCAGAACCGGTTCCTGCGCGAAGAGGGCATTGTGATGGTGGCCACCATTGCCTTTGGCATGGGCATCGACAAGCCCGATGTGCGCTTCGTGGCGCATGTGGACATGCCCAAGAACATAGAGGGCTACTACCAGGAGACCGGCCGCGCCGGGCGTGATGGCCTGCCTGCCCATGCCTGGATGGGTTACGGCCTGCAGGACGTGGTGAACCAGCGCCGCATGATTGATGAAAGCCCTGCCAGCGAAGAATTCAAGCAGGTCATGCGCGGCAAGCTTGACGCCCTGCTGGGCCTGGCCGAAGCCACCGACTGCCGGCGCGTGCGCTTGCTGGCCTACTTTGGTGAACACAGCACGCCCTGCGGCAACTGCGACAACTGCCTGCAACCCCCTGCCATCTGGGACGGCACCGATGCGGCGCGCAAGCTGCTCAGCACCATTTACCGCATTCAGCAAGCCGGTGGCATGGGGTTTGGCGCGGGGCATTTGATGGACATCGTGCGCGGCAAGGAGACCGAGAAGGTCAAGCAGCACGGCCACCAGACGCTTAGCACCTTCGGCCTAGGCAGCGAGTTCAGCGAGATGCAGCTGCGCGGAGTATTCCGCCAGCTCATTGCCATGGGCGCGCTGCAGGTCGATGCCCAAGCCTTCAACACCTTGCATCTCACGCCAAAGTCACGCGCCGTATTGCGCGGAGAGGTACAGGTGCAATTGCGGGAGTCGGTGTCTAAGCCTGCGCGTGGCACCAAGCGCAGTGCGCGCCTTGGTGCTCTGGTAAAGGCGCCCATAGCTCTGGACAGCGAGGCCTTGCTAAGGTATTCAGCCTTGAAGGCTTGGCGGGCCGAAGTGGCACGGGAACACAACCTGCCTGCCTATGTCATCTTCCACGACGCCACCCTGGCTGCCATTGCCCAGCGGGCACCGCAGTCTTTGCAGGACCTGCAAGGCATCAGCGGAATGGGCGCCAAGAAACTGGAAGCCTATGCCCAGGAGGTGCTGCGGGTGGTTGCAGCGGTGGCCGGCCCTTGAGGCCATCCTGCCAGCGCAGGGCAGACGGCCCCCGCTGGCCTTGGTGCATTTAGCGGTGGAATCCGCTTTCAAAAGCCAGGGCGGCACCTGTCATGGTGTTCTGCAGGCGGGCAATGGCGCGCTGGTGACGCTCGCAGGCTGCCGGTTTGCCGGCTTGCTGGCGGTGGTGCTGGATGAGCGACTGCATCTTGCTGCGGCATGCGTCCAGGGCGCCGGCAAAATTGAGAGCGATGTAAGCCGAGTGTTCGTGGTGGGTCTGGCGAAACTCATCAGACCAGTAATTGAACAGCTGCCACTTGTAGGTGCCCTTCTCGGGAACCTGAATCGTATTTCGGTGCATATATACAGAGCGATACAACGCAAATCTTTGACCATGGATGCAAGCTCACTGTCTTTGCATCCCCCTGCGGATATTGACGCGCCATGTACGGCTTCGGTTGACACTGTGTGTAAGCACTTGTAGTCAAGCCTGTTCGCTCGGAGTCGTTAGAATCGGGGAAATTTCTTTTTTCAAAGGCCTGTGTATGTCTTCTTCTGCGCCCCACACTGACACCCCGTCGCACGATCCTGTAGAAGCAGTAGTGCCTGTCATTCCCCTGGTTTTGCCGATTGCCGGCGCAGTTCTGATCTTTTTGCTGGCTTTTATCGCCGTTTCCATGGCCTAAGTGCGGCCCCGGCGGCGCCTCGCGCTGCTCCGACCATTGGTCATCCTCCAAAAACCCACGATGTGGGTTTTTTTTCGTCTCGCTTACTTTCATGCATAAACCAATGCTTTTTTCGCATAACTTTTGCATGTAATTCCTTGGTAACTTGGGTACCGATCCCTAGAATTGGCGTCCGTCTTCGCAGTCTGCTGCATGCAATGGTGCAGGCTGGAGTCGCCTTTTCAAAGCGAGCCGGTGTTTTCTTTGAAAAGACGATTTTCAAACTTAGGAGCTTTTCATGAATTCACCGGTTATGCAGGGCCTTTCCCTGGGCACCCCCAGCTATGTCAAAAATGCCAGGCTCATCGCTTGGGTTGCCGAGATGGCCGCTCTGTGCAAGCCCGCCTCCATTTACTGGTGTGATGGCTCCGAAGAGGAATACCAGCGCCTGTGCCAGCAACTGGTTGATGCCGGCACCTTCAAGCGCCTGAACCCTGCCAAACGCCCCAACAGTTTCCTGGCCTGCTCCGATCCCAGCGATGTGGCGCGTGTCGAAGACCGCACCTATATCTGCAGCGAGAAAAAGGAAGACGCCGGCCCCACCAACAACTGGATGGCCCCGGCTGAAATGCGCGCGCTGCTGCAAACCGGCAAGGATGGCCAAAAGGCCCTGTTTGACGGATGCATGCGCGGACGCACCATGTACGTGGTGCCGTTCTCCATGGGCCCCTTGGGCTCACACATTGCCCACATCGGCATCGAACTCTCCGACAGCGCCTATGTGGCGGTAAACCAGCGCATCATGACCCGCATGGGCCGTGCCGTATACGACGTGCTGGGCGTGGACGGCGCCTTTGTGCCCTGCGTGCACACCGTGGGTGCGCCCCTGGAGGCCGGTCAGCAAGACGTGAAATGGCCTTGCAACACCACCAAATACATCGTGCACTACCCCGAGACCCGCGAGATCTGGTCGCATGGCTCGGGTTATGGTGGCAACGCCCTCCTGGGCAAGAAGTGCTTTGCACTGCGCATTGCCTCCAACATGGGCCGCGAGCAAGGCTGGCTGGCCGAACACATGCTGATCCTGGGTGTGACCAACCCCCAGGGCAAGAAATACCACGTGGCAGCAGCCTTTCCCAGTGCCTGCGGCAAAACCAACTTCTCCATGCTGGTTCCGCCCAAAGGCTTTGAAGGCTGGAAGGTCACCACCATTGGCGATGACATCGCCTGGATCAAGCCCAATGCCGATGGCAAGCTCTATGCCATCAACCCCGAAGCGGGTTACTTTGGCGTGGCACCAGGTACCAACTTCCACACCAACCCCAACTGCATGGCAAGCCTAGACAAGAACGTCATCTTCACCAATGTGGCGCTGACCGACGATGGCGACGTCTGGTGGGAAGGCATGGAAAAGGACACCGGTTCCCTGCCGGCGCACCTGATCGACTGGCAAGGCAAAGACTGGACCCCCGAGATTGCGAAGGCCACCGGCGCCAAGGCCGCCCACCCAAATGCACGCTTCACCGTGGCAGCGGGCAACAACCCCGCACTCGATCCCGCCTGGGACGATGCCAATGGCGTGGCCATTGATGCATTCATCTTCGGTGGCCGCCGTTCAACCACGGTGCCACTGGTGACCGAGGCGCGCAACTGGGTGGAGGGCGTTTACATGGCTGCCACCATGGGCTCGGAAACCACCGCTGCGGCGGTAGGCCAAATGGGCGTGGTGCGCCGCGACCCCTTCGCCATGCTGCCCTTCACCGGCTACAACATGAGCGACTACTTCCAGCATTGGCTCAACATGGGCGCCAAGCTGGGCCAGAGCGGCGCCCGCCTGCCCAAGATTTTCACCACCAACTGGTTCCGCAAGGGCGAAGACGGCAAGTTCGTCTGGCCCGGCTACGGCGAAAACATGCGCGTGCTGAAGTGGATGATCGACCGCCTGGAAGGCCAGGCGGCCGGCGTGGAAACCGGCTTTGGCGTGGCACCAGCCTATTCCGAGATCACCTGGACAGGCCTGGATTTCTCGGCTGCCCATTTTGATGCCGTCACCAGCCTGAACCGTGACGCCTGGAAACAGGAGTTTGCCCTGCACGGCGAGTTGTTCGCGCAACTTGCCTACCATCTGCCCAAGGAACTCGAAGAGACAAAAGCCAAGCTGGAACAGCGCCTGCTGGCCTGATTGAACTGACTGCTGCGCAATAAAAGGGCGCAGCAACAAAAAAGCCACCGCAAGGTGGCTTTTTTGTTCTTGGCCTTGCAGCCTTTTGGCTGCTCAGCTTTGGCTGGCCATGGCCGCCATGATTTCTTCCATGACGCGCGGGTCATGCTTGGCCGCTTCCCACATGCGCTGCTCAAAGGCTGCAGCACGCGCTGCTTGGATGCGCTTTTGCACGGCATGCGAGCCCAACCATGCCAGTTGGCGCAAAGGAGTGGCCAACAGGGCCAGGGCAGCAAAGGCCACGGTCCACAGCGCCACCCAGCCGGCCAGAAGATGGCCGTCGGACCAGGTATCGATCACCTGATCGGCAACTACCAGCAAGGCGGCCATGGAGGCAGCCAGCAGCATGCCTGCCAGGGTGCGCGAGCCGTCGATGCCGGTGCCCATATCGCCAATGAGCAGAGGGCTGGTGGCGGCGCTAGCGCGCGGTGCGGCTGCCAAATGGGGCTCGGCAAAACGGGCCATGGCGAACTCGCGGTAAAGGTTCACTGTTTGCGTGTTGTTTGTAGACATGGGCGAATACTAGGGTTTTCACTAGTATCAGTCAACTTTAGTTTGGTGATCAAATTTATTCACAATGTGAATGTATGAACCAAAATACAGCTGCACCCCCTTTCAACCTGCGTACCTTTGACCTGAACCTGCTCAAGGTTTTCGATGTAGTCATGGCCGAGCGCA
>Ga0228700_1000756_pt1 | contig 25723 bp, 12 predicted proteins | sample McNCre317_Aug_MG_FD_178019 | JGI IMG/M metagenome (GOLD analysis project Ga0228700, IMG submission 178019) | Freshwater microbial communities from McNutts Creek, Athens, Georgia, United States - 3-17_Aug_MG | ecosystem: Environmental > Aquatic > Freshwater > Creek | place: USA: Georgia...
GGAGTAGAATAGAGATAGAGATAGAGTATAGAGAGAGAATTATCATTATCATTTTCATTAATAGTGTCTGGAACTTGCCAGAGAGGTGTGGCGGTGTGGGGGGGGGGTCCGTATAACCATTGTAGTCGGAGCAGAGCAGACGGGCGAAAAGCGCGGGAAACCCGATACGTATCAATATGTATCAATGCGAACCGATACAAGGCTACGGCGCTAGCAGCGCCACGACGCGCGCGGCGCGCTCCGCGACGAGCGCGACGCCGGCCTGCGTGCCGTACAGCTTGCCGCCTTCGTGTTCGTGCAGCCACACCGCGACCGGCGCGGGGCTCAGCGCGTCCGGCTTGAACGCGAAGTCGGCCTCGAGGATGCCCACGCGCGAGGCGATGCCCGAGCGCGCCGCATCGAGCGGCGTCTCACCGTTCTTGCCGTGGCTGTTGCGGAGCTCGGGCGCGTGGTCGAGCAGCCACTCGACCGTCTCGAGGTGCGCGAAGTACGCCGCGCAGTGCAGCGCCGTCTGCCCGGTTTCCTTGCGTACGACGCCCAGGTTGCAGGCGTGCTTCTTAGAGGTGAGCAGCTCGAGCACAGCCACACGGTTGTACATAGCCGCCGCGACGACAGTCGGCTTGTTCGGCGGGTAGCTGTCGAGCGTGACCTTCGGCACGAGCTTGAAGTGCCGGCCGTCGGGCAGCAGCAGCGCCTGTAGCTGCCTTTCGAGCGCCGCCGTGCTCGCGCGGTTCGCGCTGTAGTCGTGCTGTAGGTCGTGCGTTATGATGCACTCGCGGTTCATGCGGTTCCACGCAGCCGCGAGCGCCGGTATTGGCGACTTCGGCAGCGGTGGCAGCGGTGGCGGCGCGGCGAATCGGGCGCCGAGCGCGGTCGCCGGCAGCGGGAGCTGCCCAGCCGTCTTGCGCGTGTCGTTGAGGATCTTCGAGATCACCACCGAGAGCTCGCGCACGGCGCTCACCGCGGCGCCCTCGACGCTGAACAGCCGCCACGTGTCCGAGGCCGGGTCGAGCACGTCGCAGTACGCGCGCAGCACGAGCGCCTCGCACAGCGCCTCGTAGTTGCATTCCTCGCGCACGTGCTTGTTGAAGAAGTGCATCACGTCGCCGAAGCGCTTGCACCCGAGGCGCGCCGTCGGCGCCACCGCCGTGCGGCCCTCCTCTGCTGCCTGCACCACTGCGTCGATCCAGTTGAAGATCATCTTGCGGCACTCGGAGGTGTTCCAGCGGCCCCACACGGGCAGGTAGATCTCACCGGCGAGGTACTCGAGCTCGAACTCCGCTTTGTCTGCGTCGATGTACGGCGGCCGGAACTTCAGCAGCGTCGCGCGCGTGTACGAGCGCTCGTGCCACGCGCGCTGTAGGTCCATGTCCGCCTTCACCTTGGCCTCGATTTCCTCCTGGCTGTCCTTGTCGGACCACGGCGTGCGGATGTCGCTGACCAGCACGCGCACCCCTTCCACGCCCGCGAAGATGGCGTCGAGCGCCTCCTCCGTCGCCGTGATCGGGTACAGCGTGACGCGCTCGATGACGCTGTTGTGATGCCGCACGACCGTCTCGGGCACCTTGAACTGGTGGTGCAGCAGCTCCATCAGCATGTCCTCGTACTCGACACTGTCGCCCTCGTGGTACTCGTACGTGTTCGTCGCGGCCGCGTGCCGCACCTTGCGAAAGTGCGTGCTCTGCTGGCCTGTCTTGCTGTCCACCGCAAACGCCGGGTCCACGAGGTGCCAGTGCCTGATGCCCGGGAACAGCCAGATCAGCAGCTTCAGGTGGTGCCCCGGCGCCGCCCCGACGTACACCACCTCCGCGCTGTCGGTGTTCTGCACGTCGTCGCACCGCATCACCTTGAGCAGGAACTCGATCTCCGCGAGCAGCAGCTTGCGCTGCCCGGCCCACTTGCGGTGGTAGTCCATCTGCTGCACGTCCCGGCTGCGCGGCGCGTATGGCTCCACCGTCACGTCCTCCTCGGCGATGATCTGCAGCAGCTGTGCGTACGTGCGCGGCAGGTTCTCGATCGTCGTGGGCCGCAGCCCGAACGCCGCCTGCAGCCTCCCGCTGCGCCGCGGCATGTGTGCTGTGCGCGGCGGGCGGGCGGCCCGTAAATACGCTGCTGGCGTGTCGGGCGGCTGCTGCTGGCTTCTGTATGCTGTGTTTATTCACATGCATGTGCAAACGCGTCCTACACTACCGGGCCAATAGGCTGCTCCCCGCCGTTCTTGTTCTCCTTGCTCTGCGTGACAGTGACTCCCATGCCTTCGAGCCGGCGCTGGCCGGCGCTGGCAGCATTCTTCACTGCATTTGCAGCGTCCCGTGCCGCCTGCTTCTGCATCTCCCTCTCTTGCTTCTGTCTGTCCGCGGCCGCCTTCTTCTCGGCCTTCTCCGCGTCCTTCTCAGCCTTCTTCTGCTGGGCCTCGGCTCTCTTCTTCTCCGCCGCCGCCGCCTTCTCCGCCCGCAGCGCCTCCGCGAGCTGCAGGGCCTCGGCCTTCTTCTTCTCCGCCGCCGCCGCCTTCTCCGCTCGCAGCGCCTCCGCGAGCTGCCGGTTCTGGGCAGCCGCTGCCTTGTTGGCGAAGTACGCGTGGATCACGGCCTCGACCATGTCCAGGTCCTTCTCGAGGTAGTCGTTCACGGGGATCGTCTCCTCTTTGCCGCCCGGCTTCGTCATCGTCTCCGCGTGAAACGGTGGAGTCTGGCCGGGGTACTTCTCGACGTAGGCAGTCTTGAACTTGGTGCCCAGAGCCGACAGGTCTGCAGTGACGAACGTGTACCCGAGCCGCTCGATTGTCTGCCGGATGTCGATCGGCATGAACGTGAGGGCCGTCTGCGCGTCCATGATCTCACCGGTCCGCGGTGCGTTCGTGATGAAGATGGAGTCCAGGAGGGCCTCGCACGTCATACACTGGGCATTAATCCTGTCGATGCCGTTGCCGAGGAGCTTTGTCTTCTCTGCCGTGAGAGGCCCGAGACTCTGGTGCATGCTCATAATATCCTTCTGTCTTGCAAGTCTGGCCCCTTGGATCCGGTTGAGACTCTCGCTCACTTCAGCCATGAAGTTGATGTTATCATACATGCGTTTGCCGAGAACACTGATGTTGTCTGGGACAACCACTGCCTGCGCAGTAGGAAGGCCGGCGCGCGCGAAGCTGTGGCGCGTGTCGTCGGATGCTCCGTTGGCGATGATGACCGCGTGCAGGCTCGGATCTCCGGCCTCCACACGACGGAAAGTCGTGTGGATGTGCTCGCTGATGTCCTGAGTATACTTCCCAGGTAGGATGTGTTGGATGTACATGAGAATCTCGTCGTAGGTGCACATGTACATCGGATCGGCATACCCAGGCACATTGATACACCTATGGAAGACACGTGGATAATATATGCCTGCGTTGCCATTGGACTTCTTGGCATTGTCCCGCACAACATGCATGTACTGGCCATTCTTGCCAGTCAATGCTACCCCAACCTTGTTCACGATCATCAGGTATTCGTTATTGATCTTGTACACCTGCAGGCTGTCCCTGTATTGTCATGAAACAAAGCTCAGTCAGCATTGAATACAGCAGTACTAAACAATTTGTACCAATTATACAGAATGGTACAAAAAAATTGTACGTCATGAAATCATGAGGTTCTAACTCTTGGTACTACCAACAGTACCAATAGGAACATTGTACGACACATCAATATCCATACATACAATCAACGACTTACAATGCAGTGCGGAGCCGCGCGTCCATGGCGGTGACGCGCCCGTCCGTGAAGACCGTAGACGCAGAGACAACAGCAGAGGACGACGGGGCGCCGCCATCGGAGACCGGTCCGCTGTCGGGCGACTGCGCGCGCGCGCGCGCTGGCGCAGGAGATGCGCGTGGCACGAGCATGGCACGGGCGGGAGAAGTTGCAGGGACGGGCAGGCACGCTTGTTATCCGCGCCTTCGAGACACGTGCCGGTTGTACTTATCCGGTATACGTATCGATACGTATCAGTGATTTCCCGCACTTTTCGCCCGTCCATACCCTCGGTTGGTCTTATCCGGGATACGTACCGATACGTATCGGTGATTTCCCGCGCTTTTCGCCCGTCCGCTCCGCTCCGACTATAATGGTTTTACGGACCCCCCCCCACACCGCCACACCTCTCTGGCAAGTTCCAGACACTATTAATGACAATGATAATGATAATTCCTTTCTCTCTTCTGTTACTATATCTCTCTCTCTCTTTCTAACCTTCTACTCATTTCAGGAAAAAAGAAGACTATATAACAGTGTATATAATGTAGTAGAATAGAGATAGAGATAGAGTATAGAGAGAGAGAGAGAATTATCATTATCATTTTCATTAATAGTGTCTGGAACTTGCCAGAGAGGTGTGGCGGTGTGGGGGGGGGTCCGTATAACTATTATAGTCGGAGCACAAATCCGACCAAATCCCACAAGTCCGCCGATACGTACCAATACGAATCGATACGTACCTGCACGTATCAGTTAGTACGTCCTCACGTGGAGACAACATGAAGACATACTAAATATACGTACCGATACGTATCGATATGTATTGGTGCCTACAAGAGCTGGGAGCCGGACTGCAAGCCCAGCAGCATGCAGGCGGCCATGGACGAGCTGTTCGGAGACATGTCGATCGCGGCAGTCGAAGAGGAAATCGAGTTCAGCGAGGGGGACTACGACGAGCACAACAAGGAGAACATCCCGCCGGCGCCGGCGCCCTCGCCGCGCACGAAGAGCCGGGGCCTGCGCAAGAAGGCGCGCAAGCTGCTGCGCGCGCCGAGCGGGGCGGCGAAGCGGCTGCGGGCGGTCTAGTTCTTGTTGCGAAGGGCGGCGCTGCTGCAGGAGGCAGGCCACGCGGACCGCGTTATTATTATTATGCACGAGCTGCTCGAGCTCGTGGGCGACACGGTGCAGTACCTCGACGCGGCGGGCGCGGACGCGGGTGTATCGAAGCAGGACGTGGTCGACAGCGCGCGCGAGCGGCTCTGCAGGATCATGCAGAAGATCGTGGCGTTCCCGCTGACGACGAACTTCTCGCTGCCGTGCCTGGCGCACGGCGACACGCTGGACCTGAGCGACCTGGCGCAGTAGGCTTGGTGGTGATGTAATACACGTTTATTATAGGCTGCTATCTATCGCGCGCGTGCTTTAGCGTGCACACGACGACGGCGAGCACAGCTGCGAGCACGCCGTACGCGGCGGCCGAGAGCGCGAGCACGACGGGGCGCGCGAGCGGCTCCGCGCTGGCGCGGCGCTGCAGGCCCTGCTCGTGCTCGATGAGCATGAGGCGGGCGCGCGCGACGTCGTCGGCGCTGTTGGCGGCGCTCGGCGCTGCTGCGCTTGTGGAGGCGTTGGCCGTCGTCGCTGCAGTCTGCTCTGGCGTCTGCGTGTCCATGGCGGCGCTTTCCTGCCGCGTCTGCCATGCCGGCTGCGTGTCCATGGCGGCGCTTTCCTGCCGCTCTGCCGGCTGCGTGGCCGTGGTTGGCGGCTGCGTGGCCGTGGTTGGCGGCTGCGTGGCCGTGGTTGGCGTGGCCGTGGTTGGCGTGGCCGTGGTTGGCGGCTGCGTGGCCGTGGTTGGCGGCTGCGGGGCCGTGGTTGGCGGCAGCGAGGTGGGCTGCAGCCACGCGCGCCGCGAGGGCGCCGAGCTGTGGTTCGCCGCGCGGCACGCGCCCGAGAGCAGCTCAGCCTCGTCGGGCTGCTTGGTGCACGCCGCGCACAGCGGGGCCGCGTTGCTGCAGGCGTGGCACGCGGCGCGCGCGCGGCCCGGCGCGAAGAGGGCGCGGTCGGGCGGCCCCTGCTGCACCAAGAAGGCGCCCGAGGCGTGCAGCGGGGGCAGGCTGTCTATCAGGGGCAGGAGGACGTAGTCACACGACGCGAGGTCGAGCTCGGCGAGCGCGGCGGCGCCGCGCACGAGCGCCCTGTCGTGTGCGGTGGTGCTGTAGAGGACCTGCTGTGGCTCACCAATAACCGAGGGCAGCACGCAGGCCTGCGCGCCGCGGTGCACCGCGGTGGGCGAGAGCAGCAGGTCGGGCGCCGCGAAGCCGACTAGGTCCGTGGGGAGCGCGTCGAAGCCTTCGAGCCACGGGCCGCCGCCCGCGGCGCTGCGCAGCAGCACGAAGAGGCCGCCCGCGCTGGACGCGCTGTCAACGAGCCAGCCGTCCGGGACCGCGTAGAGCACCTCGAGCGGCGCCGCGGCGTGCGGCACGCGGCAGATGATGCCTTCCAGCGAGTCAGCGTAGTGCGCCAGCACGAGCGCGGCGCCGGCCTCTGCAGCCAGCAGCCTGTCGCCCACGAGCCCGCCGGCCTGCAGCGCTGCCGATGTGTGCAGCACGGCGCCCGCCAGCGAAACGAGATAGACATGCGAGGCGTCGCCGAGCAGCACGGCGGTGTCGGGCTGGCCCGCGAGCGCCTGCAGCCGCGCGTGCGGCAGGCCGAGCGCGTGCGCGTCGAACGGCTCGGGCGCATACGCGAGCGCGATATGGCGGCACGCGGGCAGCGCAGGGTCGACGCGGCAGCCGCCCACCAGGGCATCGGCGGCATAGAACGGCTCGCACAGGCACGGCCCGGCCGCGCCGGGCAGCGACCAGGCGTGCGGGGGACAGCCCACGGCAGCGCCGCCGCCGGGGCAGTAGAAGCCCGCGGGGCACGGCGCACACGATGCAGTGCCGTTGGCGGCGAGGCCCGCGACGCAGCGGCAGTCTGAGAGCTCCGCGCGCGGCGCCGCGCTCGCGTGCTGCGCGGGGCACGCCCAGGCGGCGTCGTCGCCCGGGCAGAAGCTGCTGTTGGTGCAGGCCTCGCACAAGCCGCTCGCGTTCTGAAAGAGGCCCGGCGCGCAGCGCGGCGCGCGCGAGCCGTTCGCGCAGCGGAAGCGCGGACCGCACGGCTCGCACGCGCCGCTTGTGTTATCAACGGCCGTGGCGGGCGGGCACTCGCAGCCCTCGGCGGTTTCCCGCGCGCCGCGCGCGCACGCTCGCAGCTCGCCGCCGGCGCACGCGCGCCCGGGCGGGCAGGGCCCGCAGGCGCCGCTGTCGTCCAGGTAGCCGCTGCAGCTAGCAGCGCAGGTGCCGTTCGCTGCGCTCGCTGTGCTGTTGTTGGCGCTGCTTGCATTGCTTGCGTTGCGCCAGGCGAGCCCGCGCGTGCAGCTGAAGCCGGGCGGGCAGGGCCCACATGCGCCGCCCTCGAGCAGCAGCGTGTCTGGGGGGCACGCGCACTCGCCCCACGGTGTGCCGAGCTGCGGCGGCGCGCAGGCGTGCGCGCTGCCGTCGCCGGGGCAGGTCGCGTTCGCGGGGCACGCCTCGCACAGGCCGCTCGCGTTGCGGAACAGGCCCGCAACGCACACGCACTCGCTCGCGCTCGTCGCGGCGGGCGTCGCCGCGCGGCTGCCGGGCGGGCACGGCAGGCGCGCGCCGCCGGGGCAGTAGTGCTGCGGGCCGCACAGCGCGCACGCGGCGGGCGGCCCGAAGCGGCCGGGCCGGCACACGCAGGACGAGAGGTTGCGCGAGCCGGGCGGCGCCGAGGCGAGCGCGGGGCAGGCCTCGGCGACGCCGCCGGTGCAGAAGGAGTCCGCCGGACAAAGCAGGCACGGCGGCGCGACGAGCTCGAGTGCGGCGACGTCGGCGTGGTCCGCGAAGAGGCCGTCGTTGCAGACGCAGTCCGTGCTGCGCCCGGCGCCGGGCGCTGAGTGTGTATTCGGTGGGCACTGCGTCGCCGAGCCGTCGCGGCAGAAGCTGTTCGCCGGGCACGGCGCGAGGCTGCCGTTCGTCAGCACGAAGCCGCGCGGCACGTCGCAAGCCTTCGCGGTCGCGGTCGTGCCCGCCGGGCAGGGCACGGGCGCGCCGCTGGCGCAGACGCTGTTCGGGGGGCATGCCTGGCACGCGGCGCCGCTCGCGTTCACGCGGTACAGGCCCGCGCGGCACGCGCAGGCCGCGCTGCTGTTCGCGCCGGGCGGCGCTGTGGTGCCGCGGGGGCACGCGCTGGCGGGTTGTGACGCACCCGCGCAGAAGTGGTCCGCGGGGCACGGCGCGCAGCTCGCGTCGGCGACGCGCAGCACGGGCCCGTAGAGCGCGGCGGCGAGGCAGTCACTGCCACTGGCAGTGAAGTTGTCGACGGGCGCCGAGGCATCCAGCGCGAGGTGGTGCCGGAAGCTGCGCAGGCCGTCGCTCCAGTACGCGAACGTCGCGTCGAGCCCGAGCAGCGCGGTCGCGTTCGTGCGCGCCTGCGGCGCGGTCAGCAGCAGGTCGCGCGTCTGCGCGGCGACGGCGCGCGCCTGGCCTGGTGCGCACGGGCTACACGGGGGCGCGTCGGCGACGCAGGCGGCCGCTCCTGGCGCGGAGAAGGTTGCCACAGGGCACGCGAAACGCGAGCCGTTGCCCGGGCAGAAGCTGCCGGCGGGGCACGGTGCGAACGCCTGCGCGCCCAGCGTGTAGTAGCCCGGCGCGCAGGCGCAGCTGGCCGCGCCGGCAGGCATGCCCAGGCACGGCAGCGCGTCGGTGCCGCTGGGGCAGTAGTGGTCAGCGGGGCACGGGCGGCAGCCCTCGAGGCGCAGCTCGGAGCCGGGCCCGCACGCGACGACGCAGTGCTCGACTGTCGAGGCGCCCGCAGCCGCGGCGCGGCCCGGAGGGCAGCGCGTCGCGCCGTCGCCGGGGCAGAAGAAGTCCGGGGGACACAGCACGCACGCAGCGCTATCCCAGAGCGTGCCCGGCAGGTCGCAGACGCAGGCGTCGAGCGTCGCGCGCGTGAAGGGCGGACACGCCTGTGGGGCGGTGTGCGGCGCGCAGACGTGGCCCGCGGGGCACGGCGCGCACTCGAAGGCGGCGGGCCGCACGCTCAGCGCGCCGCCGGCGGCCTCGGCGCGCCAGGCGCCGCGGTAGGCGGTGCAGCCGCCGGCTGCTGGTATGTCTGGCAGCGCGCTCGCGTTGTCCGCAGAGGGCGGCAGGCCGAGGCACGCGGCGTCGCGCGCGGGCAGCCCGAGCAGCTCGAAGCGGGCCGTGGGCAGCCTGAGCAGCGCGAGACCCGCGCCGAGCTCGGCGAGCAGCCACCAGCCGCCTGCACCGAATCGAGCGGGCACGCCCGCGGAGCGGGCCGAGAACTGCGCGAGCGCACGCACGCGCACGGTGCTGGCCTGCAGCGTGAGCGTCACAAGCGAGTGCTCGCGCTGCGCGCTGAGCAGCGCGACGCCGTGCTGCCAGTCGAGCGCGGCGAGGCGCGCTGCTGCGGAGAGCGGCGCCTCGAACTCGAGCTCGAAAGCCTGTTGCGCCTGCGGCAGCGGCGGGCTCTCGGCGCCGACGCGCAGCAGGCGCGGGCGCGGGCGGTGGTCGGCGAGCCAGGCCTGGCCGTCCGCGTCCACGTGTGCAGCGCCGACGTCGCACAGCAGCGCGTCCGCGGGGCAGCCTGCGACGCTGCAGTCGCCGGCGCGCAGCCTCACGCCCGCGGTCGCGATGTCGAGCGCGAGCACACACGCGGGCGCGGCGGCCTGCACGAAGAGCACGCTGGTGTCGCTGGCCCAGGCCAGCAGCTGCAGCGCGCCGACGGGCACACTGACCACGGCGGGCGGCGGCGGCAGCGGCGCGGCGTACAGGCCGGCGGCGCAGCCGCCGCTCGCGTTTGGTGTGCTGCTCGCGTTCGGCACGCCTGCGACTGGCACGGGAGACACGCAGAGCGTCCAGTTCGGGTGGTGCGTCGCGAGCCCGGGCGGGCACAGCGGCCCACACGGCGCGGTGAGGCCGCGCTCCGTGCGCAGGCCGGGCGCGCACTCGCACGCGCCGATATCCGCGGCGCCGGGCGCACTCGAGGTGTCCGCGGGACACGCGAACTCGCCGCCGCCGGGGCAGTAGCGGCCGGGCGCGCAGGCGCTGCCGTTGAAGGTGCCGGGCGCGTAGGTGCTGTACGTCACAACCACTACAGAGGCGTTCGAGCAGGGCGGCGCGAGGCACACGCACGCCGAGGCGTTGGTCGCGCGCAGCTGGGCGTGGCCGCTGCCGGGCGGGCACGCCGAGCGCCCGCCGCTGCCGTCGCAGTAGTAGTTGGGACCGCACGGCGCGGTCTGCTGGCGCGACGCGAAGAAGTAGCCCGGCAGCGAGCGGCACGCGGCGAAGGCAGCGGCGCCGGGCGCCGAGAACGCGCGCCCGGCGTTGTCGCAGGGCCGGGCGCGCCCGCCGCCCTCACAGAAGCTGTCCGCGGGGCACGGCGCGCACTGCGGCGCGCTGAAGGACGGGCCCGGGGCTGTGCCGGCGCGGCAGAGGCACTGGCGGACACTGGAGGCGCCCGACGGCGCCTGCGCGAGCGGCACACAGGCCTGCGGCGCGGCGCTGCCGGCGGGACAGTAGTGGTCTCTGGGGCACAACGCGGGCGCGCGCGCGCCCCACGGGCAGGAAAAGCCGGGCGGGCACGGGCGGCAGCCGCCGTCGGTGTAGAAGCCCGCCGCGCAGGCGCACGCGGTCGCGTTTGCGAGCGGCTCGGCGCCCGGCGGGCACGCCACGGGCAGGCCCGCGGGGCAGGCGCGCGCGGGCGGGCAGGCCTGCGGCGCGCCGGCGCTGCAATCGGCGCCGGGGGGACAGGCTTGGCATTCGGTAGTCGAGCTGTTACCGGCGGCATAGAAGCCCGCGCGGCAGCTGCAGCCCGCGCCGGTGCAGGGCACAGCAGCAGCACCGCGCAGGCAGACGTAGCCCGGCGGGCACGGCCGCACGGCGAAGGCCGCGGTGCTGTGGCGCCCCGTGACGTACAGGCCGGCGGCCGGCACGCAGTCACCTGGCAGCCGGCGCATCATGCGGCCGAGCGTGCTCGTGCCGGGCGGGCACGGCCAGGCCGCGTTGCTGGCGCCAGTGCACACGGCGTCGGTGGGGCAAACGTAACAGGCAGCAACTGAGGAGTTGTAGGCATAGCCCGGGCCACAGCGGCAGTCCGCGGCGGAGCCAGAGCCGATGTCCGCGCGGCGGCGCCAGGGGCACGCCAGCGGCGCGGAGCTGCCGGGCGGGCAGTAGCTGTCGGCAGGGCAGACCTGGCAGCCCGCGGGCCCGCAGAACGCGCCGGCGGCGGCCGCGCACGGCGCGCTGGCGTTCGCGCGCGCGGTCAGCGGCGGGCAGCGCGCAGGCCGGCAGTCGCTGGCGGCGGATGCGCCCGGCGGGCTGACCAGTGGCGGCTCGCAGGCGATGGGCGGGCGCGGCCCGAGGCAGAAGGAGCCGGTAGGGCACGGCACACAGGCCGCGCCGTCGTTGAAGCGCCCGGGCGCGCACGCGCACGGCAGGCCGCCGCACGTGCCGTTGCAGGTCGTAGGGCAGCTTGCGAACAAGCCGTCGCGCAAGAAGAAGCCGGGCAGCGGCTCGCATTGCGCCGCGCGCGAGCGCACGCCGGCGCCGGGCATGCTGTGCTCGGGGCACGGCACGGGCGGCGTGTCGGGCGCAGGGCAGAAGTGCAGCGAAGGACACAGCGCACAGCTGGTGTTCGTGCGGCCGCGCTCACAGACGCACTCCGCGGCGGCCGCGGCGCCCGCGGCGCTGGCCGAGAAGGGTGGGCACGGCGCGAGCGCGCCGTCGCCGGGGCAGAAGCTGCCGGGCGGACACAGGCGGCACGTGCTGCTGTTGGCTGCGCTGCTGTTGGCGCTGCTGGCGTAGAAGCCCGCGCGGCACGCGCAGGCCGGGGCGTCGAGCGCGCGCCCGGCGCCGGGCGGGCACGGCTCGCAGGCGCTGCTGTTCGCGCGGTAGAAGTCGGCGCGGCAGCGGCAGTCCGTCTGGCGCGCGCTGGCGGCGGGCGAGGAACTGCCCGCAGGGCACGGCACGAGGCGCGCGACGGCGTCGGCGGCGAAGCAGTAGTAGTCCGGCGGGCACGCGACGCACACGCCGCCGCTGGCGCTGTTGGTGGCGGTGTAGAAGCCGTCGCGGCAGACGCAGGCCGTGCCCGGCGCCTCGCCGCCGGCGCCTGTGACGGCCAGCAGCGCTGGCGTCGCGTTCGCGCCGCAGAGCACGCAGCCGCTGGCCGCGCTGCCGGCGTACGGGGCGGCGCACGCGCAGTCGACGAGGTCGGCGGCGCCGGGCGCGGGCGTGTCGGCGCCGAGGGGGCACGCGACGCTGCTGCCGTTGCCGGGGCAGTAGCTGCCGCGCAAGCAGGGCTCGCACAGCGCCCCGGCCCAGTACGTGCCGGGCGGGCAGCCCGTCGCGGCCGGCTGCGGCGGGCCGTCGCAGGCAAAGCCCGGGGGGCAGGCGGGGCACTCGAAGCCGCCAGCGGGCAGCGCGCGGGGATATGTGCCGCTGCGACAACCCGCTGCTGCTGTGGGTTCGGGGTCTGGTGGCTGTGTTTGGGCTGTGTACCAGCGCAGCTCCGCACCGCACACGAGCGCGAGGCCCACGGGCAGCACGGCGACGACAGTGGTTCTGGGTGGAACGGGGCGCGGTGCGGTCCAGAAGGCGCCGCTGAGCCCGAGCACACTGCCGCTGCTCAATAAGATCAGCGCCGGCTGCTGCAGATTTTGGACACCAGCAAAGGCCGGCAGAGCCTCGGCGGCACCGGATGGGTGTAGACGCAGCACGGCGCCGTTAGTTTGCACCATCAACAGCAGGCCGTCGTTGCTGAAGAGCAGGCTGCTGGCGGCGCCCTTGTAGAGCAGCAGAATACCGTCGGCGGTCGCGAGCAGCACCTCGGCGCCGGCCGCGACGGCACACTCGCAGGACCCAGAGGCAGCGAAGCGGCACGCGGCAGCGTTAGCTGGTCTGGGTAGCTCGGCGCGGAGCACGTCTGCTGCGAAGTCGGGCGCGACGCGGGCGACGCTTAGCATGCCTGGCAGCGGCTGTGTGGCTACGTAGACGCTATTGCAGCCCGCGGGCCACAGCGCGAGCGGCGGCCCCAGCAGCGGCCCGGGCAGCGCCAGCGGCGCGCGCAGGCAGCCGCCTGCGAATCGGGCTATCGAGAGCGCGCCGTTGGGCCCCGCAAGCCAGAGCCGTGAGCCCGCGACGGCGAGCAGAGAACCCGGCTCGGCGGGCCACGCGCCGCGCAGCTGTGCGGCGTCCCAGGCGCCCCAGACAGGCGCGCCAGTGTTGCATGATGCTGTGTTTACAGTGCTGTTGGTGCTGTTGCTGGTGCTGTTGGTGCTACTGGTGCTGTTCGAGCTATTCGTGCTGTTTGCGCCGACTGCGCGCGCCCGCCGCAGCAGCAGCGGCAGTGCGGGCGCGGGCGCGCCTGCGAGGAAGAAGACGCTCACGGTGTCGGGCGCGATCGCGAGCGCGACGAGGGGCGCGGCGAAGCTCGCAGGCCCGGCGCTGCCTGAGTCCGCCGAGGCGTAGAGGCCGGCACCGGCGGACACCAGCACGTCGGCGGGCGCGCGGCGCTCGAGGTCGTAGAGGAAGAGCGAGCGCGCGTCGGCAAGCGCGAGCCAGCCGTTGGAGGCCGCGAGCGCGGTGCAGTTGCCGGCTGTCGCGAGCAGCTGCCGCGCGCCGTGCTCGGCGGTGAGCTCGAAGAGGCCGCTGGGCCCGCAGCCCACGAGTCCGCCAGCCACCGCGAGCGCCGCGAGCGCCGTGCGCCCGCTGAGCTGCGGCACGCTGAGGTGCAGCACACATGACTCGGGCCACGTGAAGTCGCACATGAAGACGAGGCCGCGGCGGTCGTACAGGAAGAGCTGCGGCCGGCTGCTGTCGATGGCGGCGGCCCCGACGTGCACGTAGCGCGCGCCGCGGAGCACGTCGACGGTCGTGCAGTTCCCGGCGTCGCATAGCTGTACGCGCACCTCGAGCAGCGTCGTGTCGACGACGAGCACGTTCTCGCCTCCTGGCCAGAAGAGCGCGCTCACGGCGGCGAGCGCCGCGTCCTGCACCGGCAGCACCTCGCCAGCCTCGGCCGTCGCGTTGCCGCCGCCGATCAGCAGCTGCTGCGAGGCGTTCGCAAAGCGCACGCGGCGCACCGCGGCGCGCCCCCCGCTGCGCGAGGCGACGAGCACTGTGTCCGAGTCGCCGCACGGCGCGAGCGCGGGCTGGCACGTCGCGACGTGTGTAAGCTCGGGCAGACCACCGCCGAAGCTCTCGACGATGTGCGCCCACGCGGGCGCACGGCAGGCGGCGCGGTAGCCGCTCAGGCCTGCTGCCTGCACGGTGCTGCCCTCCGGGCACGGCTGGCACGCGCCGAAGGCGCCGGACGCGCCGACCTCTGCACAGGGCGTGCACAGCGCGGGTGTGCACTCGAACATGCTGCCGAACGCGGCGCACGCGGCGCTGGCGTCTGGCGCGCCGAACTGCCAGGCCACCGAGCGCAGCGTGAGTGTTAGCGGCATGGTGGAGGCCTCAGAGGCGGCGCTCGTGACCAGCCGCAGCGTCTGCGCCGAAGGCGAGAGCCAGAGCGCCTCGACGAGCGGCGCGAGCGCGAGCGCGCGCAGCGGCACGAGCCAGCTGCGCGTGCTGAAGAAGTACAGCGTGCCCGCGCGGCCCGCGAGCACGAGGAAGCCACCGCTCAGCGCCGCCGCCGCGACGCCGCGCTCGGCGGCGGGCAGGCTCGCGTTCGCGCTCCAGTGCAGCTCGAAGACGCCCCCGCGCCGGCGCGCCTCGTACACGCGCGCGTCCGTGCTGTGCCAGGCGTGCGCGACGAGCCGCGTCGCGCCGGCGCCGGCGTCGGCGGCGAGCAGGCCCGTCGCGCCGAGGTCCTGCTCATACATACATACACGTGCGGCTGTCAGCGCTGCTGCTGTTAGACAGGCAGGCAAGCAGCAAGCAGCAAGAAGCAAGAGAGGCGTACCGCGGGCGCGCCGTCGAGCCAGACCAGCGGCGTGTGCAGTGCCCACGCGTCTGCGTCGAAGACCGAGAGCTGCGCGCGGCGCTGGTGCAGCAGGAAGACCCAGCGCGTGCGCGTCGCGGCGAGCGCCGCGAGCGGCTCGGCGCTGGCAAAGACGCGGCTGGCTGCGGCGCCCGGCGCGAGCGGCAGCTCGAGCAGCTCAGAGCCCACCGTGGCGTCGCGGAGCGCATAGAGCAGCGGCTCGGCGCGCGGGCGCTCGCGCGCCGCGAGCGCGAACGCGAGCTGCGTCGGTGCACTGGGCGTCGCGGGCCAGAAGAGCCTGTCGCCGACGAGCGCGACGCTGTCGGTGGCGCTAAGCACAGTGACGCCAGGGCGGCGGCAGCCGCCGGCGCGGAAAAAGACGTCGCAGCGCGGCGCGCCCGGCGCGCGGAACAGGCCGTCCCACACGGCGAGCACGGGCGGGGCGATGCGGAGGAGCTCGGGCGCCTCTGTGGCCTCCACAGGGGCGGCCTGCGAGCCGTCGGCGCAGCGGCAGGCCTCGCGCTCGGCGGTGCCGGCTGGAGACACCGTGCCGGGCGGACAGCGCTCGGGCTGCTCGGAGCCCGGCGGGCACCAGGCGTCGGCCGGGCACGCACCGAAGACGCAGGCGCCCGCCTGCAGCGTGTGCAATGGCGGGCACGACACACAGGCGAGCGCGAGGCGCTGCGGCGCGCCCGCCGAGCGCAGCACCCAGAGCGCGCCGGCGTCGGCGGCGGCCGCGAGCAGCTGCGGCTGCGGCTCGGGCGCGGCGTGCAGCAGCGTGACGGCGGCGCTGCAGTCGGCAGCCGAAACAGCCAGCTCGAACACACGCGCACCGCTGACGAGCAGGAAGCGGCCGCTGCTGCTGGCTGCCAGCAGCAGGGCACCCAGAGCGTCGGCGGCGCCGAGGCCGTCGGCCTCGAGCAGCGGCAGCGGCGCGTAGGCCGTGGTGTTATTGTCGGCGGTCAGGCACGCGAGCCAAGCGCGGCCATCGGCCGCGAGCAGCAGCAGCAGCAGCATTGCAGGCGTGAGCGCCGAGGCGTATGCCGTATGCAGCAGCGGCGTGCGCTGTGTCGCGCCGTTCGCAGCGAAGCGCCAGACGGCCCGCGGCGCGACGGCGACGAGCAGCGGCGGCTGGCTGTGGATGCCCGCGAGGGCGACGGCCCGCAGCTGCGTGCACGTACCCGTGTCGTCGAAGCCGGCCTGCTGCGCGAGCGCCGAGCGCGTGAAGCGAAGTGCGAAGACGCCGCCGGCGCGGTCGGCGGCCCACACAAAGTTTGCGCTGGCGGCGAGCGCGGCGGCGGCGCCGAAGAGGCGCGTGAGGCGCAGCGGCTGCTCATCGGCGGAGCACGCCGTGCCCCCGGCAGCACCCGCGACGTGCTGTTCGCTGCCGTCCACTGCAAACACGCGCACGAGCGCGGGCCCGCGCGCGAGCAGCAGCACGCCGGGCGCGACACGGGCGAGCGCTTCGCCTGCGGGCCACGCGGGCGAGGCGCTGAGCGTCCAGCGCTGCGCGGCGCCGCTGGGACACGGCGGCTCGGGCTCGGGCGCGTCCGCAGGCGCGTCGGGGGTGCAGTCGAGCAGCGACGCGGCGCCGGCGGCGCGCGTGGAGGTGCCGAGCGGGCACGGCAGCGCGGCACCCGCGGGACAGTAGCTGCCCACCGGGCACGCGTGGCAGCGCGGCTGCGCGGGCGCGGCGGTCCAGGTGCCGGGCGCGCAGGGCTGCGCAGAGCCCTCGGGGCACGCGTGGCCAAGCGGGCAGGCGACGCACGTCCCGTTGGCACCCGTGTAGTAGCCCGCGCGACAGGCCCAGGCGCAGCTGCCGTTTGTCCAGGCCCAGGCGGAGCCCAGGCCCTCGGTGAGCGGCGGCGGGCAGGCCTCGCAGGCGAGCGGCGCGCACGCCGCCGCGCGCGTGCCGGGCGCACACGGCCCGCAGGCGGCACAGCCGCTGCCGTCGGGCAGCAGGCTGAAGCCCGGGCGGCAGGCCCAGGCACACTCGGCGGCCCCGCGCGTCACGGCGTGCACGAACAGGGCACCAGGCGGCGCGGGCGGGCACGCCTCGCACGCGAGCTCGCGGTCGCGGCAGCCGAGCGCGAAGAACGCCTTGGTGAAGCCGAACGCGGGCGCGAAGGCCTCCGCGCCGCAGTCGCCCGTGCACAGCGCGCGCCGGCAGTCGCCGGCGTGGCCCTCGTTGGTGTAGTACTCGAAGGGCCCGAGCGGCGGGCACGGCCAGGCGCAGGCGTCGGGGCGCGCGGCCGCGCGCAGCCGCAGCGTGCCGGCGGCGTCCGCGGCGTAGAACGCCGGGTCGAGGTAGTGCGCGCCCGCGCGGCAGAGCGGGCTGTAGGAGGCGGGGCTGCAGCTGAGCTCCTCTCGCGAGCGGCATCGCACGCAGCGGTTCTCGGGGACGCGCTCGCCGGGCGCGGGCTTGCCACCCGAGACGAGGTAGAGGCCGCCCGGGCACGAGAGCTGCTTCGAGGTCGCGCGGTCGGCGCCGATCGCGAGCAGGCGCGTGCTCTCGTTTAGCAGCGTGGCCGTGACGACGGGGTGCGAGCGGCAGGTGCACGGCAGCTGCCGCAGGAAGCGCTTCTGCACGGCGGGGCGGAAGAGGCCGTTGCACAGGCCGGCGGCGCGCGCAAGGCGCTGCTGTACGCTCTGGTTGGCCGCTGCAAACGAGCCCAGCACGGCGACGACGGCCTCGGCCGCGAACTCGAACGCCGCGCACTCTGCCGACGACCAGAGCAGCGTGCTGCCGTTGTACGCCTGCGGCAGCGTGTTGCGCAGCGCGACGCACGCCGATATGTTAGGCGCACCCGGGTGCGAGAGCGAGCCCACGGGACACATCACGGGCGGCCCCTCGCCGGTGCAGAAGAAGCGCCAGGGGCACTCCGCGCAGGTGCCGTTCTGCTTGAAGAAGCCTGGGGCGCAGGCCCACTCGCAGCCGACGGCGGGCCACACGGCCTCGGGACTGCTCGGCGGCGGACACTGCACACACTGCTGTGTGTCGCAGAACTCGCCGCGGGCACAGTCGTTCAGGCACTCGCCCGTGCAGGCGCCGTTGCGCAGGCGCTGCCCTGGAGGGCACTCGACTGCGGCCAGGCATGATGCACGGCCGTAGGCCGTCGGCGCAGTGGTGTAGCGGGCGCCTACGGGCGGGGGCGGGCAGGCGGCGCAGGCCCACTCTGTTTCTGTGAGGCAGCGCTCGCCGTAGCGCGCTGCTTCACTGCTGCTGTTGTTGTCGGCAGCGCATGCGATGCCCGCGCGCGGGCACGCGGCCTGCGCGCACCCCAGCACGAGGCGGTGGTCGGGCGCGGCGGCGCACTCGCCGCTGCAGGCGAGCGGCTCGCTGTAGCCAAAGACGGCAGTGCCCAGGCCTGCGCACGCGGGCACGAAGCGGCCCGGCGGGCAGCTCTGGGTGCACGCCACGACGGGCGGCGGCGCGAAACGATCCGCGAGGCTCGCGAAGCGCACGCCCACGCCGAGCGCGTCGAAGTCGGGCAGAGTGCGTTGTGAGCCGAGCAGGTGGCACGCCGGCGGCGTCTGCAGCACGGCGAGGCGCACCTCGGGCGGCAGTTGTGTCGCTCTGGCCACGTCGGCGCCCGTAGCCCTCAACGGAAGTGATGTGTTCCACAGCGAGGCGTTCCACAGCGAGGCGTTCCAGGCGCTGCACGCCTCCGTGGGTGTCGTAGTAGTAGTAGTAGCAGTACAGCACGTCCCGGGCGGCGGGCGGGCCGCGTACGGCTCCGAGAGCAGCGGGACGTCGGGCCACTGCTCACACAGCAGCAGGTCCTCCGTGGCTGGCAGGCACTCCGGTGCCACGACCGCGCGCAGGCAGGCGGCACCGTCTTCCGAGCAAGGCCCTGTGCCGCAACAGCGGGTGCGCTCTGCCTTTGCGCAGGCCGGCTCGGGGCACGCCGCTGCGGACTGCAAGGCCAGCAGCAACAATAACAACAACACCACCACCAACACGCGGTGTGTCAGCATTGCATTTTACCACAACACAAGGCTAAATAGCACCCGCCCGCTGCCGCTGTCCCGCCTGCCCTCCTGCCACCCCCCCCCCTCCCCCCCCCCCCCTGCCACCCACACCTAGCGCCGCGAGCGCGCACCACCACCACCACGGGGGCGCGCCGGGACACGCGGCCGCGACCCCAGCGGCTCGTCGTCGTCGTCGACAGCGGGCACCGCCGCCGTCACAGGCAGGCGCGACCGCAGCGGCTCGTCGTCGTCGTCTTCGGACCCAGAGGTGCTGTCGGCGACGTTCACCACCACTGCCGACGCCTGCTCCTGCCGCCTCTGAGCGTCCCACGACAAGAAGCCGTCTTCGACGTACATGCCATCGGTGGACAGGCCCGCTGCGCTGTACTCCATGTCGCTGTTCTCGTCGATGCCGCAGTAGAAGCGCATGAAGTTGACCTTGAGCTCATGGTCCATCATGACACCGAAGAAGGGCGACTCACCGTTGTTCATGCGCATCATGTCGACGTTGGTCTTCTGGTAGAACTTGCGGAAGGGGGGCAGCGCCACCAAGCGCACGACGAGCCCCTTGAACCGCTCGTACATAGCGTCCGTGGGCTGGATGTGCTTCTCCGTGTAGGTCGTGCGCCCGCAGGGCATGTAGGTGTGGATGTGCTCGATCAGCACGTCCATGCGCTTGAGGCCGTCGTTGACGACCTTGTGCAGGCGCTGGCGCTCCTCGTACCACACACGCATGATGTTCAACTCCGCGTTCTGCCAGTCGGACGTGTCTGCGTTGACGCGCACCGCCGGCAGTGGCCGCGTCATGGTATCGCCGTCACCGTTCTCGAAGACGTTGTGCAGCACGCCGAACTGTGGGCGCTCACGCGCCATCTGCCGCAGATCCGAGAGCCAGAAGCGGTAGTTGCTCGTCTTGGCGACGGCAGGGAGCAGCTTCCTGTGCGGCGGTGGCCGTGGTGAGTCCCCTTGCGTACACACACACACACACACACACACACACACACACACACACAAACACACACAAACACACTGCTAAGCGCACGTACCTGGCCACGAAGGAGGTCAGCGACGTGCCCATCAGGACGGCCGTCTGCTCGATCGCAGCAATGACCCCGTCCGTGCCGTGCATGGCGTTCCAGTTGCACTGCGAGTAGACCTCGAACTCCTCCCGCTGCTGAGTCACGCTCGTCTTCACGAGGCTCTCGCACTCGGCCCAGACCGCGCTCATGTGCTCCTCCCACGCGACCATGCGCTCCAACTCGAAGAGGATGCGCTCCATGCGCTGCATCGGGAGCATCTCGCTCTCGAGCTTGAGGTCGCTTCCGCTGCCCACTTGCTCCAGCTTCTTGAAGGGCGTGCCGTTCTGGCCGCCGTTCAGTGCGTCGACCGTGATGAGCAACGCGAAACGCAGCCGTGCCACCTCAGCATTGACGTTCTGGTCGCTGCCCTCGTACTCGAGGGCGTGGCGGGTGTACATCTCACGGTGCTGGTCCGTCACCCCCGTCGGCTCGTAATCGGTGTTGAACACCGTGATCTCGTTCATGCGGGCCATGCGGGTGCAGCAGCCCGCCAACTTCGCCGCAATGGAGGCCAAGACTTTGGCCTCGACCGAGGTGATCACGTCCGTGAAGCGATCCACGGTCATGAGCTCGTGATCAGGGATGGCGTGGAAGTGCGCGGCAAGGCTCTCGCGTGCGACAGGAACCACACAGGCAGGGCACGGCAGCAGCACACCGGGGCAGATGGTCCGCTCGTGGTGCACCCACGCCCCGAACGTCCCGGCCCATGGACAGAGAGAGCACCTGATGCGGAGGCAGGAGACCGCATGGGACTCATCCGTCTTTCTGAAGATCGACTTGGTGGTGCGAGGGATGTTTTCGACGCCGTTGCAGTAGCAGAAGTAGCACAGGTCCCAGCCGTTCAGCTGCTTTCGCCGCCGGAGGATGCACTCCATGCAGACGAGGTGGCCGGTGTTGACCTCGCAGGTGTACAGCAGGGCGTCGTATGGCACGTCGAAGCAGATCTTGCACGTTTCTGAGTCGACAGAGAAGTTGACCGGGTTCTCCTTCCGCTTCCCGAGCATCACACGGGCGCGCTCAGCATGCTTGGCGGCGGCGGCGGCAAAGGCCGGGTTGAGTACGGCCTGCGCTGCGAGGGGGTCGGTCATCTGCGTGCGGCCGGTGTCAGCAGCAGTGGTTGACAAATCATTGCAGGCAACACGGCAGTTTTAGTCAACGGGGGTACCCGGACTTACCCGTGGCAGCCGTGGACGGGATACGGTAACATGGAAGCCGCTGTTTCTTGAAAGCACGGCAACATCGATACGTATCGATTCGTGTCGGTTCGTATCGGTACAGGCCGATACGTATCGGTTCGTATCGGTTCGTATCATTGTCTGTATTGGTACGTATCGGTATGTACTGATACGTATCGATTCGTATCGGTTCGTATCGATACAAGCCGATACGTATCGATTCGTATCGGTTCGTATCATTGTCTGCATTGGTACGTATCGGTATGTACTGATACGTATCGATTCGTATCGATTCGTATCTGTACGTGCCAGGCGTATCTTTTGTTTCTGTACCGGTACGTATCAGTACGTACTGATACGTATCGATTCGTATCGATTCGTATTGGTACGTGCCATGCACATCTTTTGTTCCTGTAGCGGTACGTATCAGTACGTACTGATACGTATCGATTCGTATCGATTCGTATTATGTATATCTGTACGTACCGATAGAACGGGGTATATCGGAATGGGTCATTGTGGGTATTTTCCAGTACAGGTACGGATATTGTACAAGAACAATATATCCTATACAATAAAACGGTGATAATTGGATATTGATATCCCATATCAGAAAATACAGTCGTAATTCATTATTTTGTATTCTGTACCACGGATACAAACCGGTACGTACCGACAAAACGGGGTATATCGGAACGGGCCATTGTGGATATTTTCCAGTATCGGTACGGATATTATACAAGGACAATATACCCCATACAATAAAACGGTGATAATTGGATATTGATATCCCATATCAGAAAATACTGTCGTAATTCATTATTTTGTATTCAGTACCGTGGATACAAACCAGTACGTACCGACAAAACGGGGTATATCGGAATGGGTCATTGTGGGTATTTTCCAGTACCTGTACGGATATTGTACAAGGACAATATACCCCATACAATAAAACGGTGATAATTGGATATTGATATTCCATATCAGAAAATACAGTCGTAATTCATTATTTTGTATTCTGTACCGCGGATACAAACCGGTACGTACCGACAAAACGGGGTATATCGGAACGGGCCATTGTGGATATTTTCCAGTACCGGTACGGATATTGTACATGTCTATATCCCTGCAATTGCTGCAATTGCTGTGATACGAATAACATTAAAACGTTTTAATTACATATCCGTGCAATTGCAGTTAGTACTGGTTGCAATTGCATTTAGTACCGGTTGCAATTGCAGCAACCAATATAAATGTGAATCGTATATGTATACGTATCAAAACAGACTCGATACGAAATCGATTCGCGTATCAACCCCAGAGACATCGTTTCTCTGATTCTACATTTTCCAGAGCACACACACCACGCTTTTCCGACATGTCCCAGCAACCTTTGACTGCAACACAGGAACCTTTAACTCATGCACGTGAAACTTTCACTGCTTCCGAGATGAGTTCTATTCTCTATGACTTCAATCCCTTGGACTTCGATTCCGATCTCTACACGAAGCCTGTCGACAACGCTACTCTCGAGGAGGACATCTTGCCGGCACAGACAGTGATGCTTAACTCTTTGAAGGCTCCGTGGACTGCCCCCGCGTCAGAGGCAGCGGAAGGAAGGGTCGCGGAGGGAGAGAAGAAGCAGAAGGCAGCGAAGGCACAGGAGGCACAGGCAGCGGTGGAGGGAGAGAAGGAGCGGAAGGGTGTGAAGGCGAGGAAGGGAGAGGCAGTGGAGCAGCCAAGGGCTAAGAGGTCCAAAAACGACAAGGGCGACATGGGGGTCATGAAGGCGCTCAACACGTTCAGCGCACACTCTCTAAAGCAGGTCTTCAAGGACATCGGTGTGGATAAGGGAGAGGAGGAAGAGCAGGAAGAAGAGGAACAGGAAGAGGAGAGCGCGGATGAGGTCGGAGAGGAGCCGCAGACAGAGCAGGAGCTGCTGGCGAAGCAGAAGCAGGCGGTGGCGATGGCACCGGGGCACCTGAAGGTGGCTGTGAAGAAGAGGTGGAACTCGAAGATCTGGCGCTTCAGACAGAAGAAGAAGCAGGGGGCAGTGGATGGGCGGGTCTCTTCCGCACAGGAGCGCGCAGACAAGCTTAAGGAGCTCCTCGTGCTGCGGGAGAAGTCGCTCAACGATGCTATGCGTCTCATCCTGAAGCAGGACATCATCATGCGGCGTCTGCATGGCGCGACGTGCGAGCTCTACAACGAGAACGTCGAGCTCTACAAGCCGGTGGAGCAGCGTGCGGTGGTCAACCCGAAGATGAGCGATGCCCTCCACGTCAGCATCGTCAACACGTGCGACGCCGTCAACGAGGTCGTGAACGAGGTGGAGAGCTTCACCAACAACGTCATGAAGCTGCCCGCCATCGGCAGCGGCCTCTAGATGCCGCGGCGCTGTGTGTGTGCGCGAGGATGCGCGAGGACGCGCGAGTATGCGCGAGGATGCGCGAGGATGCGAGGATTTGCTTGCGAGTAAAGTTTTTTTACTCTGAAACGAGTGCAAAGTCTCTTGAAATGTGTTCAGGGAGGTGGCGCAGCAGTGGAGGGAGGTGGCGCAGCAGTGGAGGGAGGTGGCGCAGCAGCACTGGCGTGGCTGTTCCGAGAGGTGAGCGAGAGAAATGCGAAGAGACATTTGAGGTACCAACAACGATGGCTGGTACGGGTATTCCTAGCAGTACACCTTTTGACCGCTCTCAAATTAGTTTTTGACCTTGGACCACAGACCAGTGTAGACCAGTGTAACGGTCGGTAACAGACAAAAAGTGTTTATTAGTGCGTTGGAACCGCCCTGAGCCGGCGGTCACGATGGCGCTACTCGCAACTTGAAACGGGGACGGCTTCCAGTGGCGGGCCGGCCTCCAGTGGTTCTGTTTCAGCGGGCGGCAGCGAGACGAAGCGGTTGACCACCGGCCACAGGCGCCGCCAGCCCAGGTCGATGTCCTCGAGGCAGCGGCCGCCCGTGACGACAATATTACCGGAGTGGAAGCAGATGAGCACGATGGGCGAGTTGTCGGGACGGTAGATAAGGCCGGGGAAGAGCTGCGGCTGGTACGTGCAGAGCACGCTGTGAGCGTCGTACATCTGCTCGATGTTCAGGCGCGCCCCGGGCGGCAGCCGCAGCGCGACGTGCGCTACGATGTTCTGGATCGTGTTGTTCACGACGTAGAACTCGATAAAGGGCATGTAGCGCCGCAGCATGCGCACAATGTGCATGCTCGCGAGCACGCACTCGTTCCAGCCACGGCAGCCCGTGAGCACGAGCTTGCCGCTCGTGAAGAGCAGTGCTGTGCACGTCGGTGCGTGCATGCGGATCGTGATCGCCGCGAAGCGCTGCCGGTCGTAGTGGCTGTTGGGCAGCACGTCCGCGATGTGCTGCAGGTCGAGCGGGAGCACGTTGCTCGAGATCTGCGTCGTCGCCACGATGTTGTGGATCACGGCGGCGGGCGCGTGCTCGTCGAGCCCGACCCCGGCCCGCAGCGAGAGCGCGGTGTACTTGCGCTTGCGCATGCCTGCTGTTGCTGCTATGCACCTAGGCAAGCAGTGAGCCGCGCGGCGGCTCGAGACGCCTTCTTCTGGTAAGACTCGTTCCTGCGCGCGGCCCACGCCTGCTCATGTTAAACCAGAGCAGATGAGCGAGCCAACAGGCCCCATCGATGATGAGACCCCGTACGACTCGACCGCGGCCACGCTCGAGCGCCGTCTCGCCATGCACGCCCTCGTGCACGCGTTCGGAGTGACCGATGCCAAACCGGACCTGTGGCCGTCCCACAACGCTCGGTGCCTGCGTCGCGCGCTGCGCCTTCTCGGTGCACAGCTGCCGTTGCGGTGGGAAGACGAGGCACACCTCGTGCTCGCTAGCATGCCTGCTTGTCTATTCAATGCACTATACGCGCGGTTGGTAGCAGACTTTATTGATTCACGTAAGCGGGGTGATGATAAGCAGCCGGTGTCAGCCGCGCTCGACCAACTCGAGGGCATGCACCGCGCCAGCATGTCGAGGGCGCCAGTGTCGAAGGCCTTGTTAGTGGAGCTCGGTGTGTTGTTTGCAGTGTCCCTCGCGCCCACAACAGTGCCGCTCACGCCCGCCGTCGCCGCGGCAGTGGTGCAAACAGAGGCTTCTGCTGTCTACACAGAAACGCCTTGACAGGCTCGCACGGCTCTACGATCGCCTGCACGTAGGGCTCTACGTACACCGGCGCGGGCGGCTCTACGTACGCTTCCACGGACTCGTCTTCGTCCTCGTCAGGCAGCAGCATCCGCTCCCAGATTTGTGCCGTCTCGGCCTGCCAGCCGTCGTCTTCGAGCCGTACCGCCATCGCGTCGCTGTGTGCATCGACCGCGAGCCGGCACGCCAGGAGAAGCTCATGTTCGTTGTAAATCGGTGTATACAACCCAGTATCACGCTCGAGTGACAGCAGCTGCATGTCACACATGTAATGCAGCACCTCGTCGTAGAACTGCTCGGCTACGATGCCATCACGCACTGGGATCCTGTGACGTGCAACCCCGACACAGACGTAGAACATTGAATGCATGTGGACACACCGGGCCTTTTCTATGATCGGTGCCTCAACCATGTCTCACAGCTCATGTATGTTTCTGTTGTTTTATAATTAATTATAGACCCCCCCACACCACAGACCTCTCTCCCATCTTCCGGGCGCTATAATCAATAATGATAATGATAATTCAGTTGACTGATTTTATAACTCTATAACCCCCCCCCACACCACAGACCTCTCTCCCATCTTCCGGACGCTATAAT
>Ga0228700_1000757_pt1 | contig 25715 bp, 25 predicted proteins | sample McNCre317_Aug_MG_FD_178019 | JGI IMG/M metagenome (GOLD analysis project Ga0228700, IMG submission 178019) | Freshwater microbial communities from McNutts Creek, Athens, Georgia, United States - 3-17_Aug_MG | ecosystem: Environmental > Aquatic > Freshwater > Creek | place: USA: Georgia...
AGTGGCCCGCCAAATGCGCTTGCGCGACTTGGGCGGCCTGATCGTCATCGACTTCATTGACATGGACGAAAGCCGCAACCGCCGTGACGTGGAAAACCGCTTGCGCGAAGCCTTGCGCCACGACCGCGCCCGTGTGCAATTCGGCACCATCAGCAAATTCGGCTTGATGGAAATGAGCCGCCAACGCCTGCGCCCCGCGCTGAGCGAAGGGGCTTCGATTCCTTGCCCACGCTGCGGTGGCTCTGGCCACGTGCGTGACACCGAGAGCTCGGCCCTGCAGATTTTGCGCATCATCCAAGAAGAATCCATGAAGGACAACACGGCTGCCGTGTACGCCCAAGTGCCGGTGGAAGTGGCCTCGTTCTTGTTGAACGAAAAGCGCACTGAGATTGCCAAGATTGAAATTCAACAACGTTTGAACGTGTTGCTCGTGCCAAACAAGACACTGGAAACACCGAACTACAAGTTGGAGCGTTTGAAGCACGACGACCCCCGCCTCGACCGCGTGGAAGCCAGCTACAAAATGGCCGAGGAGTTTGAAGACCCCACCGCCGTGACACGTCGCTCACAAGAGCCGACCAACAAACAAACCCCCGTCATCAAAGGCGTGTTGCCCGATGCGCCAGCCCCCGCACATGAGCCCAAGCCTGCAGCACCTGCGAAAGCAACTGCACACGTCAAAGGCCACAAGCACGCGGACAAGCCCAAAGCCAAATCAGGCGGCTTGTGGGGCTGGTTCACCGGCTTGTTCAGCAGCGATGCTGGCGACAAAACCAAGCCTGCCGTGGGCGACAAAAAACCAAGCGAACGCGGCGAGCGTCGTGATGGCCGCAGCGCCAATGGCCGAGGCGGTCGTGGCGGTCGCGGTGGCCGAAGTGGCGATCGCGCCGAACGCAGCGATCGTCCTGAACGCAGCGCCGAAAGCGTTGAAACCCGTGGCGAACGCCCAGCACGCGGTGAACGTGCAGAGCGCGGCGAGCGCAACGAAGGTCGCGGCCCACGCCAAGAGCGCAACCGCGGTGGCCGTGGTGAACCACGCAACGCCGAAGGCCAAGTCGCCCTCGACAACAACGCCACCCCTGAAGCCCAAGCCGAAGCACGTGCCAAAGCGCGCAACGAACGCATGGCGCGCGAAGAGCGTGGCGAAAGCAGCAACGGCGCTGAACAGCGCGAACCTCGCGCTGAGCGCAGCGAGCGTGGTGAAGGGGGTTCAAGCCGTCGCGAACGTAGCCCACGCGGCGAGCGCAACGAAGGTCGCCGTGAACGCGCCCCACGTTTGGACGAAAACGGCAACCCAGAAGTCTTGCCACTCGACAACGCAGCAACCGCTGAAGGCCAAGCACCACAAACCGACGAGAACGGTGGCGAACGTCGTGAGCGCCGCTCACGCGACCGCTATGGCCGTGACCGCCGCGAGCGTGGCGACCGCGCACCGCGTGAAGAAGGTGCCGCAGAGCACGCTGACAACGGCCCAACAGCTGAACACGAGCACACGTCCAACGAGCCCGCCCCGCAAGAAGCACGTGAGCCACGCCAACCGCGTGAACCACGCGAGCCTCGCGGTGAGCGTCCAGAGCGCGCCGACCGTGCACAACGTCACGCACCACATGATGAAGCACCACAAGCTGCGCCTGCAGCCCAAGCCCCCGAGCGCTCGGGCATGCCACGCATTCAAGCGTTCACGCTGCCTGTGGCCGACATGCAAGCCGTCGCCCAAGGCAGCGGTTTGGAATGGGTCAACTCCAATCCAGAACGCATCGCAGCGGTGCAAGCGGCCATCGCCGCCGAGCCCAAGCCCGTGCATGTGCCACGCGAGCGCCCACCTCTGGTGATCTTGGATGAAGGTCCACTGGTGTTGGTGGAGACCCGCAAGGATCTGTAAAAAGAAAAAGGCCTAGAGAGATCTAGGCCTTTTTTGTTGATGGCTGGAATACAGCCGCTTTACGCGGCTACCTCAGCCGCTCGCTTCCAACACAACTGGGCACGTGTCGCGTCTTCTTTTTGCTCGGCCAATTGGGCCAAGGTGCGCCAAGTTTGGCGCTGCATGTCCGCGTTGCTGAGTTGCGGTGCGGCTTGTTCCAACATTTGTTGGGCCTTGCCCCACAGCGCGTGATGCCAGCACACCATGCCCGCCAAATACTGCAACTCAACCCAACGTGGGTAGGTTTGACGCGCGCGGTCGATGCTGGCCAACCACTCGGGATCGGCAGGCAACATCACCAAAGCGCGCGCCAAGGTTTGGGCCACGCGCTCGCGCATGGCCGGCGTGCAGCTGTCGGGCTGCTGCACCATGCGGTTCCACAAGGGCGTGAGCCAAGGCATCACGGCTGTGGCCTCGCCGCTGAGTTTGAGCATGCGTTGCGCCGCGTGCAACACCACGTCGGGTTGCGTGCGTTCGGTGGCTTCCAAGCCCTCCCACGCACGTTGCAATTGGGTGCTGTCGTGTGCTTCGTTCAAGCTGGCCACCGCCAACTCACGCAACAGGCTTTGACCTGCGGCATCGGAAAACGCACCATGCTTGGCCAGCAAACGTGCGGTCTCCAAAGCCGATGCATGTTGTTGGTTCAAACGTGCGGCTTTGAGGCGCATGCGCAAGGCCAACATACGGCGAGCTGCGCCATGGCGCAAGCCATCGAGCCAACGCATGGCCTCAGGTGCATCGCGGTCGCTCATGGCCCAACGGGCGGCGGCCAAGTAAGCAGACTCCATGGTCTCTTCCACGCTTTCCCCCGATTCATCGCGGTTCATGGCCATGATGGCTTGCAAGTGCGACACACGGGCCTCACGGTCACGCAAGGCATGCGCGCTTTCAGCGGCCACCAAATGCGCCACCGCACGCAACTGATGCGCATGGCGAGGCGCAGGGTCGTCCGCGGTGCGAACCGATGCCAACAAGCTTTCCAGCGCCAACGCTTTGTCTGCCGATTTCACGGCGCGCACATAGCGGCCACTCCACAGCTCAGACAGCGCATCCAACAAGGCCGCGTGCATGGCACGCTCTTTTTGTTGCAAGCGCCAGCGACGGGCTTGGTGGGGCAATTCAAACAAGGCCGACATGGCACGCCATGCCAAGTGCAGCATGACAAACAAGACCACCAAAACCAACATCACCAAATTGAGGGAGAGGTCGACACGGTAAGGCGACCAAAACACGGTCACCGTGCTTTGGTTGCCACCGGCCAACAAGGCCGACGCCACCGCCACACCAAAGAGGGCCACAAACCACAAAGCAGCTTTCATCTCAGCGCCCCGCTGCAGCTGTGGTGAGCGCCGCGATGGTGTCGTCCACGCGCGGAATCTCGATTTGCTTGGCCTGCGTCAACACCTCGCGCGCCAGCGCCAAGGTGGTTTGGCCTTGGCGGGTTTGCATGTCGAAGTAATGGGTCAAATCGTCGTTGGCTTGCTTCATGTCGGACTGCACCACATCAAAGTGACGGGCCAGCAAACCCAAGCGGGCATTGAGCAAACGCAGCTTGAGGTTTTCACGCACAAAGTAGCTTTGGTCAGGCGCGAGCATGCTGGCTTCGGGCTTGTCGATGCGGCTCACACGAATGAGGTGTTGTGCGTCGTCCCAAATGTCAGACCACACCTTCTCCCACCAGCTCATGCTGATGGCTTTGGCCCAGCTGCTGGCAGGCACGGGTTGGACCGCTTTGGGTTGGGGTGCATTGCCCACCGCGTTTTGCAAAGGCAGGGTGTCGACCACGCGCACCAGCTCGTCGAGTTTGAACAGCAGCGCCGGTGTGTCCGCCACAGCCGTCGCTTTGATGCGCTCAATGTCACGGGTCACCGCACGCAACACAGGGGCCAAGCGCGGTTGCGCAACCTTGGTCAACCGTTGCTCGGCCGAGTTGAGCGCCGCCAGCAAAGGCTGCACGCTGCCGGTGAGCTGGGCTTGCTGCTGGGCCAAACGAATGGCCGATTCAATATCCACCACCAAGTTTTCATCACGCGAGCGCGAGAGGCTTTGCATCAGCTCTTCGAGTTGGCTGCGTTGCAAGGCCACTTCACTGAGCTTGGCATCGGTCACCGACAAGCGGGCGGCTGTTTCGCGCGCCAGCTCCTCGGCTTGTTTGGCCGTCACACGCGCTTCTACGGCTTGGCTGCCTGTGTCAGCGCTTTGACGCGCCAGTTGTTCTTGAATGCCTGAGAGCTTGGCCCACATCAGGCCCGAACCCACAGCGCCCACCACGGCCAGCGCGCCGATGCTGCGCGTGAGCCACTTGCTGGTGTCCGTGGTCGGGTTGAACTCGTTCGCACTGGCAAGCGGTTCGGTGGTGTGGCCCAAAGGCGGAAGGTTGTGGGTGTCGTCGTGCGCTGGCTTCATGCCAGAGATTCTAATGAGACTAATAAATCTGCCAATGACGGCTTAGACATTTGAATATCACCAAAACCCAAAGACTGCGCGGTTTGCGCGATGCGAGGATGGGTGGCAATGCAGCGTGCCTTGGCCCAGCTTTGGGTTGGCAAAGCACGCGCCAGGTGCGTCACAGCTTGCGAGCTGCTGAAGCACCACACGCTGCCATCCGTGGCCGCACTGATGGCCTGCGCCTGCTGCACGGCCGACCACACCGGGGCACGACGCTCGTAAGCCACCACAAACTGAACCGATGCACCTGCGGTTTGCAGCTGTTGGGCCAACCAGTCGCGGCCTGTACCACTCAATGGTGTAGAGGGTGCGGCACTTGGCGCTGCGTTTGAGCACACATCGTGGCCACGCACGATGAGCACGGTTTGCCCCACTTTCACCTGTGCGGCCACACGCGCCCACAGCGCTTCCGAATCAAACTGCGTCGCGTCAGCCGCAGGGCTGTCAATGCACGCCTCAGGCACACCCGCTTGCCGCAAGGCTTTGTGTGTCCCGGGGCCGGTGGCCCAGCAGCGTGGGCCGTTGGCCCAAATAGAGCTCGCAGTTTGGTCTGCCTCGGCAGACAGGGCGATGGGTCGGCCGTCAAAGAAATAGCGCACAGCTTGGGCGCTGACAAACATCACGGCTTGAAAGTCGGGCCATTGCGACCACGCTTGCACCACAGCTTGTACCTGGGAAGCCGGCCCCACCTCAATCAACGGCAAAGCCAATGCTGGATGACCTGCCGCTTGCAGCGCATCGACCCACGCGTGCGCATCGCCTGCGGGACGGGTGATGATGACGCGCATGATCGGCCGCATGAGAGTCAGTGAGCGCCTTGTGCGCGCAACTGGGCGGCCACCGATTCGCCCAACAGATTTGCGGCATCGCGCGAAGCAGGGTCAGCGGCATTCAGCACTTGCTGGGCCTGTGCGCGCAGCAAGACCGGCGCGCCCGATGGATCGCCCCACGCGGCTTGCAAGTGCAGCACCCCCTCGGTCCAGGTGGCGTGCGCGGCCAAAGGCATCGAGCAGCTGCCGCCCATGGCGCGGCTGACGGCACGCTCGGCCGTCACGGTCAGCCAAGTCGCGGCATCGGCCAGGGGGGCCAAGGCTTGGGCCACATCGGCGCGGTTGCTGCGCACCTCAATGCCCAACGCGCCTTGCCCAGCGGCGGGCAACATCTCGGTGGTTTCAAAAATGTGGCGAATGCGCTCGCCCAAGCCCAAACGCTTCAAGCCCGCAGCGGCCAACACAATGCCGTCGTACTGGCCTTCGTCGAGCTTGCGCAAACGGGTGTCGAGGTTGCCGCGCAGGGGTTCAATCTTCAAATCGGGGCGCAAGGCACGCAGCAGCACGGTGCGGCGTAGGCTAGACGTGCCCACCACCGCGCCTGGCGGCAAATCATTCAGGTGCGCGTATTGGGACGACACCCATGCATCGCGTGGGTCTTCGCGCGTCATCACGCAAGCGAGGTCAAAGCCTTCCGGCAACTCCATGGGCACGTCTTTGAGCGAATGCACGGCCAAGTTGGCGCGCCCTTCTTCGAGCGCCACTTCCAGCTCTTTCACAAACAAGCCCTTGCCGCCGACCTTGCTCAAGGAACGGTCCAAAATTTGGTCGCCCTGCGTGGTCATGCCCAACAACGCCACGGCATGGCCTTGAGCCTGCAGCAGGGCCTGCACGTGTTCGGCCTGCCACATGGCCAGTCGGCTTTCGCGGGTGGCGATGGTCAAGGAAACGGGGGCGGTGGCGGCAGTGGACACAACAAAACTCACTTTTTCAGGGCCACAGCACGCGTGGCGAAATCAATTGCGGCAAATGTTAGCAGGCGTGCTGGATCAAGCAGGTGTTGCCAGCCCGATAAAATCCCACACCTATGACAAACCAACTCGACAAAAAATCCCAAGCGTGGTCCGCCCTGTTTTCTGAACCCATGAGCGAGTTGGTCAAGCGCTACACCGCCAGCGTGTTCTTTGACAAACGCCTGTGGCAAGCCGACATCACGGGCAGCTTGGCCCATGCGGAGATGCTTCAGGCGCAAGGCATCATCGGCCACGACGACCATGCTGCCATTCAAAAAGGCATGGCGCAAATTTGGGCTGAAATTGAATCGGGTCAGTTCGAGTGGAAGCTTGATCTTGAAGACGTGCACCTCAACATCGAAGCCCGCCTCACCCAACTGGTGGGTGACGCTGGCAAACGCCTGCACACGGGCCGCAGCCGCAACGACCAAGTGGCCACCGATGTGCGCCTGTGGTTGCGCAGCGAGATGGACCTGATCATCGATTTGTTGGTCGATTTGCAAAAGTCACTCGTGGAAGTGGCTGAAAAAAATGTGGAAGTCATCCTCCCCGGCTTCACCCACTTGCAAGTGGCCCAGCCTGTGAGTTTTGCGCACCACCTGTTGGCTTATGTGGAAATGTTTGCACGCGACGCCGAACGCATGAGCGATGTGCGTCGCCGCACCAACCGCCTGCCGTTGGGCAGCGCTGCCTTGGCGGGCACCACCTACCCGCTGGACCGCGAACGCGTGGCCCGCACGCTGGGCATGGTGGACGAACACGGCGCGCCCCAAGTCTGCCAAAACAGCTTGGACGGCGTGAGCGACCGCGACTTCGCGATTGAGTTCACCGCCGCGGCTTCGCTGTGCATGGTGCACATCAGCCGCATGTCAGAGGAGTTGATTTTGTGGATGAGCCAAAACTTTGGCTTCATCAAAATTGCCGACCGCTTCACCACCGGCAGCTCCATCATGCCGCAGAAGAAAAACCCAGACGTGCCCGAACTGGCACGCGGCAAAACAGGCCGTGTGGTGGGCCATTTGATGGGCCTCATCACCTTGATGAAAGGCCAGCCCCTGGCCTACAACAAAGACAACCAAGAAGACAAAGAGCCGTTGTTTGACACGGTCGACACCCTCAAAGACACGCTGCGCATCTTCAGCGAAATGGTGGGCGGCCAAGTCAACCCCGCCACGGGCCAGAAAGAAGGCGGCATCACCGTCAACGCCCAAGCCATGGAAGACGCCGCCAAAAAAGGCTTTGCTACCGCCACCGACTTGGCCGACTACTTGGTGAAAAAAGGCCAGCCCTTCCGCGACGCCCACGAAACCGTGGCCCATGCGGTGAAGGCCGCCGCCAGCCACAACTGCGACTTGTCCGAGTTGCCGCTTGAAGTGCTGCAAAGTTTTCACCCAGCGATCGACAAAGATGTGTACGACTGCCTGAGCCTGCACGGCTCACTCCATGCACGCAATACGCTGGGTGGCACCGCGCCCATGCAAGTGCGCGCGCAGATTGAACGCCATCACCAACGCCTCGCCTGACATGTCTGACAACAAAGATCCGCGCAGCGCTCTCCAAGCCATCGCGATCTTTGAAGCGACCAAAGGTTTGGCCGCTTTGGCTGGCCTGATTGGCGTGCTCGACCTGCTGCACCACGATGCACGTGCTGCCATGATGACGCTGATTGGCCGCTTTGGCCTGGACCCCGAAGGTCACTACCCCTCGCTGCTGCTGCACTACGCCGACTTGCTGCCCGAGACCGATGTGCAAATGTTGCTCGCGCTGGGCTCGGCCTACATTGCGCTGCGCTTCATCGAAGCCACGGGCTTATGGCTGAACAAGGTGTGGGGCGAATACTTGGGCGCGCTGTCAGGCGGCATTTACATTCCGTTTGAACTGGTGCACTGGGTGCGTGAACCTTCGTGGATGAACGCTTTCATCGTGGTGTTGAATGTGGTCATCGTGGGCTACCTCACGCATGCTTTGTGGCAGCGCCACCAACACCCAATACACAACCCATGACCGACATCTTGACCATCACCCTCAACCCAGCCTTGGATGTGTTGACCACCATCGACCAGGTGAGTGACACGCACAAGATGCGCTGCGGCGCAGTGATCAAGCACCCAGGCGGCGGCGGTGTGAACGTGGCCCGCGTGTTGCACCGCTTAGGCGCCAACTGCGTGGCTGCCTATTTGGCTGGCGGCGTCACGGGTGAGCGCCACCACAAACTGATGAACGCTGAAAAAGTGCGCTGCCATGTGATGCCGATTGCCGAAGAAACCCGTGAGAGTTTTTCGGTGCACGAAACATCCAGCGGCAATGACTTTCGGTTTGTGTTGCCCGGCCCTCAGGTCTCAACCACCGAAGCTCAGGCGTGCCTTGACTATGTGGCGCAACACCTGCCCAAACAGTTTCTGGTCATCAGCGGTGGCTTGGCACCGGGCATGTCCACTGATGTTTACGCGCGTTTGGCAGCGCTGGCCAAAGCGCACGGCGTGCGCGTGGTGCTAGATACCAATGGCCCTGCATTGGCCGAGGCACTGAAGGTCGGCGTGTACTTGTTCAAACCCAGCTTGCGCGAGTTGTGTGAGTTGACGGGCCAAGACTTGCCCACTGAAGCAGCCCAAGTGGCCGCAGCGCAGCAACTCATTCAAAGCAGACAAGCCGAGATCGTGGCCGTGTCTTTGGGTGCCGACGGTGCCTTGGTGGTCAGTGCCACCGAGCAATGGCGCGCTCGCAGCGTCAAGGTGGCGGTGCACACCACCATTGGCGCGGGCGACAGCTTTGTGGGTGGCATGGTGTGGTCACTGGGGCGTGGTGACAGCTTGGTCAAGGCGTTTCAGTACGGCATGGCTTCGGGGGCCGCTGCACTGCTGGCCTCAGGCACCTCGCTGAGCCAAGCGGCAGATGTGCACCATTTGCTACCGCAAGTGGTGGTGCAAGCCATCTGAGGCCCTTGGTTTAAATTATTTCAACCCCGCTGTCGCACTCTTCACAGGGCTGGCAGCACACCTCGGGCTACCATGCGTCTCACATTTAGGAGACCTTGCATGCCCGTGATCACCAACATCGAAGACTTGCGCGTTTTGGCCGAAAAACGCGTGCCCCGCATGTTCTATGACTATGCCGACTCTGGCAGCTGGACCGAGGGCACCTACCGCGCCAACGAAGCGGACTTCCAGAAAATCAAATTGCGCCAGCGTGTCGCGGTGAACATGGAAAACCGCAGCACCGCCACGAAGATGGTGGGCCTCGATGTGAAGATGCCCGTGGCCATTGCCCCCGTGGGCCTGACCGGCATGCAAAGTGCCGATGGCGAAATCAAGGCTGCGCGTGCGGCTGAAAAATTTGGCATCCCCTTCATCTTGTCCACCATGAGCATTTGCTCGATGGAAGACGTGGCCGCCCACACCAACGCCCCGTTCATGTACCAGCTCTACATGATGCGCGACCGTGAAGCCATGGCCAACATGATCGAGCGCGCCCGCAAAGCCAAGTGCAGTGCCTTGGTGCTGACGCTGGATTTGCAAGTGATTGGCCAACGCCACAAAGACTTGAAAAATGGTTTAACCGCGCCCCCCAGCCCCACCATCGCCAACATCATCAACCTCATGACCAAGCCCCGCTGGTGTTTGGGCATGGCGGGCACACGCCGTCACACCTTTGGCAACTTGGTGGGCCACGTCAAAGGCGTGAGCAACATGAAATCGCTCTCCTCTTGGACCAACGAACAGTTCGACCCCCGCTTGTCGTGGGAAGACGTGGCGTGGGTCAAGGCGCAGTGGGGTGGCAAGCTCATCCTCAAAGGCATTCAAGATGTGGAAGACGCCAAGCTGGCCGCGCAAAGCGGCGCCGATGCCATCGTGGTCAGCAACCACGGCGGTCGCCAGTTAGACGGTGCGCAGTCCAGCATCGAAGCATTGCCTGCCATCGTGGCTGCCGTGGGCGACCAAATTGAGGTGTGGATGGACGGCGGTATTCGTTCAGGCCAAGATGTGCTCAAGGCGTGGGCTTTGGGTGCTCGCGGCACACTCATTGGCCGCGCCATGGTGTATGGCTTGGGTGCGATGGGCGAAGAAGGTGTGAGCAAGGCTTTGCAGATCATCCACAAAGAACTGGATGTGACCATGGCGTTTTGTGGCCACACCAACATTCAGAACGTGAACACCAACATCTTGCTGCCAGGCACGTTTCCAACGGCCTGATCCGCTGATTGAGGCACACTTGAGGGATGAGTGAAGACACAACATCCCCCACAGCGTCCCCCCAAACACCCACCAGCGTCAGCCCCTGGTGGCGTGCCCTGAGTATTTTTTTGACACTCGTGGCGCTCATCGGCTGGGCCTTCAGCGCCAGCATGTATGAGCAGTTCAAAGCGCAAATTCACCACTTAGAAGCCAAGCTGGTAGAAATTCCGCAAGTGCGTGACGTGGCCGTTTTGCTAGACGATGCGCAAGCGCCCGCGATGTTGTTGACCTACGACCCGAAAAACCAAACGCTGCAAGTGCAACGCTTGAACGATGTCAAAGAAGGCCGTGAGCAAAGCTTGCATGTGTGGGCGATTGCCGAAGGCGATGGGCCGCGTTTGTTGGGGGTACTCACCAACAAATACAAAACACAGCAACTGGATGTGCCGACACAAGCCCTCGAAGGGGCACGCACTTTGGCCATCAGCGTTGAGAACAAAGACCGTGGCCCGCGTGATGGCAAACCTCAACAACCATGGCTCTTCCAAGGCTGGTTGGTGCAAAAAGCGATTTAACGCGGGACAGCTTGGATGGCTGGGGCTGACCTGTGACCACCTCCTCTGACACAACGCTGCCGCGGCGCATCGCCCACCTCGACATGGATGCGTTTTACGCCTCTGTCGAGCTGTTGCGCTACCCGCAACTCAAAGGCTTACCCGTGGTGATTGGCGGTGGCCGTCGCCGCGAAGACGACATGCTGGCCCGCTTACGCGTTGCCCACCCCGAGCGTGCATGGTCTGAACACCACCTGCACGACATCCCGCTTGATTTCTTTGCGCGCATCTCGGGCTACACCGGCCGAGGCGTCATCACCACCGCCACCTACGCGGCACGGCAGTTTGGCGTGGGCTCAGCCATGGGGGTGATGAAAGCCGCCAAGCTCTGCCCTGAGGCCATCTTGCTGCCGGTGGACTTTGACCAATACCGCCATTACTCACAGCGCTTCAAAAGCATCATCACCGACATCGCGCCGCTCATGGAAAACCGAGGTGTGGACGAGGTCTACATTGACTTCACCCATGTGCCGGGGGGGCAACGCGAGGGTGGACGCGTGTTGGCTCGCCTCATTCAAAAAGCCATCTTTGATGACACCGGCCTCACCTGCTCGGTGGGTGTGGCTCCCAACAAACTGCTGGCCAAAATGGCCAGCGAGTTCAACAAGCCCAACGGCATTTCCATCCTCACCGACGCTGATTTGCACAGCCTCATCTGGCCTCTGCCCTGCCGCAAGATCAATGGCATTGGACCTAAGGCCGAGGCCAAGCTGGCCAAGCACCACATCCACACCATTGGCGAACTCGCGCAGCGCGACCGCCTGTGGCTGATGGAACACTTCGGCAAAAGTTACGGTGCGTGGCTGCACGATGCCGCCCATGGCAAGGACGACCGACCTGTCGAAACCCAGAGCGAGCCCGTGAGCATCAGCCGCGAAACCACGTTTGAGCAAGACTTGCATGCCGTGCGTGACCGCGAGACCCTGGGTGCGATCTTTACCAAGCTGTGTGAACAAGTCGCGGCCGACCTGCAACGCAAAGGCTATGTGGGCAAAACCATCGGCATCAAGTTGCGCTATGACAACTTTCAAAGCGTGACACGCGACCAAACCCTGGAAGGCCATATCAACCAAGCCCCAGCCATTCGCGCCGCGGCAGGCCAATGTCTCAAGCGGGTGGACCTCCGACGCCGCTTGCGTTTGTTGGGCGTGCGCGTGGGTTCGCTGATGAAGTTGGACGACTGGCAAGCCCAAGGCCTACGCCCCGAAGAAACGCCCGCGCTGCCCTATACCGAGTCGTTGTTTGGGGATGATTGAAATCCAAATTGATAAATTTAAGGCTCAAGCGAGAATACAAAACTCAATACAACTGGATTTTGCACATGCGCGCGATACAACAAAATCTAATTGGCATCTTTGTCAGCACTTGGCTACTGATCACCACGACGCATGCGGCGTGTCTGGGTGAGCAACACAGCGCCAAGGTTTATACCTTTGATGTGGTCCCACAGCTCACGGCTGCCAAGATTTACACCACGTGGTCGCCCCTGCTGCAACGCGTTGGTCACGATGCAGGTTTGTGCTTTGAATTGCGCGTGTCTGCCACCATCCCTGAGTTTGAACAAAAACTGCTCAAGGGTGAGCCCGAGTTTGTGTTTCTCAACCCCTACCACGTGGTATTGGCAAATCAAAAGAAGAATTACCAACCCTTGCTGGCCAACAGCGAAGACTTGCTCACGGGCATTTTGGTGGTGCGTGCAGATAGCCCGGTCAAAACCTTGGAAGGGTTGAAGGGCAAGCGCATCACCTTTCCCGCGCCCAATGCGTTTGCAGCGTCGCTGCTGATTCGTGCTGAATTGGCCAAAAAGAAAATTGACATCACCCCCGTGTTCGTCAAAACCCACAGCAATGTGTACCGCTCCGTCATTGGCAAAGACGTCATCGCCGGTGGCGGTGTGAACAACACCTTGGACAACGAAGCCTCCGAAGTGCGCCAACAGCTGCGCGTCTTGTACGAAACACCGGCGTACACACCTCACCCCATCGCCACGCACCCGTCGATCCCCGCTGCGGTGCGTGAGCGTTTTTTAAAAGCCATGCTCGCGCTGACGCAAGACGACGAGGGTCGCAAACTGTTGGATGGCATCAATCTGCACAAGCCCCAAGCGGTGACTTACGCGAAACACTACAAAATTCTTGAGTCGTTGCAGCTCGAGAAGTTTTTGATCATGAACGCGCAGTGATATGCCTCAACGTCTGAGTCCTTCCCAATGGAAAAACGTCAAGCCCGCCTTGTTCATTGGCTTGGCCTTGGCTTTGCTGCAAATTGGCTCAGGCGTGGCGGCTTACTACCAATCCAAAAGCCTGCTGTGGGAAGGTAAGTTTCAAACCTCGCACAACCTCACGCAAGGCTTGGTGGTTGCTGTGGCGGACCAAATGGTGCTCAAAGACTATGCCTCGGTGGAGTCTCGCATTTTGCAAACCATGTCCAACGCGGAAGTGGCTTCGGTCATGGTCACGGACACCACGGGTCGTGTGCTGTCGGCCCTCAAACGCAAACCCGGCGAAGAACCGCATTTGATGTTTGACCCCTATTGGATTCCCACACCTGAAACTGAACAGTCGGTGTTGCAGTCACGCGATGACGCCTTCATCACCACCTGGGCCAAGGTGCGCTTGGGCTCTGACTTAGGCTGGGTGCGCTTGCAGACCCACAACGAACTCGACAGCGCTGACTTGCGCAGCCTGCGCCAACAAACGTTGCTGCTGTCAGCCCTGTCCGTCATCTCGGGCATCGTCATCTTGGGCGTGTTTTTGTGGCGCGCTTACTTCACCATGGTCAAGCGCGGCAACATGTTTGAAGTCAAGCTCGACGAAGCCACCAAGCGCTTGGTGCAATCTGAAAAACTCGCCTCACTCGGCGAACTGGCTGCAGGCGTGGCACACGAAATCAACAACCCCGTGGGCTACGTCTCGTCCAACCTGACGACCTTGCAAAAATATTTGGCCGTGTACGAAAAAGTGCTCGACGCCCCTGAGGCCGACAGTGCAGAAATGGCCGCGCTTAAGAAAAAAATCAACTACACCTTCATCCGCGATGACTTGCAAAATTTGGTGAAAGAAACGCAAGAAGGCGTGGGCCGCGTGAAAGCCATCATCCAAGACCTGAAAGACTACGCCCGCACCAACGCGGCCACACACTTCATCGCCTCTGACATCCAAGTGGGGTTGAAATCCACCCTCAACATCGCCCGCAACCAACTGACCCACCGCGCCGATGTGCGTTTGGAATTGGGCAATTTGCCTTTGGTGGAGTGTTCGCCTTCGCAAATCGACCAAGTGTTTTTAAACCTCATCGTCAACGCAGCACAAGCCATGCCTGCAGGAAAGATGGGCTTGATTGACATTCGGACCGATTGCAACGAGCGCGAAGTTTGGATTGAAGTGAAAGACAACGGGCCCGGCATTCCGGCGGATGTGTTGAAAAAAATCTTTGACCCCTTCTTCACCACCAAAGACCCAGGCACAGGCACGGGGCTGGGTTTGTCGGTGTCACAAAACATCATTCAGCAACATGCTGGCAAACTTGAAGTCAGCAGCACGGTGGGTGTGGGCACCACCTTCAAAATTACCCTTCCGATCAAACGCCCTGCGGCCAAAGGATGACGATGAGCAATACCCCAGATGCATTTGATGCCAGCCAATACAAAGTGCTGTGCGTGGACGATGAGCCCAACATCTTGTCAGCCTTGCGCCGCATGTTGTCGCTTGAAGGCTTTGAGGTGTTCACCGCGGAAAGCGGGGCGAACGCCTTAGAACAGCTCGCCAAACAGCCGGTGCATGTCATCATCTCTGACATGCAAATGCCGGGGATGAACGGCTCTGAGCTGCTGGAACACGTGCGCCAACAATGGCCGCAAACCATGCGCCTCATGCTCACTGGTGCATCCGATGTGTCGGGCGCCATTGACGCAATCAATCAAGGGGCGATTTACCGCTACACCGCCAAACCTTGGAACGATGACGAGCTGTTGGGCACCCTCAAATCAGCCATTGCTTTTGGCACATTGGCCAATGAGCATGACCGCTTAGAAGCACTCACCGTCGCACAAAAAGAATCGCTCAACGAAATGGTGGACACGCTTGAATCGCGCGTGCAAGAGCGCACCCAAGATCTGCGTGCCGCCTATGTGGCATCGATCAAAGCGTTCTCCAATATTTTGGAACTACGTCGCCCTGACTTGCTGCCCCACTCACGCCGTGTGGCCACGTTGTCCATGAAGATGGCCAAGCTGGCCGGCTTGAGCGACGATGAGTGTCAGTCCATCTACATCGCGGGCTTGTTGCACGACATTGGCAAGATTGGGTTGAGCGACCGCGTGCTCAACACCAAGTTCATTGAGTTGCCACTGGCCGACGCCAAGGTGTATCGCACCCACACCACCATGGGTGAAAAAACACTCAACACGCTTGACGATATGCAAGGTGTCGCCGCCATCATTCGCTCACACCACGAGTATTTCAATGGCACAGGATTTCCAGATGCCTTGACCGGGAAAAACATTCCGATCGGCGCACGCATTGTGGCCATCGTCGAAGCCTACGAAGAATTGCAATCCGGCGACTACGCCAAAACCGAGAGCAGTCCTGCAGATGCCGTGCGCGTCATTCTTAGCAACAAGGGCACGTTGTTTTGCCCAGAGATGACCGACATGTTCATCAAAGCCCTGCGCGGCTAAGAGCCGGCCGTCATTGGCGTGCTGTACGCACGTTGGACGGCATGGCCTGCGGATGGCTGGTGCGCCAAGGGTTGATGTCCAAGCCACCGCGACGCGTGTAACGCGCATACACCTCTAAGCGCAGCGGTTTGCAGCGCCGCGTGATGTCCATGAAGATGCGCTCCACACATTGCTCGTGAAACTCGTTGTGGTTTCTGAAGCTCACGATGTAACGCAGCAAACCCGCTTGATCGATTTGCGGGCCGGTGTAGCTGATGCGCACACTGCCCCAATCGGGCTGCCCTGTGACCAAGCAATTGCTTTTGAGCAAATTGCTTGTGAGTGTTTCGGTCGTTGGCGCTTCGTTGAAATTGGCCGTGAGTAACTCGGGATTGGGTTGGTATTGGTCGCACTCCAAATCCAAACGGTCCAAGCTCAGGCCATCCAATTCATGCACAGGCTCACGGTCAAAAGTGTCGGGCAACACCAGCTGCACGCCCACACTGGCTTTGACGGGTTCACCCTGCCAAATGGCAGCGCTCAAATCTTGGCGCAAGCGCGTTTGCAACTCAGCCACATCGTCAAGGCGTGTGTTGTTGAAACTGTTCAAGTACAGCTTGAACGATTTGCTCTCGATGATGTGCGTCGATTCAGCCGGCACGGTGATACGCGCCAGCGCCACTTGTGGCTTGCCGCGTGGGTTGAGCCAGCTCAGTTCGTAAGCGGTCCACAAGTCTGCGCCAAAAAATGGGGCTTGGCCTGTGATGCCAATTTCGTCACGCTTGGCTTGGCGTGGAATCGGGAACAGCAACGACGCGTCGTACTGGTCCACATACGACGACGATTTACCCAGCTGGGATTGTTCAGGCGTGTTCATAGGGTCAGTCCAGTTTGCGACGGAATACTTTGCGGTCGGGCTCAGACACCGCAGCGTCAAAGGCATAGCCCTCTGAATTGAAACCTTCTAAGCCCTTGGGCGTTTTGACTTGGTGGGTCACGGCATAGCGCGTCATCAAACCACGCGCACGCTTGGCGTTGAAGCTGATGATTTTGTATTTGCCGCCTTTGTAGTCTTCAAACACGCACTCAATCACACGGGCTTGGAGGGCTTTGCGGTCCACCGATTTGAAATACTCTTGCGAGGCCAAGTTCACGATGATGGGGTCACGCTCCGCACTCAAACGCTCGTTCAAGTAGTCGGCAATCTGAGTGCCCCAAAACTTGTAAAGGTTGTTGCCTTTGTCGTTGACCAAGGCGGTGCCCATCTCTAGGCGGTAGGGTTGCATCCAGTCGAGGGGGCGCAGCACGCCGTACAAGCCACTCAGAATGGCCACATGCGCTTGGGCCCAGTCCAAGTCTTTGGGTTGGAGGGTCTTGGCATCCAGCCCTTCATACACATCACCATTGAAAGCCAACACCGCTTGTTTGGCGTTTTTGGCCGTGAATTTGGGACTCCAGGCTTGGTACCGCGCCACGTTCAAGCTCGCCAATGCATCACTCAAGTGCATCAGCGAAGCAATGTCTTGCGGCGATTTCTCTTGGAGGATGTGAATCAACTCGGCCGACTGCTTCACAAACAACGGTTGCGTGTGTGGCACGTCGCCCGCTGGGGTGTCGTAGTCAAGGGCTTTGGCAGGTGAGAGCAGGAACAACATAGGGCGAAAACGCGTCACAAGAAAGCCTGAATTATCAGGGGCAGGCGCCGCCATCCCCTAGGTAAAATGTGGCTTTTAGCCCTCTGGCCCAACGGCTGCGTTTTGCATGCCGTTTTCTTTTTGTCAAAAGTATCCCCATGAGCAACACGCCTGCTACCCCTGTCGAACAACCCGGCCTTGAGCGCCTGTCCAAATCGTTCGAACCCGCTGCCCTCGAAGCCCATTGGGGCCCCGAGTGGGAACAACGCGGCTACGGTGTGGCCGGCTTTCGGGGCACGCAAGCGCCCAAGGATGGCGCGCCCGCATTTGCCATCCAGCTGCCGCCGCCCAACGTGACGGGCACGCTGCACATGGGCCATGCCTTCAACCAGACCATCATGGACTCGTTGACCCGTTACCACCGCATGTCGGGCTTCAACACCGCCTGGATTCCCGGCACCGACCACGCGGGCATTGCCACGCAAATCGTGGTCGAGCGCCAGCTGCAGGCCCAAGGCATCAGCCGCCACGACATGGGCACCAGCCCTGCTGAAGCTCGCAAAAACTTTGTGAGCAAAGTGTGGGAGTGGAAAGAAGAATCGGGCAGCACCATCACCCGCCAAATGCGCCGCATGGGCGACAGCGTGGACTGGAGCCGTGAATACTTCACGATGGACCCCAAGCTGTCCAAAACCGTCACCGAAACCTTTGTGCAGCTGTATGAGCAAGGCCTGATTTACCGCGGCAAGCGCTTGGTCAACTGGGACCCAGTGCTGATGAGCGCGGTGTCCGACCTCGAAGTGGAGAGCGAGGAAGAAGACGGCTCGATGTGGCACATCCGCTATGACTTGGTAGACCCAGACGGCAGCCTCGCGGCTGCGGGCTCTGGCTCACTCACCGTCGCCACCACCCGCCCCGAAACCCTGCTGGGCGACGTGGCCGTGATGGTCCACCCCGAAGACGAGCGCTACAGCGCCTTGATCGGCAAGCAGGTCACCCTGCCTTTGTGCGGCCGCACCATCCCCGTGATCGCCGACGACTACGTGGACAAAGCCTTCGGCACAGGTGTGGTGAAGGTCACGCCCGCACACGACACCAACGACTACGCCGTGGGCCAGCGCCACAAGCTGGACATGATTTGCGTGCTCAACCTCGACGCCACCATCAACCACAACGCGCCCGAGAAATACCGTGGCCTGGACCGCTTCGTGGCCCGCAAGGCTGTGGTGGCTGACCTTGAAGCGGCAGGTCAATTGGTCGAGGTGAAAAAGCACAAGCTCATGGTGCCCCGCTGCGCCCGCACCGGCCAAGTGATTGAACCCATGCTGACCGACCAATGGTTTGTGGCCATGAACCAAGTCGGCCAAGGCGATGCCACCGGCAAAAGCATTGCGCAAAAAGCCATTGACGCGGTGCAGTCCGGCCAAGTGAGCTTTGTGCCCGAGAACTGGGTGAACACCTACAACCAGTGGATGAACAACATCCAAGACTGGTGCATCTCGCGTCAGCTGTGGTGGGGCCACCAAATTCCAGCGTGGTACGACGAAGACGGCAACGTGTATGTGGCGCGTGATGAAGCCGAGGCGCAAGCCAAAGCTGACAAGGTCTCGCCGGGCAAAACACTCAAGCGCGACGAAGACGTGCTCGACACCTGGTATTCATCAGCACTCGTGCCGTTCTCTACTTTGGGCTGGCAGGCTAATGCCGCGAGCGCGGGAGGCGTAGACAGTCTTGCTCCTCTTCGCGATGCTCAGAATGTCGCTGCGCCTGCCCACGCCCCCCACGCTCACGGCAGCAGCCATGGTTCGCAAACAGATTACGACTTGTATTTGCCATCCTCGGTGCTGGTCACCGGCTACGACATCATCTTTTTCTGGGTCGCCCGCATGATCATGATGACGACCCACTTCACGGGTCGTGTGCCGTTCAAGCATGTGTACATCCACGGCTTGGTGCTGGATGCGCAAGGCAAAAAGATGAGCAAATCCGAGGGCAACGTGCTGGACCCCGTGGACTTGATTGACGGCATCACCTTAGAGCCTTTGCTCGAGAAGCGCACCCAAGGTTTGCGCAAGCCCGAGACCGCGCCCAAGGTGCGCAAGCAAACCGAAAAAGAATTCCCTGAGGGCATTCCCGCCTACGGCGCAGACGCCTTGCGCTTCACCTTTGCGGCCATGGCCACACTGGGTCGCAGCATCAACTTCGACAGTAAGCGCTGCGAGGGCTACCGCAACTTCTGCAACAAGGTGTGGAACGCCTCACGCTTTGTACTGATGAACTGCGAAGGCCAAGACTGCGGCCTCAAAGAGCACACCAAAGAAGAATGCGCCGTGGGCGGCCCATCACATGGGTACCTGAACTTCAGCCAAGCCGACCGCTGGATTGTGTCCAAGCTGCAACGCGTGGAAGCCGAGGTGGCCAAAGGCTTTGCCGAGTACCGCTTGGACAACGTGGCCAACACCATTTACGACTTTGTGTGGAACGAGTTCTGCGATTGGTATTTGGAAATCGCCAAGGTGCAAATCAACACGGGCGACGACGCACAAAAACGTGCGACGCGCCGCACCTTGATTCGCACGTTAGAGACCATCCTGCGCTTGGCCCACCCCATCACGCCGTTCATCACCGAAGAGCTGTGGCAAACCGTGGCGGTGGTGGCCGGTCGCATCCAGGCCGACGACCAAGCGGCCTCCATCAGCATCGCGGCTTACCCTGTGAGTCAACCCGAACGCATCGACGAACACGCCGAGGCCCATGTGGCACGCGTGAAATCGTTGGTTGACGCCTGCCGTAACTTGCGCGGCGAGATGGGCGTGTCGCCCGCCACACGCATGCCGTTGTTTGCGCTGGCTGGCAACGCCGAAGAACACAGCTTCATGCAAGGCGTGGCCCCTGTGTTGCAAGCACTGGCCAAGCTCAGCGAAGTCAAGGTGTTTGACAACGAAGCTGCGTGGTCAGCTGCTGCACAAGCCGCCCCCGTGGCCGTGATTGGTGAGTTGCGCGTGTGCTTGTTCATCGAAGTAGATGTCGCCGCCGAGAAGATTCGCTTGGGCAAAGAAGTTGAACGTTTGCAAAACGAAATCGAAAAAGCGGGCTCTAAGCTCAAAAACGAAGCCTTTGTAGCCAAGGCCCCGCCAGCCGTGATTGAAGAAGCCAAGAAACGTGTGGCCGACTTCACCGCCACCTTGACCAAGGTGCAAGAGCAGCTTGTCAAACTGCAGAAATAAAGCCTCGTTAAACTTGGCAAAACTATCTATTTCAAGCGAATGAAACCCACACTCACCAAAGCCGTATTCCCAGTCGCAGGCATGGGCACGCGCTTCTTGCCCGCCACCAAAGCCAGCCCCAAAGAAATGCTGACGGTGGTGGACAAGCCGCTCATCCAATACGCGGTGGAAGAGGCCTATGAGGCTGGCATTCGTGAAATGATTTTTGTCACAGGCCGCAGCAAGCGCGCCATCGAAGACCACTTTGACATGGCCTACGAGTTGGAAACCGAACTCGAAGCTGCAGGCAAACAAGCCCTGCTCGACATCGTGCGCAGCGTGCAACCCGACGACATGCAATGCGTGTACGTGCGCCAAGCACGCGCGCTCGGCTTGGGCCATGCGGTGTTGTGCGCTGAGCACTTGGTCGGTGATGAGCCTTTCGCCGTGCTGCTGGCTGACGACTTGATGCGCGGCAAGCCAGGTGGCCCCGGCGTGTTGAAGCAAATGGCGGATGTGTTTGCACGCACCCAGTCTTCTGTGCTAGCCGTGCAAGACGTGCCCCTCGAACACGTGCACCGCTACGGTGTGGTGGCGGGCACCAACCTTGGCAACGGCTTGGTCGACATCCAACAGATGGTGGAAAAACCCAAAGCCGAAGTGGCGCCGTCACGCACCACCGTGGCTGGCCGCTACATCCTGACGCCTGCGGTGTTCGAACGCATCCGTGCAGGTGGCCGAGGCGTGCAAGGTGAGATTCAACTCACCGATGGCATTGCAGGTTTGTTGGCGACCGAAAAAGTGTTGGCCTATGCCTATGAAGGCAAGCGCTACGACTGCGGCAGCAAAGTGGGCTTCTTGCAAGCCAGCGTCGAGCTGGCTTTGCAACACGCCGAAGTCGGGGCTGAATTCCGCACCTACCTCCAGCAGCTCAACGTCGCTTAATTCAACGTCGCTTGAGGATATGAATGAAGTCGCTGCCTTCGGTGGTTTGCGACAACAGCTCATTACCCGTTTGTTTGGCAAAGGCCGCAAAGTCGCGCAATGAGCCGGTGTCGGTTGACACCACTTTCAACACTTGACCACTCGTCATCGCGGTGAGGGCCTTCTTGGCCTTCAAGATGGGCAGCGGACAGTTCAGGCCGCGCGTGTCCAGTTCGACATCGATGTTCATGCGGGAAACACCCCCGTCGACAAATAACGGTCGCCACGGTCACACACGATGAAAGCAATCGTTGCGTGGTCCACCTGTTGTGCGATTTGCATCGCCACCCAGCATGCACCAGCGGCTGAGATGCCCGCAAAGATGCCCTCTTCACGCGCCAAGCGTCGGCACATGTCTTCGGCATCGTCTTGGCTCACGTAGACCAGCTCGTCCACATTGCGGGCATCGTAAATTTTAGGCAAGTACTCTTGCGGCCATTTGCGAATGCCAGGAATACGCGAGCCTTCCGAAGGCTGCGCACCGATGATGCGAATGGCGGGGTTCTTCTCTTTCAAAAAACGCGACACCCCCGTGATGGTGCCCGTGGTGCCCATGGCGCTCACAAAGTGCGTGATGCGACCTTGTGTTTGCTCCCACAACTCAGGCCCCGTGGTTTCGTAATGGATGCGCGGGTTGTCTTCGTTGGCAAACTGGTCAAGCATGCGGCCTTTGCCCTCGGCTTGCATACGCTCAGCCAAATCGCGGGCGTATTCCATGCCGCCACTCTTGGGCGTCAAAATCAGTTCGGCACCAAACGCCTTCATGGTTTGCGCACGCTCAATTGACAAGTCCTCGGGCATGATGAGCACCATGCGGTATCCCTTGATCGCAGCCGCCATTGCCAGGGCAATGCCCGTGTTGCCAGACGTCGCCTCGATCAAGGTGTCACCGGCTTGGATATCGCCACGCTCTTGGGCACGTTGAATCATGGACAAAGCAGGACGGTCCTTCACAGAACCAGCGGGGTTGTTGCCTTCCAGCTTGCCCAAAATCACGTTGCCGCGTTTGGCGTTGTCGGCTGAGCCGATGCGCTGCAGGGCGACCAAAGGCGTTTTGCCAATTGCGTCTTCAATCGTGGGATAAATCAGGTTTGAACTCATAGCCCGCTACTGTGCCATAAGTCTTATGCCGTACCGCACACGGCACCAGACCATCCCAAGCGGCAACCCTTTGCCACTCCTCATGTCAAAAACAGCCAAATTGGATGGGTCTGTTTATTGCTTGTCTTTAGCCACACAAGATGGAGAGCGAAATGACAGTCAACACCATTGGACAAAGCACCTACGCCAGCGGACTACAACAAAAGCAGCAAAACATGAACAACATGTTTGCGGCACTCAAGTCTGGCGATATGGCTGCAGCGCAAAAAGCCTATGCATCTTCTGGCATGCCGGCCATGGCCGCCAACAACACCAGCCCCCTCGGGCGTCTGTACCAAGCCTTGCGTCACGAAGACTTGGCAGGTGCGCAAAAGGCCGCGTTAGACATGCAGGGCAGGAATGGCAAAAACGCCAACACGGCAGCAAACGCCCCGTCCAGCAGTGCCAGCACGCCCACAACGCCAGCCCAAAAGGCGGCAGCCGCGCTGGCGCAAGCCAACCTCAAAGCACAGCAGAACAGTGTTTTAGCGATGCTGGGCCAAGGCACTTACGTGAATACATGGGGCTAAAGCAGCCGCATAAATGGTGCTTGCGGGATGAACGTTTGGCTTGAACGACAACCCTATCCAACAATCTTGCAGGGAATCAATGCATCTTCATCCACGTCGTAAACAGCACAAAGACGGTGATACCCATCCGCCACGATCACGCGCCCATTGTCTGAATCACGCACCAAAAGCAATGGCGACAAGGGCGTGCCTTTGATAATTTTTTTACGATCTTTTTCAACATGTGAATTGCTCACACCAAGCAACGATAGACCTGATGCACGAAAAATATCTTTTGCTTTGAAGTGAGCAATTTTTTCTTTTTTAAGAGACTTGGCTAACTTCGTCGCCCTTCTGTCAGACAGGGTCAACGACAGATACGAAGCTGCTGCAGGATAATCATGATCTTCAGGTAAATCGAGCCATTGCGGTGTTGCAATTTTCTTGGTTGCCATGAAACTTCTCCCAGAGTTGTACGTACAAAAAACAAGCCAGAAAACTGATCGAGGCGCAACCCAATAGCGATACAGCATTGCAAGCTAAAAGCATGAATTGATTGCGATCAATCCCAAAATTACCGTTGAATAAAAAGTCAGCGCGAACCCATATGCGCGTGACGGTGCGCCACCAGCGTAGCCCAGCAAAAAGAAGAAACGCCCCACAAAAAACAGGCATGAAGCAGTTGGCACAAGCGCCAACAGATCACTTGGAAGTGTCAACGTTGCAAAGAAGTAAACACAGACTGCGAGTGTCAATTGCTCCAAGGTGTTTTGCAAAAGTGCTTGAAGCAACTTAGCGCGTGGGGTTCCTTCGGACAAACCACTTCCATCAATGTCATCGGCAGACAAAAAGCGATGTTGCGCGAGGCGTGCAATGCAAACGAGCTGAACAGCTGCCGGCAACATCAGCGACGTAGCCAAGAGTTTGAGATGACATTCAATAGAACCATTGAGATCAAGGTATGCACCACCAAAGTGTGCAGCCCACGTGTAGCCAAGAAGCACGGTGAGTACGGCTGCGCTTGCGCCAACCATGACACCTCGTTGTTTGGAAGTCATCACCATCAAGCCCCTGTTTGATCTGTCTGGTGGTGAATTTTCCACCTAAACCCTCATGGGGTTTATTCAGTCAAATTTGGAACCATCATTGATGTCAGCCAGGTTGCGGCACACACGCGTCAACATTTTTTTAGGCTGAGCGTTCGTTCTGACTGTTCCTTTGCCTGCAGGTCCTTGGTAGTCATAAAACGACTGTGTCAACCCATCGACTTCCATTTGGTAAGACACCATTCGGTACGACTCCCCGCTGGGGCAGTGGCCTGCAAAAACGAACTCTGTATCGTCTTCATTCAGTGTGTAAGTGGGCTTGGGGTCACTGTGGGCAGATGCTGTTAACCAAGGGAGTGTGGCCACGTTGGCGACAAGACACAGTAGTAGAAAAAGGTTTGAAGATTTGAGGTGTTGAAACATCCGCTCATGCTAGAAACCCTTTCATACAACCGCAATCGGCAATTCGGACTAGAACTAAAAGATGGCGCGCTAGCCGCCTCAAGTTTTTCGCTGTCGTGCCGATACCACCAACAGCAGCACCCCATCAATGAATCATCCATGTCTGACTTAAACGTCACCGTTGCCTCCTTGAAGTCTTTGGAAACACCCAAGGATGCTGCAGTCACGTCCTTCAAAGACACAAACCAAGAAGCCCAGCAGGTCAAGTTAGAGTCAAAACAGGACAAGTTGGCGAAGCAACCAACCCCGTCAAAGTTAACTGACCTCAACTACTCCATTGACCGCGAAGACAACGCCTTACACCTCAAGGTCAAGAGCACTGACGGTGAGGTGATTCGTGAAGTTGTGTTTGACAGGATTGACCCGAATTTGCTTAACCCCAAAAAACTCAAAGGCGTGTTTGTAGACGGCAACTCATAAGTGCTTGATTCACCGCAAGCCAACGCAACAATGGCAAAAAGGTTTGAAACGCCACCCAAAGGTTCTATATCTAATCGTTAGTTGTCCCCATGGATCGCTGGCAGTCCAATGCGTCTGCGTTCTATTTAACAAGGGGTTCAACATGCTTAATTTCTCAACGAAACAGGTCAGCAACGTCTTGGTCATGGTCGTCACTGGTGGGGCTGTGCTTGCCTATTCAGCCCTACAACCCAACACAGAACCCAACGTTCCAACCTTACACGTCACAGCGGTGACTGAAGCGGTGAAGGTGGAAAACATCTCTCAAGAGTACGCACGCGCACATCGAGAGTTGATGAAGCAAGCTGACGAGGCGCCCGTTAAATCGTTTTAGTCTCTTGCCGCGGTTGCCCACGCTGAGCCTTCAGGTGCCTTGGCAGCCATTGCTGGCATGTTCCCGTTTGTTCTGATCAGGTCCTAAGAGGGTTGAGAAAATTTGGGTGATTGACAGTCTTAAAAATACACTAAATAATGTGCTTTTTTAAGTGCGAATTATGTCCATCACCCAAACCATCTTTGCTAGAAATACGGTCAGCATGACAGACCTGCGACGCAACCCCTCCGAGGTCATCGAGTGTTGAATTGCATCCAAATCTGACCCGGGATTTGCATCGAATATTGACCCACCCGATTTGAGCTTTTTAGAGCTCCTGTTTTGATTTTCTCTGTTTTCCCTCCTT
>Ga0228700_1000764_pt1 | contig 25421 bp, 15 predicted proteins | sample McNCre317_Aug_MG_FD_178019 | JGI IMG/M metagenome (GOLD analysis project Ga0228700, IMG submission 178019) | Freshwater microbial communities from McNutts Creek, Athens, Georgia, United States - 3-17_Aug_MG | ecosystem: Environmental > Aquatic > Freshwater > Creek | place: USA: Georgia...
GCGCTGGTTGGAAATGCCCCAGGAAGCCGCCGGGCCCGAGGTCACGCCCACGAAGCCGATCTTGAGCACCGGATTGGCGGCATGGACTGCCGCCACCATGGAAAGTGAGGCGAGGGTCACCAGGGACGCAGCCTTCAAGAATTGCCGTTTCGTCATTGAATGTCTCCTAAGAACTGTTTGTTGCACTGTGTGGCTATGGCCAACCCGCCCCGCGCACCCGCACCAGACTGGGTACATTCATCTTGCATTTTGTTAACAATCATGTCAACAATGTCTCCTAAGTGTTTTCCCTTTCAACCCAGTCTTTTTTGTTAAAGTCGTACGGACACCGGACACTCTTTGTTAACAAGCCAACCCCTTTCCTGGATTCACAGCGCACATGGCCACACCCGCCAAGATGACGAATGAGGATGAAGGCGAGCAGTTCATCGTGGACAGCATCTATGAGGCTGTGATCGACCAGCGCCTGGCTCCGGGCACCAAGCTGTCGGAGGCCGCCTTGTGCGATGCCTTTGGCGTGGGCCGCATGCGCGTGCGGCGCAGCCTTTTGGTGCTGGCCAGCCGTGACGTGATTGAGCTGCAACCCAACCGGGGCGCCTTTGTCGCCTGCCCCACGCCCAAGCAGGCACGCGAGATCTTTGAGGCACGCATCAGCCTGGAGCCGTCCCTGGCCAATCTGGCGGCCGAGCGCGCCAAGGCCGCCGACCTCACCCGGCTTGAAAAGCACCTGCAGAAGGAGTCCGCAGCGCGCCAGGCCGGCAACCGGCGTGAGGCCATCCGCCTGTCCGGCCAGTTTCACACGGCACTGGCCCAGGCGGCCGACAACGAGGTGATGCTGCGCATGGTGAAAGACCTGGTGACCCGTTCCTCGCTCATCATCGGCATGTTTGGCGACCAGCAGTCCACCAACTGCAGCGATGACGAGCACGACGGCATCATCCAGGCGCTACGCGCTCGCGACGGCACGCAGGCCCAGGAGCGCATGGCAGCGCACCTGGACCACATCCGCAACCACCTGGAACTGGCTCGGCCCAAGGGCGACACCAAGGACCTGGTGTCGCTCTTCAAGCGCGGCTGATGCAGCTGGCCGCAAGCGGCCTTCCGTCAATTTCCTTGCTTCAGCACCGAGTACGCCGCCGCCAAAGCCGTCATGTTGACCACCCGGCGTACCGTGGCCGAAGAGGTGAGCACATGGGCCGGCGCGGCCGCACCCAGCAGAATGGGGCCTACCGTGACACCGTGGCCACCAATCACCTTGAGCACGTTGAAAAGAATGTTGGCCGCATCCAGGTTGGGGCAGATCAGGATATTGGCCTCGCCCGCCAGCCGCGAGTCCAGCAGGTTCTGGCGGCGCATGTCTTCGGACAGGGCTGCGTCGCCCTGCAGCTCGCCATCGCATTCGATGTGCGGCGCCATCTCGCGAAACAACTCGTAGGCCCGGCGCATCTTGACGGCCGAGGCACGGCGTGAGCTGCCGTAGATGGAGTGCGACAGAAAAGCCACCTTGGGCGGCAGGCCGAAGCGTTGCACCTCTTCGGCTGCCATCAGCGCAATTTCAGCAAGCTGCTGCGCGTCCGGGTCTTCATTGACATAGGTGTCGGCAATGAAGAGGGTGCGGTGCTCCAGCATCAGCGCGTTCAGCGTAGCCATGCAGGTGGCGTCGCGCCGCTGGCCGATGATGTCGCGCACATGGTCCAGGTGCACATCGAAGCGGCCCAAAAGCCCGCACAGCATGGCATCGGCATCGCCCAGCTGGACCATCAAGGCGGCGATGGTGGTGCTGGAGCGGCGCACGGCCGCCTTGGCTGCATCCTGCGAGACGCCATTGCGCCCCATCAGGCGGTGGTAGGTTTCCCAGTACTGCTTGAAGCGGGGATCGTCTTCGGGGTCCACCACGGCGAAGTCCTCACCCATGCGGATGCGCAGGCCGGCTTTTTTCACACGCGCTGCTATCACCGCAGGCCGCCCCACCAGAATGGGTTGGGCCAGGCCCTCGTCCACCACCACCTGCACCGCACGGAGCACGCGCTCGTCTTCGCCCTCGGCATAGGCCAGGCGCTTGGCCGCCATGGGCACGCTCTTGGCGGCGGTGAAGACCGGGCGCATGAACATGCCGGTCTGGTAGACAAAGCGCGAGAGCTGCTGGCGGTAGGCCTCCATGTCGGCAATCGGGCGGGTGGCCACGCCCGACTCAGCCGCAGCCGCAGCCACGGCCGGCGCAATGCGCAGGATCAGGCGTGAATCAAAGGGCGTGGGAATCAGGTAGTCGGGGCCGAACATCAGCTCCTTGCCGGCATAGGCGGTGGCCACTTCTTCGCTGATATCGGCCTTGGCCAGGTCGGCGATCTGGCGCACGCAGGCCAGCTTCATGGCCTCGGTGATTTTGGTGGCGCCGCAGTCGAGTGCGCCGCGGAAGATGTAGGGGAAGCACAGGACGTTGTTGACCTGGTTGGGATAGTCGGAGCGGCCGGTGGCGATGATGCAATCGGGCCGCGCCGCCTTGGCCAGCTCGGGCCGAATCTCGGGCTCGGGGTTGGCCAGGGCCAGGATGATGGGCGCGCGCGCCATGCTCTTCACCATGTCGACGGTCAGCACGCCCGCGGCGGAGCAGCCCAGGAACACATCGGCGCCTGCCACCACATCAGCCAGCGTGCGCAGCGAGGTGTTCTGCGCATAGCGCGCCTTGGATTCGTCGTAGCCGCCCGGGCGGCCCTCGTAGACCAGGCCCTTGGAGTCGCAGACAAAGACGTTGTGGCGTGCCACGCCCAGGCCCACCATCACATCCAGGCAGGCCAGCGCTGCCGCGCCTGCGCCCGACACCGCCACCTTGACCGCGCCAATCTCCTTGCCCACCAGTTCCAGGCCATTGAGCAGCGCCGCACTGGAGATGATGGCCGTGCCATGCTGGTCGTCATGGAACACCGGGATGTTCATGCGCTCGCGCAGTTTCTGCTCGATATAAAAGCACTCGGGCGCCTTGATGTCTTCCAGGTTGACGCCGCCCAGCGTGGGCTCCATGGCGGCGATGATGTCCACCAGCTTGTCCGGGTCGCGCTCGGCCAGCTCAATGTCGAACACATCCACACCGGCAAACTTCTTGAACAGGCAGCCCTTGCCCTCCATCACCGGCTTGCCTGCCAGCGGCCCGATGTCCCCCAGGCCCAGCACCGCCGTGCCGTTGGTGACCACGGCCACCAGGTTGCCGCGGCTGGTGTAGTCATAGGCCAGTGAGGGGTCGGCCTGAATATCCAGGCAGGGATAGGCTACACCGGGCGAATAGGCCAGCGAGAGATCGCGCTGGTTGGACAAGGCCTTGGTGGCATTGACAGCAATCTTGCCGCGGGTGGGGGTGCGGTGGTAGTCACGGGCGGCATCGCGCAGGGCCTGCTCGGCGGGAGATAGGTTGGAATTCATATTTATATTTCCAGGTGGCGGTTGAGCTGCGACCCCACCGTTGATGAAGCCGGCCTGCACGCAAGCATACTCCCCCGCCACCCCCTCAAAAGCTTCGCCGCTTTTGCACCGCAACACCCAAGGCGGCTGCATTGCGCAGCCGCAAGCGGACCTCTTGCCGCCTTTCAGATGCGACTATTTGCTAGGGTAGTCCAGGTCGACGCGCCGGTTTTCGGCATGGGACTTTTCGTCATGGCCCAGGGCCCGTGGCTTCTCCTTGCCAAGGCTCACGGCCTCCATTTGCGCGTCACGCGCACCATAGACTTTCAGCGCCTTGACCACCGCTTCGGCCCGCTTCTGGCCCAGTGCCAAGTTGTATTCAGCGCCGCCCTGCTCGTCGGCATTGCCCTCAACGCGAATCTTCACAGCCGGGTGGGAGGACAGGTATTTGCCATGCATTTCAATGACACGCTGGCCTTCGGGCTTGACGGCGTATTGGTCAAAGTCAAAGTAGAGGCTTTTCTCTTTGCTCAAGGGATTGGCCGGGTCCAGATAGGCGGCAAGCTCCGCCTTGCTGACCGGTGCCGCTGTGGCGGGTGCTGGCGCGGGAGCAGGAGCCGGCGCAGCGGGTGCGGCCGGCGCAGGTGCCGGTGCGCTTGCCACCGGGGGTGGAGTGACGGGCGTGCTGCTGCAGGCGCCCAAAAGAATGGCACTCGCCACAGAAGTTAGCAGGGCAAGGCGGTTGGTATATTTCATGGGGACTCCAGTACGGGGTAAGGTCAGATCCCGACCACGCGGGCATCGCATAGGGGGCTGCTTGGCAATAATTTTGCCTACGATTTGTTTATGTTTTTTGCGCAAACTCCTGCGCGGCCTTGGTTTAAGTCTCGCTTAAGTCGGATCCATTCATCATGCCTGTTCGAAGTACCTGCGGGTTCTGCGCGTGGGATGTCCATTGCCTAGGGATTGAGTGAGCCTGCCATGCGACTGCTCTTGGTAGAAGATGACGCCATGATCGGGGAGTCCGTGCTCGACCTGCTGCGCAGTGAAGGCTATGCGGTGGACTGGGTCAGGGATGGCGCCCTTGCGCTTTCGGTGCTGCAGGAGCAGGCCTACGACCTGGTCCTGCTGGACCTGGGCCTGCCCTTGTGTGACGGCCTGACGGTGCTCAAGACCCTGCGAAGCCGTGGGAACACCACGCCGGTGCTGGTGGCCACGGCCCGTGATGCCATTGCCCAGCGCATCGAAGGCCTGGACTCGGGGGCCGATGACTACATCGTCAAGCCCTATGACCTGGGTGAGATGCTGGCGCGCATACGCTCCCTGGTTCGCAGGGCGGCAGGGCGTGCGGAATCGGTGTACAGCTTCGCGGGTGTCAGCATCCATCCTGCGACGCGGGCGGTGAGCCTGGACGGCATGCCGGTGGTGGTGTCGGCCCGCGAGTGGGCCATTCTGGAACTGCTGCTGGCCCGCCCCGGCACGGTGCTGTCACGCAAGCAGCTGGAAGACCGGCTGTACAGCTGGAAGGACGGCATCAGCAGCAACGCCATCGAGGTCCATATCCACAGCCTGCGCAAAAAGCTGGGCAGCGAGCTGATTCAAAACGTGCGCGGTGTGGGCTACATGATTTCCCGGGCGGACCCATGAGTAGCCGCGTCACCAGCTCCTTGCGGGCGCGGCTCTTGCTGCTGCTTTTTTCGGCCGTGCTGGTCACCGCATGCATACAGTCGTTCATTGCGTACCGCACCTCGCTGGATGAAACCAATGAGATTTTCGACTACCAGATGCAGCAGATGGCGCTTTCACTGCGCTCCGGCCTGAACAGCGATGACTATGGCAATGGCTTTCGACAGGATGAGACCGACGACTTTGAGTTCATCGTGCAGGTGTCCACGCTGCAGGGCAAAGTGCTGTTTCACTCTTCTGCCAGCACCCTGCTGCCACAGCGGCAAGCCACGGGCTTCAGCCTGTTTGAGGTGCGCGACATCACCTACAAGCTGTATTCCCTTCGCCATGGCAAGCAACTGATTCAGATTGCCCAGGACCGTGCTGCCCGGCGCGGCCTGGCGCGCAATCTGGCCGTTAGAACCACGCTGCCCATCATCGTCATGGTTGCGCTGCTGCTGGTCATGGTGTGGTGGGTTGTGACCTCGTCCCTGGCGCCGGTGAGCCGCGTGCAGCGGCAGATTGCCACGCGCAAGGCCGAGTCGCTTGATGAGCTGGACACCACAGGCCTGCCCAGCGAGGTGCGGCCTTTGGTGCAGGAGATCAATCTGCTGCTGCGACGCATGCGCCAGGCCTTTCATGCCCAGAAGAATTTTGTGGCCGATGCGGCGCACGAATTGCGCTCACCTCTGGCTGCGCTGAAGTTGCAGGTGGAACAGCTGCGTCGCTCCAGCACCGACAAGGACCGGGAGATTGCGGTGCAGCGCCTGGGCAGCGGCATAGACCGTGCCAGCCGCTTGATAGAGCAGCTGATGGTGCTGGCACGCCAGCAAGTCCATACCGATTTCTACAGCAGTGCCCAGCCCGTGGAAATCAATCGTCTGTGCCTGCTGGCATTCAACGATGTGTACCCCTTGGCGCAGCAGACCCACCGCGACCTGGGCTTCATGGAATCCGACGAGTGCTATGTCATGGGCCAGGAGGATGCGCTGCGCATCATGCTGCGCAACATTCTGGACAACGCCATCAAGTATTCGCCCGAGCGCAGCCGAATCGACTTTCGGGTGGAGTCCACTGCGCGCTCGGTGCGCATCGTCATTGAAGACAATGGTCCGGGCATTCCGCCGGCGGATCTGCAGCGTGTGATGGACCGGTTCTACCGCATGCCCGGCAACACGGTATCGGGCAGTGGTTTGGGCCTGTCCATCGTGCAGGCCATTGCCGACCTGCATGGGGCAAAGATTGAGATGGGAAAGTCTGCTGCCCTGGGCGGGTTGCAAGTCGCGCTGACCTTCGAGGCCTACCGCATGGCAGGCCACTACCCAGCCCCTTTGTAGTCGCGCCTATGGGGTAGCACGCTCCGGCAGCCGCATGGCCAAATAGCTACGTCCAGGGTAGCGGCTTGCCTTGGTCGGTAAAATTGCACGGGCCGCCACCCTGACAAGGCTGGCAGGCGCATGGTTTTTTTTGCAAGCAGGAGGTGTTTATGAATAGGTCTATGGCGGCTGGTGTGCTGCTTGGCGTTGGTGCGGTGCTATCGATTGGTGCCGTGGCAGGGTACAAGGCGTTCAAAGGGCCCGTCTACGCCGACATCCTGGAGGTGAAGCCGGTACATGAGAGTGTGTCGAGCCCCGAGGAATCCTGTGCTGACGAGCAGGTGACCAAGAAGGCCCCTGTGAAAGATGAAAAGCGTGTCGCCGGTACCGTGATTGGTGGCGTTGTGGGTGGCTTGCTGGGGAACCAGGTGGGCGGGGGAACGGGCAAGACCCTGGCGACCATAGCGGGTGCGGCAGGTGGTGCTTATGCCGGCAATCAAATCCAGAAGGGCATGCAGGAGCGCGACACCACGACCACCACGGAGCGACGCTGCAAGACGGTAACCAAGACGCATCAGAAGCTGCTTGGCTACGATGTGCGTTATCTTTTGGACGGCAAGGAAGCGATCGTCAGAACGCCTACCCGCCCCAGCGAAAAGCGTGTGCGCGTCGAAGATGGCAAGCTGGCGTTCGGGGTACATGAACCGGATGGCAAGAATCCTTGACTGCGCCCGCTGGGTTTTTTAAGGGGTTCGTACAAGGCAGCTTGCCGGTTCACCTGCTCAGGTGACCGGCAAGGTTTCTGCATCCTTGCCCATGCTGGCTTCAAAGGCAGCGGCCACCATGGGGCGGCCAAACAGGTAGCCCTGGTAGGCTTGGCAGCCAAGCGCCTGCAGATAGGTCCGCTGTTCTTCAGTCTCTACGCCTTCAGCGATGACAGCCAGGTTCAGCGTATTGCCCAACGCGATCACCATCTCGGCAATGGCGGCGTCGTTGGCGTCGATCAGGATGTCGCGCACAAAGCTTTGGTCGATCTTGAGCTGATCCAGTGGCAGTCGCTTCAGGAAGGTCAGGGACGAGTAGCCCGTGCCGAAATCATCCATCGAGAATCCGACGCCATGGGCCTTGAGGGCCAGCATCTTTTCAATGGTGCTGTTCAGGTCCGTGGCGAGCATGCTCTCGGTCAGTTCCAGCTTCAAGCGTGAGGGCTTGGCCTCTGTCCTGCGCAAGGTATCCAGGACCTGATCGACAAAGTCTGGTTGCATGAGCTGCAAGGCGCTGACGTTGACCGACACGGTAAGCCCTTGGCATTGCGCATCATTTGACCAGTGCGCCAATTGTGCGCAGGCGGTTTGCAATACCCACTGGCCCACCGCCACAATCAGCCCCGAGCTTTCTGCCACGGGTATGAACTCACCGGGCGGCACCAGACCGCGTTCGGGGTGGCGCCACCGCAGCAAGGCCTCGGCCCCGTTGCATGCACCATGGGCGTTCACCTGCGGCTGGTAGTGCAGTTCGAATTGCTCCTGCTCCAGCGCCTCGTGCAATGCCAATTCCAGGCTGGCTCGGTGCGCCGCGGCAGCTTGCATTTCCTCGTCAAAGAACCGCAAGGTGTTGCGGCCCGCGGCCTTGGCCTGGTACATGGCCAAGTCAGCCCGCTTGAGCAGCTCTTCCTGCTGTTCCGGTTTGTCGCCAAACAGCGTGACGCCGATGCTGGGCGTGCTGTGGTGGGTGCCGTTGGACAGGGCATAGGCCTGGTTCAGTGCGCTCAAGATTTTTTCGCCGATATGCTTGGCCTGCTGGATCGCCTCGGGCGCATGGGCGCTGAGGTCCTGCAGCATGACGACAAACTCGTCGCCGCCCAGACGCGCCACCGTGTCTCCGTCGCGCACACAGGTCACCAGCCGCGCAGCCACCTGCTTGAGCAGTTGGTCCCCCTGGTCGTGGCCCAAGGTGTCGTTGAGGTCCTTGAAGTTGTCGAGGTCGAGAAACAGCAGCGCACCATAGCGTTGGTGGCGAAGGCTCTGGGTAACGACCTGACCCAGGCGGTCCAGCAGCAAGCGACGGTTGGGCAGGCCCGTCAGCACGTCGAAGAACGCCAGGTTCTGGATATCCATCTCGGCCTGCTTGCGCTCGGAGATGTCCATCATGGTCGCCACATAGTGCGTGACTTCACCCTTCGGCCCGCGCAGTGCTGTCAGGTTCAACCAGATGGGAATGATGGTGCCGTCGCGTCTGCGGTCCCATACTTCGCCCTGCCATGCGCCTTCTGTTTCCAGCCTGTGCGTCATGGCGTCATAAAAAGCGATGTCCTGCCGGTCCGAGCCCAGCAAGGCCTGTGGCAGCTTGCCAATCGCCTCTTCGGATGCGTATCCGGTCAGCCGGCAAAAGGCGCTGTTGACCTTCAAGATGACCCATTGGGGATCGGTCACAAAGACCCCCTCCAGAGACTCAAATGCCGTGGCCGCAATGCGCAACTCGGCTTCGCGCTCACCAAGATTCGCCAGCAGCTTGTTGAAGCCGCCAATCAGCATGCCAATTTCGTCTTCGGTGCGCACCGGCAGCGGCTGCAGCTCCATTCGCGCCTGGGTTTGCTGCGTCAACTTGACCGAAGCTGTGAGCAGGGGTGCCAGCTGATGCCTTAGAACCAGCCACACCAATATGGCTGCCATGGCACTTAGCAGCAGTGTACTGACCAGCATGCGCTGCTGCACCGTGTGCAGCAGCGCAGATGCTTCTGAATAGGGCGTGCTGACCGCCAGGAACCAGTCTGTCGACGGCACGCTGCGGGCAGAGATAAGTACCTCTTCCCCCATCGAATTCACGGTCAGGCCCGAGCCTTCGTGGCCCTCCATAAACTGGTCGATCAAGGGGCTTACCCCGGCCCGCGCCGCTGGGGTCATTACACGGCTCTTGTTGGTCGCGGTCACCACCACATGCGCCGATCGCGATACGATCAGATAGCCTCCGGAGCCGCCGTACCGGTTGCTGACCAACTTGTCCAGGAAACTGCTGGCCTCCAGATTGACGATGCCCGCCAGTACACCGATGCTTGCACCAGAAGGGCCATGGATGGGGGCTGCCAAACCAATGATGGGCGCATGCAGTTGCTTGCCCATCACTGGTATGCCTACGACGGGCCGGTCTTCGGCCAGGGCTCGGCGAAAGTAGTCACGCTCGGTGTAGGACACGCCTATGCGTTGTGCGGACTCGGGCAGGGATGCCAAGGCGGTGCCCTGTGCATCGGTAACAAAGTAGCCGCCGTTAAAGAGGTAGCCCAGTTCGGTTCGTTGCTGCAGCCGCTGCTGCAGGGAGGCGCGGTCTTGAAAGCTGCTTCCAAGTTGAGCCGCCACCTGGCTCAAGGCCGTGAGGCGGTCCTCGATCTGGCTGTTGATGTCCATGCTCACCAATTCAGCAGTAGAGGCTTGCTGCTCAATGATCTGGCGCTGAATGCCCTCGCGGATGAGCTGATTCAGATAGAAGGAGAGCGACCACAGGCATAGCAAAAATATCGCCAGCGTGAACAAGGTCACCCGCATGTTTAGTGAGCGCCTAAGCGTATGCCGCCATCCATTGTTGGACATGTGCCCGTGCCTCTTTAAATTGCGCCTTCGCCGCGGTGCATTCCGCGCTGCTATGTGGCGCCATCCCCATGGATATTCGTTGCCCCTGCATTTGTGCACTCCATACTAACCTGACAGCTCAGCTCTTGAAATCGGCAAGTTGCCGGCAATTTTTTGATAAGGCGAGCTATGTCAAACTACCACTGCAAAGTTGCCAGGACCCGAAGCAGGCATGGCACCTGGTAGGTACAAGGCAGGCATGTATGGGGCACAAAAGGGGCACAAACAAAAAAGCCCGCTATCTGCGGGCTTTGATGATCAAGCTAAGCACTTGATTTGTTTGGTTGCGCGAGAAGGATTTGAACTTTGGGTTATGAGACCATAAAACCTAACAGGTAGTTCTTTCGGTTTTAACTGATTTGAGTCACAACAATACACCACGCTTATACCCATTTTCCCTCTGCAAGACTTCTCTTACACAGCCCGGACAATCGCTGCAACAACTTGACAAAGATCAGTTCTACGTTGTCCACACCTCAGTTGTGAGGATACTACACCAACTAAATTTGTTTGTGCGTTTTTTTGCTCTGTGACCTATCAACCCCCAGCAGCTGACAAAGAGCCCGGCAGGGTAGCCAGAAAAGCGGTACTTGCTAGGCACCCGATTTCCGGTATGGCATATGCCGCCTCGGCGACCTTTCCCATGCCCACGTACGGTACTGGTAAGGCGAAACGTGAGATACCGGTCTTTCCACTCGGAGGAGTGATGCTCACTTTCGGGCGACAATGACGCGACCCCTCGTCGCTCCACATTGCGCCCAACAACTGATCCTCTATGGGTGTATGGCTGGTTCATCTGAAGCGCGGGGAGAAAGCCGGCGAAAGCCGGTTTTGTCATTTGGGAAAGACCCGTTGCTTCGGACACCGCATGCAGGTTCGTACCGCGCCCGAAGGCCTACAGCTAGTACTGGTTGCCGCCACGATCTTCGAATTAGCCTGTGTGCAGCGGCTGGTGCACATTGCCTACCAAATGCACCACGTAATTGAAGGCCGTGAGCTGCTGTACATCGGGTGCCTGTGAGCCCAGCACCCGTATCTGGCGCTCGACCGCAACCTTGTCGTAGTCAAAGCCTCAATGCGAAGAGCCCGCCAAGTTTTGGGGATTTGAAGTACTTGCAGAAATTTAACACGCACGTTAAATTTAAGGCGCGCGTTAAATTTTGCAAACCTTAACAAATCACGTTGAATGCCGCAACGCTATTCCGCCAATATCGGACAACAGCCCGACGCACACGAAAACCAAATACGTTTGGTTTCTCATGATCTGCAAAACACCCGTGATCTTCGCACCTTGCTATTGCAAGCCGTGTACTCCCTGGATGCAAATGCCGAAGTGGTCGAAGCCCATGTCCACCTGGAGAACTGCATGCTAGCTCGCTCGCGCGTAATCGCGGAGGTGGCGCAGTTCAAGCTCGTGGTGCGCCCAAAGATTGCTGGGCGTCTGCATATACATGACTCACGCGCACAACTGAAATCCCCGGGCTCAACCACTATGTCGTCCTCTACTGGCAAGGACAAACCGAGGCCTGCGCCCGTGTCGGCCAGCCAAGAGGCTGTGGTTGCCTACCTCCTAGGTCAGCATTTGCAACATCGGCCCGGACTTAACATTGAAGCCATCGCTAGGGATACGCGGGCGAGCCTTCCAACCATATACAAAGTGCTGAATAGCTATGCACACTGCCTGCAAAAAAACAGTGTGGAGAAGACTTGGCGACTGGTTCACTTTTCCAATCAAGACTGGTTGAAGTGGATGGAAAAGGTAAACCGACTAGCCAATGTGGCTTTCATCGATCGATCGGGAGCCCCGCGAAGTGCAACTCGTTTGGCAAGCAAACTGTCTAAATTGAAACGCAATGACTTGGCCATAGGTGGCCTTCTTGGAGCAATGCACCACTTACCTGGGCTGGACGCAACGGGCGCGCCGCAACTAGACATCCTAGTACACAGTGGACGCAGATCAGACCTTTCTTTCGTACAAGACCTGGATCCAGGTTTACAACGCCATGAAGGCCGCGCTGATGCAGCACATGTAGTTGTCCACTTTATCGACCAACCGGTACCCCTGTTCACAAGGCAAAGTGGCCAAAACTGGGGCGCTGTCCAATATTGCGTAGCCAATATGCACAAGGCAGGGCTACACCATCAGGTTCAGGACGCGCTACATCTCCTCCGCAGCCCACAGAAGGCGTAATTCCAAAATTCATCAGAGAATTTGCAAATGGCCCCCTCCTGAGTGCAACATTAGAGCTGAAGATGTTGCCGCCGACCGAAATTTGACAGTCACTGTCAAGATTCAATCGGCGCCAACAAGCTGAAGAGTTAGACGGTTCTAAATACTGAATAATCATGAATGGCAACACGTACCTTACCCTTGCCATGGTCTTTGCAGGAATTGCTGCTTTTCTTTGGTTCGCCGGGCCTGTAGCTCGCAGGTGGCATGCAAGACTTGCGCGCGATCTAGAGAGAATGCGACGCGAACCAAAAACTCCCCGTTGATCTGTTGTCACGATCCCAGCGCGCTACGCACCCGAGGCAGTACCTCTGTGGCCAGCAGTTCGATGGCGGTAGCCACCTTTGCAAATGGCATGCCGCCAATGTCGATCTGAGCAAGAAAACGCTGGTGACCAAACAAGCTATGCTCATAAAGAATTTTGTCGGCAATTTCATGCGGGCTGCCCACAAAGAGCGAGCCCAGCGGACTGCCTAGCTGCGCGTATTCTGTTGGTGAAATTTCCCACCCCGCATCCCTCTGCGGCAGGTTATGTCGCATGTAATGCGCGTAGTGCGGAAAGAATTCTTCACGTGCCTGTTGGGAATTCTTCTGCACATGCAAATGTCCAGAGATGGCAACCTTCAGATCCTGTGGTGCATGGCCGGCAGCAAGCCCGGTTTTCCGATAAAGATCAATAAATGGCTTGAAGCGAGCTGGCTCACCGCCGATATTTGCCAAGTTCAGAGGAAGTCCTGCCGTGCCTGCGCGCACCGCGCTTTGCGGCGTTCCGCCCGCACCGATCCATATCGGCAGCTTCCCCGACAATGGCCTGGGCGCAACCTCCACTCCGTGTAGAGGTTGGCGAAATTGACCAGCCCATGTAATGCGCTCATTGGCCTGCAGCTGCAGCAATAGTTCAAGCTTCTCGTTGTAGAGCGCTTCGTAATCTTTCAGCGCATACCCAAACAATGGGAAAGACTCCACGAACGCCCCACGTCCGGCCATGAGTTCCGCGCGCCCATCCGATAGCAAATCCAGCGTGGCAAAGTCTTCAAATACGCGAACCGGGTCGGCTGAGCTCAGAATGGTGACAGCGCTGGTGAGTCGAATCCTGCGCGTGGCGGCGGCGATGGCGCCCAGCACCACGGTGTGGGCCGAAACCGCGTAGTCCGAGCGATGATGCTCACCCACGCCGAAGACGTGTAAGCCCGCCTCATCTGCCAACTTGGCAGCCGCTACGATTTCTTTCAGGCGCTGACGGGCCGCCTGCGAACCACGGGCACCGGCCGGTAGGTCGCCAAAGGTGTAGATGCCAATTTCCATTTAAGAACCTTCAGTCACTGTTAAGAATTTCCGATGCACCAATTGTGGGTCAAGCACTTCATTCAATCTTGGTCAGGCGATGCTGAATGCACGGACCCATTTCGTGACGATAGACCTTGCACTTTGGGTGTGAAGGGTGTCACCGAGGTGGAACTCAGTAGACGCTTTGCATCGGATCGAAGAGGAACACTCTGCCTTGATCCCGTCGCTGAAAGGCACAAAAGAAATGTAATGATTCCTCTTTCAAAGATAAATACAAACTTTTATCATTTACTATATCAATATCCGGATCAATAACGGCCAATCGAAATGGAGAATCCGATTGCAATGCAAATGCCACTGCACGGAAATGGGTACCACGAAGGCGTTCCAGGTGTCCTCTGGCTCATAGGTGGTCTGGCTACTATGGTTGTACTGAGTCTTGAGAATAGCGGCATGCTCAGCGCTCAGACATCCCAAGTCCATGGCGACGATCTCAGCGCCACCATCACAGCATACGTGGCTCGCGAGTAAGTCACGCGCCCTGTGCGCTTGAAAATCGCCTGGCCGGGAGCCGCCACCCTCGACACAACGTTGTAGCTCCTGGGCCAGCATCCTAGTTTGGATTGGGGATTTCTATTGCAGGCGCATACATCTCCCTCATGCGCATTTCGTTGCCATCAAGATTGCAAGTCAGGCGTTCCAGCTAAGTCGATTTCCGAGCTCTTTACAAACTATTTTCGCTGATAAACGGAAGAGCCAGAAACGCGCAATCCAAAGAAGATCGAGCGTTTGGAAGATGATGATTTGCAGTACCGAGAGACCCCTAATTCATTCAAAATCCAGTCAAATCCAATTGACTTCTTGACAATTCCTGCGTAGGTTTAAACTCTACCCTGCATTACCTCAATAGTTAGTTTTAATAAGGCGGAGTTCTATGTCGTTGTCATCGAAAGATATTTCTTCTATCCAAAAGGCGGGCCAAGCAGTTCACAGTGCCTGTGAGTCCATATCTGAAGCTGTCCGCACCCAAGGTGCCAGCATGCTTGCCAGCGTTTCAACGAAACCTTTCGACGATGAAACTGAGCAAGCTATCGGTCGCTTCAAAACCCTGTCCCGTTTGAATCAGGGCCTTGCTGAAGTAGAAGCCAAACTCCAGGAGTTGTTTGCGATGGCCAATGATCTGGCCAACCCAGCCTCCAACGTTATTGCCCTACCCTCGCCCTCCAAGCGAAAGGCCAGCAATGCTGCTGCTGTGGATGTAGCCGTTAAGCCTGCCAAAGCTGCAAAGGCACCCAAGAAGACCAGGTCCGGTCGCAAGGCGTCCCTGCTAACCACGAATGACCAAAAGCTGCTGGCTTACCTCCAAGGTGCAGTGAATTCTGATTCTTGGACCCATCTACCAGGCAGTGCCATGGCACACGGTTCTGGCATGCCGGTTGGATCCATTGCTTTTTCGCTCAAAAAGCTGATGACCCTTGGTGCCATTAAGGCCGGTACGCGCGGCCACTACCAACTGGGTACCGCAGTAGTAGCGCCTGCTGATTCCTCTTCCGATGGTGCTGCGCCTGCGAAGAAAACTAGGAAAGCAAAGGCATCAAAGGCTGAAGCCGCTGGGCCTTTGACGGCTAAGGCGGCCAAATCTACCAGGACTGAAAAAGCCGGTAGTGCCAAGTCCACCAAGGTGCCCAAGGTTGTTCCAGCAAAAAGGGCCAGAGCAACTCCTGCGAAAAAGTCCAAAGCCGCCAAGGTAAAGATTGAAGCATCACTTGACCAGTCCACACCTCCTCAGATTGAATCAGAGGCTACTCCTATTTGATTCACTGAGGCAAAGTATCTCGCCTCCAATAGGCCCCAAAGCGGGCCAATTCTTTTTTCAGTCGTAAGTCGATGACTTTCGACCGCAGCCCATTCAGCATATGCACATGTCCGCAAGACACCATTCCGCTAAGTCAGCTTTGGGCAAATCAACCATCGGTGACGGCCTAGACAGGCTGGTAGGAGTCATTCGTAGCTGGATGGTCAGCGCGGCCGTTGTGACTAACAGTCGACATTCACCGGGTGTCAGTTTGCATGACGACTGTCTAGCCAACACCAGGCACTGACTCAGAGCGAAAGGCTGTCATCATGTTGCAGCCTGCAAACACCTGCCGGAATTACCAATTCTGTTGGAATGTACAACCTCTCAACAGCAGCGTTGGGCTACAACGCTTTGTTCACTTCTCGAACTGGTGTTCTCAATAATGTTGCGTTGAGGTGGGGGGAACATGCGGGCCGTAGTCAGCGGTGGATGTCCTTTTACACAATGTCTTGCACACACTCCCACTACGAGTGCGGGGCACCGCCTAAGGATACGAGCGTCCAGTCTCTACGAGCGGCTTTCGCTCTGACCCGGTTCATTCAGCTTCTTCGCTGTCTTACTTTTGATGAAGCCCGCCAATGCAGCGAAAATGCCGCCGACGACAATGAGCAGGTTGTCATGCAGCATCTCCGCATACTTATCCCAATCCAGAATCGTCGGCAAGGTGATGCGGATCGTCAAGTCGTTTTCCGGGACCTTGTTTACTCCCATGTTTTCAGGACATCCGGGCTCGTTGAACAGCGTGACCTGGGCCCTGACATCAGCAGCGTCCTTTGAGTGCTGCGCGGTCAGCTGAAAGGCAGTAATCAATCCACTTGGGTCATACCGCTGGCAGCCCCCGTTTTTGGGGTCCGGGGTCACCTTGAAATCGGTGGTAGCTAGTGCGATGAACACCGACTTCGGATCAAATGAAACGGATTGTGCCGTGACTTCTTCATTATTGACATTAGTCGATTTGAGGAATCGCCGGATGTATTCCTTGTTACCGATTGCCACCTCCATCTCAAACTTCTCGTTGGCTTTCACTTTGACTGGACCTCGCAGCGCAGCAAGCACCGTGAACGCCTTGGGCTTTGGGCTGCCTAGCGCGTCTGCTTTGTGTTTTTCCTTGGCGGGGACCGCGGTCTCTCTTGACGCCGGCTTATCAGGCTCGGACACTGGTGCAGATGCAGCATTCTTCCCATGTAAGGTAGAGTCCCCTGTATCCTGGGACAAAGGGGGGGGGCTCTTGCCCACCACTTCCGGAACCGAGGGCTTACTGGCCGGCACTTGCGGCTCGGGTGTCACAGTCGGCTGTTTCGGCGCACTGGATACAGCAGATGGTGCCGGGGCCGGGAAATTGGGATGGAGACCGACAATAGGTATCTCTTTTTTGATGAGGCGCTCGCGCGCAGTGTCGGTGTCGGTGTCGCGTTTGATGATGAGGTTCTGCACCGCGCGCGGGCTGACAATCAGGTCCGTAGAATGAGCACCGGTGCCACACAGCAGCACCGTGAGTACCCACAAAAGCCGCAAGCTGCATGTGATCATCAAACCCCCTCATTCTTGTTTGTGATGAATGTGATCCGCTTCATGTCGGCCTTCAATCGGTATTTACCCAAACGCATAGTGGCAAGCCTCCAGACCCGCCATTCACGGCGTCAAGTTCACCTGCGGTGCCAGAAGGTGTCGGTGCCAGTCCCGATCATGTTCGCAACAGTGAAATTGGTGCATGCGCCAATGACTCGCAGGCATTGAACCTGGCAAAGTCGTGACCATGCCTGCAGTTGGCTTGGGTATCAAAATTGTCGCAAGCTCACGCCAACATCAGGCTTATGCCGCAGCGATCAAGGTCGCATCAATATCGATGGCCTCGACAAAAACAATCCGCTGAGGCATGTCACCAGGCCGTGGGTCAGGCGACATATCGTTGGGCAGGTTTTCGTATTCTTGAATCAGCAGGCGATAGCGCCCCGGTTCGGGCGGTTCGGCAAAGCACACGCTTCCCGACCACAGCGTCAGTTCGTTCGCCGCACCGGACGGCGGGTCGATGAAGAGCATGGGGCCGCTGCCGATGCCGAGTTGGCTGGCGAACTGGTCAGCGGCATTGCCGACCGGCAAGGGCAGGTCGCGCCAGCCAAGCTCGGGATCGAAGCCGTCGATTCGCGCTTGCACGCGCAGCCAGAAACGCGTCGGCGGCCGTGTTCTCTCCACAGGATTTTGCACCGCAGCGCTGGGGCCAGTAGGCCCGTAGCCGGACACCTGCACACGCAGGGTGCGGGCGCGCGCCGGGTCCGCGTGGACAATGACGGCGCGACCGGGTGCAAGCTGGGCGAAGTCGGCAAGCACGACGCGCGAGAGTCGGGCGTCAGGCAGCGCGTCGGGCTGAAAGCGGGCGAGCGCGAGCCTCACGAAAGGGGTATAGGCCGCGCTTGCGTCAAGCGTGAGATCGGCATACCAGAGCTGGCGCTCGGTGTCGAATTCAACGGGATAAGCGGCTACATCGACGCGCAGGTCGGCGATTTCGTCGAGCGAAACGCCCCGCGCTTGATCGCTGCGGTCTGGCAAGTCGTACACGGCAGGCGCACCATAGAGCGACGTGGCGCGCCAGATCGGATCCGCGCCCCATTGGGTGAAATACGATTTGTAGCGGTCGCGCGCGCCCTGCTCAAGCACGCCCGATTCGGGGTTCCATAACACCACACCCAAGCGTTCGCCGTCGCCTGACGAGAACCACGGGCGCTTGAGGTATACGCGCAACCCACCGCCGTAACGTACGCTGCGTTTGACGGCGGTGTCGAACTGGCGCTGCCAGCCGAAGGTCGGGACTACGCAGGCGATTTCGGGCGCCAGCGGTCGTGCCGACGCTGGGATCGAGACTTCGACGGCGGCGCTGGTGCGCGAGAAATCGTCTTCCGGGGCGCGCGGCAGGGGCAGACGCACGCCTTTGGCGTCAAAGGTATCCGGTGAGGCGAAGCAATCGGCGTCACGCGAGACCGCGACAGCGCGGTAGCGAATGCGGTGATGGCGGGTGTCGCCAATGGCGTGACGCGGCGCAGCGATACGGTCGAACACCAGCGTGTTCTCGCCGGGTAACGCGGTGTCATTGTTCTGCACAAAGGCGATCTGGTCGTGCTCCGGGTCGTAGTAGCCGACGCAGCGTGAATTCAGCGGGATGTCGCGTGCTGCGCGCAAATCATCCATGTCCGGTGGTGTTGCGTCGGTGGCGCGTAAATAGCCTTCGCTGAGCGCGGGCAGGTCGATGCGATCGACGCGCGATTGGTGGGTTTCACGTTCCGTGCCGGCAGCCGCTTTGTTCGGATCGTCGACCGGGTCGCTCCATTCGGCGAGCAATTCGACCTGGCCGGTTGACACGCCGCTGACGCGCAGCGCGCCAAGCAGGTAAGCCTCGGTCGAAGCCAGTCTGCGCCAACCGGTGATTGCCGAAAGCTCGTCGGGGTCGCGCCGGGCCGATCGTTCGGGCGGCTCCGGATGCTGCAGCGATGCGGCAGTCAAGGCGGTTTGCAGCGGTTGGGCGAGCGACACCTTGCCGCGTGAACCGCCCTTGTTCACCGCGAGCGGGACAAACGCCGGTTGCCCCAGCGGCTGGCGCAACGCGTGAACCAGTTCGATCAGCGTCGGCGGCGTAAGCATCCAGTGGCCCCCTTCGACGACGCGTTGCAGGATGTGCGCGATGCGATCTGTTGTACGGCCCGGTTGCAGCGTGGGCGGTTCCGGGTTGTTGGCCAGCTTTGCTGCGGTTTCCTCGACCAGCCATTGCCAGATGCCCATTTTGGGCAGGTCCCCGCTAGCCAGCCAGCAACTGACTGGGACAATCGTGCGAGCGCCCTTGGGCAAACCCACCGTGAGCGTGCGCGTGGTAGCTTCCCAGTGCGGCAGGGTATTGCCTTCGCCGAGCGCCAGTCGCAGCCCCTGCATGGCCTGCCAGTCGCTGCCACCGCCAAAACCGATCAGGAGCGCCGAGCCAGGGCGCGGGTTGGGATCGTCGAGCGGCTCAAATGCGACGGCGCCTGACGGCGTAGTTGCGTCGATGCGGGCCAGGCTGCCAGCGGGCGTGCCCGGCAGATCGCGCAGCGCTACGCCGCGCGCCCAGGCGTCGGGCAAGTAGGGCAGCGCGGCCAGAAAGGCATCGGCAATCAAGGGGAAGACTTTGTCTTCACCCGCTACGAGCGCTAACACCCGCGGCAGCTCCCCTGCACGCGGTGCGGTGTCTAGCGGAACCGGCTGACCGTCGGCGCCGGTCGGCGGTGCATGGCCGTCGCGCAGGGCAATCAGTGCCCAGGTTGCCGCGTCGGCGGTCAGCTTTCCGTTGGCGTCGTCGAACATGCCCATGCGCTCGGCCATTTCCACGCTTGTGCGGGGCGGCAGCAGGTGGCGCGCGGCAGCCAAGAGGTCAGCGGGCTCGCTGTCGAGGTCTGCGCGGCGGTTGTCACTGCGGATCACCAGCCGGGTCAGCGTAGAGCCGGGGCCGGTGATGGCGTTGACGTCGTCCACCACGATCTGCGGCGCAGCAACCGGCTCGAAGCGCCGGTACATGAGGCCGTCGCGGTCGAGGCCGGGCAGCGCGAACAGACGTGACAGTGTTTCGCCAAAAGGATTGCCGGCGCAGGCTTCGTCAGCTCGGGCGGCACACGCGCTCAAGCCCGCCAGATTGACCCAACGCCCGCGCAGCCGGTAACGGCGACCAAAGCGTAGGCTTGGCAGGCTGCCGGACACGACGCGATGCTCGACCTTGATCTTGAACGGACTCTCAGGCGGGTCGGCTTCCTTGTTGGTTTCGGGGCTTCGCTGGCTGGGGTCGGCAGCAAGTGCGAGGTCGGGGCGCGACGCCGACAGGCTCCAGCCCGCCCAGCGGGCAAAGGCTTCGTGCAGGTAATAGTGGTCTTCGGCAGGTGGCGTGCCTGGCGCGGGGCGGGTGACGGCGGTCTCAACCCAACCCGCTTCGAGCGCCGGGTCAAGTCCCATCTTGAGCGGGTCGAAGGCGATGGCAAGCGGCAGATTGTTAGTGTCGAAAAAACGATAACGCGCGTGGCGCTCGTGCAGCGAATGCCAGCGCTGTGACACATCATCCCAAACGTCGAGCCGCATCCCCCGGGAGAGGCTCTCGGCGTACAGATCAACGGCCTGCCCCTGGGTCAGCGCAGCGTTATCGGCGGCGCTCTGGTTGACACCCGCCAGCCAACTGAACGCACGCAAATCGGCGTACAAGCTGAGCCCTCCCGAGCGCAGCGACGGCAGGGTCGCGCCGGGGTCGAAGACAGCGGGGTACTCGGCAGGCGCAGGCGCGCCGCCAGACTGGCCATCTTTGTTGATGCTCTCGGCGAGAAAAATGGTCTTGTGCATGGCGCCGTCAATATCGGCTTGCGCCAGGCCAAACGCCCTCGGGTCGAGCGCGGCCAATCCCAGCACGCCGCGCGCAATGCCCAAGCGCGACGCGGTGTGAAACACCCAGCCTGGCAAGCCCAGGTCGGCGAGCCAGTATGCCGTGCGCAGACTGCCGTTCGCCACGAGGAAATCGCCGTCAAGGCTGTGGCTTACCACGCGCAGGAAAAGCGGTGCTTCTGCCGTTGCCAGTGGCAGCGCACTGCGCGGCAGGTCGATGTCGAACACCAGCCCCAGCGCCCGCTGCAGGCAGGGGTAATTGCCCAACGCGGACAGCGCCTGATGAAAATCGAGGATCTTTTCCGGTTCGTAGCTAAGGTTGCTCGGTGGTGGCGGCGCGTTCGGATCGCGCTCTGCGTTGGGGTCAACGTCGGCGTAATCAGGCGTTGGCATGTGGTTAAACGCCATGTACGCGCTGGCGATGTCAGCTTTGGAATTGGAGTTGAGCGCTTGCGTTGCCTCTTTGTCGAAATGGCCCTCGGCATCAAGCAGCGCGCGCTTGCTGACTCGTCGCGCCAGTTCACCCAGACGCTCAGCGCGGGCGTCGAGCTCGGAGCGCAGTGCGCCGATGCCTGCAATATTCGGGCCAGCAGGTAAGCGCAGCAGGTGTTTACTGCGCACCATGCGAGCTTCCTTGTCGCCACCCCAATGGACGGCGAGGTCGCCGATCAAGTCCCTGAGCACACCGCGAAGCCCCAGGTCATGGCGCTGTCCCCGCCCGTCGTCAGGCAACGCCAGTTCGACGCTTGCTCCACGGTATATCGCCTTGATGAGGCTGGCGCTCTCGCGCATCGAAAAACTCGCCACGCCCCGATTGGCGCGATCTACCAGCGCCTGGTCAAAGCTGTGCGCGCGCACCGGGGTTTTTTCGGTGAATAACGCCTCCCACACATCCGGGCGCAGCACGCGGCGGTCGATCTCGACCTGGTGACGTTGCAACCCGGCTTCGAGCTCAAGCGTCAAGCCTTGCTCTTGCACCAGCCGAGTCCAGCGCAGCATTGACTGTGGGTAGTCGGCGAGCCGATCGCCACCGCGCAGCCGCGGTGAGACAACGACCGACAGACTGACGGTGTCGCCAGAATAAATTCCGTCGAGCGGGACGACAGTGAACTGCAATTCGGTGGTCATGGTGGCTCCGTTCAGGCGAAAGCGTCGGCATATTCGCGCCAGTGCTCGGGTTCGGGGAAGGTTTGCAGAAAGACCGGGTCGTTCGCGCCGCCGAACGCGCGCTCAACCGTGAGATCGACCGACACGCTGATCAGCAGCACTTCGACCATCACCGTCACGGTCGCGCGACCGTAGGCCTTGCCGGTCTTGCCCTGATAGGTGAAGCTCAAATTGAACTCGACCGATAGCCGGATGATGCCGATGACCGACAACCGCCCGCCCAGGCGCATATAGCCGGAGAGCGTGCAGTCGTATTTGCCGCCATCGTCGCGTGTGAGTGCGAAATAAATCCCAGCCATGGCGTGGACTTCTCCGGTTGCCACTGCAATCGACAGCCCGAACGCCGCGCCGAATTCCAGAGCGGCCTCTAGCTGGCGCATGCCCTGGGTGTCCATTTGCAAGCGGAAGAAGCCGCCACCGGCAAAGAACGCGACGCGCAGCTGGAAGGGGTTGGCGCGTTCCGAGATATTGAAATCGAGCACCGGCTTGCCGTCGAGAAACGGCAGCGTGAGCGCCGCGCCAAGTGAAATGTCTTTCAATGCAAATACGCCGATTTCGAGCGGCGGCAGGCCGATGGAAAAACCGGCGCGGATACCACTGGCGCCAATTTCGATACTTGCACCCTCGCCGAACAGGCCCGGCGGGATCGCGCGCCGCAGATCATCTACGAATTCGAGATCGCCAGAGAATTCAAGTGGCTTGGTCTCGTTGAGCTTGACCGTGATGGCGGGCTTCTCTCCGTTGCGGCTGGCGAAGGCGAACTCGCTGAAATGGATCGTCACCGCGTCGAGCAGGACAATGTCGAACTCCTTCAGCGCGCCAGTGAAGTTCGAGGTGGGCGTACCGCTGGCAGGTGTGCGCATGTCGCCAGCAATACGCAGCAAGGGATCAGTGCTGTAATTGAGTTTTTTGAAGCTTGCGACGCCCACCGACAGTGTGGGCAGGACCCTCGGCTCCCACAGGATCCGGGTCACGAGAGTGGTGCCGTCCCGCTCGGTTGTGATTGTGGGGGCTTGTGCCGAGAGCAAGCCGGGGGCGAGCAGTTGATCGAGCGCAAAGGTGCCAAAGAGTTTGGGCAGTGCGGGCAGCGCGGCGGCCTCAGGTGACCCGGATGTGGGAAAAATCGCCGCAGGCTCAAAGTGGTCCTTAAGTGCGTCTGTGGGGTTGCCAGCCACGGTGCCCTGCTTGCGCGACAGCGCCGTGATGGCCTGATTCGGGGTGGCAAACCCGCCAGCCTGGTCGGCGCGAAAACCCAGCGGTAAGGGCATGTCTTTGAGCGCTTTGGTCGCGTCGGTCTCGGCATCCACGAGCCGGGCAAAGACCTCTAGCTGGTTGCTCGCCTGGAAATCATGGGCTGCGTAATCGGCGTCAAAGGCAATGCGGATGGCATTGTTTTTGCCGAGCAATTCGGCGAGCGCAGGTATCGTCACCTCGGCGCTGTGCATTGCCGGTCGCGGCTGGTTATCAGCCTTGAAATACAGGGTACGGGTTGCCAGCAACGGATTGTCGTTGCCCGCGAACGGCGTGTAAGCGAGTTTCGCGCCCAGGAAATCGGCAGCACGCTCGAGTTTTTGGTTATACGCGGTGTTGATGAGGTCGATGTGGTCGGGGGTTGACCCTGTATCAATGCTCGACGCAAATACCAGCGGAATGGTGAAATCGACCGCGCGCCCAGCTTGATCGATACCGCTGGCGTGAAAGCGGAATAGCTGGCTGTTCGTGGCATCGCCAACTTCGATCCAGAAACTGTGGGGCGTGATTTTCGAACCGGTTGGGTCGGCGAGATTCGGCGTTACCCGCGTGGTCAGCGTGACGCTCTTGAGCGGGTTATCCACGCGACCAACGCTGACGGTTGGCTCGCGCACGACGATAAATACGCGCTGCACCAGTGCGGCAATGACCTCGGAGGTGCTCTTGTTTTGTACAAACTTGCGCTCGGTGACTTTGACCATCGCCGCCTTGTGACGAAATGGCCACAGTTCACCTTCATAGACGACGCGCACATAGTGGTCGCGCCCTTGCGTCGCATGGTGTATCCATTCGGAGAGGTCGAGTTGGTCCTGTTTGGCGGGCGCAGCGGGCGTTGAGAACGCGAACCCGGACAGGTCGGCGAAAAGCTTCGCTTGCAAGGGCTCGTTAATCGCGTGCATCAAGGTGCTGAAAAGCCCGGTGGTGCCAACGATGCGCTCGATCAACTGCGGTGGTGGCGCTGTGCGCGGCGGCGTCCAACTGCCGCGCGAGGTGAGCCAGCCGCCCAGGGCGGAGAGTATCAGGCGGCTGGCATGGAAAGGTTCTGGTCGAAATGGCACAGGCAGGCGCAAATTCAGATAAGCCGCATTCGCCCGCATATTTACCGCCACAGTTTTACCAGACGATGGCGTCACCTTGCCGAACGGCCCAAACCCATCTGTCTCGTAGCCGTGAAATGCCGAGGTCAGCACGACTAGTTGATGCCGGTCGACGTCAGACAGCGCGCTGCGTCCAGCGTGCTTTTTGCCCAGAGTTGCCGTGCCAGTGGGATCGCGTTTCGCCAGATCGAGGTCGGGCCGGTAATCTGGAGACCACAGCGCGCGCAGAGGTGCGGCATGCTCGGGGGCAAGCTCGGTGACGCCACCATCGCCATCCGGTAAGACCATGCGCGTGTGCCACAGCTCGTAGCGGCCTCGTTCACCGAAAGGCCGAACGCGGTGTGCCCACTTCGCCGACGCATCAGGTGAAATCAGCAGCCTGTACGGCATTTCGAGCGAGGTCTGGTCATAGCTTGGGCGGCTGATGGCGGGCGCTGCGGCCCGCGCTGCGGGATCGGCCGCGTTCAGCTCTGCAATCGGGTGAAGCAGCGCCCTGAGCCCGCGCCAGTCGAGCAGGCCTTCGATGGTGTAGGGAATGCGCCGTCCTGCAGGAACTTGGAAAACCAGACGGCTAGAGGCTGCGGCCCGCGCTTTGAATGGCAACGCCTCAGAGGAAATAGACGGTTCGGGGTGAAGCGGGTCTAGCGGTGGGCTGTTGGTGTCGGCCCCCGATGCAGTTTGATTCGCCTCACGTAGCTTACCGCTCTCCCCCGCATCCGGTGCTAGGGGCCCGCCGGGCGCAGATCGGGAATCCGACTCGAACAACGCGAACTCGGCAATGTGCTGCGGCGGAAACAACACACGCAGCAGTGCCGGACGTGTCGGGTCATCGATCTCCAGAAATACCGCTTCTCCAGCCTCATCAAGCGCAGGTTCACGGATAAAGCGCAGGTTGTCGGTTTCGATGCGCAGATTGAGCAGGTCGTCTGGGCGCAAAAGTTCGATTAAGGCGGGTGGACGGGACATGGCAATGGTCTCCGGGATGTATGCGGCTCAGGCGCGCACGATGGACGCGGCGATCACGCCGAAGGTGTCGATGACGAGGCGATGCAAAGGCATGCTGACTCCCCTGTTTGGACTGAGTTCAAAAAGCGCGGCAAATGGTCGACGCTCTCCTTACCATCCCATGGCAGCGAATCCAACTTATCCTTG
>Ga0228700_1000769_pt1 | contig 25292 bp, 20 predicted proteins | sample McNCre317_Aug_MG_FD_178019 | JGI IMG/M metagenome (GOLD analysis project Ga0228700, IMG submission 178019) | Freshwater microbial communities from McNutts Creek, Athens, Georgia, United States - 3-17_Aug_MG | ecosystem: Environmental > Aquatic > Freshwater > Creek | place: USA: Georgia...
ACCGCTTCGCGACTTGACGCGCTTGAAGACAAGTCGGAGTTCAAAGAAACCCAGTCCGCCGCCGTCGAACGCTCTATCGGCGACATCATCCGCGAGGCCAACAACCTCTCGACGGAGCAGATCGAACAGATCCTGCATTACCAAAAGGAAAACGGCGTCCTCTTCGGCGAAGCGGCCGTGGCGCTGGGCTTTGCCAATGCCGACGACGTGATGTCGGCGCTGGCCCAGCAGTTCCACTACCCCTATGCCACCGAGGGCAAGACTGGGCTGAGCGCAGAGCTGGTTGTGGCCAACAGCCCGTTCTCGGAACAAGCCGAAGCCTTCCGGACCATCCGCAGCCACCTGATCATGAAGATCTACAGCAGCGCGAGCGTCCGCCCTGCGCTGGCCGTGCTCAGTCCTGACAGTGGTGACGGCAAGACTTACTTTGCCGCCAACTTGGCTGCCACGTTCTCACAGCTGCCTGGTCGCACCCTGCTGATTGACGCCGACATGCGGCACCCCCGCATCCACGACCTGTTCGCGCTGCCCAACCGCAGCGGCGGGCTGTCGTCCATCTTGTCGGGGCGCACGGCCACCAAGGTGATCCAGCACGTGCCACAGTTGCCCAACCTGTACGTGCTGCCCGTCGGCCCCACGCCACCGAACCCGCTCGAATTGCTGGAGCGTCCGGCCTTTGACCTGCTGCTGCGCGAACTCAAGACCAAGTTCGACCGCATCATCGTGGACACGCCGGCCTCATCGCTGGGCACCGACGGTGCTGTGATCGCCGCGCGCTGTGGTGCCGGCCTGATCATCGCTCGGCAGGACAAGAGCCAACTGGACGCCATCGAGAACCTGGTGCGAACCGTGCAAATCGGCTCAGCTCAGATCGTGGGCACCGTGATCAACGAGTTCTGATCCTTCCCGCCTTGCCCCGCACGGCCCGTACCCAGCGGACCCCAAGCTTTACCCGCGACGCCAAGCCCGCGCCGTCATGCCAGCACGCCTGCCTACGATCTCCATCGTGACCTGCTCCTACATGCAAGGTCGCTTCCTTGATGCGACCATGCGTTCGGTGCTGGACCAAGGCTACCCGCAGCTCGAATACATCGTGATCGACGGGGGCTCCACCGACGAGACGGTGCAGGTCATCCGCCAACACGAAGACCGGCTGGCCCATTGGGTGTCCGAGAAGGATCGCGGCCAGACCGATGCGCTGATGAAGGGTTTTGCAAGGGCCACGGGCGACATCCAAGGCTGGCTGTGCTCCGACGACCTGCTGCTGCCCGGCGCACTGCAGTTGGTGGCGCAGTATTTCGCCGATCATCCTGACGCCGACTTCGTCTATGGCGATGCGATCTGGATCGACGCACAGGGCCAGGCCATCCGTCCCAAGCGCGAGATGCCCTGGAACCGCTTCGTTTACCTGTTCGACCACAACTACCTGGCCCAGCCCTCGTGCTTCTGGCGCAAGGGGCTGTTCGAGAAAGCTGGCGGACTCAACCGCGACCTCCACCTCACGATGGACAGCGACTTGTGGCTGCGCTTTGCACGACACACCCAACCGCGCTACCTGCGGGCCTACCTGTCGTGCATGCGTTACTACCCTGAGCAGAAGACCCGGGCCCTCAAGCCCGCCGGGCGCAAGGAAGATGAAATGCTCCGCCGCCGCGAGGCCCCCACGCTCGCCCGGCTACCCCGAGGCGTGCTGCGCGGCCTTGCCCGCGTGATGCGCATCGGCATGAAGCTCAAAGCAGGCGGGTATGGCGCCAACATCCCCGCAGGACAACTGTCCAGCCTGCAGCACTACCTGATCCGCTAGCGCTGCCCCACCACAGGAGAGAGACCACCATGCGCTTGCCACTCAGCCCGATGCTCCTCTCTGTACTGGCCCTCTCGGCGTGCGCAGGCCCCAACCCGCCGGACCCGGGCGCCAAGGGCTATGCCCGGCAGTGGTACGTCGACAACCAGTCGCCTTGCCAACAGGTGTGTGGCTCCGAGCAGGCCCCCTTCCCCCGCATCCAAGACGCCATCGCCCGCCTCCAGCCAGGGGACGAGGTGATCATCGCCGGCCACGACGATGCCCCCTACTTGGAGTGGCTCAACCTGCCCAAGCTGGATCGGTCACCATCGCCCACACCGCCCACGCTGATCCGCGGCTGGAAGGGCATGCCCAAGCCGATCATCCGAGGCTCATTGCCGCAAAAGGGCTGGCGCGCCACCCGATACCCCAACACCTACGTCACCGTTTGGGACCTCGTCCCCGCAGATGCCCCAGACGCCATCCTCGAGCCGCAGCAGGTGTACCGCGGCAACACACCGCTGCAGCAAGTGGGCGGGCTGGTATTTGGCGGCTACCCCAAACGCAAACACCCCGACCTCACCCACGAAGAAATCTGGCCGAGCCGCCTGCCCGAGCGAGAGGTCGGGGCCTTGCAACCCAACCAGTTCATGTTCGACCGCGAGGCCAAGGCCTTGTACGTCAAGCTCGACAGTCCACTCAAGACCGACCCATCATCGGGCACGGTCAAGGAGACCTTGGACATCAGCGTGCGCCACTACATGGCGGTCAACAATGTCGCTTACCGGGTCAACAACCTCACGCTGCAATCGCTGGTCTTCGAGCGCTCAGCCACGGCCCACTACTGGCGCGGCGGGGCCATCATGCTTGCCGGCAACAACAACACGCTGGACCAACTGGTGGTACAGGACATGGACTCGTTCTGCGTCCAACTCAGCGGCGACAACAACACCCTCCAGAACTCGGTGATCCAGCGCTGCGGCCAAGGAGGCCTGTCCGCCAGCGGCCGCAACCTCACGGTGAGCGGCAACCAGTTCCTGTACAACAACACGCGGCGCTTCAACCCCTACTGGGAGGCCGGCGCCATGAAGTTCGTCGCCACCCCGCCGATCACGGGCGCACGCATCACCAACAACACGGTGGCGCACACCGTGTTGGGTGATGGCATCTGGTTCGACACCTTCCAGGATGACAACCTGATTGCCAACAACCGTGTCGCCTACAACGAAGGCATTGGCATCCACATCGAGGTCTCGAACCGGGCCCAGATCGAGCACAACATCATCGTTGGCAACGCGGCTCAAGGCATCCAACTGGTGGACAGCAACGGCAGCACCATGACGGGCAACATCCTCGTGGGCAACGTGCAAGACGGCATCCTGATCCAGGATGACACCCGTGCGCAACAGCAGCCCGCGTACCGTTCAAAGAACAACCGCATCAACAAGAACACGTTTGCCTGGAACTGGGAACTGGCCCGCGACCGCAACTACCGCCCCTTTGCCATGCCCGATGGCAACCCGCTGCAGGGCAATGCCTACTGCGGCACGGGAGTTGGCAACCCACCCTCTGTGCACTTTGTGGTGAACAACGTGGTCCATGACTGGGCATCGTGGTCCAAGGCCGGCCACGAGAAGCAAGGCAGCCACCAAATGGGCACCCCACCGGTCGAGCTCCTGCGGCGTCTGCAAGAACGCGACCTCAGCCTGCTGAGTGATCCGGCGACCTTGCTGGGCTACATCAAGAAGCACTGCCGCTGAGCGGGCATCAGCCCAGCCAGCGCTGCCGCAGCCAGTTCGTGACGGGCCGCTCCACCAGGTGGTGGGTGGCGTAAGCAAAGGCCATGGCACAGGCCATCACGCCCAGCACGGCCCAAGGGTGATCATCGAGCGCACCTTGCAAGGCGCCACGCCCCAGCAGCGCATAGATGACGAAGCCGTGCACGAGGTAGAGCGAATACGACATGTCACCGAGGCCATTGAGCAGGGTGAGCAGTGGCTTCGCGCCCAACTGTTCGCGCTTGATCAACCCCAGCAACAGCAGCGCAAACGGCATCGCGATCAACCACACGCCTTGCTCCAGGATCGCATTGCTGTGCAACTCGGCCAACTCGTAGGCCGGGGCCCAGGTGGGCAACACAGCCGGCCTCGACAACCAGGTGGCCGCAGCCAACACCCCCACGAGCCACACTCCGGTCAACACCACCAGGGCGTGCGCCTGTCGTGGGGATGCACGCCAGTGGGCGTTGAGCCATCCCACGGCCAGCCCCATCAAGAACTCCAGCAGGTGGATGTTGAACGGGAAGACCATCAGGGCATCCAGGAAGCCGTTGCCAGGCGCCGTCACCGGAGGGGGCGTCAGCGCCAATGCGGCCAGGGCCAGCAGTGGCAGGAAGGTCAGCCAGCCTCTCGGCAGCAGGATCATCAACGCCACGGCTGCGTAGAACAGCATCTCGTAGCTCAATGTCCATGACACCGTGATGCAAGGCGGCCGCGGGTAGGGCAACAATGCCGCCGCGCTCAACACCACCAGCCAATCGAACTGCCGCCAATCCCGCAACAGCTTGACGGCCAACACCACCCAATACAGCGGCATGATGCGCAGCAAGCGCTTCTTGACGAAACTGCCCAGCGCGGCCGGTTGACCGAAGTCCTGCACGTGGGCCCAGTACATCACGAAGCCACTGAGCACGAAGAAGAAGTCGACCCCGATGAAGCCTGCCCTGAAGGCATTGCCAAACAACAGGCTACCGAAGTGCGTGGCGTAGATCGTGCCCGTGTGATAACACATCACCAGCGATGCGGCGATGCCTCTCAAGGACTGGACATCGGAGAGCGACGCGCGCGAAGAGGGGTGTGAAACTGCTTGCCCCGCGGCCATCTCATGCCCCTCGCTGACGCCTGGTCGACTGATCCTTGGTCAGGTACCGCCAGGTGGCCCAACTGACCGCGAGGCTGCCCCAGATCCAGAACCCATGCAACGGATTGATCATCGGCGGGTTGACCGCGTAGGTCACGATCGCACACACGTTGACCATGGCCGCCACCATCAACCAACGCCACACCACCTCATTGCCCGGGATCGGCTCTGCCGACAAGGCCCTCAAAGCAGCCAGGAAGTAGGTGGGCACCTGCCTGATGGACAGCAGCCACAAGCCAATGCCGATGAGCCCACCGTTGGCAAGGATGTCGAGGATGTCACTGTGTGTGGGCAGGAATTGCGTCGACGACTCCACACGGTAGAGCCCGAAATAACTCACCGCTGACCCTGTGAACCCATTGCCCCACAACGGGGAATGCAGGAACTTGTTCCAGGCGATGCGGTACATCTCCGTGCGGTACTCGGTGTTGCCGTGAGGGAGGTGGCTCTTGAGGAAGTACCACGCCACGCCAATGGCGACCACCACGCTCAGTGCGAACACCACGGCCATCAACGAGAACACGAACGATCGGTACTTGTCGCCAAAGTTGTTCATGCGCCGCACGAAGATCAGCAAGGGCACGATGAGCACCAGCACCATCATGATGTACGTCGTGTTCTTGACCGACAAGCCACAGCCAGCCACATAACCCAGCCCCAGCACGAAGGTCAGCAGGCTGAAGCGTGGTCGCGCCAAGAACACCAGGGCCAGGGGCACGGCCACGAAGATTTCCTCGTGGTGGGTCGCTTTGCGGTCGAACGCCATCTGCCCCACCATCATCACAGCGGTTGCACTGTAGACAATGGCCAGTCGCTTGAGGAAAGCCAAGGGGTTGTCTGAACAGTCGAGCGAGATCGCCAGGGCGGGCAGGAACAACATCGACAAACCAAAAGAGGTGAAGGGTGCAATCACCTTGTCGATCCGCACCGCCCAGTTGCCGCCAATGATGATGAAGAGCGACAAGAGCACGATGGGCCAGTACACAGCAAACACCCGCCCGACCGAGGCCCGGAACGCCACAGGCGCCACCGTGGCCCTCGCGATGAGGTTGGTGACCAGGGCCACCGTCATGGTGCCGAACACCAAGCCCTTGGCGACGAACGAACGGCCGAGCCAGCCACCAAAGAACGGATCGGCAAACAGCAGGCCAGCCAACCCCGTGAAGATGACGATCCACCACTCCGTCAGCGCAATGCCTTTGCGACGCCGCAGGGTTTGCTCTCGGCTGGGTACCTGGGGATAGAAGACGTTAACCTTGGCCATGGCAGGCCTCCACAACGATGCGCTGATAAGACTCGCCAAAACGATGGAATCGCGCCTTGAGGGCGGCACGCGCCTGCTCGTAGCGGGACGCATCCAGTTCGGGCGACCAGGCTTGTACGACTTGCTCCATCAGCGTTGCCAGTTGCTGCGGATCTTGGGGCGAGAAAAACTGCCCGAATTCAGGCGCCTGCTCCCGGTGCACCGGGATGTCAGAGAGGATGATGGTCTTGCCTTGCGATTTGCTCTCTTCGACGGTGGTGCTCCAACCCTCGAACAACGAGGGATTGATGACCGCCGCAGAGTGCTGCATCAGCCCCGCCAAGTCTTCATAGGGCACCAGCCCCAGCGGACGGAAGGCACCAGCCACCCCCAATGCATGGGCGCGAGCCATCAACCCGTCGAAATAACCGGGCTGACGCGCGTCCTTCGTGTGCCCGGTCGACAGCACACACACCGACTGGCCTTGCGCCTTCAGCAATCCCAGGGCTTCAATGACGACGCCATGGTTTTTGTGCGCCCAGAACTGGTTGGGCAAGTGAAGGTAAGGCCCGGGGATGGCGTACTTGTCTTTCAGTACTGGCCAGGGTGTGGGCGACACACCGCCCCCCAGCCCAGACACGAAATTCAGGACTCGACTCTTGGGCACATCATGCGGCGCAAAGGCGGCCAGATCACGTTGGGCATCTAGGCTGCTGACGATCAACAGCGTGCAATGGTCGGCCAGCTCCTTGAAACCACGGTCGCGTCCGGCCAACTCTTCTGCAGAGAAGAACGCAGGCAGACGACGGTGCTGAAAGTCAGGAATCCAGCACAGGGTCGGCAAGCTCGCCCAGGAGCCCAGGTGGTCGGCATGCGAGAGCACGTCGATGCCGTGGCGCCTCAACCATTGCTCGAACAACACATCTCGGCCCAACACCCGGCGCATTCCCCTGCGCACCACCCAAGACGGGCTGCGCTCAACCACCATGGTGGTCTCCAGCCGCTCCACAGGAGGGAAACCCGCCAGCACGGCCGCATCAACCCCCGGCGGCAAGATGAGCACAGGCTCGATCTGCCGATTGGGCAGCAGCATCACCGAATTGATCAGGTTGCTGAGGTAGTTGATGCCCCCCATCCAACCCTGCCCCGCCTGGGCCATCACGAAACCCACGCGGATCATGGCGCACCACGCTTGAACCAGTCGACGTACGCCGACAACTCGGCCGCCAGCACGCGCTGCGGGCGCCATCCCCAGGCCAAGGCCCCTTCGAGGTCAGCCTGGTAGTGCACAGGATCGCCCGCCCGGACCTGCCCCGAGAACTCGGGCGACTGCGACAGCCCCAGCTCTCGTGCGATTTGGACCACGACATCGCGGATGGCCACGGCCGCCCCAGTGCCACCGTTGACCACCGGACAGTCGCGCGAAGCATGGGCCACACCGGTCAACATCAGCGAGGCCGCATCGTCCACGTGCAACCAGTCGCGTGTCTCATCGCCCGTACCGGCGAACCCGAACTGGCCCGCGCTCATCTTCTGACATGCGTCCCAGATCAGCTGCTTGCGGATACCGATGCCGTACACGGAAAACAGCCGGGCGATGGCCACCTGCAGGCCGAAGCTCTTGGCATACGACTGGCAGAGCTCTTCTGCGATGCGCTTGTGCACGCCGTAAGGCGAGACCGGGTTGAGCGGATCGGCCACCCGGATCGGCATGCGCTGCGCAACGCCATAAACCCCCGCACTGGACGGTACGACCAAACGTGTGCCTGGCGAATGGACACGGATGTACTCCAGCACCGACAACATGGTCGACACCGTGCGCTGGTAATCCTGGAAGGGATGGCTGACCGAGTAAAAGACCGAGCCGCTGCCCGCGCAGTGGAAGATGACATCGGGCTCGCCCGCATAGGTCATCATGGTTTCGGGGGTGACGTCTGCCTGGCGCCACTCCTGGATGCCCCAGTCGCGCCATTCCTCGCGCCCCCAGGCGCCATGGCCCAAGGCGGTGACCAAGTAGCCTTGCTGCGCTGCAGCCCTGGCCACATGCCGACCGACGAAACCGTAGGCACCGGTGATGAGTGCTTTCTTCATGCTGGACGTCCACAAGTCATGGCTGAGATGTGCCGATCTCACGGGCCGGATTGCCCGCGACCACCGTGTACGGTGGCACATCTTTGGTGACCAGCGAGCAAGCGCCCACAACCGCCCCCTCGCCGATTGTCACACCTTTCAAAATCGTTGCGCCAAAGCCGATCCATGCGTCGTCGCCGATGACGATGGGCTGCGTGGGCACATCGGGCAAGGTCTTCGGATGCCCATCACCAAAAATGGCCAAGAAATGTTCATGGCGTTGGCGGGCCGACATGGCGTGGGCATTGTTGTCGTGGATGTTCACCCCGTGAGAGATCAACACACGGTCACCGATGGTGATGGCGCTGGCCGACCAGATGTTGGTGTGCTCACCCACAAAGCAATGCCGACCAATGCGGATGCGGCCGCCATGGCCAAACGTCTCCAGCCGCGCCAGCACCTCGGAGTGGGCGCCGATGTGGATGCTGTCTCGGCCCTGGTGATTGTTGATGCGGCAAGCCGGGTACAGCCGAGCCCCGGGCTCGACCACACACCGCTGGGCCTTGCGCACCGCCTCGATGTGCTCGGCGAGCTTGCCTGGCGCATCGTAGAGGCGCAACAACGCGCTGGCCAGCGCCCTCAATGCGCCCTTCATGCATGACCTCCCGCCAAGCCGACAGGCGCTTTGCGGCGTGCAGCCGACAGCAAACGCGGCACGAGCACGGCATACGGCACAGCAGCAAACAGGAAGTAGGCCGCCGCGGTTGACCAAGGCACGGCCTGCACACCCCAACGTGGCAGCAGCCACAGCTTGAACGACAGCGCCGCCACCGCCGTGGTGATGGCGATGAACACCTGTGCGCGGACCACGTGAGCACCATTCAGGTAGGCCGCCACGGCGTTGCCCGTGGTCTCCAGCACCTTCCACACGCCGAGCCCAACCAGCAGGTATGGGGGCACATGCAGGTCGTGCCCCACCCACAGCCGCAACAAGGATTCACCCATGAAGACCAGCAAAAAAGACATGAGGCAAGCGGCCAGTGCCGCCACCTTCAATGAACGCATCAGCGTGCGCTGCACCCAATCGGTGTCACCGCGCGCAATCGCCTCGCCGTAAGCCGGCCACAAGGGGGCCAGCATCATCGACAACACGCTGGCCACCACGCTGAACATCTTGTCAGGCACCGCATGCTGCACAACCGCCTCCGGGCCCAGCACCTGTGCGATCACAAACCCATCCGACGAGTACGCCACAGCCACAACCAACTGCAACACCAAGAACAGGAGGCCAACTTGGAAGATCTCACGGGCCGCCGTGCGGGAGGCATCCCGTTGACGTGGACGAATCTCTGGGTGAACCCACCCAAAGAAGTACAGCGCATTGACCAGACCCACGACCAGTGGCAGGCCCATGAATGCACCCACCAAGACAGGCAGGCTGGCCTCCACATGGATGGCCCACAGCACCCCCAGCAGGCCCGACACGCTGGCCGCACATTGCCACAAGCTGGACATGTAGCCCATCTGCAAGGCCATCTGCACGCGCTGCACAATGCCCACAGGGATGGACAAGGCAAAACAGGTCAGGAAGATCGCCACAGCTGGCCCAGCCTCCTGCGAGGCCAGGGCCGTGTTGACGTTGAACAACTTGCCCCAACTCACCAGCGGGTAGACCAGCGCAAAGAACAGCAACAGCGTCAGGGCGATCAACGCAAACACCACGGCGGCGCTGGAGATGTAGCGCCGAATCTGAGGCACGTCGTCGCGCCCATTGGCGGCAGCCACCGCATTGAGCAGGCCATTGCCCATGCCCAGGTCGGCAAAGGCCAGCATGGCCACCAACGAGGTCATGGTCATCCACATGCCGTAACGCTCGGGGCCCAAGAAATGCAGCGTCAGCGGCACCGAAACGAGTCCAGTGCCCACCGATATGAGCTTGGCCAGCGCCGAAGCGACGGCGCTCCACAGCAGACGGCGATGGCGCTCAGCAGCCCGCACCTGCTCCTGTGCGGTGAGGTCAGGTTGGACAGGCCCCTGCCACTTGGCTTTCAGTTTGCTCCACAAGGGCTGCCACATGCTGCACTTCACGCCGTACGCCAGCCACGCGTTGCGCGGCCGGCGTCACCGCATCACTCGTGGTAGTCGTAGGCTTGGAAGCCTGCGGCCTTGACCAGGCTGTCGCGCTTGGCCGAGGTGTAGTCGCTGCGGACCATCTCGGAGACGAGCTCGCCCAGGGTGATCTTGGGCTCCCAACCCAGCTTGGCCTTCGCTTTGGCAGGGTCACCCAGCAGGGTCTCGACCTCGGTGGGACGGTAGTAACGCGGGTCCACGCGCACGATCACGTCACCCACCTTGCAGCTGGCCAGCAGTTCGCCATTGACCGGCTCGATCTTCTCAACGATGCCCACTTCGGCCTCGGCCTCGCCTTCGAAGCGCACCGTCACGCCCAACTCCTTGGCCGCGAACTGCACGAACTGGCGCACGCTGAACTGCACGCCGGTGGCGATCACAAAGTCTTCGGCTTGGTCTTGTTGCAGCATCAACCACTGCATCTCGACGTAGTCCTTGGCGTGACCCCAGTCGCGCAGGGCACTCATGTTGCCCAGGTACAGGCAGTCTTGCAGGCCCAGCGCGATGCGGCTGATGGCGCGGGTGATCTTGCGGGTGACGAAGGTCTCACCACGCACCGGGCTCTCGTGGTTGAACAAGATGCCGTTGCAGGCGTACATGCCGTAGGCCTCGCGGTAGTTCACCGTGATCCAGTAGGCGTACATCTTGGCCACGGCGTACGGGCTGCGCGGGTAGAAAGGCGTGGTTTCCTTTTGCGGGATCTCTTGCACCAAGCCGTACAGCTCCGAGGTCGAGGCCTGGTAGAACTTGGTCTTCTTCTCGAGGCCCAGGATGCGGATGGCTTCGAGCAGGCGCAGCGCACCGATGCCATCGGCATTGGCGGTGTACTCGGGCTCTTCGAAGCTCACGGCCACATGGCTTTGCGCGGCCAGGTTGTAGATCTCATCAGGCTGCACCTTCTGCACGATGCGCACCAGGCTGGTGGAGTCGGTCAGGTCGCCGTAGTGCAGCACGAAGTTGCGGTTGTCGACGTGCGGATCCTGGTACAGGTGGTCGATGCGGTCGGTGTTGAACAGGCTGCTGCGGCGCTTGATGCCATGCACCTCGTAGCCTTTCTTCAGCAGAAACTCAGCGAGGTACGAACCATCTTGGCCGGTCACACCGGTGATCAGGGCTACTTTTTTCTGGGTCACAGTTCACCTAACAAACGACAGGGATCGATCCCGAATGCGGCCACAGGCCTGATTCAGGGCCATAGATTGTCCCCGAGCACAGGGGGAAAGTTCCCCTCAAATACCCTCAGGAAAACCTTCGGTTTTCAAAGTCCAGCTTCGCATCTCGGTAGATGTCGAGCAACTGGCGCAGGTTTTGATCGGGCGAGTAACGCTGCTCGTACAGTTGCCGCGCCTTGCGGCCCATGACCACCATTTCAGCGGGATGGCTCTCGGCCCAGCGCAGCTTGGCAGCCAAGTCGGCCTCGTCGCCAGGGTTGAACAGCAAGCCCGTTTCGCCATCGACCACCACCTCGGCCAACGAGCCGATGCGGCTGGCCACGACGGGCACGCCGGCCGCATATGCCTCCACGATGGTGCGCGGAAAGCCTTCGTACCAGACGCTGGGCACCACCATGTAGGCCACACCAGCGAGGATGCCCGCCACCTCCGCCGCCGACTTGAAGCCCAGGTAGTCCACGCCAGCGGTGGCGCGGACCCGCGCCTCCAGATCTCCCCCGCCCACCACCTTGAGTGGCTGGGCGGCACCGACCTCGGGCCATGCGGACATCAGGTGGCCAACCCCTTTTTCAGCCGTCAAGCGCCCCAAATAGAGCCCCTGCACTCGCTCAGTCCACTGGGGCTGCTGAGGTGCATCGACAAAGTTCGGCTTGATCACGATGCGATCGGCAGGCAAACCCGCCTCGATCATCTTGCTGCGGCAAAACTCGTTGAGCGCGATGAACCGATCGACCTTCTTGTGAGGGGTGCCGAGGGCCTTGTGCAAGGTCAGGGTGGCCGCCACGACGGCCGTCTGCGCACGCGAGCCACGGTAACAGGCATGCATCACCCCCCGCCAGGGCACCCGCCCCAGGCAGTCCTCGCAGACCTTGCCTTCGCGCACAAACATGGCTTGCGGGCAGGCCCAGCGAAAGTTATGCAGCGTCTGCACCACCGGCACGCCGATGCGGTGGGCCGCCCAGAACACGGCAGGCGACAGCAGCGGCAAGGTGTTGTGCACATGGATGACATCAGGCCGGAAACGTGCCTTGAGGTCGGCGAGGTCGGCCAGCGTGCGGGGCGACCACAAGGTCTGCAGGGCCAGTTGCGGCAGCGACAACTGACCCACGTCGTTGTTGTGCCGGATGTAGCGCTCGACCACATGCCCATGGGCGGTCAACAGCGCCGACTCGGCCTCCACGACACTGTCCTCACCTCCCCACTGCTGGTAGGCGTTGTGCGCAATCAGGACGCGCAAGGGCGCTGCACTCATCGCCCAAAGAAACGGGCCCGGACATCCGGCGGCATGGCCGCACTCATGTCCTTGAGGAAACGGTTCTGGAGCGCGAAGTCACCATCCAGTGCGCCGCCTTCACGCAAGCCGCGCAGGGTCGACACGCGCACCAGCATCCCATCCACGATCTTGCCTTGCAAGCCGTAGCGCAGCTGCTTGACCTTGCGCTGCCATCCCGGCAGGGCCGGCTCGTCATTCAAGGTGACCCAGTAGCTGATCGGCTCACGGCGCTCGCCGGAGAAGGCATCCAGCCGAACGGCTTGGATCTGGTGGGTACCCAGGTCCAACGGCGAGACCCCCACCCGGCGCACCACAAAGCCCTGAGCCGAATAGCAGAACTCAGGACGATGCGCCGCCGTGGATTCGGAATTCTGGTTGCGGCCATAGGCGATCGACAGCAACACCCGCTCCCCCGAAGGCCCCACGTACAGGCGGCTCAAGGTCTGCGTGTACAGCGCGTCGATCGCCTTTTTGAGGTTGGGGTCCACCAACAGCACGGCCTGGCTGGGGTCGACCTGCCAACCCGAAAACGAGGTGGGCACCATGGTCTCCAGGGCCACTGGCGGCTTGTCATCGGCCAGGAAGTGGCTGGGCGTCATGCGCAGACCGGCCCATGCGGCCAACGCCATCAACACAGCGGCGACCCAGACCAGCGGCGACACGCGCCAGTCGGCATGCTTGATGGCATCAGCCCACATGACGAGCTCCTTCGGTCTTGTCGAACTGGGCAGCCAGGAGGCGATCCACCCCGTAGATCAGCACCAGGGCCACCGAAAACAGCATCAGTCCCGCGAACTCGTGCACGAAGCTTTGACCCACCTCATCCCCGAAATAGTAGGTGACCAGTACAAGAGAGATCACGCGGGTCACGTTGGCCACGAACGAGATGGGCACGATGAACGTGGCCAAGATGGCATTCCGCCAAGCCGACTGGTATCGCATGATGTTCATGTAGAGCAGCCCCAGCGACTCCAGGGTGAACAACGAGTTCAAGCCAGAACACGCATCCGCCACCAGCAAATGGTATTGCCCGATGGTCAGGGTGACGCCAGTGCGCCCCACAGGGTAATTGGCCCAATACAGCAACTGCTCAGCCACCACGGAGACCGCGTATTTGAGCGGCAAGGTCAATGCCTGCACCAAAGCCCCAGGCAGCGGCACCATGAACAACAAGAAGAAAAACGAAAACCACAGCAGCTTGACACCCGATGCGCCGACAGTGAGGAAAGCCATGGCCAGCGCCACCATGATCATCGAGAAGGTGTCGATCTCCAGGATGCCTTGGGAATGCCCCACCACGTACAGCACCATGGCCAAGCACAGCAGCACGAAGCCCGGCAGCGGCGCGGGTTGGCGCACCACCGAAAACAACTGGCGACGCTTGCTCCACATCAGCCACAGGCTGGCGCCCAGGATCATGGGCCCGTGCCCCTGCTCATCCGTCGACCAGATCTGCTTGTGGAGGCGCTCAAACAGCGGGACATACATCAGCAGGAAGGCTGCCAGCATGACCGCCATCGCGCCAAACGGGTAGCGCGTGGGCCGATCGGACTCAGCCAAATCGGCTGTGGTTACAGAAGAGGACATGGATGAGGTGTGCAAAACAATGGCGCCAGTCGAGGCCCACGATTGTCCCCAAGCCCCAGGGGAAAGTTCCCCAAAATTACCCTTGATCACGTGGCCAAGCACCCGAATGACGGACACCTCCCCACGCAAATCAGAGGGCAGGCGACACCACCCCCAGGAAACCCCTAGCACCCGGAACTTTTCAGCCAGAAGGGCCATCGTAAAAGCGTGAACTGGTGGTCATTCACAGCCCGGTTGCAAAGCTCGTCAAGCGATTTCCCTGAATGCCGAAATAAGGGCGACACCTAAAATGAGCACCATCAACTGGGCGGCCTGCCGCCCTGCTGCACCCGACCCCAGGTGGGCGACATGAGACACCCTGACCCCAACTTCCACTATCCTCCGCTGCCCTTCAATGACGGCGCGCGCATGGCCGTGGATGGCAAGAAACAGGGAAAAACTTTCATGCGCCCTGGCGCTCACGTTCTGGACACGCACATCGACGCCATCAGCTGGGATGACGTGATGAACCGCCTCGTGTCTTGGGCAGGACAGCGGCAAAGCCGCTACGTCACCCTGTGCAACGTCCATTCCGTGGTGACGGCCAGCCAGTCGGCCTGCCACCAAAAGGTGCTGTCGCAGGCCGATTTGGCCCTGCCGGACGGCGCGCCCATCGCCTGGGCGTTGCGCCGCGAAGGCTTCAGCCACCAAGAGCGCATCAACGGGCCTGACCTGACTTGGCGTTACCTGGCAGCGGCTGAGCGGCTGGGGCAGAGCGTCTATTTCTACGGCAGCAGCGACCACACGCTGGCCGAGCTGCGCAAGCAGATCGAGCAAACCTTCCCCAAGCTGCGGATCGCGGGCATGGTGTCTCCACCGTTCCGTGCGCTCAGCGAGGAAGAAGACCAAGCCGACGTCGAGCACATCAACCAGTCCGGCGCCAACTTGGTGTTCGTCGGTCTGGGTTGCCCCAAACAAGAAGCCTGGATGGCGGCCCACCGTGGCCGCATCCATGCCGTGATGGTCGGCGTGGGCGCCGCATTCGACTACCACGCCGGCACCTTGCGCCGCGCACCGGCCTGGATGCAACGCCTCGGCTTGGAATGGGCGTACCGCTTGGTGCGTGAACCCAATCGCCTGTTGCGCCGCTATGCGCAGACCAACAGCGTGTTCGTGTTCCGCATGATCAAGCACCTCCTGGGAGGCAGCAGCGACACCGATGCGCACAGCAGCCGGTGAACCTCGCCTCCACGAATCGGTCCAGCCGCCTCGAAGGCGGCTGTTTCTTTTCCCGTTGACCGCTGCGCTAAGCTGCTGGCCGTCTACCCCAATCAAACACCCAGATGACCGCCCCGACCCCCAACCTTGATGCCAAAATTTTCGTCGCCGGCCACAAAGGCATGGTGGGTTCGGCCATCGTGGCCCGCCTGCAGCAAGCTGGTTACTCGCGGGTCATCACACGTGACCGCAGCCAGGTCGACCTGACCCGCCAAGATCAGGTGCACCAATTTCTGGCCGACGAAAAGCCGGACTACCTGTTCATCGCGGCAGCCAAGGTGGGTGGCATCCACGCCAACAACACCTACCGCGCCGACTTCCTGTATCAGAACCTCATGATCGAGGCCAACCTGATCCACGGTGCCCACCTGGCTGGTGTGCAACGCCTGATGTTCCTGGGTTCGAGCTGCATCTACCCCAAGCTGGCCCCCCAGCCCCTGCGCGAAGACTGCCTGCTCACCGGCGCACTGGAGCCGACCAACGAGCCTTACGCCATCGCCAAGATCGCCGGCATCAAGCTGTGCGAGGCCTACAACGACCAGTTCGGCCGCCAGTACGTGAGCGTGATGCCCACCAACTTGTACGGCCCGAACGACAACTACGACCTCAACAACAGCCACGTGCTGCCTGCGTTGATCCGCAAGGCTCACGAGGCCAAGCAGCGCGGTGACGCGCAACTCGTGGTGTGGGGCTCGGGCACGCCGCTGCGCGAGTTCCTGTACGCCACCGAATTGGCCGACGCCTGCGTCTACCTGATGGAGCAAGGCTACGACGGCAGCTTGGTGAACATCGGCACGGGCACCGACATCAGCATCCGCGACCTGGCCACGCTGGTCAAAGAGGTCGTGGGCTTCCAGGGTGAACTGGTCTTCGACGCCAGCAAGCCCGATGGCACCCCCCGCAAGTTGATGGATGTCTCCAAGCTGCGCGGCCTGGGCTGGGAAGCCAAGTTGCCACTGCGCGAAGGCATTGCCTTGGCGTATGCCGATTTCATCAAGCGATACACCTGAGATGTGATTTACTCAGGGCCTATGAAAATTCTCGTCACCGGTGCCGCGGGTTTCATCGGCATGCATGTGAGCCTGGCGCTGCTGGCGCGGGGCGACGAGGTCGTCGGCATCGACAACCTCAACGATTACTACACGCCCCAGCTCAAACGCGATCGCCTGGCGCGCATCGCGGCGCTGCAACCCGGCAAGCCGTTCCGTTTCGCCGAGATGGACGTGGCCGACACGGCTGGGCTGCTTGAGCTGTTCAAGTCTGAGCGCTTTGACCGCGTGGTGCACCTCGCCGCACAGGCTGGCGTGCGCTATTCGCTGCAAAACCCCCACGCCTATGCACAAAGCAACCTGGTGGGCTTCGTGAACATCCTGGAAGGATGCCGCCACCACGGCGTGCAACACCTGGTCTACGCCAGCAGCTCCAGCGTGTACGGCGGCAACGTCAAGATGCCGTTTGCCGAAAGCGACCCGGTGAACCACCCGGTGAGCCTGTACGCCGCCACCAAGAAGGCCAACGAGCTGATGGCCCACACGTACAGCCACCTGTACGGCCTGCCCACCACCGGCCTGCGCTTCTTCACGGTGTACGGCCCCTGGGGCCGCCCGGACATGGCCCCCATGCTGTTTGCGCGCGCCATGTTGGCGGGCGAACCCATCCAGGTGTTCAACCATGGGCAAATGCGCCGTGACTTCACCTACATCGACGACATCGTGGATGGCGTGGTGGGCGCGCTCGATCACGCACCGGCTGCCGATGACGGCTTTGACCGCGCACAGCCCGATCCGGGTGCGTCGTGGGCGCCGTACCGCGTCTTCAACATCGGCCACAGCGAGCCCGTGGCCCTGATGGACTTCATCAACACGCTCGAATCGGCCTTGGGTGTCACCGCCATCAAGGACTTCAAGCCCATGCAGCCGGGCGACGTGACCGCCACCTTCGCCGACACGTCTCGCCTCGAAGGCGTGACGGGCGTGCACCCTTCGGTGTCGCTGGCCGATGGCATCGCTGAATTCGCGCGCTGGTACCGGGCCTACCACCAAGCCTGACCCCCAAGCTTGAAGGTGTGAATGACACACACCTGCAACAAGGTGTCACGTATGCTCGCGCCATGACGAAAGCCTTGATCCTTGCTGCGGGCCAGGGGACCCGCATCCGTCCCCTCACGAAGGGCATGCCCAAGCCGATGATCCCGATCCTCGGCAAACCGGTGCTGGAGTACCTGATCGAACACCTCGCTCGCCACGGCGTGCGCGAGATCATGATCAACGTGGCCTACCACCACTGGAAGATCGAGAACTACTTCGGCGACGGTCAGCGTTGGGGCGTGGAGATCGGCTACTCGTACGAAGGTGTGCGTGAGCACGGCGAGATCGTGCCGCGCCCGCTGGGCTCAGCCGGCGGCATGCGCCGCATCCAAGATTTTTCCGGCTTCTTTGACGAGACCACGCTGGTGATGTGCGGCGACGCCATCATCGACCTCGACATCACCGCGGCCCTGGCCGAGCACCACGCCAAGAAGGCCATGGCCTCGGTGGTGACGCTGGAGGTGCCGCGCGAGCAGGTCAAGAACTACGGCATCGTGGTGGCCGATGACAGTGGCCGCGTGCGCTCGTTCCAGGAAAAGCCGAAACCCGACGAGGCCCGCTCCAACCTGGCGAGCACGGGCATCTACATCTTCGAGCCGGCCGTGCTGGAGCTGGTGCCCAAGCACCAGGAGTTCGACATCGGCAGCCAGCTCTTCCCGATGCTGGTGGCGCAAGACCTGCCGTTTTACGCGCAGAGCCGCCCCTTCCACTGGATCGACATCGGCCGCGTGAGCGACTACTGGACCGTGCTGCAGCGCGTGCTGGCCGGCGAAATCGCCGACATGAAGATGCCGGGCCGCGAGGTGCGCCCTGGCGTGTGGGTGGGCCTGAACACCCGCATCGATTGGGACAATGTGGACATCACGGGCCCGGTCTACGTGGGCTCGGGCACCTGCATTGAACCGGGCGTGAAGATCGAGGGCCCCACCTGGATCGGCCACGGCTGCCAGTTGCGCGCACACAGCCGTGTGTCCCGCAGCGTGCTGTTCGACTACACCCGCGTGAACGCCGAGAGCCAGCTCAAAGAGGTGATTGCCTCACCGCAGTATGTGGTCGACCGCGATGGCCAGACCACCTACCAAGGCGAAGAGGGCACGCCCTTCCGTTGGGGCGATGCCCGCGGCTGAGGCCGCTGGCGCGCTCACAGCGCGATCTTGACGAACACAAACTCAGGGATGTGTTTGATGATCAGCATGATCAGGCGCCAGAAGCCCGGCGTGTAGACGATGCTGCGGCCGGCATCGATGCCGCCCACGATGTCTTTGGCCACCTGGTCTGGCTTGGCCCACAGCGCACCTTTCTTGAAGGCAGCCGTCATGGGCGTGTCGACGAAGCCGGGCTTGATGGTCATCACGTTGACGCCCAGCTTGCGCAGGCGCTGGCGCTGCCCCGAGGCGAAGGCACTCACCAAGGCCTTGGCGCTGCCGTAGACGTAGTTGCTCTGCCGGCCCCGGTCGCCCGCAACCGAGGAGATCACGGCGATCGTGCCGCGCTGCTGCGCGGCCAGCTGCTCGCCCGCCAGCGTCATCAGCGAAACCACCGAAGTGCCGTTGGTGGCCACTTCGCGCAGGGCGTAGGCCACATCGCTTTGGCCCTTGGCCTGGTCAGTCAGGGTGCCATGCGCGATCAGCACGGTGTCGAGCCCGCCCATGAAGGCGGTGGCCTCGCGCAGCAGTGCCGCGTGGTCATCGAAGGCGTTGGCATCGAAGACGCGGTGGCCCACCTTGTTGGCGCCGCGCGTCTTGAGGTCGTCAGCGATCGACTTGAGCGCAGCCTCACCGCGCGCAGCCAGGAAGAGCATGTCGCCACGCTGGGCCCAGCGGCGTGCGCAGGCTTCGGCGATGGCGGACGATGCGCCCACGATCAGGATCTTGTTCATGTGGACTCCATGACCCGACGCCACCAGCCTGAGCTGAATCGCGGGTCAACATGGGGAAGGAATGCGTTGAGGCGCGGGTAGCCGGCCTTGAACATGGCGCCGCTCATGCGGCCGTCCTTGCCAACGTACAGGCGACCACCGGCGTCGAGCACGATGCGGTCGAGTTCGGCGAACAGGCGGTGGAGCTTGGGGCCTGTGTTGGGGAAGTCCAGCGCCAGCGTGGTGCCCGGCGTCGGGAACGACAACAAGCCCCGCGAGGCCGGCTCGCCAAACTGCTTGAGCACGGCCAAAAAGGAGCCCATGCCGCTGCGGGCGATGGTCTCGAGCAGCTGCTGCGTGGCGCTGTAGGCCTTGGCGGGCGGCACCACGCACTGGTACTGGTAGAAGCCTTTGGGCCCGTAGATGCGGTTCCATTGCTGCAGGGCATCCAGCGGGTAGAAGAAAGGCCGGTAGTGCTGCAAGGTGCGCACCGCATCGGGCACCTGCTTGTTGTAGTACAGCGTGTTGAAGCCCTTGAGCGACACGGTGTTGATCAGCGAAATCGGCGGCGTGATCGGCACCGTCAGGCTGCCCGTGGCCACGCCACTGGGCAGGTTCTTGGGCACGGCACCCGTGTCCATCACCACGGGCGCGTGGTTGGCCCGGTTGAACAGGCCACGGCCCAGGCGCTTGCCGGTGAAGGCGCAATCGATCCAGCTGACGGTGTATTCAAAGTCGCGCTCCGAGGCCTGGCTGAGCTCGAAGAACTCACCGAGGTTGCGGAACTTGACGGTCTCGGAATCCATCAGCGGGTTGGCCACGCGGCGCAGCTGGACCGTGGCCCAGGTGATGAGGCCGGTGAGACCCAGGCCACCGATGGTGGCGGCGAACAGGGCGGGCTCGTCATCCGGCGAACACCAGCGGCGGCTGCCGTCTGAGCGCAGCAGCTCGAAGCCCAGCACGTGGTTGCCGAACGAGCCGACCGCATGGTGGTTCTTGCCGTGCACGTCGTTGGCGATGGCGCCGCCGACCGTCACGTACTGGGTGCCAGGCGTGACGTTGAGGAACCAGCCCTGAGGCAAGGCCAGCTTGATGATTTCTTCGAGCAGCACGCCGGCCTCGCAGCTCAGCACGCCGGTGGCGGCATCGAAGCTGATGAAGCGATCGAGCTGGCGGCCCAGCAGCAAGGCGCCACCCGGGTTGAGGTTGCTGTCGCCATAGCTGCGGCCATTGCCATAGGGCAGCACGGTGGCGGCCACCCCACTTTGCACTTGCGGCAAGGGCAAGGCCTGGTGTCGGCTGGCCAGGCCCAAAGGCTCGTGCAGGCTGGGTGTCACCCGGCCCCAAGAGCTGAAGATTTGCGCAGGCATGGCTGGGCGCTTCAGGCGCGGGCCGCGAAGAACAGCAGCACCGCAGCGGCCACGCCGGTCAGCAGGCTGATGCGGTCTTTGAGCGCGTAGACCAGCGGGTCATCGTGCATCTGGCCCCGGTGGGTCTCCATCCAGATGCGGCTGATCCAGTACAGCATGATGGGCACCAGGCCCCAAACCATTTTGGGGTGCGGGTACATCAGCGCCACATCGGGCGAGTTGAGGTAAAGCGCCAACACCAAGATGCTGAGGTAGCCCGAAGCCGTGCCCAGACTTTGCAGCAGCGAGATGTCTTCGACCTGGTAGCCACGCCCTTTGGCCTTGAGCTTGCCTTGCTGGCGCATCTGGAAGAGCTCAGCGTAGCGCTTAACGATGGCCAGGCTGAGGAAGATGAACACGGCAAACATCAGCAGCCAGAACGACAGCGGGATCTCGGTGGCGGCGGCACCCGCGACGATGCGCACGGTGTAGAGCCCGGCCAACGCGAGCACGTCGAGCATGACGACCTTCTTGAGCCCAAAGGAGTAAGCCAGCGTGGCGATGTAATAGGCCACCAGCACCACAGCAAAACGCGCGGGCAGCCAGGCGCAAATGGCCACGGCTGCGGCCAGCAGCACTGGGGTGGCGCCCAGGCCAAACAGCAAGCTCAGGCGACCCGCCGCGAACGGTCGGTTGCACTTGGAGTGGTGCTGGCGATCGGCCTCAAGGTCGAGCATGTCGTTGAGCAGGTAGACCGACGACGCACACAGGCTGAACGCCGCAAAGGCCAGCAGCGCCTGCCCCAAGGTGCCCAGGTCACCCATGCGGTGGGCTGCCAGCAATGGCACCAAGATCAGGCCGTTTTTGGCCCACTGGTGCACGCGCAAGGCCTTGGCCATCACCTTGACGCCGCCAGGCAGGGGTTTGATCACGTGGTCGACCGTGCACAGGCGCGCGGCCTGGTCCTGCAAGGACGCTGCGGCATTGACCACGATCGCACGCCGTGCATGGGCCCAGACCTTCAGGTCAACGCTGTGGTTGCCCACATAGTCAAAGCCCTTCTCACCGAAACGCTTGACCAGCTCGGCCGCCTTGTTGCTGCCCGCCAAGTTGAGTTGACCGTCGCTGGCCATCACGCCATCGAACAAGCCGACGTGATCCGCCACCGCGCGGGCCAGGCGGTGATCCGAGGCTGTGCACAACCAAATGGGGCGGCCCGAGGCCTTCTGCGCTTCCAGCCAGGTGAGCAGCGGCTTGGTGTAGGGCAGCGCGGCGCCATTGAGCGTGACCCGGCTGGCTATCTCCGCCTTGAGCTTGGCTTTGCCGCCCAGCAGCCAGATCGGCAGCAGCAGCAAGTAAAGCGGGTTGCGCTTGATCAGCAGCAGGAAGGATTCGAGCAGCAGGTCGCTGTGGATGAGCGAGCCATCCAGGTCGACGCACAGGGGCGTGCGGTCAGTCGAAGTCATGACAGGGGATTTTTTTGAATTTTGAGTCGCCACACGGCCAGCCAGCCGATCACCACGGCCAGCCACAAGGTCAGCAAACGGCACACCAGGGTCAGCAAGATGGCTTGCGGTTTGGCGAAACCATGCGCCACGAGCAGGCCCGCCATCACCGCCTCGGTGCTCCCGAGCCCTCCCGGCAAGAAGGACAGTGCCCCGACGATGATCGCGATCGCATAACAGCCCATGGCCCCGGCCAAAGAAATCTGTCCCGGCGCAACGGCATCGGCCACCAGCTTGAGGCCCAGCGCTTCACCAGACCATGCGACCAAACCCAAGGCCAAGCCCACGAGCAACAAGCCTGGGGAGAGGAACACCTGGGCACTGGCGAACATGCGCGCCACGCCCGCACACGCCCTCAGCCATCCGTTGCCCCGAGCATCCAAGCGATGCTGCAGGCCTTGGGACACACCCGTCCACGGCACCACTGCCACGGCAGCCAGCAAGCCACCCACCAGGGCAACGGCCACCCACAGGAATTGCTGGTAGGCCGACAAGTCAGCCAGCACGACCACGGCCAGCAAGATCATCACCAGCAGGTCCAACAGGCGTTCAACGAAAAATGCCCCGGTGACCTGAGCCAGCGGGATGCCCAAGGGCTGGTAGTACCGCGCCCTCACCATTTCCCCCAACTTACCGGGCGACAGGGTGAACGCAAAACCCGCCATGAAGGTCCATGCCACAAAAGGGGTTGGCAAGTGGTGCCCCAGGCGCCGCAGGTAAATCTGCCAGCGGGCCACCCGCAACACGTAGTTGCCCAAAGACAGCAAACCCGCCACCAGCACCGCACTCCACCCCGAGCGCAACGGCGCGAGGTCAATGAGCGCGATGTCCTTGCGGAACGCCGCAACGCACCAGCCCAAGAAGGCCAGCGTGACGCCATAAACCAAGGCCTTGCGCCAGACAGGTGGCGTGGCCACCGGGGCGTCGCTCAGTGCTGAAGTGTTCATTGCCACCGATTATCTGGGGCGAACGCCCCTGCCCACGTTACAAAATCCAGCGGGCACCGCCGGGTGCACCGCCCATTCGGGTGGCGCATCACCCACCTGTTGTCCAGCCCCCGCAGCCGTGGGAAGGGATAGCACCTTGGTTAGCCCGGAAGGGTGACCTCAACCAAGGCGCTGGGGCGAGGGCAGTTCGCACACTTCCAACGACAAAGCAAGGGCTAACCCGGACCAGCGGTGGCACGTTTGGCCGAGTTTCCACCCACCCCGGGGTGTGACGGACCGTGGACCACAGGAAACCTCGGTGACGGCATCGCCACATGCACACTTAATCTCCCCTTACCTTGAAAACCTCAACGAGAAGGGGTGCGGCATCGCCATGGTCACCAAAAACACAATCACCATCGGACAAGCGCGGAGGAAGCTGTCCCTGCTCGCACTGACGGTCGGCATCGCGCTGGCCGGCTGCGACCTGCCCGGCTCCGACTTGCCGCAAAACCGCCTCGAGGCAACACGCTTCCTCAACGAGGCCACGTTTGGCTCGTCAGAGGCAGAGATCAACAACGTGGGCGTGGTGGGCTACACCCAGTGGATCACGGACCAGCTGGCCACCCAGTCAGAGTTCACGTTCAAGGATTACCTCGAAGCGCGCAAGGCGGAAACCGGTGATTCCTCACCACGCGCTACCGACGATTACATCTACGAGGCCTTCTACACGCGCGCGCTCACCAGCAAGGCACAGTTGCGCAACCGCGTGCTGCTGGCCCTGTCGGAGATCTTCGTGGTGTCGATGCAGGACGCCAACATCCTCGACCGACCCGAGTACCTGGCGGCCTACCTGGACCTGCTCGACAAAGGCCTGGACGGGACCTACCGCGACCTGCTGCAGGCCATTGCGCACAGCCAGGCCATGGGCTACTACCTGACCTATGTGAGCAACTCGCGCGAAGACGCCGGCCAGGGCACACAACCCGACCAGAACTTCGCCCGCGAGGTCATGCAGCTGTTCTCGATCGGGCTGTATCAACTCAACCCTGATGGCACGCCCAAGCTGGATGCAGCAGGCAAGCCCATCGAGAGCTACACGCGCGACGACGTGGTGGGCTTGTCCAAGGTGTTCACCGGCTGGACACGCAACCCTGGCAACGTGACGAGCGCCACCCGCTGGGACTGCTTCTTTGTACAGAGCAGCTGCGACGGTGGTCGTGCTGCGGCATACCTGCCGCTGGCCGTCTACCCAGAGTTCCACAGCACCGCAGACAAGACTTTCCTGGGCGTGACCATCCCAGCTTCTGGCAACCCAGATCCCGAAGGCGACATGAAGATCGCCCTCGACACCCTGGCGAACCACCCCAACACGGCCCCCTTCTTCAGCCGCCAGCTCATCCAGCGACTGGTCACCAGCAACCCAAGCCCGGCCTATGTACAGCGCGTGGCCAACAAGTTCACCGCTTCTGGCGGCAACATCGGCGCAACGGTCAAGGCCATCTTGCTCGACACCGAAGCCCGAAGCCTGCTGGCGCCCTCTCAAGGCACCTTTGGCAAACTGCGTGAGCCCATCCTGCGCATGACTGCACTGTTGCGTGCGTTCAAGTTCAACGAGTCGAACCTGTCGCCCACGGGCCAGCGCCTCAATGCAGCAGGCAAGCTGTCACACGTCACCATCGTCAAGACATCGGACCTGGCCACCTCGCTCAACCAGACCCCATTCTTGTCGCCCTCGGTCTTCAACTTTTTCCGCCCGGGCTACGTGATGCCTCAAAGCACCAGCGGTCAGGCCGGGTTGGTGGCACCCGAGTTCCAGCTCGTCTCCGAGTCGACCGTGACCGGCTACGTCAATTTCCTGACCGACTTGCTCAGCACCGGCGTGTACAGCCAGTCCTACGGCGGTGACACCGGCCTGCAGGGCCCGAAGCTGGACGTGAGCGATTTGCGCACGGCCGTCGATGACGCTGCCGTGACCGCTGCGGTGGTCGATCGGCTGCTCGGCGGCAAGGTGTCCGCGGGCCTGCAGCAGGCCATCCTTGACGTGCTCAAGACCATGCCCGTGCCTGCGGCAGGCAGCACGCAAGCCAGCATCGATGCCCGCAATGCGGTGCTGGACCAACGTGCCAAGGC
>Ga0228700_1000772_pt1 | contig 25244 bp, 25 predicted proteins | sample McNCre317_Aug_MG_FD_178019 | JGI IMG/M metagenome (GOLD analysis project Ga0228700, IMG submission 178019) | Freshwater microbial communities from McNutts Creek, Athens, Georgia, United States - 3-17_Aug_MG | ecosystem: Environmental > Aquatic > Freshwater > Creek | place: USA: Georgia...
ACCTCGCGCCCCTGACGCACCAATTGATTGATGGTTGGCATTGTTTGTAACGTCCCTAAACGTTTGAATTAGACAAAAGAAACTTCCCCGCCCCAAAAGCGGAAAAGCCCGCCAGTATAACCGCCTGACGGGCTTGTGACAAGTTATCCACAATTTGGAGGCTCTCAGCCTCTCCGGCTCACTTGATCCACAGACGGACAGCGTCCCAGGCACGGCCCAGGACACCGGCTTGCTCCACCCCCTCCAGGACCACCAGGGGCACGTCCAGCAAAGGCTGATCGCCACGCAAAACCTTCAAAGTGCCCACAGCCTGACCTTTGGCAAAAGGCGCCACCAACGGATCGGGGCGCACCACCTGGGTTTTGACCTGTGCGGCACTGCCCGCAGGTACAGCCACCACCAGGGGCTGGAACGAGCCCAGCTTCAGTTCTCTGGACTTACCTTTCCAGACCGCAGGCGTGGCCACCGACTGACCCGCCTCGAACAGCTTGACCGCATCAAAAGCGGTGTAACCCCAATTCAGGAGTTTCTGACTTTCGTTGGCGCGGGCATTTTCGCTGTCAGCCCCCACCACGATGGACAGCAGACGGCGTGTGCCCACATTCGGGAAATCACGTTTGGCCGTGGCCACCAAGCAATAACCGGCAGCCTGGGTGTGACTGGTCTTCAGACCATCCACCGTCGGGTCACGGAACAACAACAGATTGCGATTGGACTCATTGGCCGCAGGCGTGCCGGGGTAGCGGTACTTCTTGATCGCGTAATAAGGCACATACTCCGGAAAATCTCGCATCAGGCGGGTCGCCAAAATACTCAGGTCGCGCACAGACGTGCTGTGACCCGGGACGGGCAAGCCTTCCGGGTTTTTGTAACTGGTCTGCTTCATGCCCAGAGCCTTGGCCTGCTCATTCATCATCTGAACAAAACGGTCCGCGCTGCCACCCACACCCTCGGCCAAGGCCATGGTGGCATCGTTGCCCGACTGCACGACCATGCCCTTGATGAGGTCTTCAACCGGCACCTGCATCTTCGGGTCAATGAACATGCGCGAGCCGGGCATGTTCCAGGCGCGCTCAGACACTGGAAGGGCTTGCTTGAGATCGATCTTGCGGGATTTCAGTGCATCAAACACCAGATAAGCCGTCATCAGCTTGGTCAGGGACGCGGGCTCCACCGCCATGTCCGGATCTTTGGCTGCCAACACCTGATTGGCTGTGACGTCGAGCAACAAATAGGCCTTGGCGGCAACGTCCGGAGCTTGCGGCATTTGCGCCAGGGCCGTCACAGAAACGGCCGCCCAGGCAAGGCCCAGCAAAGTTTGGAAAAAACGTTTCATGGCTTGCATCGTCCGCCTCACGTCAAGATAAGGCCATTTAAAAAGAAACAGTCAGGCCAGCAGATGGCGCACCACCAGAGACCGCAACAGGGGCAGTTGACCATGAAAGAAGTGTTCCACCCCGGGAATCACCGTGACCGGCAAGGTTTGTGGTCTGGCCCAATCCATCACACTGCTCAAGGCCACAGTGTCGTCTTGCTCGCCGTGAATGACCAAGGTGCGCTCATGCAACTCCGGCGCCACTGGCGCCACAGTGAAGCGCGATGCCGCTGTGCCCACCAGCACCAGCTTGTCCACAGGACGCTGGGCATACACCGCCTGCACTACATGGCTGGTGACAAATGCGCCAAACGAAAAGCCCGCCAAAGCCAGCGGACCATCGGGGGCCACCTGCTCAATCACCGACAGCATGTCGGCCGCTTCGCCACGGCCTTCGTCGTAAACCCCGGCGCTGGCGCCTACCCCACGGAAGTTGAAACGCACGGCTTGCCAGCCGCACTGCACAAAAGCACGGGCCAGGGTCTGGACCACCTTGTTTTGCATGGTGCCGCCAAACAAAGGGTGCGGGTGCGCAATCACCACCGTGCCACGAACAAGGCCGTCGGGTGGCACATCACGCAGGGCCTCCAAAGAACCTGCGACACCTTGGAGTGTGAGAGATTGGGTGGCCGAGTTCATCAGCGCCCCAAATGTTCCGGCGTCACCAGACGCTCAACCACCCGCCCGTCCTTCAAATGGGACTGCACGATTTCTTCGATGTCGCTCTGGTCCACATAGCTGTACCAGACGCCTTCCGGATACACCACCGCCACCGGACCACCGGAGCAGCGGTCCAGGCAGCCGGCCTTGTTCACACGGACTTGGCCCGGACCCGCCAGGCCCAGCTCTTTGATGCGGTTTTTGCAATGGTCAAACGCGGCCTGGGCATTGTTCTGGGCGCAGCTGGCCTCGCCGTTTTTGCGCTCGTTCAGGCAAAAAAAGATGTGGCGCTTGAAATAAGTAGAGGTGTTTTCGGGGGTCATCCTTGGATTCTAGGCCCCGGATCGTTAAACCGAGGGCATCGGTTTGCCCGATGACAAACGCCGAGCCAGATACATCAAGGTCACATACGGCCACACCCAACCCAACCACTGGATCAGACCGTGAAAGCGGATGAACCGCCCTCGCTCCCAAGTCTGCAAAGTCAAGGAGAAATAAGCATCGGCTGAAGCATTGTTGAGCAAACTCAGCTGCCAGACCAGGGCGGCCAGGGCCAACACCAGGCACATCCGAGACGATGCAAAAACCATCCCCCCCACACCCAAAACGGCCACACCCAGCCCCACAGCCACCTCGGCACTGACCCAGCCCCAAGCGTGCGTCGGACCATAGGTCAAGGCGGCGGACAACGCACTCGCAGCCACCCCCAAAGCCAGCAACACCGACGCCACCACGAAGCGCTGACGCCTTTGCCGCAACACGCTGAAAGCCAGCCAGCATGGCAGACACAAGCCGATCGCCACACACAGTATTTCGCTCACCGGCAACAAGGGCTGCAACTCCACTTCACGCAAAGGCAGCCATTCGAGCCAAGGCGTGTCGTCCAGCACATCAGCCAAGGCCGCTTCAACACGCTCCAACACCTGCCCCAGGCCGAACGCCACCGGCGCCGGAAACAACAGCGCCATCGGCCACAGGGCCAGCAACACCAGCGCGCCATCGGCATCTGTCACAAACCAACGGTCCCGAAACCGACTCCAACGCTCAATCAGCCCCACCCAGGCCAGGCCGCGTGCTGCCACCGCCCCGATCAAGGCCCCAATCACGTTCAGCGCAGCATCCACATTGGACGGCACGCGCACGGGCAAAAACATCTGCAAGGTTTCCATGGACAGCGACAGCCCTGCCGCCACCAAAGTGGCAATCAAAATGCCCGGCCAGTCACGCCGTGTCCGGTGCAAAGCCAGCGCCAGCAAAAAGCCCAAGGGGGCATAGCCCAGGACGTTCGACAGCACATCAAAGCCCGTCCAGTATTTGGGCAAAGGCGCCAACAAGAAGGCCCAAGGCGCAATGCCCTGAACACGCCAATTGTCAAAAGGATAAAGACTGGCGTAAACGATCAGGACCGCATAGATCCACGCCAAAGGCCAGGCCGCTGTTTTGCGCATCATGGCTTTGCGCCTCCAGCCCTCAGAAGGGCTTGACCACCACCAAAATGACTGCAGCCAACATCATCAGCACAGGCACTTCGTTGAACCAGCGGAACCAGACATGGCTGCGCTGCATGCGCTTGGCTTCGAATTTGCGCAGGATCACACCACAAGCATGGTGGTAGCCGATCAGCAACAGCACAATGGCCAGCTTGGCGTGCATCCACCCCTGACCAGGACCCCGTCCGATGCCATAACCCAGCCAAAGCCACAAACCCAGCACCAAAGCGGGCACCGCCAGGATCGTCATGAACTTGTAGAGCTTGCGCGCCATGAGCAGCAAACGGGCGCGCTCGGCCTGCGAAGCGGGCTCGACCATGGCCAGGTTCACAAAAATGCGGGGCAGATAAAAGAGGCCCGCAAACCAGCTGGCGATGAAGACAATGTGGAGGGCTTTGATCCAGAGCATGGGGCAAGTGTAGTCAGAGGCAGCCGGGTCTGGGGGGCGTGGACCGATTCAGGCAAAAAAAACCCTCGGCCAGGGGCCGAGGGTGGGAAGCCTTTTTGCTGTCACACATCAAGGCGCCCGCTCAGGGAGGAAAAGCGGGAGGCAGCAAGCTGCCCGGTAGGGAATTTATCAAATAACAAAACCGATAACAAGCTTGTTTCCAATTTTTTTATTGTTTTTGACAGTTAAGCTTGCACATGGGTGACGCTGTTGGCCCAGGCCATACGCACCCCGCCAAAGACTTCAGGCACAATTTTCCACATGAACCCCGTCGCCCCCTTCCCCTCGAGCCGCCCGCGCCGCCTGCGCCGCGATGAATTCACCCGCAACCTGGTGCGCGAACACAAGGTCACGCCGCACGACCTGATCTACCCGGTGTTTGTGCTGGATGGGCAAAACCAGCGCCAGCAAGTCGGCTCCATGCCCGGCGTGGAGCGCCTGTCGCTCGACCTGCTGCTGCCCGTGGCCGAAGACTGCGTCAAGCTCGGCATTCCGGTGATGGCGCTGTTCCCGGTCATCGACGCCAGCCTCAAGGACCCGACCGGCAGCGAAGCCATGAACCCCGAAGGCCTGGTGCCCCGCGTGGTGCGCGAACTCAAAAAACGCTTCCCCGAACTGGGCGTGATGACCGATGTGGCACTGGACCCCTTCACCAGCCACGGCCAGGATGGCCTGCTGGACGACACCGGCTACATCCTCAACGACGAAACCACCGCCGTGCTGGTGCAGCAAGCCCTGACCCAAGCCGAAGCCGGAGTGGACATGGTCGCCCCCAGCGACATGATGGACGGCCGCATTGGCGCGATCCGCCAGGCGCTCGAAGCGCGAGGTCTGATCCACACCCGCATCATGGCCTACAGCGCCAAGTACGCCAGCGCCTTTTACGGCCCCTTCCGCGATGCGGTCGGCTCGGCCGCCAACCTGGGCAAGAGCAACAAGAAGGTCTACCAGATGGACCCGGGCAACAGCGATGAAGCCCTGCGCGAAGTGGCGATGGACCTGGCCGAAGGGGCCGACATGGTCATGGTCAAGCCCGGCATGCCCTATCTGGACATCGTGCGCCGCGTCAAAGACGAATTCAAAGTACCGACCTTCGCCTACCAGGTGTCGGGCGAATACGCCATGCTCAAGGCCGCCGCGCAAAACGGCTGGCTGGACCACGACCTGGTCATGATGGAAAGCCTGCTGGCCTTCAAACGCGCAGGCGCCGACGGCGTGCTGACCTACTTTGCCCGCGACGCGGCCCGTTTGATCCGCCAGGCCTGAGCCATTCATGCGGGTCTTCAGCGTTTCGGGCGCACAGGTTCACGCCGGGCTGGCCCTGCCCGAGCAGCTGCCCGAGCACGGCTACGTCTGGATCGCCTGCTCGCGCGAAGCCTTCCAGGCCGAGCTGGGCGTGGTTCAGAGCACCCTCGAAAAACTCACCGGGCAAACGCTGGTGGACCTGCACGTCTCGGACCTGCTCAATGCCCAGCTGCCCTCGCGCTTTGACTACAGCTCGCACTACGACCTGATGGTGTTCAGGCGACTGGCGCAGCGCCCGGACAGCGTGACCAGCAGCGCAGGCAATGGCCTGGCCTTGCAAAACGGCAAACGTTCCGGCCCACCCGTGCTGCACCGCATCGACACCAGTCCGGTCGGTTTTGCGGTGTTCGACCGCGTGCTGCTGAGCGTGCACCCCGCCGACTGCGCCGTGCGCGAAGCCTATGCCAGCCGACTGCTCGCCAGCACACAGGCCCACGACGCGGCGGACCCTCGATCAACCGGTGCGCGCGGCGTGCCCCACAGCCCGGCCGACATGATGCTGCGCATCGTCAGCCACATGGTCGACGGCTACCTGGACCTGCGGCGCGAACTCAGCCGCCAGCTGGACCACTGGCAAGCCGAACTGCTGCACCCGCGCACGCGCTTCAACCGCTGGGACGCTTTGCTGCACGCCCGCATGGCGCTGCACCAGCTCGAAGCCCTGTGCGACGACCAGCACACCGCCATGCAAAGCTGGACCGAATCACTGGACAGCTGGCGGGTGGCCGAAGGCAACACCGCCCAGCGCGAACACGAGCTGCTCAAAATCCGCAGCCGCGACGTGCTCGAACACATCGACCGGGTGGTGCAGCATGTACGCCGCCTGGAACACAACACCGAAACCGCCGTGCAGATGCACTTCAACGTGCAAGGCAACCGCACCAACGACATCATGCGCACCCTGACGGCGCTGACCGCGATCTTTTTGCCACTGAACCTGATCGCAGGCATCTTCGGCATGAACTTCGAGTTCATCCCCTGGCTGCACCAGGCCTGGGCCTTCTGGTGGACGCTGGGCAGCATGGGCACCATCGCCCTGGTCATGGGCCTGGTGTTCTGGCGCAAGCGCTACCTGGCCCGCACCGGCGAGTGACTCAGGCCAGGTGTTGAGCGAAGAACGCCAAAGTGCGTTCACGCGCCAGCTTGGCCGAAGGCTCATGCCAGGCGCTCCGCTGATCGCAGTTGAAGCCGTGGTGCGCCGCATAGGTGAACACCTGCACCTCGGGATGCGCCTTCTTGAAGGCCGCCACCGAGTCCAGCGGAATCCATTTGTCTTCTTCTGCAAAATGCGCCAGCACAGGCACCTTGGCCTGGCGGGCGATCTCGGCTTCGGTCGTCACGCCACCACCGTAGTAGGGCACGGCCGCGCTCAAACCCGTCAAGGTGCAGGCTGAACGCCAGGTCAGCAAGCCGCCCCAGCAATACCCAACGATGCCCACCTTGCCGCCAGACGCCTTGGCCGCATGGTCAATGGCGGCCTGGATATCGGGCATCGCGCCCGGCGCAGGCAAAGCCTCGACCGCGGTTTTGTAGCCAAAGCCCTCGCCCATGTCGGCTTCGCTGTAACCCAGCTCCACATCGACTCGGGTGCGGTGGAACATGGCCGGGGCCACCGCCAGATAACCCTCGGCCGCGTAACCATCGGCCACGTTGCGGATGTGGCTGTTGACGCCAAAAATTTCCTGAATCACCACCACAGCGCCTTTGGGCTGGCCAGCGGGCCGGGCTTCGTAGGCGGGCACCAGCGTGCCATCGGCGGATTTCAATTCGATCATCTTGCCCATGTTGTTCTCCAAATTGTGGCCATCAGGCCGTCAGAAGGCGCTCGACAAAGTCGAGGCGGTCCTGACCCCAAAAAAGCTCGCCATCGACCACGTAACTGGGGGCGCCAAACACGCCCGCATCGATGGCGGCCTGAGTGTAGGCCTCATAGCGTTCTTGCACCGCCTGGCTGTGCGATTGCGCCAACACAGCGGCAGGCAAGCCTTGTTCTGCCAGCAATTCGGCCAACACCTTCTCGTCCGCGATGTTGCGCTCTTGCGCCCAACAAGCGGCCAGCACAGCACCGGCCACGCCCATGGCCGCCACAGCGCCGTGGGCCAGGTCAGCGGCAATGATCACGCGGGCCGCATCGTCACCCCCCACAGGAAAGTAGCGGGGCTTCAGGTTCAAAGGGGCATTCAAATGCTGGCTGAAGCGCTGCAGCTCCACCAGCCGGTACGCCTGGCGCTGGGGTGCACGCTGGCCCAAAGGCAGGCCGCCCGAAATCGGGAACACCTTGCCGCCCAGATCGATGGGCATCACGCGGATGCTGGCGCCCGCGCGCTGGGCCATGTCGGCCAGGCGCTGATGGCCCAGATAAGCCCAAGGGCTTTGCGGGGCGAAGTAATAGTCCACTGTGTGACCCATGGTGTCTCCTGACGTGTTGTGTAATGTTTTGGATGGCCGATCAGGCCACTGGTTTCAAATCATGCAGGAGACACGCCATGAACAAAGTCCTCTTAGTGACCGGCGGCGGCCGGGGCATTGGCGCAGCCACCGCGCTGCTGGCCGCCGAGCAAGGCTGGGCCGTTGCCGTCAACTACACCGCCAACTCGCTGGCTGCGGACGAAGTCGTGCGCCAGATCCGCGCCGCAGACGGGCAAGCCATCTCGGTCAAGGCCGATGTGGCCGACGAAACGCAGGTGTTGCGCATGTTCGAGCACATTGACGCCAAGCTGGGCCGCCTGTCAGGCCTGGTCAACAACGCCGGCGTGGTCGATGTGGCCGCCCGCGTGGATGAAATGAGCGTGGCCCGCTGGAAGCGCATGTTCGATGTGAACGTGATCGGCAGCCTGATCTGCGCCCGCGAAGCCGTGCGCCGCATGAGCACACGACACGGTGGCGAAGGCGGCAGCATCGTCAACGTCTCCAGCGCAGCAGCGCGCCTGGGCTCGCCCGGTCAATATGTGGACTACGCTGCAGCCAAAGGCGCCATCGATGCATTCACCATTGGACTGTCCAAGGAAGTGGCCGCCGAGGGCATCCGCGTCAACGCAGTGCGCCCGGGCCTGATCGACACCGAGATCCACGCCTCGGGCGGCCTGCCCAACCGCGTGAAAGACCTGCAACACCTGGTGCCCGCCCAGCGCGGCGGCACCGCCCAAGAGGTGGCCCAAGCGATTGTCTGGCTGCTGTCCGATGCGGCCAGCTACACCACCATGAGTTTTCTGGACGTTTCGGGAGGCCGCTGATGGCACAAATCAAGTACTACTGGGAAGACTTTGCCGCAGGCCAGGTGCGTGACCTGGGCACCATCACGCCCACCCGCGAAGAAATCATCGCCTTCGCCAGCCAGTTCGACCCGCAACCTTTTCACCTGGACGACGAAGCCGCCAAAGCCTCGGTCTTTGGCGCCCTGTCGGCCAGCGGCTGGCACACCTGCTCGATGGCCATGCGCTTGATGGTGACCAACTTTCTGCACGAAACATCGAGTCTGGGCTCGCCGGGCCTGGAAGGCATCAAATGGCTCAAGCCCGTGTTCCCCGGCGACACCCTGCGCCTGCAGACCACCGTGCTGGAAACCAAGCCCATGGGCAAGCGGCCCGATGTGGGCATGACGCGCAACCTGTGGGAAATGTTCAAGCAGAACGGTGACAAGGTTCTGCACATGGAAGGTTGGGGCATGTTCAGAAGACGCACACCGGCTGCCTGAAGCCCCACAATGTGGCGATGGACTTCAAACCGCTCATCACCTTGCTGGCCATCGTCAACCCTTTGGCCTGCGTCCCGTTTTTCATCCACTACACGCAAGGCTTCAGCCGCGCCCAGCGCCAGCGGACCATCTTGGTGTCGTCCTTGACGGCCTTCATCGTCATTGCCGCCAGCGCCTTGCTGGGCCTGCAAATTCTGGCGTTCTTCGGCATCTCGCTGGCCAGCTTTCAGGTCGGCGGTGGCATGCTGCTGTTGACCGCCGCCCTGTCCATGCTGAATGCCCAACCGGCCGAGGCCCGTGCCAATGCCGACGAGGTGCACGACGCCGAAGCCAAGGCCGCCGTGGGTGCCAGCATCGCTGTGGTGCCCTTGGCCATCCCGCTGCTCACCGGCCCGGCCACCATGTCCACCGTGGTGATCTACGCCGAAAAAGCCAAAGATTTTGCCCAACTGGGCACCTTGGTGGGCTACGGCCTGGTCATCGGCCTGGCCACGGCCTTGTGCTTTTCACTGGCTGGCCCCATCGCCCGCATCCTGGGCAAAACCGGCATCAACGTCATGACCCGGCTGATGGGCTTGATCCTCGCCGCGCTGGCGGTGGAAGTGATGACGGACGGCTTGCACAAGCTGTTTCCGGTGCTGGCGCGGGGCGTTTGATCTCGCGCGTCAAGCCACTCAAATCTCAAATCCCAAAGCCCGACGCCAAGTCCTGCCTCAAGCGCTCCACCAGCGCCGTCACCGCCCGGGGCACATGCGGCGCATACGGGCGGATGGCGTAGATGGTTTCGGCAAAAGCGCCCACGGGTTTCCAGTGGGGCAACACGGACACCAATTTGCCTTGACGCAAGGCGGCCTGGGCGCTGAAGTCGGGCATCAAGGCAATGCCCGCGCCCGTGAGCGCGGCCTCGCGCAGGGCTTCACTGTTGTTGGCGGCGAAGTTGCCGGACACCGGCACGGTGATGCGCTCGCTGCCGCGCTGGGAATCACGGGGCTCGAAAGTCCAGGCGGGGGTTTCCTGTGAACGCGGGTAATGCAGGCAGTTGTGGGCCTGCAGGTCTGCCGGGGTCTGCGGCTCACCCCGGCGGCGCAAATAAGCACGCGTGGCCACCAACACCGATTGGGTGTCGCACAACGCCCAGGCCACATGGGTGTCGGGCGGGCGGGCGGTATGGCGAATGGCCAAATCAAAACCTTCGGTGGCCAAGGGACTGAGCCGATCGGACATGTCCAGCTCGATACGCACCTCAGGAAAGTCTTTCAAAAAGTCCGCGAACAGCGGCACCAGCTGCTGCCGAGCCAGCGCGACGGGCGCGGTCACCCGGATCAGCCCCCCAGGCTGGGCCGCCAGGTCGCGCACCTGGGCAAAGCTTTGCTCGATCTGCTCAAACGAAGCGCGGGTGTCGTCCACCAGCCGCTGTCCGGCCTCGGTCAGGCGCAGGCTGCGGGTGGTGCGCTGCACCAGGGTCACTTTGGCGGCACGTTCCAGCTCCGCGATGCGCTGGCTCATGGCAGCCTTGCTCACGCCCAGGCGGGCGGCGGCGGCCGTGTAGCTGCCCTGCTGGGCGAGCACGCTCAGCCAATGCAGGTGCGTCCAGAGGGCGCTGATTTTTTGGTCTTCCATGTGTATATTGTTCACTATTTTGAACAATCAATTCAGCTTTGCGACCTTGTGAGGGTTGACAAGCGTGCCTAAACTGCAAGGCGCAATGCAGGAGCCCACCCCTGTGGGCGATTTTTCAATGACCGCCCAGTCAAAGAATCGCCCACAGGGGTAGGCTCCTACAACAGACACATCGACAAGCAACCGGCGCAAGCCACAAGGAGCACCCCATGAGTATCACGAACATTGGTCATTACATTGGCGGCCAAGTGGCTGCAGGCGCATCTGGCCGCAGCCAGAGCGTGACCAACCCCGCCACAGGCGCCGTGACCGGCAACGTGGCCCTGGCCAACAGCGCCGAAGTGGCCAAAGCCGTGGCCGCTGCGCAAGCCGCCTTCCCTGCCTGGGCCGACACGCCGCCGCTGCGCCGCGCCCGCGTGATGTTCAAGTTCCTCGAGCTGCTGAACACCCACAAGGACGAGCTGGCCCACATGATCACCGCTGAGCACGGCAAGGTGTTCACCGACGCGCAGGGCGAAGTTTCACGCGGCATCGACATCGTGGAATTCGCCACCGGCATCCCACAGCTGCTCAAGGGCGACTTCACCGACCAGGTGTCGACCGGCATCGACAACTGGACCCTGCGTCAGCCGCTGGGTGTGGTCGCAGGCATCACCCCCTTCAACTTCCCGGTCATGGTGCCCATGTGGATGTTCCCGGTCGCCATCGCGGCGGGCAACACTTTCATCCTCAAACCCAGCCCGACCGACCCAACTCCGTCGTTGTTCATGGCCGAGTTGCTCAAAAAAGCCGGTCTGCCGGACGGCGTGTTCAACGTGGTGCAAGGCGACAAGGAAGCCGTGGACGCGCTGCTGGAGCACCCCGACGTGAAAGCCATCAGCTTTGTCGGCTCCACACCGATTGCCAACTACATCTACGAAACCGGCGCGCACCACGGCAAGCGTGTGCAAGCCCTGGGCGGCGCGAAAAACCACCTGGTCGTCATGCCCGATGCCGACATCGACCAGACCGTGGACGCGCTGATCGGCGCAGGCTACGGCTCGGCAGGCGAGCGTTGCATGGCCATCAGCGTAGCGGTGCTGGTGGGCGATGTGGCCGACAAGATCTTGCCCAAGCTGATCGAGCGCACCAAGGCACTGCAAGTGCTCAACGGCGAAAACCTAGCCGCAGAGATGGGCCCCATCGTGACCGACGCGGCACGTCAGCGCATCAAGGGTTACATCGACGCGGGTGTGGCCGAAGGCGCCAAGCTCTTGGTCGATGGCCGCGAGTTTGATGGCGCCAAGGCCGGTGCCGGTTGTGACAATGGCTTCTGGCTCGGCGGCACGCTGTTCGACAACGTGACCACTGACATGAAGATTTACAAGGAAGAGATTTTTGGCCCGGTGTTGTCTTGCGTGCGCGTGCCCGACTTTGCCACCGCGGTGCAGATCATCAACGACCACGAGTTCGGCAACGGCGTGAGCTGCTTCACCCGCGACGGCAATGTGGCGCGTGAGTTCTCGCGCCGCATCCAGGTGGGCATGGTCGGCATCAACGTGCCGATCCCGGTGCCCATGGCCTGGCACGGCTTTGGCGGCTGGAAGCGTTCGCTGTTTGGCGATATGCACGCTTATGGCGAAGAGGGTGTGCGTTTCTACACCAAGCAAAAGTCCATCATGCAGCGCTGGCCCGAGAGCATTGGCAAGGGTGCGGAATTTGTGATGCCAACGGCCAAGTGATGGGGCCTGTCACCCAGGGCTTGATTCAAGAACTGTCACCCCGGGCTTGACCCGGGGTCCAGCTGTTTGCGCCGCTTCGGTGCCGCATCCGCGCTCTGGGCTAGCCCGCTCGGCCTCATCAGTCGCTTCGCGCCAGCAAATCGGCCAACCGGTCCAGTCCAGATCACGGACGCTGAGTCAGCGGAATTTTCTCTCCAGATACGCAGGCACAATCATCCGATCAGGAGACCAGGCAAAACAATGAACGACAACACCTTCGACTACATCATCGTCGGCGGCGGCACGGCGGGCAGTCTGCTGGCCAACCGCCTGAGCGCCGACGCCAGCAAGCGCGTGCTGTTGCTGGAGGCGGGCAAAAAAGACGATTACCACTGGGTTCACATCCCGGTGGGCTATCTGTATTGCATTGGCAACCCGCGCACCGACTGGCTGTACCAGACCGAACCGGCCGAGGGCCTGAACGGCCGAAGCCTGCGTTACCCGCGTGGCAAGGTGCTGGGCGGGTGCTCCAGCATCAACGGCATGATCTACATGCGCGGTCAGGCGCGTGACTACGACCAGTGGGCACAGATCACCGGCAACGATGAGTGGCGCTGGGACCAGACGCTGCCTTACTTCAAGCTGCACGAAGACCACTACAAAGGGGCCAACGAATTTCACGGCGCCAAAGGGAGCAAGTCCGAATTGCTGGCACCCACCGACTTGGCGCCAGGCAGCTACCTGCACACTTTGCGCGGTCGCGTGGCGGGCGGCGAATGGCGCATCGAAAAGCAGCGCCTGCGCTGGGACGTGCTGGACGCGTTTGCGCAAGCCGCGCAGCAAGCGGGCATTCCGGCCACCGACGATTTCAACCGGGGCAACAACGAAGGCGTGAGCTACTTCGAGGTGAACCAGAAAAACGGCTGGCGCTGGAACACGGCCAAGGCCTTTTTGCGCCCCACGTGCTACGCCCGGCCCAACTTCGAGTTGTGGAACAAGGCGCAGGTGGCCAAACTGATCATTGAGACGCAGCCCGACGGCAGCCAGCGCTGCACCGGCGCTCAGGTCTGGTCGGGGGTGGAAATGGTCGAAGTCAAAGCCACCCGCGAGGTGATTTTGAGTGCAGGCAGCATCGGCTCAGCGCAGATTTTGCAACTGTCGGGCATCGGCCCCGGCGCTTTGCTCCAAGACAAAGGCGTTGAGGTCAGGCACGATCTGCCCGGCGTGGGCGCCAACTTGCAAGACCATTTGCAAATCCGCTCGGTCTACAAGGTCAAGAACACCAAAACGCTGAACACCATGGCCAATAGCCTGTGGGGCAAGGCCATGATCGGGCTGGAATACGCGCTCAAGCGCACCGGCCCCATGAGCATGGCGCCCAGCCAGCTGGGTGCGTTCACCAAGAGTGACCCGTCGCAGCCGCATGCCAACATCCAGTACCACGTGCAGCCGCTGAGCCTGGACGCTTTTGGGGAGCCGTTGCACAGCTTCCCGGCGATCACGGCCAGCGTGTGCAACCTGAACCCCACCAGCCGGGGCACGGTGCAGATCAAAACGAACAAGTTTGACGACGCCCCGGCCATTGCGCCCAACTACCTGGCCACAGACCTTGACCGCAAGGTTGCCGCCGACAGCCTGCGGGTGACGCGCCGCATCATGGAACAACCGGCCATGAAGCCTTTCCAGCCCGAAGAGTTCAAGCCCGGCGTGCAATACCAAACCGACGAAGAACTGGCCAAGCTGGCCGGGGACATCGCCAGCACCATCTTCCACCCCGTGGGCACCACCCGCATGGGCCGGGATGACGACCCGATGGCGGTGGTCAATGCGCGCCTGCAGGTGCGTGGCGTGGCCGGTCTGCGCGTGGTCGATGCGGGCGTGATGCCCACCATCACCAGCGGCAACACCAACAGCCCGACGCTCATGATCGCCGAGAAGGCCGCGCACTGGATTGCCCAGGACGCCGAGCGCACGCCTTCAGCCTGAAGCCCACCCCAAGGGCCGTTTTGCTCAGGGATTTCCCGCGAATCGGGAAATCCCTGAGGGTTTCGTCTCCCGCCAGCCCTTACATTTCAGTCACTCAATGCAAAGCAGTACCTTGCATCCCGAGGGCCGAGGAGACAACTCGATCCCCTAAGAACTCCAACATGAACCAACATCCGAACGAGATGTGACTTCTCAAGCGCCGCGCAAGCGGCGCTTTTTTTTGGCAAGTCGCTGGCCCAGCAAATCAGACCAACACCCAATGCCACAATCGAGCCCATGGAATTGCTGATTGTTTCGCTGGCCTCGCTGCTGGCTGGCCTGGTGGACTCGATCGTCGGTGGCGGTGGCCTGATTTTGCTGCCCGCGCTGTTTGCCACCTTCCCCGGCGCGGCCCCGGCCACCTTGTTTGGCACCAACAAAAGCGCCTCGATCTGGGGCACCGCCTTTGCCACCGTGCAGTACAGCCGCCAAGTGCTCATGCCCTGGCGCTCCTTGCTGCCCGCAGCCGGCCTGGGCCTGCTGGGTTCTCTGGCCGGTGCCTGGGCCGTCACCCAGGTGGATCCCAGCTGGTTTCGCAAAGCGCTGCCCGTGCTGCTGGGCCTGCTGCTGATTTACACCCTGACCAAAAAAGACCTGGGCCGCAGCCATGCCCCACGCTTTGCAGGTGCACCCGAAGTCTGGATCGCCGCAGGCATCGGTCTGGTGATCGGTTTTTACGATGGTTTTTTCGGGCCCGGCACCGGCAGCTTTCTGGTGTTCGCCTATGTGCGCCTGCTGGGCTATGACTTTTTGAACGCCTCGGCGGCGGCCAAGATGATCAATGTGGCCACCAACCTGGCCGCACTGACCCTGTTCACGCTCAAAGGCCATGTGTGGTGGCACATGGCGCTGCCCATGGCACTGGCCAATGTGGTGGGCAGCCTGATCGGCACCCGGCTGGCCCTGAAACACGGCGCCGGTTTTGTGCGCCACGTCTTCATCTTCGTGGTGCTGGCCTTGATCTGCAAAACCGCTTACGACACCTGGTTGAAGAGCGGCGTTTGAACAAGGGCTGAACTGCGGTCAAACGCCGATGGATCCCGGCTCGAAGGCCGGGATGACATGGGCCAAGCCCGTCTCTTGGTCATGCCGGACTCGATCCGGCATCCATGTCTGCTCACGGGCGCAAGCGCCACTTGATCTGCCCGGCGTACTGCGCCAGCGCCACGCCCGACAGGATCACCCCCGCACCAGCGATCTTGATCCAGGTGTAGTGCTCTCCTGACCACGCCCAGGCAAACAAACCCGTCATGGGCGGCATCAGGTACATCAAGGGGGCCGTGCGGGCCACACCGCGCACGATGTTGATCCAGCCCCAGATCAACCAGCCCATAAAGGCCGACACCAGCACCGACCAAAACAAGCCGGCCCAGGCCCACACATCCAGCGTGGCCCACGGCGCCTGCAAACCCACAGGGATCGACAAAACCAGGATCGGCAGGCTGCCCAGCAAAGTGGTGTAACCCATGGTCAGCACCGGGCCGTGCCGCTCCATCACCGGCTTGGCCGCCACGGTGTAATAAGAAAACAGGCTGGCCGCGACCAGCAAAACCAGATCACCGCCACCGGCTCGCCAATGGCCGCCCAGCAGCTTGTCGGACAGGAACATCAAAACACCCAGCAGCGCCAAGCCAACCCCGGCGATCTGGGCCAGGCTCAAGCGCTCAAAACCCTTGTAACGCAGGATCAGCAAGGTGAAGACCGGCCCGCAGGCCAGGATGACGGCACTGGAGAACGCCGTGGACCAATGGATGCCATAGGTCACCAGGCCCACATGCAAGGTGTGGCCCGCAAAGCCCAGCCAAGCCATGTGCAGCAGGTCTTGGCGGGGCAAGGCGGGCAACCAGCGGCCCAGACGCCAGCGCATCAACAAGAGCGCGCACGTGGGCATGATGATGTAACGCGCCATCAGAAAGCCTGTGGGCGAAACCAGCTCAAACAGGAACTTTTGCAGCGTGAAGTTGGCCCCCCAGATCACGATCAGGGCCAACGCGGCCATCAATGCGGTTTGATCATGGCGGTGCGTGGGCAGTCGGTGGGGCATGGGCCATTGTCACCGCGCCCGGCTCTCGGGCTTGTCACGCGTGCAGCAAACCGGTTGACCCCACTGGATCGCCACGCTTCGCTCGCGATGACAAGAGGAGGTCTGAGATGACTGGCGGGGGAGAAGTTCAGTCCACCACCACCGGCACGCGCTGTGCCAGCGCACACATCAGCTCGTAACCCACGGTGCCAGCGGCCTGCGCCACCTCGTCGATGCTGAGCACCGCACCGTCAGCGGCTCGCCCCCACAAGGTCACGCGGCTGCCCATACCGGTCTCGGGCAAATCGCTCAGGTCCACCGCCAACATGTCCATGCTCACGCGGCCCAGCGTGCGGCTGCGCGCGCCCTCCACCAGCACTGGCGTGCCCGTGGGGCACAGGCGCGGATAGCCGTCGGCATAACCACAGGCCACCACACCGATGCGCATCGCGCGGTCGGCCACAAAGCTGGAGCCATAGCCCACACTGTCACCCGCTTGCAGGTGCTGGACCGCAATGATGTGGGCGTGCAGGCTCATGGCGGGCTGCAAGTCCCAATCGGCGGCCGAGTGCAGCGGGAAATCCGGCGAGCTGCCATACAGCGCAATGCCCGGACGGATCCAGTCGGCCTTGACGCTGGCCTGTTGGGCGTGGCGCAAAGTGGCAGCGCTGTTGCTCAAGGAACGTTCCCCGGGGAGATCGCGGGTGGCCTCTTCAAAGCGGGCCATTTGCTCGGCAATGCCTTTGTCGCCATCGGCATCGCTGAAATGGGTGATCAGTGAAATCTCGTCCACCTGGGGCAAAGCATTCAGGCGCGTCCAGGCTGAGCGAAAGCGCTGCGGCGCAAAGCCCAAACGGTTCATGCCCGAGTTCATCTTGAGGAACACCCGGTGCGGCTCATGCGTCTTGTGCAGCGCCAGCATGTCGATTTGTTCGTCGCAATGCACCGTGTGCCACAGGTGCAGACGCGAGCACAGCTCCAGATCGCGGGCCTCAAAGGCCCCTTCGAGCAGCAAGATCGGGCCGCGCCAGCCCAAAGCACGCACCCGCTCAGCCTCGTTCAAGTCCAGCAGGGCAAAACCATCGGCACCGCGCAGGCCTTCAAACACCCGCTCGATGCCGTGTCCATAAGCATTGGCCTTGACCACCGCCCAAGCCTGGGCATCGGGCGCGGCTTGCCGGGCGACCCCCAGGTTGTGGCGCAGCGCAGTGGTGTGGATGGTGGCTTGTATGGGACGAGGCATGGGGTCAAACGTGAAAAGGGCCAATGAAGTATGCCAGCTTCATCGGCCCTGACGGCCTGGGGTCCAGACCGGACCCAAGGCGTGCCCACCCAAATCAGCGGGCCTTGAGGAACTCGCCCACTTCCAGCAACACCAGCTCGTTGTCGTCGGCCTTGTTGGGGTCACGGCTGCTGGAGAACGGCAAGTTGTTGTCATTGCCCACCACGATGTGGGTGGCGTCCACCACGTCCACGTTTTCAATGGTGAAGAAAGGGAAGCTCAGAGCGCCGTTGACCAGTGGCTTGCGGGCCAGCTTTTGAGGATCGGCCATGTTCATCAGGTCGATGTAGCCGATCTTGCGCAGCGGGCCACCCACATTGGCTTCGGTCAACTCGATTTTGTAGACACGCTTGAATTGGGGCAGGTCATGGAAGCAATCGCTGCGTTTGACGCCTGGAGGGCAAGCCTTGTCAGGCGTGCCTTCGCCGTTGTCGCGCTCGATGATCAGGCCGGTGGTCTCGTCGATCATGTTGAAGTCGCCAATCGCGTGGTGGTTGGCTTCCAACACATATTTCCAGTGGCGACCCGTCCATTTCTCGGCTTTCACGTCGAACTCGAGCACGCGCAGGTACTGCTTGCCATCCAGCGTTTCAGGGGCTTTGGCGGCTTCGTCCCACAGCGCGCCTTCGAGCAGCGCATAGAGCTTGCTGCCGTCTTTGGAGGCGGCCATGCCTTCATAACCCTTGGAGCGGCGCACCTGGAACTTCACGGCCTGGTCCGGCGCGCCAGGGGTGGTCACCGCTGGGTGGTCGGGCGAGCGAACCACTTGGCCGTCCACTTGCGTTTCAAACACGGCCAGCACTTTGCCGTTCAGGTCGGCCTTGACCAGGAAGGGGCCAAACTCGTCACCGATCCACAGCGCGCCACCGGCAAACTGGAAGCTCTCGGTGTCCAGGTCCGAACCGGTCAGGTAGCGCTGTTTGGTGCCCTCGTGGACGATGCGAAACGGCACTTTCTTGTCCGGATCGTGCAAGAACACGGTGCGCAAGCGTTTGAATTCGCCCGACTTGAAATCGACTTTGTACTGGTTCAAATACAGCATGAAGTCGGGCGAGTTGGCTTTGGCGCCCGCGCCGTTGTCGGTCAACAACCAGTAGCTGCCGTCGGCCATGCGCTTGATGCCCGAATGGCCCTGCAGGGGCTGGCCCTTGAAGGGCAAAGACACGCCGGTGGGGCGTCCAGCCGACAGGCCTTCGACGCTGCCGATCTTCTCGACGCGCTGGCCCGTGGTGAATTTGCCGCTGACCTGCAAGTCGGCCGGCGCATCTTTGGGCGCAGAGATCAGGCTCATGGCGGGCAACACGGCGTGACCCGCCAGCGTGGCCGGAAATGCGGTTTGCGCTGCAGCGGGCACAGTCCAGGCCGAGGCAGTGACCAGCATGATCGCGGCAACGACGGAATGGATGGGATGCAAAGAAGTGTTCATGACCATGTCCTGAGTGAAACAATGGTCGCCAGCATAAAAAAGCGGCATGAAACAGCCGTGACGCGGCCATGACAAACACAAGTCGCCAGCAGGGGCGAAAACCCATGGGAAAACCCCGCCAGACCCTGCCCCAAAAGGGGCATGCAAATGAATTACACTGGCCCGCTGCCTTCTGGCAACGAGCATTTCGCTCACCCGCCAAGGCGCTGGTTGAACTTTGATATTCGATGGAAGTTTTTCAATTTCTGATGCCCATCTTCACCGAGTACGGCTACTGGGCCGTGTTCGTGATGCTTTTAGTCTGTGGCTTCGGCATTCCTGTCCCTGAAGACGTGACGCTGGTCACTGGCGGCGTGATCGCTGGCCTGGGCCATGCCCATGTGCACACCATGTTTGCCGTGGGCATGGCGGGTGTGTTGATTGGCGACGGTTTGATGTTCGCCCTGGGCCGCCTGTACGGCCAACGCATCTCGCAGATGCCTGGTTTTCGCAAAGTGCTCACCCCCGAGCGCTTTGCCAGCGCGCAAGACGCCTTTCACAAATACGGCAAATGGGTCATGTTTGTGGCCCGTTTCCTGCCCGGCCTGCGGACTCCGGTGTTCTTTTCGGCCGGCATGAGCCACCGCGTGACCTTCCCCACCTGGTTCCTGATGGACGGTTTTGCGGCCTTCATCAGCGTGCCGATCTGGGTGTACCTGGGCTACTACGGCGCCCAGAACTGGGACTGGATGTTTGGCGTGCTGCGCCAGTTCCAGCACGGCATCTTTGCCCTGCTCGCCTTGGGCTTGGGCTGGGTGGGCTGGCGCTGGTGGAACAAGCACAAAGCTGCCACCGCCTCCAAAGACGCTCACTGAGCCTGCCCCATGGCGCGCACCTCTGACAAAAGCCTGGCCGTGGCCGGGCTGCTGTTCAATGCCCTGGTCTGGGGCCTGTGCTGGTGGCCCTTCAAACAACTCGAAAGCCAAGGACTGCACCCGCTGTGGGCCACGGCACTGGTCTATGGCTTTGTCTTTGTATCGATGGGCCTTTGGCTGGGGCTGCGGGGCGGCCTGGTCAGCTGGCGCCAACACCCGGCACTGTGGCTGCTGCTGCTCGCCTCGGGCCTGACCAATGTGGGCTTCAATTGGGCCGTCACGGTGGGCGACGTGGTGCGCGTGGTTCTGCTGTTTTACCTGATGCCCGCCTGGTCAGTGCTGGTCGCCTGGTGGCTTTTGGGTGAAAAACCCAGCGGCATGGCCTTGCTGCGGCTGGTGCTGGCACTGAGCGGTTTGTTCATCGTGCTCAAGACGCCCGAAACGCCCTGGCCCGTGCCCGAAAGCCTGGCCGATGTGCTGGCGCTGGCCAGTGGCCTGACGTTTGCCATCACCAACGCCTTGCTGCTCAAACTCAAGGACTCGCCCAGTTCCTCGCGCACCCTGGCCATGTTTGGCGGCGGCGCCATCATGGCGGCGCTGGCCGCACTGCTGGGATTGGTGACCGGCGTGGTCCATGCAGGCTCAGCGCCCGCCTGGGCCTGGCTGCCTTTTGTAGCTTTGCTGGGCACATCCTTCCTGTTTGGCAACCTGGCCTTGCAATACGGCGCAGCCCGACTGGCAGCCCACACCACGGCCTTGGTCATGTTGTCCGAAGTGCTGTTCGCCAGCGTGTCTTCCGTCATGCTGGGCGCTTCAAGCTGGGAAGACCGCACCCTGGTGGGCGGCTCGCTGATCCTGCTGGCGGCGGTGCTGTCGGTGGTCGGCTCCGGCCAACACGATTGAACCTGGAGCGCCAACATGAGCATCTACGACTTTGAAGCCCTCGGCATCGACGGCCAAGCCGTCCATCTGAACCGATACCAAGGCCAGGTGATGCTGATCGTCAACACCGCCAGCGCCTGTGGCTTCACGCCCCAGTTCACCGGACTGGAAAAACTGCACCAGCAATACGGCGGCCAAGGCCTGGCCGTGCTCGGCTTTCCGTGCAACCAGTTCGCCAACCAGGACCCGGGCGACGATGCGCAGATTGCCAACTTCTGCCAGAAGAACTACGGCGTCAGCTTTCAGATGATGAGCAAGATCAAGGTCAACGGCTACGATGCGCACCCGCTGTACCAATGGCTCACCGCCGAGGCCCCCGGCATCCTGGGCAGCAAGGCCATCAAATGGAACTTCACCAAGTTCCTGGTGGGCAAGGACGGGCGCGTGGTCAAGCGCTACGCGCCGCAAGACGCCCCCGAGAAGATCGCCAAGGACATCGAGGCGGCGCTGGCCGCCTAAGGCTTCAAACGGGGTTCAAGGCCTCGTCCAGCAGCTCCACCCAATGCCGCACCGGCAAACCACTGCCGCTTTGCAGGTGGGTGATGCAGCCGATGTTGGCGCTCAGAACGCCCTGAGGTTCCAGCGCGTTAAGGTGGCCCAGCTTGCGGTCACGCAGGGTTTTGGACAGCTCGGGATTGAGCACGCTGTAGGTCCCGGCTGAGCCACAGCACAGGTGCGACTCGTTGGCCGTGACCTTGATCTGAAAGCCCAGATCGCCCAAGTGCTTTTCCACGCCACCTTTGAGTTGCTGGCCGTGCTGCAGCGTGCAGGGCGGGTGGTAGGCCTGCAGGCCTGCCGCTTGCAAGGCTTCGGGCTTGAGCTTGGCTTGCAGCAGCGGCACCAGCTCGGGCAGCAGCTCGCTCAGGTCTTTCGTCAGCGCGCTGATGCGGGCGGCCTTGTCGGCATAAGCCGCATCGCCCTTGAGCACATGGCCATAGTCCTTGACCATGACACCGCAGCCCGAGGCGTTCATCACGATGGCTTCGACCTCGCCCGACTCGACCAGTGGCCACCAGGCGTCGATGTTGGCGCGCATATGCTGAATGCCGCCATCGTGGTCGTTCAGGTGGAACTTGACCGCGCCGCAGCAACCGGCCTTGGGGGCGGTCACCGTCTGGATGCCTGCGGCGTCGAGCACGCGGGCGGTGGCGGTGTTGATGTTGGGGCTCATGCTCGGCTGCACACAACCTTCGAGCATCAGCACTTTGCGCTCGTGCTGCGCCGTGGGCCAGGCACCGGCGTTTTGCGGCGCAGGCACTTTGGCTTTGAGGCTACCCGGCAGCAGGCCGCGCACCATCTGGCCCATCTTCATGGCCGGAGCAAACAGGGGCGAAGGCAAACCTTCCTTGAGCGCCCAGCGCACCAGCTTTTCGCCCATGGGGCGCTCGACTTTGGCGTCCACCAGCTTGCGGCCAATGTCCACCAGGTGGCCGTACTGCACGCCGCTCGGGCATGTGCTTTCGCAGTTGCGGCAGGTCAGGCAGCGGTCCAGGTGTTGTTGGGTTTTGCGGGTGGGTGTCTGGCCTTCCAGCACCTGCTTCATCAGGTAGATACGACCACGCGGGCCATCGAGTTCGTCACCCAGCAGCTGGTAAGTCGGGCAAGTGGCCGTGCAAAAACCGCAATGCACACACTTGCGCAGGATGGCTTCGGCCTCTTGGCCTTCGGGGGTGTTTTGGTATTCGGGGGCGAGGTGGGTTTGCATGAGAGGTCGCCTCAGAGCGGGTGCATGCGACCGGTGGCGAACACGCCTTTCGGGTCGAACTGTTGTTGCAGTTGTCGCTGGATGCGCTCTTGCACGGCGTCCAACGGGGTATTCACACCGGCGACTTTGTCCACCTCGGCGTGGATGCTGCTGGCGCGGAACAGGCTGGCGTGACCGCCCACCGATTGCGCCAACTCGCGCAGCGGCACCGCCGCCGAGGCCGGGGCCCAGAGCCAGCGCTGTGCGCCTTGCCACTCGATGTATTGCGAAGGATGGTCCAGGCCAGGCAAGTCCAGCACCGGCGCGGTCTGTGGCACCGACAGGCGCCACAGGCAGGCATCTGCCGCAGGGGCTTCAAAGAAGGGCAGGGTTTGCTCGCCGCTGGCGCGCCAGTCGGCAGCGGCTTCGGTGTTGTTCATCACCGTCACCTGGGCGCCCAGAGCGGTGGCATCGGCGCTCATCTTGCCGGTGGCCGACTGCACCGCCGCCACGGCGCCGCGCAGGCGCACAAACAAATAATCGGCCACGGGCTGGGCGGTGGTGTCGCGCACCCATGCGCTGGCGTTCAGTGGCAAGGGCTGACCGCCCCAGCGGTGCAGCAAATCGAGGGCCGTTTTTTGCGACAAACCGGCACACATCAAAGTGGCCTCGGCCGGGGCCACGGGCAAGACTTTCAGGCTGACCTCGGTGATCAGGCCCAGCGTGCCCCAGCTGCCGGCCATCAGGCGGCTCACGTCGTAACCGGCCACGTTCTTCATGACCTGACCGCCAAAGGTCAGGTGCTCACCCAGACCGTTGATGAAGCGGGCACCCAAGACATAGTCGCGCACAGCGCCAGCGGTGGCGCGGGCGGGGCCGCTCAACCCGGCCGCGACCATGCCCCCCACGGTGGCCCCATTTGACAAACCTTGTCCAAAGTGCGGCGGCTCAAACGCCAGGCACTGGCCTTTTTCGGCCAAAGCGGCTTCCAGCTCGGCCAGCGGCGTGCCACAGCGCACCGTGACCACCAACTCGCTGGGCTCGTAACTGACGATGCCCCGGTAGCCCCGGGTATCGAGCACATCGCCCGCGAGGCTTTGGCCCCAAAAGTCTTTGCTGCCGCCACCGCGCAAACGCAGCACGCGGCCATCCGCACCCGCCTGGCGCACGGCGTCGATGAGGGAGTTGAGTTGAGCTTCCATGGGCAAAGATGGTAACCCCCGCCCTCTGGCGGCTGCGTGAATTTTTTGAACGGGGGGGTTGTGGGAAATTCCCGGATCCAGCATGACTGGCCGAATCTGAACCCCGCTCAAGGCGCATGGCGGCGCTCTGGATGCCGGATCGGGTCCGGCATGACAGCCCGATTAAAGCTTGTAGAAATTGACCGGCAGACCCGGCACATCCACCCGCATGGCCCAAACGCACCCCGATCCAGGCATGGCGGCCAGCTCGGCCTCGCTGCGGCCTTGGCGTGAGCTGGTGATGAACAGGGTTTTCAGATCCTCTCCGCCCAAGCACGGCATGGTCGGACACTGCACCGGGGTTTCCAGCTCGGCCAAAAGCTCGCCTTGCGGTGAGAACTGAACGATGCGCTTGCCCTCGTACATGGCGCTGTAGTAGTGACCCTGCGAATCCACCGTGGCGCCATCGGGTCGCCCGCCATAACGCGGGCCAGTGGCCTGACCCCATGTCCAGCCTGCGGGTTTGGGTGGGGCCTGATGGAACAAACGTTCATTGGACAAGCGGTTGTTGGCGGCGTCCCAATCCCATGCGCGCACCTGGTGGCTGCCAGTGCACGACCAATACAAGGTTGTGCGGTCCGGTGACCAGGCCAGGCCGTTGGCCACCGTGGCCCGATCCATCATGGGCTGGAGAACATGGCCATTCAGGCAATACAGCACACCATCGGCCTTGTCGCGCGGCTCGTACATCGAACCCGCCCAAAAACGACCCAGCGGGTCGCACTTGCCGTCGTTGAAGCGCACACGCGTGGTGTCGTAAGGGGCCGCCGCCAGCAACTGCAAGGAACCGCCCCAAGTCTTGCCCAGGTAAATGCCATCGCGCAAAGCGATGATCAGTCCACCACCTTGCACCGGCGCGATGCAGCCAGGCTCTTCGGGCACGGGCCAGTATTCAACAGGGCCTTGCGCCTGCATCTGCCCCTGAATCGACAGACGCGCCAGTCGGCGACCGGGGATATCCACCCAGTACAGGCGGTTTTCTTGCGGGTGCCAAAACGGCGATTCGCTCAGGCCATCGGGTTCAGTGGTGACGGGTTGCCAGTGGGCAGCGGTGGAGGACATCATGAGGGCCTGAAGCAAGACGGAGGGAGGGGATCATTTTGCCCGGCCCAATGCCTTGCACAGGACTTCACCCCTATTCGGTAACCCAAAAAATCCATCCAACGCGCGCTTTGAGGCCGTTATGAAAAGAACTGCATAGGGCAATAAAACGACAGAGGTGTTTCATTTTGAAAATTTTGAAGGGCAAAACGATCTGTATCAGGGTTTACGTCATGGGTGAATCAACGCGCTTGCACCAATGTGTGATAGTTCGTGACCACCCTGTTTTGAGGAGCCTCTGATGAGCGTGAATTTCCAAGTCAACGGCAAGCCTGCCCAAGCCCATGCCGAAACCGATACCCCTTTGTTGTGGGTTCTGCGTGATGAACTGGGCATGACTGGCACCAAGTTCGGTTGCGGTGCAGCCTTGTGCG
>Ga0228700_1000773_pt1 | contig 25186 bp, 23 predicted proteins | sample McNCre317_Aug_MG_FD_178019 | JGI IMG/M metagenome (GOLD analysis project Ga0228700, IMG submission 178019) | Freshwater microbial communities from McNutts Creek, Athens, Georgia, United States - 3-17_Aug_MG | ecosystem: Environmental > Aquatic > Freshwater > Creek | place: USA: Georgia...
CCACCGAGCTCAAGAAGTACCCCAACGCCACCGAAGTGGTGTGGTGCCAGGACGAGCCGCAAAACCAGGGTGCCTGGTTCTTCGTGCAGCACTACCTGCATGAAAACATGACCGAGGGCCAGCGTCTGGGCTACTCCGGTCGTGCTGCCTCGGCCTCGCCGGCAGCCGGTTATGCCCACTTGCACCAGGAGCAGCAAAAGGCCCTGGTTGAAGGCGCCTTCGCCAAGCTCAAGGGCTTTGTCCTCACTAAATAAACACGGAAAGAACTTGCCATGGCTGTCGTAGAAGTAAAAGTCCCCCAGCTGTCGGAATCCGTGGCTGAGGCCACCCTGCTGCAATGGAAAAAGAAGGTCGGCGACCTGGTGGCTGCCGATGAAATCCTGATCGAAGTCGAAACCGACAAGGTGGTGATGGAAGTGCCCGCGCCCAGCGCCGGCGTGCTGACCGAACTGGTGGTGGCCGATGGCGCCACCGTGATGGCCGAGCAGCTGATCGCCCGCATCGACACCGACGGCAAGGTCGGCGCTGCCGCCGCTCCTGCAGTTGCTGCCGCCCCGGCAGCCGCCGCTGCACCTGCTGCCGCTGCCCCGGCGGCTGCAGCATCTGCCAGCAAGGCCGGCGTGGCCATGCCCGCTGCCGCCAAGCTGATGGCCGACAACAACCTGGCCGCCGGTTCGGTGGCCGGCACCGGCAAGGATGGCCGCGTGACCAAGGGCGATGTGCTGGGTGCAGTTGCCGCAGGCGTGCAGTCCACCGCCGCCGTGATTCCCACCGGCGTGCCCACCAAGGCCCTGCCGCAGGTGGCTGCTCCCAAGGCTCCCAGCCTGGGCGACCGCCCCGAGCAGCGCGTGCCCATGACCCGTCTGCGCGCCCGCGTGGCCGAGCGTCTGCTGCAGTCGCAAAGCACCAATGCGATTCTCACCACCTTCAACGAAATCAACATGGCCCCGGTCATGGACATGCGCAAGCGCATGCAGGAGCGTTTCGAGAAGGAACACGGCTGCAAGCTGGGCTTCATGAGCTTCTTCGTCAAGGCGGCTGTGCATGCCCTGAAGAAGTTCCCGGTGCTCAACGCCTCGGTCGATGGCAACGACATCGTCTACCACGGCTACTTCGACATCGGTATCGCCGTGGGCTCGCCCCGTGGCCTGGTGGTGCCCATCCTGCGCAATGCCGACCAGATGAGCTTTGCCGAGATCGAGAAAAAGATTGCCGAGTTCGGCGTCAAGGCCCGCGACGGCAAGCTGGGCATGGAAGAGATGACCGGCGGCACCTTCTCCATCTCCAATGGCGGCACCTTCGGCTCCATGATGTCCACCCCCATCATCAACCCGCCCCAGTCGGCCATCCTGGGCGTGCACGCCACCAAGGACCGCGCCATGGTGGAAAACGGCCAGGTGGTGGTGCGTCCCATGAACTACTTTGCCATGTCCTATGACCACCGCATCATCGACGGCCGCGAAGCCGTGCTGGGCCTGGTGGCCATGAAGGAAGCGCTGGAAGACCCGGCCCGCCTGCTGTTTGATATCTGATTGGGCTCACCCCCAGGCTGCGCGCACTGCGTGTCGCTACGCCACCCCCCCCTTGCAGGGGGCAATACCTGCGGACCGGCGAAGCCGGTTCCGCGGTATTTCTGATTAGAGGCACTTCGCGCGTGCGCGATCTGCAAAAGAAAGCGAGAAATTAATGAGCAAACAATTTGATGTCGTCGTGATCGGCGCAGGCCCTGGCGGCTATATCGCCGCCATCCGTGCGGCCCAGCTGGGCTTCAACACCGCTTGCATCGACGAGTGGAAGAATGAAAAAGGCGGTCCCGCGCCCGGCGGCACCTGCACCAACGTGGGTTGCATTCCCTCCAAGGCCCTGCTGCAGTCCAGCGAGCACTTCGAGCAGGCCAACCACCACTTTGCCGAGCATGGCATCGAGGTCAAGGGAGTGAGCATGGACGTGGCCAAGATGGTTGCGCGCAAGAACACGGTGGTCAAGCAGAACAACGACGGCATCCTGTACCTGCTCAAGAAGAACAAGATCAGCTTCTTCCACGGCCGCGGCTCCTTTGTGAAGGCGGCTGAAGGCGGCTACGAGATCAAGGTGGCGGGCGCGGCTGAAGAAGTCATCACCGGCAAACACATCATCATCGCCACCGGTTCCAACGCCCGTGCGCTGCCCGGCATTCCCTTCGATGAAGTCAATGTATTGTCCAACGACGGTGCCCTCTCCATGGGTGCCGTGCCCAAGAAGCTGGGCCTGATCGGCTCCGGCGTGATCGGCCTGGAAATGGGCTCGGTCTGGCGCCGCCTGGGCGCCGAAGTCACCATTCTGGAAGGCCTGCCCATGTTCCTGGGCGCGGTTGACGAGCAGGTGGCCAAGGAAGCCCACAAGGCCTTCACCAAGCAGGGCCTGAAGATCGAGCTCGGCGTCAAGGTCGGCGAGGTCAAGGCCGGCAAGAAGGGCGTGGCTGTGGCTTACACCAACGCCAAGGGCGAGGCACAGAGCCTGGAAGTCGACAAGCTCATCGTGTCGGTCGGCCGCGTGCCCAACACCATCGGCCTGGCTGCCGATGCCGTGGGTCTGGCGCTGGACGAGCGCGGCGCCATTGTGGTGGACGGCGACTGCAAGACCAACCTGCCCAACGTCTGGGCGGTGGGTGATGTGGTGCGCGGCCCCATGCTGGCCCACAAGGCCGAGGAAGAAGGCGTGGCGGTTGCCGAGCGCATTGCCGGCCAGCACGGCCATGTGAACTTCGGCACCATTCCCTGGGTGATTTACACCAGCCCCGAGATCGCCTGGGTGGGCCGCACCGAGCAGCAGCTCAAGGCCGATGGCGTGGCCTACAAGGCGGGCTCTTTCCCCTTCCTGGCCAACGGCCGTGCCCGTGCCCTGGGGGACACCACCGGTTTCGTGAAGTTCCTGGCCGATGCCAAGACCGACGAGATCCTGGGCGTGCACATCGTGGGCCCGCAAGCCAGCGAATTGATCTCCGAAGCCGTGGTGGCCATGGAATTCAAGGCCAGCGCGGAAGACATCGCCCGCATCTGCCATGCCCACCCGTCCTTGAGCGAAGCCACCAAGGAAGCGGCCCTGGCCGTGGACAAGCGTACGCTGAACTTCTGAACGTGGCCCGCACGCTATCCCACTGCGTGTGGGTCGCTGCCCCCCGAGTGGGGTTTGCCGGCTGGGCCGCATGACCACGTCGGTACGCGCCGTCTACGAAGCGGAGCTGATCACGCGTGGGTACAAGTCCGACCCGGCGCAGCTGCGTGCGGTGGAGGCCTTGGAGCGCTGCGCCCAGGAATGGGCGGTCTACAAAGGCAAGCGTTCCAACTCCTTCAAGAAGCTGATCAACCACCCCGACATACCGCGCGGCGTCTACATGTACGGTGGGGTGGGGCGGGGCAAGAGCTTTCTGATGGACTGCTTCTTCAACGCGGTGCCGCTCAAGCGCAAGACGCGGCTGCATTTCCATGAGTTCATGCGCGAGGTGCACCGTGAACTGGCCGACCTGCAGGGCACGGTCAACCCACTGGATGAGCTGGCGCGGCGCATGGCGCTGCGCTACAAGCTCGTGTGCTTCGATGAGTTCCATGTAGCGGATATCACCGACGCCATGATTCTGCACCGCCTGCTCTCGGCCATGTTCGAGAACGGCGTGGGCTTTGTCACCACCTCCAATTTCAAGCCCGACGATCTGTATCCCGGCGGCCTGCACCGCAACCGCATCCTGCCGGCCATCGAGCTGCTCAACAGCAGCATGGAGGTGCTAAGCGTAGACAACGGCACCGACTACCGCCAGCGCACGCTGGAGGCCGTCAAGCTCTACCACCACCCCCTGGGCCCTGAGGCCGATGCGGCCATGGCCGAGGCCTTCAATGCGCTGGCCGAGCAGCAGGATGAAGACCCGGTGCTCAACATCGAGGCGCGCCAGATCCGCGCCTGGCGCCGTGCCGGCGGCATGGTCTGGTTCAACTTCAAGACCCTGTGTGGCGGGCCGCGTTCGCAAAACGACTACCTCGAAATTGCCTCCCGCTTTCACACCGTCTTCCTCAGTGATGTGCCGCGCATGTCGGTGCGTCTGGCCTCCGAGGCGCGGCGCTTCACCTGGCTGGTGGACGTGCTCTACGACCGGCGCGTGAAGCTGGTTCTCTCAGCCGAAGTGGAGCCCGAGGCCCTGTACACCGAAGGCCCAATGGCCCATGAGTTTCCCCGTACGGTATCGCGCCTGCATGAGATGCAGTCCAAAGAATACCTGGCCCTGGAGCGGCGCACGGTGGACACCGCGCTGACATGAGGCCGCCTGCCTCCCGCTGCTTGGCACAGGGGTTGATCGCGCATGGCCTGCTGATGGCCACTTTCTGGCTTTTGGCGCTGGCCCGGCCCGCTTTGGCACAGGAGGCACAGGAAGTGCCGCCAGCCCAAGCCCATGCTTCAGCGCAGGCACTGCAGCAGATCGAGGCCCGGCGCGAGCGCGAAATGGCCGCCTTTGATGCCGAGGACGCCCAGTGCTTCCAGCGCATTGCCGTCAGCGGCTGCCAGAAGGACGTGCAGTCGCGCCGGCGTGCCCTGCTGGCCGATCTGCGGCGCCAGCAGGCCTTGCTGCATGAGCAGGAGGCCGCCCAGCGCGGTGCCGAGCAACGCCAGCGCAGTGCCCAGAAGGCGCTGGATAAAGCCCAGCAGGCGCAAGACCTGGCACGCGAAGACCCCGGGGCGCAGGCCGGGCAGAAACAGCAGGCCCAACTGGAAAAGCAGGCTGCCCATGCGGCGCAGGCACAAGCCTCGGCCCCGGTGCGAAACGAAGCCGCAAAGTCCGCAGGTCCGGATGCTGCCGAGCGCGCTGAAAACCGCGCCAGCTATGCCCGCAAGCAGGCGGCCGCGGACCAGAAGCGCCAGGAACTGGCACGCCGCCTGGCCAAGCCGCAAGACAAGCCGGTGCAGGCCCTGCCGCTGCCGCCCTAAGCGCTGCCCAGCGGCTCGAGCTTGACCACCACCAGCGACAGGTTGTCGCCGCCTCCGCGCGCGCGGGCACGGGCTTTTTCAATCAGGAACTCGCAGGCTTCGCGGGCGGTGAGGGTGGACAGAATGGAGCCGATCTCCGTGTTCTTGAAGTAGTGCCAGACACCGTCGCTGCACACCAGCAAGGCGTCGCCTTCACTGAGCTTGCTAATGTAGTGGGTATCCACCGGCGGATCGTTCTCGGTGCCCAGGCAACCCATCAGGATATTGGACTGCGGATGGTTGGCCGCCTGCTCCTCGTTGATCTCCCCCTTGTCGACCAGGGCCTGCACATACGAGTGGTCCTTGGTACGCTTGATGAAGGTGGCGCCATGGTAGTGGTAGATGCGCGAGTCGCCGGTATGCACCCAGTGGCATTCGCCATTGGGGTTGATGACAAAGGCGGCCAGGGTGCTGTGCGGCTCCTGTTCGGACGAGATGGCCGTGAGCTTGATCACCAGATGCGCCTCGGCCACGATTTGCGCCAGCATGGCTGCGGCGTCATCGGTGGCCGGGTCAAAGCGCTCGAACAGCTGGCGCGCTGTCATCATCACCTGGTCTGAGGCCTTGCGCCCGCCGCTGCGCCCACCCATGCCGTCGGCCACCACGGCCAGCACGCAGCCCTTGACGCGCGAGTGCTGCAGCAGGGCCACCTGGTCTTGCTGGTATTCACGGTCACCCTTGTGGATGCCCGTGGATGCGGTAAGTCGGAAACCGTTTGTGGCCATGGTGTGTGCGCTGGAGCTTTACGGGTCGGGCGTCTAAGAACAGACCGTATTATCGAGCCAGGGCGCAGCCGCTTCCCGGCCTTCGCAGCAAACTTTTCCACCTGCCACGTGACTCCCCCCTTTGAAGACAGCACCCCCATGGATTGGCAAAGCCGCGTGGAGCAGGCCTTTGGTCCCCACGGTGCGCTGGCGCGCGCCATACCGGGCTACCGCAGCCGTGACGGCCAGCTGCAAATGGCCCATGCCGTGGCTGAAGTGCTGCAAGGCGGCGGCGTGCTGGTAGTGGAAGCGGGTACGGGGGTTGGCAAGACCTTTGCCTATCTGTTGCCGGTCCTGCTGTCGGGCCGCCGGGTGCTGGTGTCCACCGCCACCAAGGCCCTGCAAGACCAGCTGTTTGGCCGGGACATTCCTTTTTTGCGCAGCCTGCTAGGCCTGCCCCTGCGTGTTGCCCTGCTCAAGGGCCGCAGCAGCTACCTGTGCCTGCACCGCATGGAGCAGGCGCGCCAGCTGCCCGAGGCCGCCGGCCGCCTGGATGCCCCTGGTGCTTTGAGCCAGCTGGCACGGGTGGAAGACTGGTCGCACAGCACCCAGAGCGGCGACCTGGCCGAGGTCGAGGCACTGGAAGAGGGCTCGCCTCTGCTGCCCCTGCTAAGTTCCACCCGTGACAACTGCCTGGGCCAGCGCTGCCCCCAGGCTTCGGCCTGCTTTGTCAACCGCGCCCGGCGCGAGGCCCTGGCGGCAGACTTGGTGGTGGTCAACCACCACCTTTTCTTTGCCGACCTGAATGTGCGCGAGTCGGGTGTGGCCGAGCTGCTGCCCTCCGTTCACGCCGTGGTGTTCGACGAGGCGCACCAGCTCAATGAAATTGGTGTCCAGTTCCTGGGGCGCCAGCTCAGCACGGGGCAGCTTGGCAATCTGGCGCGTGATGTGCAGACCCAGGCGCTGCTGCATGCGCGCGGCCTGGCGCCCTGGGTCGATCTGGCGGGCGCGCTCGAGCGCGCCACCGAGGCCCTGCGCCAGCGTTTTCCGGCGGCTGACCGCGCCGAACGTGTGCCCTGGCAAGCCGTAGGTACGCGTTGGGCCGAACTGCTGCACGAAGTGGCGCAGGCCCTGCAGCTGTTGCAGACCGCATTGGGCATGGTGGCAGAAATGGCGCCCGAGCTGCAGCTGCTGCTGCAGCGCTGCCAGGAGCTTCTGCTGCAGCTGCAGCTGTTCCAGGAGCCGCTGCCCAAGGATGCCGTGCGTTGGTTGGAGCTGGGGCGCCAGGTGCGCATGCTGCAGTCGCCCTTGGATGTGTCCGAGGCCATGCGAAGCCGGGTGCTGGGCCCGGCGCAGGAGGGCGGACAAAAATCGCTGGTGTTCACCTCGGCCACGCTGGGCCATGACGCTGAATTGAGCTGGGTGGTGGACAGCTGCGGCCTGGCCGGTGCGCGGGTGCTGCGCGTGCCCAGCCCTTTTGACTATGCAGAGCAGGCCGCGCTCTACATTCCCTCTGGTTTTCCCGCACCGTCCGACGCCGGCCACAGCGAAGCCGTGGCCCGCCTGGCCCTGCAGGGCGCACAGCGGCTGGGTGGGCGCACCCTGGTGCTCACGACTACCTTGCGTGCCATGCGCAGCATTGGCGACAGCCTGCTGCGCCTGCAGCAGCCAGGGGCCTTGCAGGTGCTGGTGCAGGGAGCTGCACCCAAGCGCGAGCTGCTGCAGCGCTTTGTGCAGGCTGCAGGGGCAGGGCAGGGGGGGGCGATCCTGGTTGCGTCGGCCAGCTTCTGGGAGGGCATCGACATGCCGCAGGACGCCTTGCAGTTGCTGGTGATTGACAAGCTGCCTTTCACCCCACCGGATGAGCCGGTGCTGCAGGCGCGCGCCAAGGCCTTGGAGGCCGAGGGCAAGAGTCCATTCAAGCAGCTGTTTCTGCCGCAGGCGGCAGTCGCCTTGCGCCAGGGGGCGGGGCGCCTGATCCGGCGCGAGTCAGACCACGGTGTGCTGGTGGTGTGTGATGTGCGCCTGCGTCAGATGGGCTATGGGCGTCAGTTGGTGGCGGCCATGCCAGCCATGCGTCGCCTGGAAAGCGTTGCCGACTGGGAGGCGGCGCTGCAGGCGCTTACCAGACCTTCCACCAGGGATCGCCCTTAGACTTGCCGCCCTTGCTGAGGTACTCGGACTGCGGGTAGCTGCTTTCCAGCACCCGGCGCGCATCGTCACGCAGCTGGGTCATGCCCAGTGCGTCATACGACTTGTAGATGATGAAGAGCGCCTCTTCCAGGGCCGGCACATTGCGGTAGTCGGCCACGGCGGTCTGGGCGCGGTTGATGGCCGCAAGGTAGGCGCCGCGCTTGTAGTAGTAGCCCGCCACATGCACCTCGTACTGCGCCAGCGAGCTCACGATGTAGTTCATGCGCTGCGCCGCGTCGGGCGTGTAACGCGACTCGGGGAAGCGTGTCACCAGCTCCTTGAAGGACTCGAACGCTTCCTTGGATGCCTTCTGGTCGCGCTCGGAGAGGTCCTGGCGCGAGATCGCCGAGAAGATACCCAGGTCGTCGTTGAAGTTGATGATGCCCTTGAGGTAGATCGCATAGTCCAGCGCGGGGCTTGCCGGATGCAGCTTCATGAAGCGCTCCAGCGTGGCAATGGCCTGGGCCGGCTCATTGCTCTTGTACTGGGCATAGGCCTTGTCCAGCTGGGCCTGCTGGGCCAGCGGTGTACCAGCGGCACGGGCCTCCAGCTTTTCATACAGGGGAATGGCCTTGTCGTACTGGCCGGAATCCACAGCGTCCTTGGCGTCGGCATACAGGGCATTGGGGCTCATGCCCGCAGTCTTGTCGACGGGCGTCGATGCGCAACCGGCCAAACCCAGGGCGAGGGTCAACAGCCCTAGGGCATAAACAACCGATAATTTGGCGCGCAACATTGTGGGAAACCTTCTTGAAACAGACCGAGGCGATTATATCGGCCGACCCTTTTGGGGCCCTGGCCGACGAGGGTGAGGAACCTGGCCCGGAATCGGATATCCGGCTGCTGCAGGTGGGGCCCGACCAGCATGGCCGTCGCCTGGACAAGGCCCTGGTGCAAAGCGTGCCGGAGTTCTCCCGCAGCTACCTCCAGCAGCTGCTGGAAGGTGGCCTGCTGTGCCTCAACGGCAAAGTCTGTACCAAGGCCGCGCAAAAGGTCAAGGCCGGTGACCAGCTCAGCCTGGAGCTGCGCCCCACACCGCAGAGCCAGGCCTTCAAGCCTGAGCCCATGGCGCTGGCCGTGGTCCATGAAGATGCCCACATCCTGGTGATCAACAAGCCGCCCGGCCTGGTGGTGCATCCGGCCCCGGGCAACTGGAGCGGCACCCTGCTCAATGGCCTGCTGGCGCATGCACCCTGCTTTGGCCTGGTGCCGCGTGCCGGCATCGTGCACCGTCTGGACAAGGACACCAGCGGCCTGATGGTGGTGGCCAAGACGCGCGAGGCCATGGATGTGCTGATCAAGGCCATTTCGGCGCGTGAAGTCAGCCGCCAGTACCTGGCGCTGGCGCAAGCGGCTTGGAGCGGCCCCAGAAACCGCACGGTGGATGCTGCCATCGGCCGCGACCCACGCAACCGCCTGCGCATGGCCGTGGTGGACCTGGCGCATCAGCCCGGCAAGACCGCCCGCACCGAGTTTGAGTGGCAGGCGGGTGACGCCCACAGCTGCCTGGTGCGCTGCATTCTGCACACCGGCCGCACCCACCAGATCCGCGTGCACATGGCCTTCATCGGCCACCCGCTGGTGGCCGACAGCGTCTATGGCGGCGCGCCCCGGTACGGCATGGAGCGCCAGGCCCTGCATGCCACGCGCCTGGCCTTCAGGCATCCCGCAAGCGGTGAAGCCCTCCAGTTTGACGCCCCCCTGCCGCCCGACATGCAGCGGGCTGTGGCCGCGCTGGGCCCTGCGCTACAATCGCCGCTAGCCTGAAGGGCTGCCGGCCTCGCCTCTGAGCGCAGGCCCCCACGGGGTCCGCACCCCGTATGCCATCCGAAGAAACCTCGTGTGATGATGTATCGCCCCCTGTGGCGGTGTTTCCGGAAAATGCCTGACTATGAATTTGGCGGACGCAAAGCGGGTCCTTGAGACCGCGCTGATTTGCTCTCAACAGCCTATGCCCCTGCGTGACATGCGCGCCCTGTTTGGCGACGCGCTGGGCATCGACACGCTCAAGACCTTGCTGCAGGACCTGCAGAACGATTGGTCCGGCAAAGGCGTGGAGCTGCTTGCCGTGGCAAGCGGCTGGCGCTTTCAGAGCCGTCCGGAGATGCGCGAATACCTGGACCGCCTGCATCCCGAAAAGCCGCCGCGCTACACCCGCGCCACACTGGAGACGCTGGCCATCATTGCCTACCGCCAGCCGGTCACGCGCGGTGACATGGAAGACATCCGCGGCGTGACCATCAACTCGCTCCTGATCAAACAGCTGGAAGACCGGGGATGGGTGGAGGTGATTGGCCACCGCGAGGCCGCCGGGCGGCCCGCGCTCTATGCCACCACCAAGCAGTTTCTGGACGACCTGGGTCTGGCGACACTGGACCAGCTGCCCCTGCTCGAAAGCCCGGAGCAGGCCGCACCGGTCTTTGCCGATCTGGTGCCCCTTGAAGATGAATTGCCGGCCGCGCCGCCGGAGCAGGAAGCCGACCCGGCGCAGCCGGAGTTGCAGATGGACATGCCGCTGGAGACGTCCGAGCAGGATGCCAGCCCCCCTATGGATGGAAACTTGATATGAACGAATCCGGCACACCAAACCCCGAGGATGCAAGCCAGGTCCCGGCCGCGCCCGACGCCAGCCTAAGCGAGCCCGCGCCCCTGGAGCAGGCCAGCGAGGCGCCTGGCCTGGCCGCGGCCACCCGTTTCGACGACATCCTGTCGGGCCAGTTTGATGCCGACGAGGAGGCCGATGAACTGGCGGCACCCAAGCGCGTGCTCGCCCCCATGGCGGATACCCCCAAGCTGCACAAGGTGCTGGCACAGGCAGGCATGGGCTCGCGCCTGGAGATGGAGCAGCTCATCATGGAAGGCCGCATCTCGGTGAACAACGAACCGGCCCACATCGGCCAGCGCATCCAGTTCGGAGACAGCATCAAGGTCAATGGCAAGCCTATCCGCGTGCGTATCGACCCGCCGCCGGCGCGCGTCATTGCCTACCACAAGCCGGTGGGCGAGGTGGTCACCCATGACGATCCGCAGAATCGCCCCACGGTGTTTCGCAAGCTGCCCAAGCTGCCCCTGGGCAAGTGGCAGTCGGTGGGGCGCCTGGACCTGAACACCGAAGGCCTGCTGCTGTTCACCAGCTCGGGCGAGCTGGCCAACAACCTGATGCACCCCCGCTTTGGCCTGGAGCGCGAGTACGCGGTGCGCGTGCTGGGCGCCCTGACCAAAGAAGAAAAGCAGACCCTGCTCGATGGCGTGCAGCTTGACGATGGCATCGCCCAGTTCGGTTCCATAGAAGACGGCGGCGGTGAGGGCTCCAACTGCTGGTACCGCGTCACCATCTCGGAAGGCCGCAACCGCGAGGTGCGCCGCATGATGGAGGCCGTGGGCCATGCGGTCAGCCGCCTGATCCGCATCCGCTACGGCGCCATGCTGCTGCCGCGCGGCCTGAAGCGCGGCGCCTGGATGGAACTCGATGAGGCCGACATCCGCGCCCTGATGCAGGCCGCCGGCGGCGCACGGCCGGCGCAGGCGCGCAGCGAGACGGGCAGCCGCGAGGCTGCACCGCGCAACGGTGCCGGCAACCGCGGTCCGCGTGGCAACAACCGACCGCGCAATGGCGGCCCGCGCGGCAACACCAACGCCGGCCCCGGCCGCAACGCCCAGGGCGCCAAAGGGGCAGGGCGCAGTGCAGCGCGGTCTGAGCGGGGTGCTGCCAATGCCCAGCCCGACCCGATGAAAACCTCGATGGGCTATATCGGCGCCGACAGCTTCAGCCGCCAGCGCCAGGAGCGCAATCAACGCCCGGGCGGCAATGGGGGCATGCGCCGGGGCGGTGGCCGCGGACGCACTGGCTAAATGCTAAAATCACAGGCTTTGCCCCATAAGGCAAATTAATCAACCCCGATCAGGAAAATTCATGACCATCGAACGCACCCTCTCCATCATCAAACCTGACGCCGTCGCCAAGAACGTTATCGGTCAAATCTATGCACGCTTCGAAGCCGCTGGCCTGAAGATCGTTGCCTCCAAGATGGTCCACCTCTCGCGCGGCGAAGCCGAAGCCTTCTATGCCGTGCACGCTGCCCGCCCCTTCTTCAAGGACCTGGTGGACTTCATGATCTCCGGCCCGGTGATGATCCAGGTGCTGCAAGGCGAGAACGCCATCCTGAAGAACCGCGACCTGATGGGCGCAACCGACCCCAAGAAGGCCGCTGCCGGCACCATCCGCGCTGACTTCGCTGACAGCATCGATGCCAACGCGGTGCACGGTTCTGACGCTGCTGAAACGGCTGCCAACGAAATCGCCTTCTTCTTCGCTGGCCTGAACGTCTACGCCCGCTAAGCTTTCCAGGCAAGCCATGCAATGACGGCCAACCTGCTCGAGTACGACCTTGACGGATTGGCCGCCTTTTGCGAGCGGCTGGGTGAGAAGCGTTTTCGCGCCACCCAGCTGTTTCGCTGGATCCATCAAAAAGGCGCTGTCCAATTTGATGAGATGAGTGACCTGGCCAAGTCTCTGCGCGAGAAGCTCAAGACCGCGGCACACATCCAGGCACCATCGGTCATTACCCAACACATATCCGCCGACGGCACCATCAAGTGGCTGTTCGACGTCGGCGGCGGCAATGCGGTGGAGGCCGTATTCATCCCTGAAGACGACCGTGGCACGCTGTGCGTGTCTTCACAGGCCGGCTGTGCCGTGGGCTGCCGCTTCTGCTCCACCGGCCACCAGGGTTTCAGCCGCAACCTCACCAGCGGCGAAATCATCGGGCAGCTCTGGTTTGCCGAGCATTTTCTGCGCAAGCACCTGAATTCGCGCAGGGCCGCCCCTGGCGAATCAAGCCCCCCTGCGGGGCAGCAACCCGCGCAGCGGCGCAGCGGGGCCGACAATCTGTCAGAGCGCGTCATCTCCAACGTGGTGATGATGGGCATGGGCGAGCCCCTGCAAAACTACCAGCCCCTGGTGCAAGCTTTGCGCGTGATGCTGGACGACCACGGCTACGGCCTGTCGCGCCGGCGTGTCACGGTGTCCACCTCGGGCGTGGTGCCCATGATGGATCGCCTGGGGCAGGACTGCCCGGTGGCACTGGCCGTTTCCCTGCACGCTCCCAACGATGCCCTGCGCGACAACCTGGTGCCGCTCAACCGCAAGTACCCGCTGCAGGAACTATTGCAGGCCTGCCAGCGCTACCTGGCTTTTGCCCCGCGCGATTTCATCACCTTCGAGTACTGCATGCTCGACGGCGTGAACGACACCCCGGCCCATGCCGAGGAGCTGCTGCGCCTGGTGCGTGCGCAGTCGGCCAAGCCCTGGTGCAAGTTCAACCTGATTCCCTTCAACCCCTTCCCGGCCTCGGGTCTTGGCCGCTCCAAGGCGGCGGCGGTGCAGGCGTTTGCCAAAATCCTCTCGGATGCGGGTATCGTCACCACCGTGCGCAAGACCCGTGGCGACGATATCGATGCCGCCTGCGGGCAGCTGGCCGGCGACGTGCAGGACCGTACTTCGGTCGACAAGCGCATCGCGCGGCAACGCACCATTGTGCTGACCCAAGAGGCCATCAAACATGAATAAGGCGCGCGCGCTGTCGCTGTACTGCGGGATTCCACTGGCTACCCTGGCTGCAGCCATGGTGCTGCTGGGAGGGCTTTCGGGTTGTGCAGCCAGTGGCCCGGGTGCCACGGCCACGCCCCAGCAATTCACCGATTCGGACGAGCCCGAGTCGCGCAAACGCGCCACCACCCGGCTCAAACTGGCCGTGCTGTATTACCAGGACGGCAAGTTCAACTTCGCGCTGGACGAGATCAAGCAGACCATCCAGATTGATCCCAGCTGGTTCGAGCCCTACGGCATGCGCGGCCTGATCTTCATGCAGACCGGTGACTACGGCCAGGCGGAAGCCTCGTTCCAGAAGGCGCTGTCCATCAACCCCAATGCTTCCGATCTCAAGCACAACTACGGCCTTCTGCTGTGCAAGATGAAGCGCCCCACGGACGCCAGCCGTCAGTTTGCCGCGGCCCTGGCCGATCCGGGCTACGGCCAGCGTGCCAAGACCTGGGCCGAGCAAGGCCGCTGCCAGCTGGCCAATGGCCAGAAGACCGAAGCCGAAGCCAGTTTCAAGCGCTCCTACGAACTCGATCCGGGCAACCCCGCCACCGGCTACAACCTGGGCAGCCTGCTGTTTGAGCGTGGAGACAAGGAACGCGCGCAGTTTTATGTACGGCGCATCAACAATAGCGACCGTTCCAGTGCGCCGACGCTGTGGCTGGGCATCAAGATTGAGCGCAGCCTGGGCGCAGCCGAGGCGCAGGCCCAGTTGGAGGCGCAGTTGCGCCGGCGTTTTCCCCAATCGCCAGAGGCCTTGGCTTTAGATCGTGGAGCATTCAATGAGTGATGAAGCGGCGGTACGTAGCAACAGCACTTCGCCTGCGGGCGGGGCCTCGGCCGGCATGCTCTTGCGCCAGGCGCGCGAGGCCACCGGCCTGCATGTGGCAGCGCTGGCGGTAGCCATCAAGGTGCCCGTCAAAAAGCTGGAGGCTTTGGAGGCCGACCGTTTCGACGAACTGCCCGATGCGGTGTTCGTGCGGGCGCTGGCCTCCAGCATCTGCCGTACCCTGAAGGTGGACGCCGCGCCCATTCTGGCCAAGCTGCCGCAATCGGTGGTGCCAAGGCTGGAGGCCAACGAGGGCGGTGTGCGCATGCCGCATGCGGGCCCTGGGTTGTTCAGCGGCAAGTCGGCGGCGGCCATGCTGTCGCGCCCTGCCACCCTGGCTGTGGTGGTGTTGCTGCTGGCGGCCCTGGCGGTGGTGTTCATTCCGGAGGCGCGCGACAGTGTGGGCATGGGCGAGATGGTCAAGTCTGCCAGTGCGGTGCTGCCATCCAGCTCCACGGCCTCCACCAACGCAGCCGAACCGGTGCCCATGGCAGCCGTCACCCTGCTCACGGAAAAGCCCCAGGCAGCTGGCGCGGCACCGGAAACGTCTGCTGTGTCCCCGCCACCGGCAACCAGCACCGTGATCATCAACACGCCCAAGGTTCCCGCTGTGCCGGTAGCGGCGCCTCCGCAAGCCCCCGCCGCTGTTGCTGCATTGCCAGCATCCGCAGCCAAGCCTGCTGCCAGTGCAGCGGCGCGGCCGGCTGCAGCGCCTGCTGCCGTACCTGCCGCCGCTGCCAGTGCACCGGCCTCGGGCCTGCTGGTCTTCAAGGCACGTGAGCGTGCCTGGATCCGGGTGAGTGATGCCAAGGGTGCCGTCCAGTTTGAAAAGACCCTGGCACCCGGCGAGTCGGCGGCGGCCTCCGGCACGCTGCCCCTGTCCGTGGTGGTGGGCAATGTCGCGGGCACCGAAGTATTGCTGCGCGGCCAGCCCTTCAGCCTGGAAGGCGTAAGCCAGACCAATGTTGCCCGTTTTGAGGTGAAGTGATGCAAGAAGCCAAGCCCATTGCACTGGCCGACCCGCGCGTGCGCCAGTCGCTGCAATCCCAGGTGGTGTGGGGCAAACGCGTGGTCACGGTTGGTGGCGGAGCGCCGGTGCGGGTGCAGTCCATGACCAACACCGATACCGAGCAGGCAGTGGAGACTGCACTGCAGGTGAAGGAACTGGCCCTGGCTGGCTCGGAGATGGTGCGCATCACTGTCAACACGCCCGAGGCCGCGCAGGCCGTGCCCTATATCCGCGAGCAACTCGACCGCATGGGCATAGATGTGCCCCTGATCGGCGATTTCCACTACAACGGCCACCGCCTGTTGACCGAGTTTCCCGATTGCGCCCAGGCCCTCTCCAAGTACCGCATCAACCCCGGCAACGTGGGCAAAGGTGACAAGCACGACCGCCAGTTTGGTCAGATGATCGAAGCCGCGGTGCGCTGGAACAAGGCCATCCGCATCGGCGTGAACTGGGGCAGCCTGGACCAGGAACTGCTGGCTTCCATGATGGACGAGAACAGCCGGCGCGCCGTGCCCTGGGACGCCAAGCCGGTGATGTACGAAGCCCTGATCGCCTCGGCCATCGGTTCGGCCCAGCTGGCCGAGAGCATGGGCATGCCGGCGCACCAGATCGCCCTGTCCTGCAAGGTCAGCGGCGTACGCGACCTGATTGCGGTCTACCGCGAGCTGGCCCGGCGCTGCAACTACCCGCTGCACCTGGGCCTGACCGAAGCCGGCATGGGCACCAAGGGCACGGTGGCCTCCAGCGCAGCCCTGGCGGTGCTGCTGCAGGAAGGCATTGGCGACACCATTCGCGTTTCGCTCACGCCGGCCCCGGGTGAATCGCGCACGCAAGAGGTGGTGATTGCCTCCGAGATATTGCAGGCCCTGGGGCTGCGCACCTTTGTGCCCAGCGTGACGGCCTGCCCCGGCTGCGGCCGCACCACCAGCACCACCTTCCAGGAACTGACGCAGCAGATTGACGACTTCCTGCGCGCGCAGATGCCGGTCTGGCGCAACCGCCATCCGGGCGTGGAGAAACTCAAGGTGGCAGTTATGGGCTGCATCGTCAACGGCCCGGGTGAGAGCAAGCATGCCGACATCGGCATCAGCCTGCCGGGCACCGGCGAGGCGCCAGCTGCGCCCGTCTTCATTGACGGTGAAAAGCGCATGACCCTGCGCGGCGAGAGCATCGCCGCCGATTTCCAGAAAGTGGTGGAAGACTACATCCAGCAGCGCTTTCCCGCTGTTGACGCCACTGCATAACCCCTACAGGCATGAACGAGAAAACCGCGCCACGCAAAGTGGAAAAACTGCTCGCCGTCAAAGGCATGAACGACATCCTGCCGCCGGATTCGGCGCGCTGGGAAGCCCTGGAAGAGCGCGTGCGCCAGCTGATGCGCCGCTTCGCCTATGAAAATGTGCGCACACCCATCGTGGAACCCACGGCGCTGTTTGTGCGCGGCCTGGGTGAAGTCACGGACATCGTGGAAAAGGAGATGTACTCCTTTGAAGACCGGCTCAATGGCGAGCAGCTCACCCTGCGACCCGAGAACACGGCCGGCGTGGTGCGTGCAGCCATTGAGCATTCGCTGCTCTACAACGGCGGCAAGCGTCTTTACTACATGGGCCCCATGTTCCGCCATGAGCGGCCCCAGCGCGGGCGTTACCGCCAGTTCCACCAGATTGGTGCCGAGGCCCTGGGCTTTGGCGGCGGCGAGGTCGATGCCGAGCTCATCCTGATGGCCCATGCGCTGTGGCAGGAGCTGGGCCTCACGGATGTGGTGCTGCAGATCAACAGCCTGGGCCAGCCCGCAGAGCGCAACCAGCACCGCGCCGCCCTCATTGCCCACTTCACCGCCCACCACGACGTGCTGGACGAAGAGGCCAAGCGCCGCCTGCATGCCAACCCGCTGCGCCTGCTGGACAGCAAGAACCCGGCCATGCAGGCCGTGATCGAAGCCGCACCCCGCTTGCTGGACTTCCTGGGTGAAGAGTCCAAGCGCCACCTGAAGGGTGTCACCGATGTGCTGGACGCCAATGGCGTGGCCTACCAGATCAACCCGCGCCTGGTGCGCGGCATGGACTACTACAACCTCACCGTGTTTGAATTTGTCACCACGCGCCTGGGCTCGCAGGGCACCATCTGCGCGGGCGGTCGTTACGACTACTTGTTTGAGCAGGTGGGTGGCAAGCCCACCCCGGCGGTGGGCTGGGCCATTGGCATCGAGCGGGTACTGGAACTGCTGAAGGAGCAGGGGAGCCTGGACGCTGCAGCTCCGGTCGATGCCTATGCCATCGTGCCCGATGCCGCGGCACTGCCCACGGTCATGGCCTGCCTGCAATGCCTGCGTACGGCGGGTGTCTCGGTGCTGATGCACGCCAGCGGCGCAGAAGGCATGGCCAGCATGAAGGCCCAGTTCAAGCGGGCTGACGCCTCGGGCGCGCACTTTGCGCTGGTGTTTGGCGCCAATGAACTGGCCCAGGGCCAGGTCACGCTCAAACCCTTGCGCAAGGCCGACGCACCCCAGCAGACTCTGGCGCTGGCCCAGGCTTTGCAGTGGGCCCAGAGCCTACAATCCAACGCTTAACTCCTATCTCCCATGGCAAACCATTTAGACCTCGAAGAACAAGAACAACTGGCTGAGATCAAGCATTTCTGGAACCAGTACGGCAATGCCATCACCTGGGTGCTGCTGCTGGTGCTGGGTGCCTTTGCCGCCTGGAACGGCTACCAGTACTGGCAGCGCAACCAGGCCGCGCAGGCCGCCGCCATGTATGACGAGGTGGAGAAGGTGGCGCGCGAGGGCGACACCGACAAGCTGCAGCGTGCCTTTGATGACATGAAGTCGCGCTTTGCCTCCACTGCGTATGCGCCGCAGGCTGGCCTGCTGGTGGCCAAGACCATGTACGACTTTGGCAAAGTGGACGGTGCCAAGGCGGCACTCTCCTGGGTGGCTGAGAAATCATCTGACGCGGGCTATGCCGCGATAGGGCGCCTGCGCCTGGCCGGCCTGCTGCTTGACGCAAAGGCCTATGACGAGGCCCTCAAGACCCTGGATGGCGGCATCAGCGAAGAATTTGCCGCCTTGCAAGCCGACCGCCGCGGCGACATTCTGTTGGCGCAGGGCAAGAAGGCCGACGCCCAGGTGCAGTACCAAAAAGCCTACGACCTGTTTGACGCGGGCACCGATTACCGCCGCCTGGTAGCGGTTAAGCTCAACAGCCTGGGTGTGGACCCGATGGCGGCCGCCGCAGCCAAGGGCGCTGCAAGCAAGTGATGCACCTGATGCACCTGAAGCGAAGGAGCAAGCCGGTGATGCGAATCCTGTTGGCCTCGGCCCTGATGGCGCTGCTGGCGGCCTGCGCGAGCAATGAGCGGCCCAAGCCGGCGCCGCTGGCGCCCAATGTACCGCTGCTCGGTGTGCGCACTGCCTGGACCGGTGCCATCGGCGCCGTGGATTTTCCGCTGGATATTCGGGTGGTGGAAAAGCGTGCCTACTTGGCCAGCTCGGCCGGCACGGTGGTGGCCCTGGATGGAGAGACCGGTGCGGACATCTGGCGCACCAAGCTCGATACTGGCTTGAGTGCCGGTGTGGGCAGCGATGGCCGCCATACCGCCGTGGTGGGCAACAACAACGAACTGATCGTGCTGGACGGCGCGCAGCCGGCCTGGCGCCAGAAGCTCAAGGTGCTGACCTTGACGGCTCCGCTGGTAGCCGGTGGCCGGGTGTTCACCTTGTCCACCGACCGCACCGTGAGCGCCTTCGACGCGGACACGGGCCAGCGCCTGTGGCAGCAGCAGAGGACGGGCGAGGCCTTGGTGCTGGGCCAGTCGGGACTGCTCACCGCCGTGGGCGATACCCTGGTGGTGGGCTATGGCGGCCGCGTGGCGGGCCTGAACCCGCTGACCGGCGCCAGCCGCTGGGAGACCACTGTGGTCAGCCCGCGGGGCACCAATGAAGTGGAGCGCCTGGTGGATGTGGTGGCGGGCTACAGCCGCGAAGGCAGCCAGATCTGCGTGCGCGCTTTCCAGTACGCCGTGGCCTGTGTCGACGCTGCAAACGGCCGCCTGCTGTGGAGCAAGGCTGCCAACGGCAGCACCGGCGTGGCAGGAGATGCCACCATGGTCTATGGTACCGAGAGTGATGGCCGCTTGAGCGCCTGGAACCGCAAGGACGGTGAAAAGGCCTGGACCCTGGACCGCTATCGCTTCCGCACCCTAGGCACGCCTTTGGTGGCTGGCCGCTCGCTGATCGTGGGGGATGATTCCGGCAACCTGCACGTGCTGGCCAAGACCGACGGCGCACCCATGAACCGGATCAGCACCGATGACTCCGGCCTCTTTGTGGCACCCGAGCTGGCCGGCAAGACCTTGCTGCTGGTGAGTCGCCGCGGTACTGTTTACGCCTTGCGGCCCGAGTAGGGCCCCTTTCTTCATGAAACCCGTTATCGCGCTGGTGGGCCGACCCAATGTCGGCAAGTCCACTCTTTTCAACCGCCTGACCAAGACCCGCGACGCCATCGTGGCGGATTTTGCTGGCCTGACGCGCGACCGCCACTACGGCAACGGGGTGCAGGGCAAGCACGAATACATCGTGATTGACACCGGCGGCTTTGAGCCCGACGCCTCTTCGGGCATCTACAAAGAAATGGCCAAGCAGACGCGCCAGGCCGTCGCCGAGGCCGATGTGGTGCTGTTCCTGGTGGATGCGCGAGCGGGCGTCTCGGCCCAGGACCACGACATTGCCAAGTACCTGCGCCGTCTGGGCAAGCCCTGCGTGCTGGTGGCCAACAAGGCCGAGGGCATGACCCAGGGCGTGCAGCTGGGCGAGTTTTTTGAGCTGGGCCTGGGCGAGGTCGTGGCGGTATCTGCCGCACATGGCCAGGGCATCAAGCCCCTGGTGGACAGGGCGCTGGCACCATTGCAATTGCCCGAAGACGAAGAGCCCGAGGCCGAGCAAGACCCGGGCGTCATCAAGCTGGCCGTGGCCGGCCGGCCCAATGTGGGCAAGTCCACGCTGATCAATACCTGGCTGGGTGAAGAGCGCCTGGTGGCCTTTGACATGCCGGGCACCACGCGCGACGCCATCTCCGTGCCTTTCGAGCGCAACGGCCAGCGTTTTGAGCTGGTCGATACGGCAGGCCTGCGGCGCAAGGGCCGGGTGTTTGAGGCGATTGAGAAATTCTCGGTGGTCAAGACCCTGCAGGCCATCGAGTCGGCCAGTGTGGTGCTGCTGCTGATCGATGCCACCCAGGGCGTGACCGACCAGGACGCCCACATTGCCGGCTATATCCTGGAGTCCGGCCGCGCTGTGGTGCTGGCCGTCAACAAATGGGATGCCGTCGATGACTACCAGCGCGAGCTGGTCAAGCGTGGGCTGGAGACTCGCATGGGCTTTCTGGGATTCGCCACGGTGCACTTCATCTCGGCCCAGAAGCGCCAGGGTCTGGGCCCGGTGTGGGAGTCCATTGCACTGGCCCACCGTTCAGCCAATTGCAAGATGCCCACGCCGGTGCTGACCCGCCTGCTGCTGGAGGCGGTGCAGTTCCAGACACCCAAGAAAACCGGCATGTACCGGCCCAAGCTGCGCTATGCGCACCAGGGCGGCATGAATCCGCCCATCATCGTGATCCACGGCAATTCATTGGAGCATGTGACCGATGCCTACAAGCGCTTTCTGGAAGGGCGCTTTCGCAAGGAGTTCGGTCTGGTGGGCACGCCCTTGCGCATCCAGATGAAGAGTGCTTCCAATCCCTATACCGACAAGGAATAGAGGCCACTTTCTTTTTAGCTAATTTGTAGCCTGCTGCTGGCTGAATGCCCTAAGTGTGCTATCTTCAATGCTTATCAATTTTTTCGAACACGGAAAATATCGTGAATAATAAAGGCCAACTGCTGCAAGACCCCTTCCTCAACGCACTGCGTAGGGAACATGTTCCGGTTTCCATTTACCTGGTGAACGGCATCAAATTGCAAGGTCAGATCGAGTCGTTCGACCAGTACGTCGTACTGCTGCGCAACACAGTCACCCAGATGGTTTACAAGCACGCGATTTCCACCATCGTCCCGGGTCGTGCTGTGGCTTTCAACCCCAGCGGCAGTGAAGACCAAGCGCCTGCTGCCTAAGCAGACCGCTGAAGTGTTGGCCGGTGCCTTGGTACCGCCGCTGTTCCATTGACTGCGCACGCGCAAAAATCCAAGGCCACGACGATTCTGGTCGGCGTTGATCTGGGCCTGCCCCATTTCGACGCTGAGCTTGAAGAGTTGGGTTTGCTCGCCCAGACCGCTGGCATGCAGCCCGTGGCCCGCGTCACCTGCAAGCGCCGTGCGCCCGACGCGGCGCTGTTCGTAGGCTCGGGCAAGGCCGATGAAATCAAGCTGCTGGCCCAGCAGATGGGCGCCACCGAGGTGCTGTTTGACCAGACGCTCAGCCCTGGCCAGCAGCGCAACCTGGAGCGCCACCTGGAGCTTCCGGTCAACGACCGTACCTTCCTGATCCTGGAAATCTTTGCCCAGCGCGCGCGCAGCCACGAGGGCAAGCTGCAGGTGGAACTGGCGCGTCTGCAGTACCTCAGCACCCGCCTGGTGCGGCGCTGGTCGCACCTGGAGCGCCAGAGTGGTGGCATCGGCATGCGCGGTGGCCCGGGCGAGGCGCAGATCGAGCTCGACCGACGCATGATCGGCGACACCATCAAGCGCACCAAAGACCGGCTGGCCAAGGTCAAGAAGCAGCGCCAGACCCAGCGGCGCCAGCGCGAGCGGCGGGATGCCTTCAACATCTCCCTGATCGGCTATACCAACGCGGGCAAGTCCACCTTGTTTAACGCGCTGGTCAAGGCCCGTGCCTATGCTGCCGACCAGCTGTTTGCCACGCTGGACACCACCACCCGCCAGCTCTACCTGGGGGACGCGGCGCGCTCGGTGTCGCTCTCCGACACGGTGGGCTTCATCCGTGACCTGCCGCACGGACTGATCGATGCCTTCCAGGCCACGCTGCAGGAGGCCATTGATGCCGACCTGCTCTTGCATGTGGTGGATGCGTCCAACCCGGACTACGTGGGGCAGATCGCCCAGGTGCAGCAGGTGCTGGCTGAAATCGGTGCACAGGATATTGCGCAGCTGCTGGTGTTCAACAAGATCGATGCCTTGCCGCCCGAGCAGCAGCCGCTGCGGTCTGTGGATGAGTATGAGATCGATGGCGTGCAGACGCCGCGCGTGTTCGTCAGTGCCCGCAAGGCAGAGGGCCTGGTGGCGTTGCGACAGGCCATCAGCGCCGTGGTCCAAGCGGCGCAGCCGGTCGACCATGGCGCTGCTTTTGCCCCTGAAAATGACGGGGCCGAAAACTGATTGGGCACAATCGCCCTACAGCCAATAAAGATCAAGCAATGAAATCACTATTTACCCGGTTGGACTGGAGCCTGCCCGTGCAGGGCCTGCGGCGTGTCTTCAATCTGAACGACCCCCGTTGGGGCCGTGGCAATGAATCTTCGGAAGAAGGCAAGCCCGCCAACGGCGAGCCGGGCAAGCCGCAGTCCGATGGTGGCCGACCCGACCAGCGGCCCAGTGCCGGCAACTCCGGTCCGCCCGATCTGGATGAGCTGTGGCGCGATTTCAACCGCAAGCTGGGCAGCCTCTTTGGCGGCAAGTCTTCGGGCGGCCAGGGCGGCGGCACCGGTGGTGGAGGCTTTCAGCCCGACATGAAGAGTGCCGGCGTCGGCATTGGCCTGATTGTGGGTGTGCTGGTGCTGATCTGGCTGGGTACCGGCTTCTTCATCGTGCAGGAAGGGCAGCAGGCCGTGATCACCCAGTTCGGCCGTTATAAGGAAACCGTCAATGCCGGCTTCCAGTGGCGTCTGCCCTATCCCATACAGCGTCACGAGATGGTGTTTGTGACCCAGATCCGCTCCATCGACATCGGCCGCGACACCGTGCTCAAGGCCACCGGCCTGAAAGAATCGGCCATGCTGACCCAGGATGAAAACATCCTGGACATCAAGTTTGCGGTGCAGTACCGCCTCAACGATGCGCGCGCCTTCTTGTTCGAAAGCAAGAACCCCACCGATGCCGTGGTGCAGGCCGCCGAAACCGCAGTGCGTGAGGTGATAGGGCGCATGCGCATGGACGCCGCCCTGTCGGAAGAGCGCGACCAGATAGCCCCCCAGGTGCGCAAGCTCATGCAAGACATTCTGGACCGCTACAAGGTTGGCATCGAGGTGGTGGGCATCAACCTGCAGCAGGGTGGCGTGCGTCCGCCCGAGCAGGTGCAGGCTTCGTTTGACGACGTGCTCAAGGCCGGTCAGGAACGTGAACGCGCCAAGAACGAGGCCCAGGCCTATGCCAACGACGTGATTCCCCGCGCCGTGGGTTCTGCCGCCCGCCTGAAGGAAGAGGCTGACGCCTACAAGGCCCGCGTGGTGGCCCAGGCACAGGGTGATGCGCAGCGCTTCCGTTCGGTGTTTGCCGAGTACCAGAAGGCGCCGCAGGTCACTCGGGACCGGATGTACCTGGACACCATGCAGCAGATCTACAGCAATGTGACCAAGGTGGTGGTGGAATCGCGCCAGGGCTCCAACCTGCTGTACCTGCCGCTGGACAAGATCTTGCAGATGGGTGGTGCACCCGCCGCCGCGGCAGACCCCTTGCAGTCGCAGCCTTCCAGCAGCATCCCGGCGCCCGCCGCCCCCCAGTCTTCCAACAATTCCTCGGACGCCCGCACGCGCGATTCAGCGCGTACCCGTGAGCGCGACGTTCGCTAGGAGCCCGCCATGAACCGTATCGGACTCATCATTTCTTCCCTGCTGGTGCTCCTGGTGCTGGCCAGTTCCACCTTGTTTGTGGTCGACCAGCGCCAGTTTGGCGTGGTCTATGCCCTGGGCCAGATCAAGGAGGTCATCACCGAGCCTGGCCTGAACATCAAGCTGCCGCCGCCGTTCCAGAACGTGTCCTACATCGACAAGCGCCTGCTCACGCTGGACAGCTCCGACTCCGAGCCCATGCTTACCGCCGAGAAGCAGCGCGTGGTGATCGACTGGTACGTCCGCTGGCGCATCACCGAGCCCACCGAGTACATCCGCAACGTGGGCCTGAATGAAGGCGCGGGTGCGCTGCAGCTCAACCGCGTGGTGCGCAACGCCTTCCAGGAAGAGATCAACAAGCGCACCGTGAAGGAACTACTCTCGCTCAAGCGCGAGGCCCTGATGGCCGACGTCAAGTCGGAGGTGCTGGCCCAGGTGCGCGGCGCCAAGCCCTGGGGCGTGGACGTGGTGGATGTGCGCATCACCCGGGTTGACTATGTGGAGGCCATTACCGAGTCGGTCTACCGCCGCATGGAGGCCGAGCGCAAGCGGGTGGCCAATGAGCTGCGCTCCACTGGTGCTGCCGAGGGCGAAAAGATCCGTGCCGACGCCGACCGCCAGCGTGAGGTGACCATTGCCAACGCCTACCGCGATGCCCAGAAGATCAAGGGCGAGGGCGATGCCGAGGCGGCCCGCATCTATGGCGAGGCCTTTGGCAAAGACCCGCAGTTCGCCCAGTTCTACCGCAGCCTGGATGCCTACAAGGCCAGCTTCGCCAACAAGAGCGATGTGATGGTGCTGGACCCCTCTTCCAGCGAGTTCTTCAAGGTCTTGCGGGGTGGCGGGGCCGGTGGGAATGGCGGCCCAGCGGCCAAGAAGTAGGCACAGGGCCCGACGTGGATAGCGACTCTTTGTGGATGGCCCTGGCGCTGGTGCTGGTGATCGAGGGCCTGTTCCCCTTCATCTCGCCGGCCAACTGGCGCCGCACCTTTTCCCAGTTGCTGCAGCTTAGTGACGGGCAAATACGCAGCTTTGCCATGGCCAGCATTTCGGTAGGCTTATTGCTGATTTGGTTGCTGG
>Ga0228700_1000774_pt1 | contig 25172 bp, 27 predicted proteins | sample McNCre317_Aug_MG_FD_178019 | JGI IMG/M metagenome (GOLD analysis project Ga0228700, IMG submission 178019) | Freshwater microbial communities from McNutts Creek, Athens, Georgia, United States - 3-17_Aug_MG | ecosystem: Environmental > Aquatic > Freshwater > Creek | place: USA: Georgia...
TCGCAGCGTCATCACCCTCGAGTTCGATGGTGTTGTCTGCACGGTAGGTCACTTCGGCCACTTCGGGCTTGAGGCCCGCAGCTTCCAAAGCGTTTTTGACAGCCTCAAAGCTGGCAGGTGGCGTCAGGACTTCAATCGCGCCGTCGTCATCGGTGATCACATCGTCCGCGCCCGCTTCCAGGGCGATTTCCATGATTTGGTCTTCGTTACTGCCCGGCGCAAACACCAGCTGGCCGCAATGTTTGAACTGAAACGCCACCGAGCCTTCGGTGCCCATGTTGCCGCCGTTTTTGCTGAAGGCAAAGCGCACTTCAGCCACGGTGCGCACGCGGTTGTCGGTCATGGTGTCCACGATGATGGCGGCACCGCCCACACCGTAGCCTTCGTAGCGAATCTCGTCGTACACCACACCGTCTAGGTTGCCCGTGGCTTTGTCGACGTTGCGTTTGATGTTGTCGGCAGGCATGTTGGCGGCCTTGGCTTTTTCAATCGCCAAGCGCAAACGGGGGTTCAGGCTCAGGTCACCGCCACCTTGGCGCGCCGCCACAATGATTTCACGCGTGATGCGTGTCCAAATCTTGCCGCGCTTTTCGTCTTGACGCCCTTTGCGGTGTTGAATATTTGCCCATTTGCTATGGCCAGCCATCAAAAATCCTCTTGAATTGAATTAACCTAATCTGGTTATTTTACTTTTCAAGCGATGGAGAACTTTTGATGGCTGAACCCATGCTGATTGCGCTGCATAAGACTACCGAATGCCACATGCTGCCCGCCTTGGCCAACCGACATGGCCTGATCACAGGCGCAACGGGTACCGGCAAAACCGTCACGCTGCAAACGCTGGCCGAAGGTTTCTCCAAAATCGGTGTGCCTGTGTTCATGGCCGACGTCAAAGGCGATTTGGCGGGCATCAGCCAGCCTGGCACCTTGCCGCCCAAGCTGGCGGCCTCGTTGCAAGAACGCGGCGTGCCCATGCCAGAGCCCATCGCGTGCCCCACCACGCTGTGGGATGTGTTCGGCAAGTCCGGTCACCCCGTGCGCGCCACCATCACCGACATGGGGCCGCTGTTGCTAGGCCGCATGCTCAACCTGAACGACACCCAAGCTGGCGTGCTCAACATGGTCTTCAAAATTGCAGACGACCAAGGCCTGCTGCTGCTCGACCTCAAAGACCTGCGCGCCATGCTGCAACACGTGGGCGAGCACGCCCGCGACTTCACCACCCAATACGGCAACGTCAGCGCCGCCAGCATTGGCGCCATTCAGCGCGCCTTGCTGGAGATTGAAGCCCAAGGCGGCGATGCCTTTTTTGGCGAGCCCATGCTCAACATCCAAGACTTCATGCAAACCGACGCGCGTGGCATGGGCGTGATCAACCTCTTGGCCGCCGACAAACTCATGAATGCACCGCGCCTCTACGGCACGTTCTTGCTGTGGATGCTGTCTGAGCTGTTTGAGCAACTGCCCGAAATCGGGGACCCTGAAAAGCCCAAGATGGTGTTTTTCTTTGACGAAGCCCATTTGTTGTTCAACGAAGCGCCCAAGGTGCTGCTAGAACGCATCGAACAAATGGTTCGCCTGATTCGGTCAAAAGGTGTGGGGGTGTACTTTGTCACCCAAAACCCATTGGATGTCCCCGAAACCGTGTTGGGTCAACTGGGCAACCGCGTGCAGCACGCCTTGCGTGCCTTTACGCCACGCGACCAAAAGGCCGTCAAGGCCACCGCCCAAACCATGCGCGGCAAAGCCGGGCTCGACATTGAAAAAGCCATCACCGAGTTGGGCGTGGGCGAAGCCTTGGTCAGCCTGTTGGATGCCAAAGGCCGCCCCAGCGAGACCGAACAGGTCTATGTGCTGCTGCCCGGCAGCCAGCTGGGCCCCATCACGCCCGAGCAACGCCAAGCCTTGCTGGCGAACTCACTGGTGGCAGGGGTGTACGAGCAGACCTTGGACCGTGAATCAGCGTATGAGCGACTCAAGGGTGCAGCGCCTGCTGGCAACGTACCCGCTAGCACGGCAAGCCAAGCACCAACACAGCCGTCAGTCACCGACCAAGTGTTGTCTGGTTTGGGTGAAGCCCTGTTCGGCTCCACAGGCCCACGCGGTGGTCAACACCAAGGCTTGGCACAAGTCATGGTCAAGTCTGCCGTGCGCAACATTGGCTCGGCCGTGGGCCGAGAGATTGTGCGTGGGGTGATGGGCAGCATCTTGGGCGGGCGTAAGCGCTAAGCGCCTTTAGCTCGCCGCAGGCTCCTCAGAAGCGGTGTGCTCGCCCTTCGCGGCCTTTTCCTTCTTAGGCAAAGGCGTGATGTCGAGCAGCACTTCTTCTTTGTCGTCGATGTCCACACTCAAACGGCCACCTTCGGTGAGGCGACCAAACAGCAACTCGTCGGCCAAGGCCTTGCGAATCGTGTCTTGGATGAGGCGCTGCATCGGGCGTGCACCCATGAGCGGGTCAAAGCCCTTCTTGGCCAAGTGCTTGCGCAACGCATCGCTGAAGGTGACGTCGACCTTCTTCTCCGCCAACTGGCCTTCGAGTTGCAGCAAGAACTTGTCGACCACGCGCATGATGACGTTTTCGTCCAAGGCCTTGAAGCCCACGATGGCGTCCAAGCGGTTGCGGAACTCGGGCGTGAACAAGCGCTTGATGTCGCCCATTTCATCGCCCGCCGCGCGCGGGTTGGTAAAGCCGATGGTGGCCTTGTTCATGGTCTCAGCGCCCGCGTTGGTCGTCATGATGAGGATGACGTTGCGGAAGTCCGCCTTGCGGCCGTTGTTGTCGGTCAGTGTGCCGTGGTCCATCACCTGCAACAGCACGTTGAAGATGTCTGGGTGGGCTTTTTCAATTTCGTCGAGCAACAGCACGCAATGCGGTTTCTTGGTCACAGCCTCGGTCAGCAAACCGCCTTGGTCAAAGCCCACATAGCCGGGAGGCGCGCCAATCAGGCGGCTCACGGCGTGGCGCTCCATGTACTCGGACATGTCAAAGCGGATCAGGTCGATGCCCATGATGTAGGCCAACTGCTTGGCCGCTTCGGTCTTGCCCACACCCGTGGGGCCGCTGAACAAGAAGGCGCCAATGGGTTTGTCGGCTTTGCCGAGGCCTGAACGGGCCATCTTGACGGCTGATGCCAGCACTTCCAGCGCTTTGTCTTGGCCGAACACCACGCTCTTCAAATCGCGCTCGATGGTTTGCAGCTTGCTGCGGTCGTCGTTGGACACGTTGGCGGGCGGAATGCGCGCAATCTTGGCCACGATGTCTTCAATCTCGGCCTTGCCAATGGTTTTCTTGCGCTTGGACGCCACCAAGATGCGTTGTGCCGCACCAGCTTCGTCAATCACGTCAATCGCCTTGTCAGGCAAGTGGCGGTCGTTGATGTACTTGGCGCTCAGCTCAGCAGCGGCTTGCAGTGCGGCCAAGGCGTACTTGACGTTGTGGTGCTCTTCAAAGCGCGACTTCAGGCCTTTGAGGATGTCCACGGTTTCAGGCACGGTGGGCTCGACCACATCGACCTTTTGGAAACGACGGCTCAGGGCCGCATCTTTTTCAAAGATGCCACGGTATTCGGTGAAGGTGGTGGCGCCAATGCACTTGAGCTGGCCGCTCGACAAAGCGGGTTTGAGCAAGTTAGACGCATCCAAGGTGCCGCCCGAAGCCGCACCCGCACCAATGAGCGTGTGAATTTCGTCGATGAACAGAATCGCGTTGGGCTTGCCCTGCAAGTTCTTGATCACGCCCTTCAAACGCTGCTCAAAGTCACCCCGGTATTTGGTACCTGCCAACAAAGCGCCCATGTCCAGCGAATACACGATGGCCTCGGACAAGATCTCGGGCACATCGCCTTGGGTGATGCGCCATGCCAAACCTTCGGCAATCGCGGTTTTACCCACGCCGGCTTCGCCCACCAAGAGCGGGTTGTTCTTGCGGCGGCGGCACAGAATTTGAATCGTGCGCTCGACCTCGTACTCGCGGCCAATCAGCGGGTCAATCTTGCCGTCTTTGGCGGCTTGGTTCAGGTTTTGGGTGAACTGCTCAAGCGGCGAAGCCTTCTCGTTCTTTTCAGAGGCCGCACCGCCCTCTTCCTGCTCGGCTTGGGCCGATTCACCACCTTTGACAGCTTCAGGTGGGTCGCTCTTTTTGATGCCGTGGGCAATGAAGTTCACCACGTCCAAGCGGGTCACGCCTTGTTGGTGGAGGTAGTACACCGCGTGCGAGTCTTTTTCACCAAAGATGGCCACCAGCACATTCGCACCAGTCACTTCTTTTTTACCATTACCGGTGGACTGCACATGCATGATGGCGCGCTGAATCACGCGCTGGAAACCCAGCGTGGGCTGTGTGTCCACCTCTTCGGTGCCTGACACTTGGGGGGTGTTGTCAGCGATGAAGTTGGAGAGCGACTTGCGCAAGTCGTCAATGTTGGCGGAACAAGCGCGCAGCACTTCGGCCGCGCTGGGGTTGTCCAGCAAAGCGAGCAGCAAGTGCTCGACGGTGATGAATTCGTGTCTTTGTTGACGGGCCTCGACAAAGGCCATGTGCAAGCTGACTTCAAGTTCTTGGGCAATCATGTGGTTTCCTTCGGTGCTTGCAACTGAGATTCAAATGTATATGGAAACAAAAGCCGTTTATTCAATAGGCCTGTTTGTTTGGTGCAAACCATAGGTTATTCGATGGGTTCGGCCACGCATTGCAAGGGGTGACCCGCTTTGCGGGCGGCGTCTAGCACTTGGTCGACTTTGGTGGCCGCAACGTCTTTGCTGTACACGCCACACACGCCTTTGCCGTCCAAGTGGATTTGCAACATGATTTGCGTGGCCGCTTCACGGTCTTTGTTGAAAAACTCTTGCAACACCACCACCACAAACTCCATGGGCGTGAAATCGTCATTGAGCATCAACACCTGAAACATCTGCGGCGGCTTGGTGCGCTGCGTGAGGCGCTCTAAAACGACCGATCCGCCATCGTCACGGTCGGGCTGCTGAATTTTGGGGGTGTTTTTTTTGCTTGGCATGGGCTTCACATCTGTTCAATCATCACATCACCAAAGGCTGAACAACTCACCTGCTCTGCCCCATCCATGAGGCGCGCAAAGTCGTAGGTGACGCGCTTGGTGGCGATCGCGGCTTCCATCGCACGAAGGATGGTGTCGGCCGCTTCGGTCCAGCCCATGTGACGCAGCATCATCTCGGCGGACAAGATCATGGAGCCTGGGTTCACATAGTTTTTGCCCGCGTACTTAGGCGCGGTGCCGTGGGTGGCTTCAAAGCAGGCCACGGTGTCTGACATGTTGGCGCCGGGGGCGATGCCAATACCGCCGACTTGCGCGGCCACGGCGTCAGAGATGTAGTCGCCGTTCAGGTTCAGCGTCGCCACCACCGAGTATTCGGCGGGGCGCATCAGAATTTGCTGCAAGAAGGCGTCGGCAATGACGTCTTTGATGATGATGCTCTTGCCTGTTTTGGGATGCTTGATGCGACACCAAGGGCCGCCGTCAATCAGGGTGGCGCCAAACTCTTTGTGCGCCAAGGCCAACGCCCAGTCACGGAAGCCCCCTTCGGTGAACTTCATGATGTTGCCCTTGTGCACGATGGTGACGCTGGGCTTGTCGTGGTCGATGGCGTACTGGATGGCTTTGCGAATGAAGCGCTCGGTGCCTTCAATCGACACAGGCTTGACGCCAATGGCCGAAGTGTCGGGGAAGCGAATGGTGGTGGCGCCCATTTCGGTTTTCAAGAACGCGATGAGCTTTTTGGCTTCGGCGCTTTCGGCGGCGTATTCGATGCCGGCGTAAATGTCTTCCGAGTTCTCGCGGAAGATAACCATATTGGTTTTTTCTGGCTCTTTCAAGGGCGAAGGCACGCCTTTGAAGTACTGGACAGGGCGCAGACACACAAACAAGTCCAGCGCTTGGCGCAAGGCCACGTTGAGCGAACGGATGCCACCACCCACTGGGGTGTTGAGTGGGCCTTTGATGGACACCTTGTACTCGCGCATGGCCTGAGCCGTTTCTTCAGGCAACCACACATCGGGGCCGTAGACTTGGGTGGCTTTTTCACCCGCAAACAGTTCCATCCACTGGATTTGGCGCTGGCCACCGTAGGCTTTGGCCACGGCTGCATCCACCACTTTGCGCATCACAGGCGTCACATCTTGACCAACACCATCGCCCATGATGAAAGGGATGATGGGCTGATCAGGCACGTTCAGCGAAGCATCTGCATTGACCGTGATTTTTTGACCTGCAGCGGGCACTTGAATGTGCTGGTAAGACATGAGCGGCGGTTTCCTGTGGGGGGTGAAAGTTTCTCTTTGGATTCTAGCGAGCGCAGAAACCACCAAGCCGCGCAAGGCCTGTCTGGCCGTGAGATACAGTCACGTTCATGAAACGCACACTGCTGACCCTTCTCTTTTCCACCTTGGCCTTTGCCGCGATGGGCCAAGACACACCGCAAATCAATTTGCCCCGCATCAAGCTGCAAGCAGGGATGTATCAAATCGACACGCAAGTGGCGCAAACGCCCGACCAGCGCAGCACGGGCCTGATGTTTCGCAAAGACATGCCACAGCACGAAGGCATGTTGTTTGTGTTTGAACAGCCCGCCACACAGTGCTTCTGGATGAAAAACACGCTGCTACCGCTCACCGCTGCCTTTGTTGCGGATGACGGAACCATCGTGAACTTGGCCGACATGAAACCCCAAACCACCGACTCACACTGCTCTGAAAAACCTGTGCGCTTTGTGCTGGAAATGCACCAAGGCTGGTTTGCAAAGAAGGGGCTGAAGGCCGGTAGCCGCTTGAGTGGTGTGGCGTTTAAGCCTTAAACCTGGTCAACATAGCGACGTCCGCACACCCACTTCAACGACCGACGACCACAAAAAAGCCGCCTATTCAGGCGGCTTTTTGACGTCTCAACGAGCACCAAGCCCGTTGGAACACGCTGAATTAAGCGAAGTTGCTTTCAGCAAAAGACCAGTTCACCAGTTGGTCGAGGAACGTCTCGACGAACTTAGGACGCAGGTTGCGGTAGTCGATGTAGTAGGCGTGTTCCCACACGTCCACAGTCAACAAGGCGGTGTCGCCAGTGGTCAGTGGTGTGCCAGCGGCGCCCATGTTGACGATGTCGACAGAACCGTCGGCCTTTTTGACCAACCAAGTCCAGCCTGAACCAAAGTTGCCCACCGCGCTTTTGACGAAGGCTTCTTTGAATGCGGCGTAGCTGCCGAATTTGGCGTTGATGGCTGCTGCCAATGCACCTGTGGGTTCGCCGCCGCCTTGAGGCTTCATGCAATTCCAGAAGAAGGTGTGGTTCCAGATTTGGGCTGCGTTGTTGTAAATGCCGCCGCTGGACTTCTTGACGATCTCTTCCAGCGCCATGCCTTCAAACTCGGTACCTTTTTGCAGGTTGTTCAAGTTCACCACATAGGCGTTGTGGTGCTTGCCGTGGTGAAACTCCAGGGTTTCTTTGGAGTAATGAGGAGCCAATGCGTCGATGGCGTAAGGCAGTGCGGGGAGTGTGTGTTCCATGAAGTCCTCTTGTGTAAAAGCGTGAATTGTAAAAACTAAATGTGGCGATTGGCGGCAACGGTCAAATCAACCACGCCGTCGGCAAGGGTTGCTTGCAGGGCTTGGCCTGGTTGGGTATGCGCCACAGAGGTCACAGCGTGACCATCGGCATCGCTGAGCCAAGCAAAGCCGCGCTGCAGCACGAGTTGGGGGTCGAGCAGTTCCAGGCGCAAAGCCGCGCGGTGCAAGCGTTCACGGGCTGTGGCTGGCGTTTGCTGCACACCACGGGCTAGGCCACGGGTGAGCGTGGCGAGGTCGTTGTGACAGCGCTGGGTGCGGGTTTGCACCGCTTGGGTCAGGCGCTGCTGCAAGCGCAACAGCTGCATTTTTTCGGTATTCAGGCCTTCCGACGGTCTGCCTAAGCGTGCCTGGGCTCGGTCCAGGCGTTGCTCTTGGGTGTCAAGCTGGCGATGTGCGATGGTTTGCAGGGCGTTGCCCCACAGCTGCAGGTTAGACAACAACTCGGCTTGCGGCACCGCGCACATTTCGGCGGCGGCTGTGGGTGTGGGCGCGCGCAGGTCGGCACAAAAGTCAGCAATGGTGAAATCCGTTTCGTGGCCCACGCCACTGATGATGGGCACGGGGCTGTTGACGATGGCTCGGGCCAGGTTTTCGTCATTGAAAGCCCAGAGGTCTTCCATCGAACCACCGCCGCGCACAAGCAAAATGACGTCGATGTGGGACTGTTGGCTGAGTTGCTGCAAGGCTTGCACCAAAGTCGGCGGCGCATCCGGCCCTTGCACCAAGGACGGCGCAAGCACCACGGGGATGTGCGGCACACGGCGCTGCAAGGCCGTGGCCACGTCATGCAAGGCAGCCGCCCCCAGCGAGGTAACCACGCCAATGCCACGTGGCATGGTATTGAGGGGGCGTTTGCGCTCGGCGTCAAACAGGCCTTCGGCTTCAAGCTTGGCTTTGAGTTTTAAGAACTGCTCAAACCACGCCCCTTGCCCTGCACGGCGCATGTGTTCCACCACCATTTGCAGCTCACCGCGCGGTTCATATACACCTAAACGACCCTTGATTTCGACCAGCTCGCCGTCCACAGGACGAAAGTCAAGCATTTGCGCCGCACGCTTGAACATGGCGCAGCGCAACTGGCCGCTTGCGTCCTTGAGGGTGAAGTAGCAATGCCCACTGGCCGCACGTGTGAAGCCAGAAATCTCACCCCGAACGGCCACAGGGTTAAAACGGGCGTCTAAGACATCAGCAACGGCGCGGCACAGGGCGCCAACTGCCCAAATGCGGGGCGTCAAACCTAGCGATTCTGAGGGTTGCATGGAAGACTCATCCACAAAAAATATTTTCAGCTCGTTTTGAACAAGAAATCAAAAAAATCACAGCCCCACGTAGTAAGTGATTGATTTAAAACAGATTTTTAACGCCCATTTTTCAATCATTCTGTTGAATCATCGCATTCATGCGGCTTGGGAGGGAGGGCAACAAAGCTTATCCCCAAAGTTATCCACAGTTCATGTGGATGGGTGACTGAGCCATAATTGCCGCAAGCAAAATTATCTGGAGTGTTCGCTTTGTTCACCATCATACAAGCGGCTGGTTGGCCGATTTGGCCTTTGTTGGCTTGCTCTATCGTGGCTTTGGCACTGATCATTGAACGCCTGATGAGCTTGCGAACCCACTTGGTCGCGCCCGCGGGCTTGTTGGACCAAGCCCTCAAAGCTTCCCACGACAACCTGCCTTCTGAAGAAGCCATGCAACAGCTGCACGACAACTCGGTATTGGGCCGTGTGCTGGCGTCGGGCCTGCATGCCATGAAGGACGAGCCCCTCATCAGCGCAGAAGATCTGCGCTCCAGCATGGAGTCTGCCGGTCGTCAGGCCTCTCATGATTTGGAAAAACACTTGGTGGCCTTGGCCACCATTGCCTCTGCCGCGCCGTTGCTGGGTTTGCTGGGCACGGTCATTGGCATGATTGATATTTTTGGCTCACAAGCGCCGGGCACCAGTAACCCCGTTCAATTGGCACAGGGCATTTCCATGGCCCTGTACAACACCGCCTTTGGCTTGATCGTGGCGATTCCGGCCTTGATGTTTTGGCGCTACCTGCGCGCCCGTGTCGATGCTTACGTGCTGGGTTTTGAACTGGATGCTGAGCGCTTTGTGCGCCACTTGCTCGCCATGCGCGCACGTTTGAAATAACAGGCACCCCACACACCATGGCCATGAAATTTCATCGCGACAAAAGCCCAGAACCCGAGATCAACCTGATCCCGTTCATCGACATTTTGTTGGTGGTGGTGATTTTTTTGATGCTCTCCACGACTTACAGCAAATTCACCGAGTTGCAGCTGAACTTGCCCGTGGCCGATGCCGCAACCCCGCAAGAACGCCCACATGAGGTGATTGTCTCCATCAGCAGTGAAGGCCAGTTCAGCGTGAACCGCAACTTGGTCAACACCCGCGATGTGCAAGGGCTGAGCCAAGCGCTGGCAAGCGCCACCCAAAGCATTGACAGCCCCATGATCATCATCAGCGCTGACGCCCAAGCCAGCCACCAATCGGTGATGATGGTGATGGAGGCGGCTCGCCGCAACGGCTTGAACCAACTCACCTTCGCCGCCCAGTCGTCCGGCGGCAAAGCCGACTGACGCCCATGAGCGACAGCCGTGCCAAACAAGGCTTGCGCCAAGTGCTGACACAGGCTTTGACCCAAGCTTGGAATAGCCCAAGCGCTTGGGGCCAAAACAATTTGGGCCAGGGCTTGGCCCTCGCCTTGCGCCCCATCAGTTGGTTGTTTGCGGCTCTTGTGGCGATTCGCCGCGCGCTTTATCAACACGGTTTTTACAAACAGACCACCTTGCACGTACCCGTCATCGTGGTGGGCAATGTGATGGTCGGGGGCGTTGGCAAAACGCCCATCACCATGGCATTGGTGGACCACTTGACAGCGCAAGGTTTGCGCGTGGGTGTGCTGTCGCGCGGCTATGGCCGTAAAACATCCAGCACGCTGGCGGTGTCGCCCAATAGCCAATCACCCAACGTAGGCGATGAGCCTTTGCTGATTGCACGCAACTGCCAAGTGCCGGTGTTTGTGGGCAACAGTCGCGTGGATGCCGGCCGCGCGTTGCTAAGCCTGCACCGCGATGTGCAAGTGCTGGTGTGTGACGACGGCCTACAACACTGGCCACTGGCCCGCGACCTAGAGCTGTGCGTGTTTGACGAACGTGGTGTGGGCAACGGCCACCTGCTGCCTGCGGGCCCACTTCGCGAGGCTTGGCCACGCAAAGCTTTGAACGCCAATGTGCCGTGCTTGGTTGTCAAAACGGCTGGCGAAGCTGGCCCAAATGAATTCACCGTGCAGCGCCATTTGGCTGACTATGCGCGGCAAGCCGATGGCACACAACGCTCGCTCAGCAGCTGGTGGGGCACCCCGGTACAAGCCTTGGCAGGCATTGCCAAGCCTGAGGTGTTTTTTGCCATGCTGCGCGAGCAAGGCTTGAATGTGGCGCATACCCAAGCCCTGCCCGACCACGCCGATCTCCAAGCCCTGCACATCGACCCCTCACAAGGCGATGTGCTGTGTACCGAAAAAGATGCGGTCAAGCTGTGGGCGCTTCACCCGCACGCATGGGCTGTGCCCCTGCAAACCACCTTACCTGCTGAACTCTTGGCTGCAATTGATTCGCACCTCGCAGCCGCACAACACGCAAAGTTATCATCACCCCATGGACACCAAACTGCTTGAACTCTTGGTCTGCCCCGTGACCAAAGGCCCCCTTGAATACCACCGCGACACGCAAGAGCTGATCTCGCGCAGCGCGCGCTTGGCTTACCCCGTTCGCGACGGCATTCCCGTGTTGCTGGAAAACGAAGCGCGTACCCTGACCGACGCTGAGCTGGAAGCCTGAATGTCGTTTTGCGTTCTCATTCCGGCGCGTATGGCCTCCTCGCGCTTGCCCGACAAGCCCTTGGCCGACATCGCAGGCTTGCCCATGGTGGTGCGCGTGGCGCAACGAGCCAAGCTCTCAGCTGCCTCACGCGTGGTCGTCGCGGCAGATGACGCCCGCATCGTGGCGGCCTGCCAAGCACACGGCATTGACGCTGTGTTGACCCGCACCGACCACCCCTCGGGCAGTGACCGCTTGGCCGAAGCCTGTGATTTGCTCAAACTGCAAGACACGGACGTGGTGGTGAACGTGCAAGGCGACGAGCCCCTGATTGACCCGGCCTCCATCGATGCGGCCGCCCAACTGCTGCAAACCCGCAGCGACTGCAGCATGAGCACCCTCGCCCATGCGATTGACAGCGTGGACGACTTTGCCAACCCCAATGTGGTGAAGGTGGTGCTGGATGCCCGCCACACTGCGCTGTATTTCAGCCGTGCCCCGATTGCATGGTGGCGTGATGGCTTCGCAAACGGCGGCTTGAATGGGGGAATCACCGCCCTGCCTACCCCTGCGCCACTGCGTCATGTGGGTTTGTATGGCTACCGCGTGGGTTTTTTGCGTGAATTCCCCAAGCTAGCACAAGCGCCGATTGAAGTCACCGAGTCGCTCGAACAACTGCGAGCCATGTGGCACGGCCACCGCATTGCGGTGCACATCACAGACCATTCCCCAGGCCCCGGCGTGGACACGCCCGAAGACTTGGCACGTGTACGCGCCCTGCTAAGCGCCGCGGCGTAAGGCTTAGGAAGGGATGCGCGTGATATCCTCGACTAAGTAATAAAACGTAGACCAATAGGACCAAGCATGAGACTCATTTTGTTGGGCGCCCCCGGTGCCGGTAAAGGCACACAGGCCACCTTCATCTGCCAAAAATACGGCATTCCTCAAATCTCCACCGGCGACATGTTGCGTGCGGCTGTGAAAGCTGGCACACCACTGGGCATTGAAGCCAAAAAAGTGATGGATGCAGGCGGTTTGGTCAGCGACGACCTCATCATCAACCTGGTCAAAGAACGCATCACCCAAGCCGATTGCGCCAACGGTTTCTTGTTTGACGGTTTCCCACGCACCATTCCGCAAGCCGACGCCATGAAAGCCGCCGGTGTGAAGCTGGATTACGTGTTGGAAATTGACGTGCCTTTTGACGCCATCATCGAGCGCATGAGTGGCCGCCGTTCACACCCAGCCTCTGGCCGCACCTACCACGTCAAGTTCAATCCACCCAAGGTGGAAGGCAAAGACGACGAAACGGGCGAGCCACTGGTGCAACGCGCAGACGACCAAGAAGAAACCGTCAAGAAGCGTTTGGACGTGTACAGCGCCCAAACCCGCCCCTTGGTTGACTACTACTCTGGCTGGGCCAAGGCCGATGCCGCGGCCGCCCCCAAGTACCGCGCCATCAGCGGCACGGGCACTGTCGAAGAAATCAAAGAACGCGCGTTCCAAGCCCTCTCGGCCTAAACCGCTTCAGCAGGCGTCATGCTTGTAAAGAAAAGCCGCTCTCTGAGCGGCTTTTTTGTGAGCGACTGGCGCTGACTAGGTTTGTTGCGCCACCAGGTGCATCAACAAAGCGACACGCGCTTGCACAGCGGTCAGCGCCCCTGCATGCGGCAACACATCGGTTTCACGCGACTGCACGCCGCCTTGCGCGCATCGCGAGGCGCGCAACACCTGCGCGCCTTGTTTTTGTGCGTCCAGCAATGCCGCTTCTAAGTCATGGTGCAAGGTGCCGTTGCCCGTGCCTGCCACCACCCAACCCTGCGGCGCATCGTGCGCCATCAGGGCACGTACCAAGCGGCCATCGGCGCCTGCATGGTTGAACACCAACGCCACACGTGGCCAATGCTGGCAAGCCAACACCTGCGCCACACGCGGCACACGCAACCCTGCTGGGTGAATCACATCAACTTGCGAGGTAAAGGGATTGCGCTGTTGGCTATGACTTTTTTGCACCGCGTCCCCAGCATGCACTTGACCTGCGCACACCACCGACACACCTGCGGGATCTGGCTTTTGCACCCAGGCCAAAGCGTCCTTGAGATTGCCAGGGCCATCGCTGTCAGGCGCATTGGCGGGCAGCATGGCGCAGGTGATGGCCACAGGCTTGGAGGGTTGCAACACCGTTTGCAAAAAGTAGGCCGTTTCTTCCAGCGTGTCCGTGCCGTGGGTAATCACAACACCTTGCACCTCATCTAACGCCAACCAATATGCGACACGACCCAACAGGCTTTGCCACACAGCAAACGACATGTCTTTGCTGTCGATTTGCGCCACTTGCTCGGTCAGCAGTTCGACGCCGTCATGGGCCACGCACTGCAGCAAATCAGCCACGCCCACTTGGCCCGCTGTGTAGTTGTGAGGCTTGGCGGCATCCGCAGCCAACCCCGCAATCGTGCCGCCTGTGGCTAAAACAACGATTTTTTTAGTTTTTTTTGCATTCATGGCTTGCCAAACTCAAAAAGCTGGTTAAAAATACAGTTACTGGATGTGCAAACAGCTACATCCCTCAAGACACACATTGTGCAGGAGTCGAACCGATGATTGAAATGCCAAAACTAACCGCCCGTCAGCAACAGATTCTGGAATTGATCCAGTCTGCCATTGCCAACACTGGTTCGCCCCCCACACGCGCCGAAATTGCGGCAGAACTCGGCTTCAAGTCAGCCAACGCCGCTGAAGAACATTTGCAGGCCTTGGCACGTAAAGGCGCGATTGAATTGGTGAGTGGCACCTCTCGCGGTATTCGCCTCAAAGGTGGCAACCAACGCAGCTACCAAGAAAGCTCGTTCAGTGCGTCACCCACTGGCTTTTCGTTGCCTTTGGTGGGTCGTGTGGCTGCAGGTTCGCCCATCTTGGCGCAAGAGCATGTGGACCAAACCTATTTTGTCGAAAGCAGTTTGTTCCAACGCAAGCCCGATTACTTGCTGCGTGTGCGTGGCATGTCCATGCGCGATGCCGGCATCATGGATGGCGACTTGCTGGCTGTGCAATCCACCCGCGACGCCAAAAACGGCCAAATCGTGGTGGCGCGTTTGGGCGAAGACGTGACGGTCAAACGCTTTCGCAAAACCGCCAGCCACATTGAGCTGCTCGCCGAAAACCCTGACTTCAAAACGATTGTGGTCGAACCCGGCGAGCCTTTTGAAATTGAAGGTTTGGCCGTCGGCCTGATCCGTAACACCATGATGATGTAAAGAAAGAACGACCATGAGCCTCGCACTTTTTGGCGCTTACCGCCTTCTCAATCCTCTGCAAAACGTGGTTCGCGGCTTCATGCCCGAGCAAGCCCTGCAAAGCACCCGCCGCCCCTTGCCATTACGCGTAGCCCGCGTGATGGAAGCTCAACACCACCGCAGCCAAGCGGGTCGTATGGTCATCTCTGGCCGCATGGCAGATGTGTGCGCCGAACTCGACCGCTTGGCCGAACTCGAAAACCGCCATTGAGCCCAGTTTCACAAGGCACAATTGGGGGATGAACATTGTCATCCTCGACGACTACCAAGATGTCGTGCGCAAGCTGGCTTGCGCGTCCAAATTAGAAGCCTACCCCGCCAAGGTTTACACCAACACCATCAAAGGTGTTGGCCAGTTATCCGTCCGACTCAAAGACGCCGAAGTGCTGGTGCTGATTCGTGAACGCACACATTTAACCAAGCAGCTGCTTGAAAAACTGCCCAAACTCAAACTCATCTCCCAAACTGGCAAAGTTGGCAGCCACATCGACATGACCACCTGCACCGAACGCGGCATTGCCGTCGCAGAAGGTTTTGGCTCACCCGTTGCCCCTGCCGAATTGACGTGGGCACTCATCATGGCCGCCATGCGCCGCCTGCCCCAGTACATCAGCAATCTCAAACACGGCGCTTGGCAACAATCGGGCCTCAAAGCGGGTTCGATGCCCACCAACTTTGGCCTTGGCCAAGTCTTGCGCGGCAAGACATTGGGTATTTGGGGTTATGGCAAAACCGGCGAACTGTTAGCTGGCTTCGGCAAAGCGTTCGGCATGCGGGTGTTGATGTGGGGCAGCGAAGCCTCGCGCGAACGCGCAGCCAAAGACGGTTTGAATGTGGCCACCTCACGCGAAGCCTTCTTCGAAGAGTCTGATGTGCTCACCTTGAACCTGCGTTTGGTCAATGAAACACGCGGCATCGTGAAACTAGCCGACCTCAACCGCATGAAACCCACCGCTTTGCTGGTGAATACCTCACGCGCTGAGCTGATCGAACCCGACGCGCTCATCACAGGGTTGAACCGTGGACGCCCTGGCATGGCTGCGATTGACGTGTTTGAGAGCGAGCCCATCATGCAAGGCCACGCGCTGCTGCGTTTGGAAAACTGCATTTGCACCCCTCACATTGGTTATGTGGAGCAAGACAGTTACGAGTTGTATTTCGGCACGGCCTTTGACAATGTCGTGAACTTCATCAAAGGTACGCCGACCAACATCGTCAACCCTGGCGCACTGCAGGTACGCCGCTGAAGTTAATTGGTTTTGGGGGCCATGCGTTCAGCCATCAACGCCATGCACGCCTTTTTGTCTTCATTGACTTTTTGGACCGAGGCACGCGCTGCCATTTGTTGGCTATAAGCTTTCACAGGCAAGTGGGCCAATAAATCGTCGCCCAACACGGCCTTGGATGCCATGGCAGCCAAGGGCAAACTCACAATGGCCGAGCAATCTGCCAAGGTGAAGGCGTCACCTGCCACATAGGGTGAAAATTTCAGCAACTTGGTCAAACCAGCCACCCCTTTCGTGAGTTGCTTGCGCACACGCGTTTTCACCGCCTCATCGACCTTGCCACCAAAGAATGCCTCTGGATAGAGCTCACGCGCGACCAGTTCCACGTGCAGTTCAAGGTAAGCAATGATTTCTCGCACCTTAGCTGCCTCAAACGGGTCCGTAGGCATCAAGGGGTGATGCGGATAGGCTTGCTCGATGTATTCGGCACACACCGCAGATTCGCTGATACAGCCATGGGGTGTTTCTAAAAACGGCACTTTACCCATGGGAGAGCGCAGCAAGGTCGCAGGATCTACGGGGTTGACCCACACCAACTCCTCTTCAAACGGCACCGCTTTTTCTAGCAGTTGAATTTTGAGCTTGTTGTAGTAATTGCTGATCGCGAAACCGCAAAGCTTGAGGGTCATGAGGCGCTCCTGTCAATTGAAAGTCGATGTCATTCTGGCACAGTGGCTCGGCCATAATCTTCGCCATGAACTCCATCTACAAAACCATCGGCATTTTGGGAGGCGCCACAGAAGCGCTGCAAATCGCATCGGAAGGCGTGGCCGATTTCGCTACCATTGACCGCATCTTGCGCGATCAAGCGGGCTTCAAGCTTGGCCCTTTTCAGTTGTTAGACATCGCTGGCATTGATGTGGCGCACGACGCCATCACATCGGTTTATCAGCAATACCTGAGCGAGCCACGTTACCGCCCAAGCCACATTGCCGTGCAACGCATCAGCGAAGGCAAATTGGGGCAAAAAACAGGCGAAGGTTTTTACACCTATGTGAATGGCGAAGCGCAGATGCCAGCCGAACCAGCCACTCCCACGGTGGCAGAGATGCCACCTGTGTGGGTGTCTACCCGCGCCATGCGCCGCCCCGAACTGCTGCAGTTGCTGAAAGACTTGGGCGCCAAGATTGAAACGGGGGCATCGCCTTCTGCTCAAGCGCTGTCTATCGTCGCCCCCTTGGGTTTTGATGTGACCACCGTGGCCATCGTAGAGCGCTTGGACCCCGCGCGCACCGTCGGCATCGACATGCTGATTGACGACAAACGCACCCAACGCCGTGTACTCGCCACCAGCCCTGCCACACGCGCCGACATGCGCGATGCCGCACATGCCTTGTTTGCGCGCGATGGCAAAGCCGTCACCGTGATTCGCGACAGCGGTGGCTTTGTGACGCAACGCGTGGTGGCCAATCTCATCAACATCGCGTGTGACATGTGCCAACAAGGTCTGTGCACCCCTGAAGAACTTGAAGCCACAGGCCCAGCCGATCTAGGCCACAGCATGGGGCCCCTAACCATGGGCAACCAATACGGCCCTACTGAAATTTTGGAAGTGCTGTTCAACGTGCAAACCGTTTACGGCGACACACGGTACCGCCCTAGCCCTTGGCTGCGTCGCCGTGGCGCATTGGGTTTGAGCTTGATGCACATCGAAAGCTAAAGCCCCATGAGCGCGCAACTCAAAAGCACCAACCAAGGCCAGACCCTCATCTTGACCTTGTCAGACCCCGCGCTACGCAACGCGATGGGGCCTGCCATGTATGCCGCAGGGATTGAAGCGCTCAACGTGGCCGAGACCAACCCCGACATTCGCAGCGTGGTCATCACGGGCGAAGGGGCGCATTTTTGTGCAGGCAGTGATGTACAGCGACTCAAAGCCCACCGCGAAGACCCCGCAGAAACGCAAGCTCAAGTCGTTGAAAGCCTGCACAACTGGATGGAGGCCATTCGCACCTTCCCCAAGCCCGTGATTGCGGCCGTGGAAGGCGCAGCCGTTGGGTCTGGTTTTTCACTCACCTTGATGTGCGACCTCATCGTGGCAGCCGACAACAGCGTGTTTGCCATGGCCTACAGCAATTTGGGGCTGTCGCCTGACGCAGGCGCCAGCTGGCATTTGACACACGCCTTGCCTCGCCCATTGGCCGCGGAGCTGTTACTGCTGGGTGAGCACATCAGCGCACAGCGCTTGCATGAACTGGGTGTCGTTAACCGCGTGGTGGATAGCGGCCATGCGCTGACTCAAGCCTTGGCCTTGGCTGAACGTATCAACGCACGCGCCCCCAATGTGATGAACAGCATCAAAGAACTCATCAACGATGCCAGCACACAGAGTCTGACTCAGCAGTTGGCGCAAGAACGCAATCAGTTTGTGAAAAACTTGCATCACCCCAATGCAGGCATTGGCATCCAAGCCTTTCTCAGCAAAGAAACCCCCAACTACAAATAATCACATCCCTCAAACCCGCACCCGTTGCGGGTCTCCCGGGTGACAAACTCTCACTTTCAGGTCACACACAAGACAGGCTATGGACGATCCTATTCTTAACATCGAAGAACGCGAGGCCATCAACGCAGGACGTTGGTTCTCTTCTCTTTCACCTTCACTACGACACGACATTCTTCGATGCGCTTACGTCAAACGATGCAAAGACGGCGACTTGATCGCAGCACGCGGCGATTCGGCCGAAGAGTGGATGGCGTGTGCGCGTGGCGCGGTACGCGTGAGCTCAACCTCGCTGTCGGGCAAGCAGATCACCTTCACCTATGTGGAGCCTGGCATTTGGTTTGGCGACGTAGCGATTTTGGACGGGGACCGTCGCACACACGATGTGTACGCACACGGCGACACCACGATTCTGTGCGTGGCCAAAGCCGACTTCCAGAAAATTCTCAGTCAGCATGTGGAGTTTTACGAAGCCATGCTGCGCTTGCAAGCGCGGCGCATTCGCCAACTGTTCGGCTTGGTGGAGGACCTCAACACACTGCCGCTGCGCTCGCGCTTGGCCAAACAACTGCTGCACTTGGCGCGCAGCTATGGTGTACAGAGCTTGACGAATGCGCAAGAAATTCGCATTGGTTTGCATCTGGCACAAGAAGAATTGGCACAGCTCTTGGGCGCTTCACGCCAACGTGTGAATCAAGAGCTCAAGGCCATGGAGCGCGAGGAAGCCATTCGCATCGAGCCGGGTGGCTTGGTGATTCGCAACCGCGACGCTTTGCTAGACATCAGCGAAGCCGACCACTGACAGGAGCCCACGCATGAGCCGGGATGACACACACACCTCCCAGCCCATGCAAGAGGCGCATCGTGTAAATACCGTTGCACTGACAGCCTGGCTGAGTACCAACCTACCAGGCTTTGAAGGCCCTATCTCGCTAGAGATGTTCAAGGGCGGGCAATCCAACCCCACTTACAAACTGGTCACACCCAGCAAGAGCTACGTGATGCGGGCCAAGCCCGGCCCCGTAGCCAAACTTTTGCCCTCAGCCCATGCCATTGAGCGCGAGTTCAAAGTGATGCAAGGCTTGTACGGCACCGATGTGCCTGTGCCCCAAATGCATGTGTTGTGTGAAGACGAGTCCATCATTGGCCGCGCCTTCTACGTGATGGAGTTCGTGCAAGGGCGTGTGTTGTGGGACCAAACCTTACCAGGCATGAGCCATGCTGAGCACGGTGCGATCTACGACGAAATGAACCGCGTCATCGCCGCTTTGCACACCGTGAAGTTTGCAGAGCGCGGCCTAGAAAGTTACGGCCGTCCTGGCAACTACTTTGAACGCCAAATCGGACGATGGAGCAAGCAATACGTGGCGTCAGTCACACAACCCATCGATGAGATGGACAAGCTCATGGCCTGGTTACCAGCCCACATGCCCGCCAGCGCCAAAGATGAAAGCAAAGTGAGCATCGTGCATGGCGACTACCGCTTGGACAACTTGATGTTCCATCCCACCGAGCCACGCGTGTTAGCCGTACTCGATTGGGAGCTGTCCACCCTGGGTCACCCACTGGCCGACTTCAGCTATTTGTGCATGGGCTGGCACATTCCACCGGGCACGTTCAGAGGCATTGGTGGCGTGGACATTGCCGCACTCGGCATTCCCAGTGAGCGCGAAAACATCCACCGCTATTGCGACCGCACAGGCTTAGCCACACCGGCAGACCTGAAAGCCGACTGGAATTTTTACCTCGCCTACAACATGTTCCGCATCGCGGCCATCCTGCAAGGGATTGCCAAGCGTGTCGAAGCTGGCACAGCATCGAGCGACGAGGCCAAAGCCAACGGTGCAGGTGCACGCCCGATGGCCGAGCTGGCTTGGAAATTTGCACAACACGCCTAAAAGAAAAAGAGACAAGGAAAACACCACATGAACTTCGATTACAGCGACAAAGTCAAAGCCCTCCAAGCACGCCTGCTCGCCTTCATGGACGAACACGTCTACCCCAACGAACAACGCTTTTTTGAAGAGATTGCCGCCAACCGCGCCAAAGGCAATGCGTGGATTCCCACCGAGTTGGTTGAAGAACTCAAGCCCAAAGCACGCGCGGCAGGGTTGTGGAATTTGTTCATTCCCCACAGCCCACGCGTGCCCGATGGGCTGAGCAATTTGGAATACGCCCCGCTGTGCGAAATCATGGGACGTGTGCCTTTTGCTGCGGAGGTGTTCAACTCCTCCGCGCCAGACACGGGCAACATGGAAACCTTTGAGCGCTATGCCAGCGAAGCCCTGAAAGTGCAATGGCTAGAGCCGTTGCTGCGTGGTGACATTCGCTCAGCCTTCTTGATGACCGAGCCTGCCGTGGCTTCATCAGACGCCACCAACATCCAATGCAGCATCGTTCGCGAAGGCAATGAATACGTCATCAATGGCACCAAGTGGTGGAGCTCTGGCGCAGGTGATCCTCGCTGTGCGGTGTACATCGTGATGGGCAAAACCGACCCCAGCGCGCCTAAACATGCGCAACAAAGCATGGTGGTCGTGCCCGCCAACACACCCGGCGTGACCGTGGTTCGCCCCTTGAGCGTGTTTGGCTATGACGACGCGCCGCACGGGCACATGGAAGTCAACCTCACCAATGTCCGCGTGCCAGTTGACAACCTGCTGCTCGGCGAAGGCCGAGGCTTTGAAATCGCGCAAGGTCGCTTGGGCCCTGGCCGCATTCACCACTGCATGCGCTCGATTGGTGCAGCAGAGCGCGCTTTGGAACTGATGTGCAAACGACTCAACAGCCGTGTCGCCTTTGGCAAATCCCTGTCAACGCAAGGCGTGTGGCACGAGCGCATTGCCAACGCGCGCATCATGATTGAGCAAGCACGCTTGCTCACCCTCAAAGCCGCCTACATGATGGACACCGTGGGCAACAAAGAAGCACGCGCAGAAATCGCCATGATCAAGGTGGTTGCCCCCAACATGGCCAGCCAAGTGATTGATTGGGCGATCCAAGCCCATGGTGCAGCAGGCATCTCGGACGACTTTCCACTCGCCTACGCGTACTGCACACAACGTTGGCTGCGCTTGGCCGACGGCCCAGATGAGGTGCACCGCCAATCCATCGCTAAACTTGAACTCGCGCAGCACATCGCCGCCGCGCCACACGATATCGATATGCCCATCACACGCGGCAGCTAAGGAACACACATGATCGACGTTTACTCATGGCCCACCCCCAATGGACACAAGGTCCACATCATGCTCGAAGAGTGTGGTTTGCGACTGGGACGCGACTGGCTGGCACACCCTGTCAACATTGGTCAAGGTGACCAGTTCAAGCCTGAATTTTTGAAGATCAGCCCGAACAACAAAATTCCTGCGCTGGTCGATCCACACGGACCCGATGGCAAACCCATCAGCCTGTTTGAGTCGGGCGCTATTTTGTTGTACCTCGCCTCCAAAACAGGCAAGCTGCTGCCCAAGAGCGACCGAGCCAAGTTTGAAGTGCTGCAATGGTTGATGTTTCAAATGGGCGGGGTTGGCCCCATGCTCGGCCAAGCGCATCACTTTCGCATCTATGCCCCAGAAAAGATTGACTACGCCTACAACCGCTACACCAACGAGGCCAAACGCTTATATGGTGTGATGGACAAGCGTTTGCAGCACAGTAAATTCATCGGCGGCAACAGCTACAGCATTGCCGACATCGCCATCTTCCCTTGGTTACGCAGCTGGCAAAACCAAGGCATTGATTGGGCCGACTACCCTCACCTCAAAGCGTGGTTTGATTTGATTTCCGCACGCCCCGCCGTGCAGCGTGGCGTGCAGGTCTTGGCTGATTTGCGTAAGCCTTTGCAGGACGACAAGGCCAAAGATGTGCTGTTTGGCAACACACAATTTGTGAGGCGCTAAATTTAGGCCATTCAAGGAATTCTGATTTTCAAAATCTTATTTTGATTGCTGTTAGCAGATGCGCAAGTGCCATTGCTGACATACAAATAAACGTCGTATAACGCCACACCCGCAGGACCACAGAAACCTGTGCTGGTTGTTTTCCAAGCGCCGACCGTGTCACTCGCGAAGACTTCGTTCGTCCCATCGCTCATTTTGACGCGACTGATGTAGCCACCATCGCCATTGTTGGATGCGCCATTGTTCGCGATATAGGCATAGGTCCCATCAATCACTATGCCATTGGGATGATCAAAGTGTCCCCAACTCAATGGCGTCACCACCTTTGTCACAGGATTAATTTTCACAATCTGTTGATCTGTCAACGAGGCATAAATAAAACCGTTGTACGTCACCAAAGCAGACGGAAATCCCGTCAAACCATTGGTTTGATCGATCGTGTCTTGAGGCGTTTGGGAAGCCACGGTGTATTTCACGATCGTGCCTGACCCTGAAATATTGCCCACGTAGAAATCAGTGGCAGATGTGAATGTCAATCCGTAATAGTTACCAGAGACATTCGAAATAATCGAAGACCCACCCCCCGTAAAAACACCAGAACCGGCTGCGTAATAAACGTCTGATGTCCCTGTTTTAAATGCCACGCCGATTGGGTTACTCACCGCATAAGGCAGACCGACCAAATGTCCATCCGCCAGATCAAATGTGTAGACTTTATTTGAACCTTGTGCTGCGACCGTCAACTGCCCAGTGCTGGACGCCAGCATCAACTTAGGTAAGTTGAGTTGTTGCCCGGGTGTGTCAAAAATTGTGATGCTTTTTTCTATGACGGGTGCAGGCGACGTACTTGTATTAGATGAAGAAGGCGCACCGCCACCACCGCCCCCACCACACCCCATCAGCAGTGCAGCGAAGAAGAGTCCTGATCCAATTAATATTTTTTTCATCCTGCCCTTAAATCGGTCTGTTTCCACTTTACTTGATAGAACTATTTGAGCCAACAACAAACTGATAAAGTTAACCCTGTTCCAACCGATTGAAAAGACGTCATGTTTAAGAAGTTTTTCCTGTTGACCTGCCTGCTGCTGTCTGTCTGGACGGGCGTGCTCGCTCAAGATAAACCCTCCGCATCACGTGCTGTATTGGCTCGCCCCCCACAATCGGGCCCTGAGCCCATGCTGTTGTTGGGCCCCAAAAACAAGCCTTATTCCGAGATTCTGGTTCACACCACCAAGCTTGACTACTACGACTGCAAAGGCATCGTAGCGCCATGGTTTCGTGAGTTGCTGGTGGCTGAAATGAACTACTTTGCCGAGCTGGTTGAGCTGCCATTCGTCAAAGGTGATGCCTGCGTGGTGAGCATCGGCACAGACAAAAGCCTCACACCAGGTCGTGTGAACATTCATTTGTATGTGAATGAACAACGCCTCACGGCCTGTGTTCGCAATGAACAATGCCCCGTGTTTCGTAGCGTCAGCTTGATCCCTAAAGACAAAGTTCTGTATCGCTCTTACTTCTTGTCAGATATGTCTCGCAAGCTGATTTCACAGCAATGCGTCACCGACAAAGGCAAACTGTTTGTAGACACCACCTGCTACACCGTCCCTTGAGGCTTTTTTGCGTACGGGGCTAAAGCCTCCCCTTGAACAGTCGATCTTCTAGGGATATGCGTTTTCCTTCTTCCACCCTCATTGCTGTAACCCTTGCTCTGACAAGCCTGATGGGCTCGCCAGCCTTGGCCAATGACCCGCCTAAAAAACCGACTGCCAAGGAAGAACCACCCAAGCCGAAGTTCGACTACGTCGATGAAGAAGGTGAAAAGGGGCGCAGTGGCTATGTGTACAAACATGTCGCCAAACCGAAGTTTGAAGAACCTCAAGAAGTTCCCAAGGCCGAGCCTAAAGAGCACAAGCCTGCGGCCAAAGACGACCATGGGAAAAAAGATGACCATGGCAAGCCTGACGACCACGGCAAAAAAGATGATCACGGCAAACCTGACGACCATGGAAAGAAAGATGATGGCCATGGCGCTCCTCCAAAGAAAGAGGAGAAAAAGGACGATGGTCACGGCGCCCCTCCTAAAAAAGAGGAAAAGAAAAAAGATGATGGCCACGGCGCGCCTAAAAAAGACGATGGTCATGGCGGCGGCCACGGAGGTGGCCATGGCAAAGAAGACAAAAAGCCAGCAGTCGCGCCAGTCAGTGCGGTTTACGACCCCGCCATCATCAAGCTCGATGGCAACAACCGTCCGCACACACCCGTGATGTTCACGAACAAGTTTGCGGACTACTTCGTGTGCCACAAAACCATCAAAACCAAATTCAAAGAAACGGTTTTGGCTGAGATGAACACGTTTGCAGATCGCATGGGCTTACCGCATGCGCAAGACATGCCCTGCATGATCAAAATCGCCAAAGCCAACACCAAGTTCCCGGGTGCTGTGTACATCGAGTTTTATACAGATGTCAAAGCGGAAAAAGAATGCATCAAGATGGGCGAATGCGGCTCGACACGCCTCATGATGTTATTTCCAAAGGATAAAACAGGTCTTCACAGCAAAGAGCTGTATCGCTCGTATGTATTGACGGATGAAAAGAAGTTTCGTCGAGCCAACTTCTGCGTCAGCCCCGATGGACAGTTTTTAGGGGAAAAACACTGCTATGTTGCGTTGCACCCCGATTGGCTGTTCAACTAACAGTCGCATGAAAAAGTGGCCTGTCCGACAGGAATCGAACCTGTGACCCACAACTTAGAAGGTTGTTGCTCTATCCAACTGAGCTACGGACAGAAATGAAAAAAGGCCTCGAAAAACGAGGCCTTTTTTGCTTTTGTGG
>Ga0228700_1000775_pt1 | contig 25123 bp, 22 predicted proteins | sample McNCre317_Aug_MG_FD_178019 | JGI IMG/M metagenome (GOLD analysis project Ga0228700, IMG submission 178019) | Freshwater microbial communities from McNutts Creek, Athens, Georgia, United States - 3-17_Aug_MG | ecosystem: Environmental > Aquatic > Freshwater > Creek | place: USA: Georgia...
GTTGCCGCGCACAGGGCCGTCCAAACGTTGCAAGTTGCAGTTGACCACGAAGATCAAGTTGTCGAGTTTTTCGCGAGCGGCCAAACCGATGGCGCCCAATGATTCCACTTCGTCCATCTCGCCGTCACCGCAGAACACCCAGACCTTGCGGTTCTCGGTGTTGGCAATGCCACGTGCGTGCAAGTACTTCAAGAAGCGCGCTTGGTAGATGGCCATCAAGGGGCCGAGACCCATTGAGACGGTTGGGAACTGCCAGAACTCAGGCATGAGTTTGGGGTGTGGGTAGCTCGACAAACCTTTGCCATCCACCTCTTGGCGGAAGTTGAGCAACTGCTCTTCGGTCAAGCGGCCTTCAAGGTAAGCACGGGCGTAAACGCCGGGAGACACGTGGCCTTGGATGTACAAGCAGTCGCCACCGTGGTTTTCGTTCTCGGCGTGCCAGAAGTGGTTGAAGCCCGCACCAAACATGTGGGCCAAAGATGCGAAGGAGCCAATGTGACCGCCGAGGTCGCCACCGTCTTCTGGGTTGTGGCGGTTGGCCTTGACCACCATCGCCATCGCGTTCCAACGCATGTAAGCGCGCAGGCGTTCTTCAATTTCAATGTTGCCGGGGCAATGGGCTTCTTGATCGGGTTCGATCGTGTTCACGTAGCCCGTGGTGGCAGAGAACGGCATGTCGATGCTGCTCTCGCGGGCATGTTCGAGCAGTTGCTCTAACAAGAAGTGCGCGCGCTCGGGCCCTTCTGCATTGATGACGGCGGACAAAGCGTCCATCCATTCACGCGTTTCTTGGCTGTCCACGTCGGTGCGCAGATCGTTCGGTTGTGCTGACATGCTTGTCTCCTCTTGTTGCACTGTTTTGACTCGAATGTACGAAGTTTCGCACAAATTTTAAAAATTTCAAATAGCGATCAGCGATTTCTTATTATGAAATTTAATAATTACCTGAAAGATCGTTTTCTAGGCGGGAATAAACTCTCCTCACATGCTCAAACCATCGTCAACCTCCCCACTCAAATCTCTTTTTGCCCATTGGCGCACTTGGTGGCGCAAGCAAACCCCCAACCGTCAAGACCGGTTTGCCTTCATGGCCCCGCTGGCCGCGGTGGTGCTGTTCATGGCCGCCATCACCACGGCGTTTTGGTACTTGCGTTACGAGGAAATCGTGCGCGAGCAAGAGGTCGTTCGCCGCGATGTGGAGTACGCCCAGCAACGTCTGCGTCTGCGCCTGCTTGACAAACAAGAGCTCATGATGCGCATGGCACGCGACATTGCCAACAGGGAAACCGATAGCAAGGGGTTTTCCAATGACGCACAAAACCTGCTAAACCAAAGCCCTGAATTGGCCAGCTTGAATTGGTTAGATGCACGCCAACGTGTCCACGCCAGCTACGCCAGCGCAAGCAACAACTCGACGATGAGCTTTGCCACAGGCAGCACGATTGCCCATGCAGAAACACTGAGCGCGTTTCAATTGGCCAGAGATTTACAGCAACCCGTGTATTCGCAACCCATCATTGAGAAACGCCCCAACGCTGCGCCTTACACACACTTGCAGTTGCATGTTCCCATCTTGAACCACGGCAAATTCGAAGGCGTGCTGCTGGCCGAATACACGATGGATGGCATGTTGCGCTTTGCCGTGCCCAGTGAAATCGCCAAACGCTACGCTGTCTCACTGCGCGATGTGGACAACAACGTGTTGGCAGGCCAAGCCAACAAAGCGCGTCCCAAAGTGACCGAGGTTTTGCCTTGGCTGTTTCAAACCAACGAATACGAAGTGCCCATCACCCCCGTGGGCTATGCGCTGTCCTTGTATGCACAGGCGTATCGCACCTCACAAGGTTTGATTGGCAATGGTGTGTTTTGGCTGGTCGCTGTGCTCAGTGCCATGACCGCTTGGATGTTGATTGGCACTTGGCGACACACACGCCGACGTGTGCAAGCCCAACAAGCCTTGGTGGCAGAAACCAACTTTCGTCGCGCCATGGAAAACTCCATCCTCACCGGCATGCGCGCGATGGACCTGAAAGGCCGCATCACGTATGTGAACGCTGCGTTTTGCCAAATGACGGGCTGGACCGAAGACGAACTGGTCGGCCGTGTGCCGCCCTTCCCTTATTGGCCCGACGAAGACCGCGAAACCTTAGAGCAAAAACTCACCCAAGAACTGCAAGGTGAAACCACCAGCAGTGGCTTTCAAGTGCGCGTCAAACGCAAAAGCGGTGAAGTGTTTGATGCGCGTTTGTATGTGTCGCCACTCGTGGATGCACGTGGCCAACAAACAGGTTGGATGACGTCGATGACTGACATCACCGAACCCAACCGCGTGCGCGAACAACTCTCTGCCGCCCACGACCGCTTCACCACGGTGCTCGAAGGTTTGGACGCCTCTGTCTCTGTGGCGCCTTTGGGCAGCAAAGAGCTCTTGTTTGCCAACAAGCTGTATCGCCAATGGTTTGCCAGCACCACGCAAGGCCACTTGAGTTTGGTGACACAAGCCGGTCAACCCCGAACCTCGACCACCTCAGAAGCCGCAGACGATGACGGTCAAGATGAAGACGATGGTTTGATGGGCTTGCCAACCGAAGGCTTCACCGAAACCAAAGCTGAAAACGCGGAGATTTATGTCCCTGAGTTGGGCAAGTGGCTCGAAGTGCGATCGCGTTACCTCAACTGGGTGGATGGCCGCTTGGCGCAGATGGTGATTGCGTCAGACATCACCCCCCGTCGCCAAGCCGAAGAGCAAGCCCAAGTGCAAGCAGAACGCGCGCAATCAGCTAGCCGACTCATCACGATGGGTGAAATGGCCTCCAGCGTCGCACACGAATTGAACCAACCGCTGACAGCGATCAACAATTACTGCAGCGGCATGGTCTCGCGCATCAAAGCCAACAATTTGACAGAGGAAGAATTGCTCAAGGCTTTAGAGAAAACCGCACACCAAGCGCAACGCGCAGGACAAATCATTCAACGCATTCGCACCTTTGTGAAACGCAGCGAGCCCAACCGCACCCCCTCCGATGTGACGGCCATGGTGGTTGAAGCCGTGGAATTGGCAGGCATTGAAATGCGCCGACGACAGGTTCGCCTGACCCAAGTGATGGCGGCTCGCTTGCCCGCGATCAACGTGGACCCTATCTTGATTGAACAAGTGCTGGTGAATTTGATGCGCAACGCGGCCGAGTCGATTGACCTCGCCCAACGCCCGCTGACCCACCGTGATGTAGAGCTAAAGGTATTACCACGCACCGAAGAAGGCCAACCTGTGGTTGAGTTTTCAGTCACCGACACGGGCCGCGGCTTACCCCCTGAAGTGATGGAGCGTTTGTTTGAAGCCTTCTTCTCCACCAAGTCAGAAGGCATGGGCATTGGTCTGAATTTGTGCCGCTCCATCGTCGAGTCGCACCAAGGCAGGATGAAGGCCGAGAACCTCTACAATGGCGAGGAAATAACGGGCTGCCGCTTTTCCTTCTGGATACCGGTCCGATAGGTTGGAGTTTTATTGATGAGCTTGATTCCCAAAAAAGGTACGGTGTACGTTGTCGATGACGACGAGGCTGTGCGTGATTCATTGCAATGGTTGTTAGAGGGCAAGGACTACCGCGTTCGCTGCTTCGATTCGGCTGAAACCTTCCTCAGCCGCTATGACCCACGCGAAGTGGCTTGTTTGATTGTGGACATCCGCATGGGCGGCATGACCGGCCTTGAGTTGCAAGACCGCTTGGTCGAGCGCAAGTCTCCTTTGCCCATCGTGTTCATCACAGGTCACGGCGATGTGCCCATGGCAGTGGACACCATGAAAAAAGGCGCGATGGACTTCATCCAAAAACCTTTCGACGAAACCGCATTGGTGACCTTGGTCGAGCGCATGTTGGCCCAAGCCACCACTGCGTTTGCCGAATCACAACAAGCCGCCAGCCGCGACGCGCTGATGGCCAAGCTGACCACCCGCGAAGCCCAAGTGTTGGAACGCATCGTGGCCGGCCGCTTGAACAAACAAATTGCAGACGACCTTGGCATCAGCATCAAAACCGTGGAAGCGCACCGCGCCAACATCATGGAAAAGCTCAATGCCAACACCGTGGCCGATTTACTGAAAACCGCACTCGGACAAAACGCTGCCAAAGCCTAAACACAAGCCTTTGGCAACCTCTTGAACGCCCCTTTAAACGCCCGTATTTCACGGGCGTTTTCAATTCAACTTCCTCTCTGTATACACAAGACCATGACTGCACAACTCATTGACGGCAACGCCCTCTCCAAACAACTGCGCGCCCAAGTGGCCGCCGACACGGCAGCCTTGAAGGCGAAGGGTTTGACACCAGGCTTGGCCGTGGTGTTAGTCGGCGACAACCCAGCCAGCCAGGTGTATGTGCGCAACAAAGTCAAGGCATGCGAAGACGCGGGCTTGCACTCGGTGCTCGAAAAATACGAAGCCACCATGAGCGAGGCCGATTTGTTGGCCCGTGTAGAGGCACTCAACAACGATTCGTCGATTCACGGCATCTTGGTGCAACTGCCTTTGCCTGCGCACATCGATGCACAAAAAGTGATTGAAGCCATCAGCCCTGCCAAAGATGTGGACGGTTTCCACATCGCCAGCGCGGGGGCCTTGATGACCGGCATGGCTGGCTTTTGGCCTTGCACACCTTATGGCTGCATGAAGATGTTGGAGAGCATTGGTTACGACCTCAAGGGCAAACACGCCGTGGTGATTGGCCGCAGCAACATCGTGGGCAAGCCCATGGCACTGATGTTGTTACAAAAAGATGCCACTGTGACAGTGGCACACTCGCGCACCCAAAACCTCAAAGCCCTCACCTTGCAAGCGGACGTCATCGTGGCGGCTGTGGGCAAACGCAATGTGCTGACAGCAGACATGGTCAAACCCGGTGCTGTGGTGCTGGACGTGGGCATGAACCGTAACGATGAAGGCAAGCTGTGCGGCGATGTGGACTTTGACGGCGTGAAAGAAGTGGCAGGCTACATCACCCCTGTGCCGGGCGGGGTTGGACCGATGACCATTACGATGCTCTTGGTCAACACCTTGGAATCGGCGCAACGGGCCTTATCTGAGAAGCATTGAGCTTTTGCGTTCGTTCCGTGGGCGTTCGCTCTGCCAAGCAGAGTGGCCAGCGCTTGCTGCGCTCCTCGCCAAGCGAATGTCGCGGCATCAAGCGCTGACCACTCTGCTTGGCGACGGTGCTGGGTATGCCGAAAATTTCGGCCATCTATTTCTTGAAAGTTTTGCATGTCATTGAACAATCCGCTTCTCGACTTTTCGAATCACCCACTGTTCGATGCCATCCAACCCGCGCACATCGCGCCTGCCCTTGACCAGCTGTTGCCAGCAGCCGATGCAGCGTTGGAAAAAGTTACTGCCACTGACTTCCCCGCCGAGTGGAAAGCCATTGCTGCCGTGTTGGATGTGGCCGCCGAAAAACTCAGCCGTGCCTGGGGTGCCGTGAGCCATTTGCACTCAGTGGCCGACACGCCGGAGTTGCGTGCAGCCTACACCGAAGCGCTGCCGCGTGTGACCGAGTTCTACACACGCCTCGGTGCTGACGAGCGCTTGTATGCCAAGTACAAAGCCATTGATGTAGCCAGTTTGAACGCCGAGCAACAGCATGCTCACACCTTGGCCATGCGCAACTTTGTGTTGTCGGGTGCTGAGCTGGTGGGAGCTGCTAAAGAGCGCTTTGCTGCCATTCAAGAGCGCCAAGCAGAGGTTAGCCAAAAGTTCAGCGAGAACGTGCTGGATGCGACTGACCAATGGTCGACCATCGTCACCACCGAAGAATTGGCCGGTGTGCCAGACGACGTGCTGCAAACCACACGCGCAGCGGCTGAAAAGGATGGTGTGGCGGGTCACAAGCTGAATTTGAAAATGCCGTGCTACTTGCCCATCATGCAGTTTGCCCACAGCTCGGCCTTGCGTGAAAAACTGTACCGCGCTTATGCCACACGCGCATCCGACCAATCGGAAGTCGTGCAACACGGCAAAGTCGAACAAGACAACACGCCGTGGGTGAAAGAAATTTTGGCCCTGCGCCAAGAAGAAGCGCAACTCTTGGGTTACGCCAATTACGCCGAGGTGTCGCTGGCTGCCAAGATGGCGCAGTCGCCCGCTGAGGTGATGGGCTTTTTGCGTGATTTGGCTCAACGCGCTCGACCCTATGCCGAAAAAGACGTAGCCGAGATGCGCACCTTCGCTGCCGAGCACCTCAAACTGGAAGACCCACAACCGTGGGATTGGCCGTACATCGGCGAAAAGCTCAAAGAAGCGCGCTACGCCTTCAGCGAGCAAGAAGTCAAACCCTACTTCACAGCGCCCAAGGTGTTGGCAGGCTTGTTCAAAATTGTGGAGACCTTGTTTGAGGTGAGCATTCGCCGCGATGAGGCCCCCGTGTGGCACCCCACTGTTGAGTTTTATCGCATTGAGCGACATTCGCAAGCAACCCGCGCCCGCGGCTTGCCGCCTGAGTTAGTCGGCCAGTTCTACCTCGATCCCGGTGCGCGCGCAGGCAAGCGCGGCGGCGCCTGGATGGACGATGTGCGTGCCCGCTGGTTGCGCCCTGACACAGGTGCGTTGCAAACGCCCGTGGCGCACTTGGTGTGCAACTTCTCCGAGGCCGTCGGTGACAAACCGCCGCTGCTCACCCACGATGATGTCATCACCCTCTTTCACGAATGCGGCCACGGCTTGCACCACATGCTCACGCAAGTGAATGAGCGTGATGTATCGGGCATCAGCGGCGTGGAGTGGGACGCGGTCGAGCTACCCAGCCAATTCATGGAAAACTTCTGCTGGGAATGGCCCGTGCTGCGCCACATGACCGCGCACGTCGACACAGGCGAGCCTTTGCCACGCGCGTTGTTCGACAAAATGCTGGCTGCGAAAAACTTCCAAAGCGGTTTGCAAACCTTGCGCCAAATTGAGTTCTCACTCGTGGACATGCACCTGCACACCGAAGGTGAACAGGCCCAAAACTTCATGCAAGTGCTGCGTGATGTGCGCGCCGAAGTGGCTGTGCTGCCAAGCCCTGTGTGGGGCCGCACCTTGCACACCTTCAGCCACATCTTTGCCGGTGGCTATGCAGCGGGCTACTACAGCTACAAGTGGGCCGAGGTGCTGAGCGCCGATGCCTATGCTGCGTTTGAAGAAACCACAGGCGCCGATGGTGAGCCCAGCGTTGAAACAGGCCGTCGCTACCGCGAAACCATTTTGGAAGTCGGCGGCAGCCGACCTGCGATGGAATCGTTCAAAGCGTTTCGCGGCCGTGCGCCCAAGCTCGATGCCTTGCTGCGTCACCAAGGCATGAGCCAGTGAGCCTCGGTCCATTGACCTTCTGAGCGCGCGTGACACGTGCGCTCAGAGGGCCGTGCTAAAGTGCTTCGCGTTGCCTTTTTGTATCGCGTTTTACTTTATGCCTCACCTCCACGAACCGACGCATTTGCCACTTGAGGTCCATGATCCAGCTGCGCAAGATGAAGTCACTGTCATCCCCCTCGCCATTGAAGACTGGCTCACTGTGATCACCATGGGCTTGTTGGCCCTCATCACGTTTGCCAACGTCATCGTGCGTTACTTCACAGACCAATCGTTTGCATGGACCGAAGAGTTTTCGGTGTTCTTGATGATTGTGTTGTCGCTGGTGGCAGGCTCTGCGTCTGTGGCGCGCAACCGCCAAATTCGCATTGAATACTTTGCCGACAGTGGCTCGCCTGAACGTCAACGCGCCCTGGCCCGTTTTGGCGCCATCATGGTGTTTGTGTTGTTTGCACTCATTGCGGTGCTCAGCTCTCGCGTGGTGTGGGATGACATTCGCTTCGAAGAAACCTCGCCTGGCATTGGCGTGCCGCAGTGGTGGTACACCATTTGGCTGCCCATCATGTCGGTGGCCATTGCAGGTCGAGCCTTGGGCTTGTTCATCCGTCGGGGGCGTCGCGCATGATCCCCACGCTTCTCTTTGTCGCTTTCATCGCCATGATGTTGGCAGGCGTGCCAATTGGTGCGTCACTGGGTTTAGCGGGTGCAGCTTGCATTGCTTTGGCCAACGCGGATGCGCAGTGGTTTGGTTTGCTGGCTGTGCCGCAAAACTTTTATGCGGGCTTGGGCAAATACCCTTTGCTCGCCATTCCCATGTTTGTGTTGGTGGGCTCTATTTTTGACCGCTCCGGCGTGGCTTTGCGCTTGGTGAACTTTGCTGTGGCCATCGTCGGTCGCGGCCCCGGCATGTTGCCCTTGGTGGCCATCATGGTGGCCATGTTTTTGGGCGGTATTTCTGGCTCTGGTCCTGCCAACGCAGCGGCGGTAGGTGCAGTGATGATTTCCGCCATGTCACGTGCAGGCTATCCACCCGCGTTCTCTGCCAGCGTGGTGGGTGCAGCAGCAGCCACTGACATTTTGATCCCCCCCTCTGTGGCCTTCATCGTGTACTCGGTGCTGGTGCCGGGTGCCTCAGTGCCGGCGTTGTTTGCAGCGGGCATGATTCCTGGCGTATTGGCTGGCTTGGCCCTGATCGTGCCTGCGGTGTGGATGGCACGTAAGCACAAGATGGGCGCCCTCGAAGCCAGCTTGCCACGCCCACCGTTTTGGCAAAGCTTGCGTGAAGCGACTTGGGGTTTGGCAGCGCCCATTCTCATTTTGGGCGGCATGCGTGCGGGTTGGTTCACGCCCACCGAAGCGGCCGTGGTAGCGGTGTTCTACGGTTTGTTTGTGGGCATGGTGATTCACCGTACCATCCAAGTCAAAGACCTGTTCGTCATCTTGCAAGAGTCAGGCGAGTTGTCGGCCATCATTTTGTTGGTGGTGTCGCTTGCTGGCATCTTCGCGTTCTCGCTCTCCACCCTCGGTGTGATTGACCCCATCACCAACGCCATCGTCAACTCTGGCTTGGGCGAGTACGGCGTGTTGGCGCTGTTGATTTTGATGCTCATCACCGTCGGCATGTTCCTCGACGGTGTGTCCATCTTCTTGATCTTTGTGCCCCTGTTGTGGCCCATCGTTCAGTTCTACAAATGGGACCCGGTGTGGTTTGGCGTCATCCTCACCCTCAAGGTCGCGCTGGGTCAGTTCACGCCGCCCCTGGCCGTGAACTTGATGGTGTCTAGTCGCATCGCCGGTGTGCGCATGGAAGAAACAGTGCCATGGGTGGGCTGGATGTTGTTTGGTATGTTCTTGGTGATGGTGGCTGTCATTGCTTGGCCCGAGTTGGCTTTGTGGTTGCCGCGTTACATGGGCTACTGAAAATAGGCCCGACATTTTTAAGTTCGTTTTAACAAGGAGACAAAAACCATGAAACTTCGCAGAACCCTTTTGAGCTGGGTTGCCGCTGCTGCCGTGATGGGCACATTCGCAGGCGCAGCTGAAGCACAGCAACAGCCCTACAAAGCGGAGTACCGCATGTCGATGGTGCTCAACGTGCCCACACCTTGGGGCCAAGCTGGCAAGCTGTGGGCCGACATGGTGAAAGAGCGCACACAAGGCCGCATCAACATCAAGCTCTATCCCGGTGTGTCACTGATTCAAGGCGACCAAACACGCGAATTCAGCGCTTTGCGCCAAGGCGTGATTGACATGGCAGTGGGCTCGACCATCAACTGGTCACCCCAAGTGAAAGAACTCAATGTGTTCTCACTGCCTTTCTTGATGCCAGACTACGCTGCGGTGGATGCACTCACCCAAGGCCAAGTGGGCAAGAAAATTTTCCAACGCTTGGAACAAGGTGGTGTTGTGCCACTGGCGTGGGGCGAGAACGGCTACCGTGAACTCACCAACTCCAAGCGCGCAGTGAAATTGCCTGAAGACTTGAAGGGCATGAAAATTCGCATCGTCGGCTCCCCCATCTTCTCGGACATGTTCAGCGCCTTGGGTGCCAACCCCACACAAATGAGCTGGGCTGATGCACAACCGGCATTGACCAGCGGTGCCGTGGACGGCCAAGAAAACCCCTTGTTCTTGTTCAACCTGCTCAAGATGCACACCGTCGGCCAAAAGTACATCACCACTTGGGGCTACATGGCTGACCCGCTCATCTTCGTGGTGAACAAAGAGATTTGGAACTCATGGACACCTGCCGACCAAGCCATCGTGCGCCAAGCGGCGTTGGACGCAGGCAAAGAGGAAATTGCGATTGCCCGCAAAGGTTTGATTGAGGCCGACAAACCCGTCATCAAAGGCATCGAAGCCTTGGGCGTGACCGTGACCCAACTCACCCCTGCACAACGCGACGAATTTGTGAAAGCCACACGCGGCGTGTACAACAAATGGAAAAACACCATTGGTGCTGACTTGGTGAACACCGCGGAAGCGGCGATTGCAGCGCGCAAGAAGTAAACGTTGCAGCGCCCAAATAAAAACCCGCTTCGGCGGGTTTTTATTTGATGCATCGAATCAATGAGGTGGTTTAAAACTTCAGCGTCTTCACGCCCGTAGAGGTGCCCAGCAAACACACCTGTGCCTTTTGGTGGGCAAACACCCCCACCGTCACCACGCCCGGCCATTGGTTGACTTCGGTTTCAAATTGCAGCGGGTCGCGGATTTTCAGCCCCGTCACATCGACGATGTGTTGTCCGTTGTCGGTGACCAAAGGTTGACCGTCTTTCAAACGCACCTTGGCGCTGCCGCCCATCGCAGCGAACTGACGCATCACGCGTGCGGTGGCCATGGGAATCACCTCCACTGGCAAGGGAAATGCACCGAGCACATCGACCAGTTTGCTTTCGTCAGCGATGCACACAAACATGTTGGATTGCGCAGCCACAATCTTTTCACGGGTCAACGCAGCACCGCCGCCTTTGACCATGTGGCCTTGGTGATCGATTTCGTCTGCGCCGTCGATGTAGACCGACAAGCTGTCCACCTCGGCCGCTTCAAACACGCGGATACCCAAGGCTTGCAAGCGTTCGGTCGAGGCGACCGAGCTAGACACGGTGCCTTTGATTTGGTCTTTCATCGTGGCCAAGGCGTCGATGAACTTGTTCACCGTTGAACCTGTGCCCACACCCACCACGTCGCCAGGCACCACGTATTGCAAGGCGGCTTGGCCCACCAAAGTCTTTAATTCATCTTGTGTCAGAGGGGCGGCGTTTTGTGGGGTGCTCATGGGCGAAAATCCGAGGGTTTTATAAAAGCTTGAGATTATCCATGTCGTTGTTGCCTTATTCCCTCGCCCGCCCCTTTCTGTTTGCCATGGATGCGGAAACCGCCCATGAACACACACTGGCCATGCTGGCCCGCACACAAAACACGCCGCTGGCGTGGGCCTATTGCCAAGAGCGGGTGCAAGACCCCGTGCAACTGGCAGGCTTGAGTTTTCCCAACCGTGTCGGTTTGGCCGCAGGCTTGGACAAAAACGCGCACTGCATCGATGGCTTGGCGGCCATGGGTTTTGGGTTTGTCGAGGTGGGCACGGTCACGCCCAAAGGTCAACCGGGCAACCCCAAGCCGCGCATGTTCCGTTTGGCGCAAGCCAACGCGCTGATCAACCGCCTTGGGTTTAACAACGACGGTTTGGATGCTTTCTTGGCGAATGTGAAACAGGCCAAGTTCCGCAGCCAATCAGGCACCCCCATGCTGCTGGGCCTGAACATTGGCAAAAACGCCGCCACCCCCATCGAGAACGCAGCAGACGACTACCTGATTTGCCTCGACGGCGTCTACCCGCACGCCGACTACGTGACGGTGAACATCTCTAGTCCCAACACCAAAAACTTGCGCGAGCTGCAAAGCGACGAAGCGTTGGATGCGCTCATTGGCACGCTTGCCAAACGCCGTGCCGAGTTAGCCCAGCGACACCACAAGCAAGTGCCGGTGTTCATCAAGATTGCGCCTGATTTGGACAGCGACCAAATCGCCGTGATTGCCGCCACCTTGAAACGCCACTGTGTGCACGAAGGCACGCCATCGTGGGGGGTGATTGCCACCAACACCACCATTGCACGCGACGTGGTGCAAGGCATGGCGCACGCAGACGAAACAGGCGGCCTTTCAGGCGCCCCCGTGTTTGAGAAAAGCAATGCCGTGATTCGTCAGTTGCGTGCAGCGATGGGCCCCAACTTCCCCATCATCGGCGTGGGCGGTATTTTGAGCGGCGCAGATGCCGTCGCGAAAATCAAAGCAGGTGCTGATGTCGTGCAGATTTACACGGGGTTGATTTACAAAGGTCCAGCACTCGTGAAAGAAGCGGCCCAAGCCATTCGCGACCAAGCCTGATTCGGCAGGCATCAAGCAAAGACGGTGCGATACCCTTCAAAGCGCTTGGACCAATAGCCGTGGCTCAAGCGCTCAGTTTTTACGCCTGTTCTCTCGTTGGCAGCATGCACAAATTTGCCTTCGCCAATGTAGATGCCAACATGCGAAAACGATGGCCCCAATGTATTGAAAAATACCAAGTCACCAGGGTGCGCTTGAGATGCATCAATTGAGCGTGTGGCCTCGGCCATTTGTGCGGCGCTGCCTTTGAGTGCAATACCTGCTGACTCTTTGTAGACAAAGGTCACCAAGCCTGAGCAATCAAATCCTGTGTGTAGTTTTTTGCCACCGTAGGTGTAGCCACGGTCTAACATGGCGATGGCTTGCATGACGATGTCTTGGCGCTTGGCGGGATTGTTGGGGTAGCTCTGCGAGGTGGATGGGGGCTTGCGTGACAGCGATGAGCACGCCACCCACAAGGGCGTGAGGCATGCACTGAGAAACAAGCGTTTATTCATAAGCAGAACTTTACTGCAAGGCTTTCACAACGGTTTGAGCAATGGCAAGTGAACTGGTCAAACCCGGCGACTCAATGCCAAATAAATTGACCAACCCTTTCACGCCATGCACAGCAGGACCTTGGATGCAAAAGTCAGCCGCAGGATCATTGGGCCCTGAAATTTTGGGGCGAATTCCAGCATAGCCCGCCTGCAAAGCACCATCGGGTAGGGCTGGCCAATATCGGCGAACTTCTTTGTAAAACACGTCTTCATGCGCAGCAGACACTTGCACATCATCGGGGCTGTCCACCCATTGCACATCGGGGCCAAACTTTGCTTGACCACCGAGGTCCAAGGTCAAATGCACGCCCAGACCTGCCGCTTCAGGCACGGGATAGATCAAATGAGAAAAAGGCGATTGACCCGACAACGTGAAGTAATTGCCCTTGGCAAAAAATGCAGGCGGCACGTCAGCGCAAGACAAGCCCTCAAATTTTTGAGCCAATTTCGGTGCCGTCAAGCCCGCAGCGTTCACCACAGTTTGTGCCAACAACGAGGACCCATCGGCCATGTGCAGGACGATGCCATCGTCACGGCACACCGCTGAAATAACTTGCGCATTCAAAGCCACAATGCCCCCTGCATTTTCAAAATCACCTTGCAAACTCAGCATCAACCCGTGGCTATCGACAATGCCTGTACTGGGGGAGTACAAAGCAGCCACGCAATGCAACGCAGGTTCCATCGCCATCGCTTGTTCGGCGCTCAGCATGACCACATCGCTCACTCGGTTGGCATGTGCTTTTTTCAAAATAGATTCAAGAGCAAGCAGCTGACTGGCATGTGTCGCCACAATCAATTTGCCGCAGCGCTGGTGTGACACGCCACGTTCTGCTGCATAGGTGTACAGCATGTCGCGCCCTTGAACGCATAGCTGGGCTTTGTGTGAGCCTGACGGATAGTAAATACCGGCATGAATCACCTCGCTGTTGCGTGCGCTGGTTTTGGTCCCAATCGCATCCGCGGCCTCAAGCACAAGCCAATCACGCGATGACGGTGATGCGGCTTGAATCAGTGCGCGTGCCACAGCCAAACCCACCACCCCTGCGCCAATGACCACACCATCTACTTTGTCCACAATGCCTCCTGCTGTTTTCAGAAGCTATTAGAACTGAACACCGCCCAAAGAAAAACGGCTCCCGAAGGAGCCGTTTGAGCGGTGTTGAAACACCTTAAAAATTAACGCTTCTTAGCAGCAGGCTTGGCTGTTTTCAAAGCTGTTTCAGTCAGGTTTTTGTAGTTGGCTTCAGCAACATCGGTGGCTTGCTTGACTGCTTTTTGCACAGATTCCAAAGCATTGTTACCAGCAGCAACCGCGGTTTTGAATGCAGCCACAGCGGCTTCAGAACCAGCAGGTGCGTTTTTAGCAGCGTTGTCCACCATGTTGTGGAAAGCTTTTTGAGCTTCAGCCACTTTAGACTCCAAGTGACCTTGGAAGTGTGAACCTGTGCCAGTCGCAATTTCAACCAAATGACGGTTGTAAGCCACGGCTTTTTCAGCCAACGGTTGGAACAGGCTGGCTTGCAAAGCCAACAACTCTTGGGCGTCTTTCACGCTCAAAGCTGCATTGGTTTGTTTTTGTGAGTCAGCCAAAGTGCTTTTAGCAGCAGCCAAGTTCAACTCGATGAGTTGCTCGACGCCAGAGAAAGCTTTGTTGGTCAAACCAACCAAAGTTTCCAAGTTGGCTTTGTTCGCGGCGATTACTTGTTCAGGTGTCAAAGTCATTTCAAATCTCCAAAATTAAAAAGGATGGTCTAAACTGCTCTGAACCTGCCTAGGCTAAGTTATGTTGCAGTGCAGCATGAGGCGTATTTTAAAGACTACTTTTCTTCTGACAAGGGTTTTGCGCCGAAATGGTGCATTTTTAGAGCTGGCAGACTAAATCTAAGCTCTTGGGTGTTTATTTCGCACCGTGCGACCAATGGGTTTGCCACTGTAGGCGGTACTTTTCGGCCAAATCAGCCGACCTCAGCACCAAAAAATTTTCAGCATTGCGGGTGGCGGCTGAGTTGGTGAAATTGAAACTCCCAGTGATGACGGTGGATTGGTCGATCACCATCACCTTGTTGTGCGCGATGGCGTGTTTCCCGTCTTCACGCAGTTCAATTTGCGCATCTGTGAACACACCAATGACATATCGGTTTGCAGTGTCGCTCTTTTGGTCAAGCAAAACACGCACCGATACGCCGCGCTGATGGGCTCGTACCAATGCTTGTGCAATGCCGTTGTGCGTAAACCCATAGGCTTGTACCAACACCTCGCTCTGACTCGCGTCAATGGCGTGGATGATGGCCGCAGCGGCATTGGCCGGTGGCGTGAAATACACCCCCAACACGTCGGCGGTCATGGCTTGTTGATCCGACTGTGCGTTGGCGGGCAATACAACCACGCCCAACAAGAAAATTAACAAAGACACAAAAACATTCATAGTGCCAATGCTAAACCGGCAGCATCATATTTTTCGACATTGACTTACAAGCGACAGCGCCAGCGAAGCAGAACAGGTAAAGTTGCCTTGCTTTGAAAACCAACACCCGCCCTCCCCACACGCTCTCGCCCACCCTCCGTCGGGCAATTTTTTTGTTGTCGCTGGCCACGTTCTCGAGCATGGCTTTGCAACGCATTTGCGACCCCATGCTGCCCGAGCTGTCGCGCGTCTTTGATGCCCCCATCAGCGAGGCATCACAAGTCATTTCCTTCTTCGCCATCGCTTATGGTTTGATGCAGCTGTTCTATGGCCCCGTGGGCGATCGCTTTGGCAAATACCGCGTGGTCATGCTGGCCACCATGGGTTGCAGCATTGGCAGCTTGTTATCGGCACTCAGCACGGACTTGTCGTTTCTTGTGGCGGCGCGTGTAGGCACGGCGCTGGCCGCCGCCGCCATCATCCCGCTCTCCCTGGCTTGGGTGGGTGATGTGGTGCATTACGAACACCGCCAAGAAACACTGGCACGCGTGGGCTTAGGCACCATGCTGGGTATCACTGCAGGCCAACTGTTTGGCGGACTGTTGACCGACACCCTCGGTTGGCGATGGGCTTTTGCGCTGATGGCCGCCACATTTGCATCGGTAAGCTTTTTGCTATGGCAACAAATCAAACATCTAGACACCACAGCACATCACGCGCAGACACCCACTGGCTTTTTCAAGCAGCTTCAACAAGTCGCGCACAACCCATGGGCAAGAGTTTTTCTCAGCATCACACTGATTGAAGGCGGCACCGTGTTTGGCGTACTGGCTGTCACGGCCGCGCACTTGCATCAGGTTCACCATATTTCGCTCACGCTGGCGGGAGGCACCACCGCCCTCTTTGGCTTGGGCGGCATGGCTTACATGGCCACGGCCAAAATCACCATTCGACGCTTTGGAGAGGTGGGTTTGGCCCGTTATGGTGGCGTGAGTTTTGGCGCCGCATTTTTGGTCATTGCGTTCGCGCCTTGGTGGCAACTGGCGTTGCCCGCCTGCTTTATCGCCGGTTTTGGTTTTGCCATGTTTCACAACACCATGCAGGCCAAGGCCACGCAAATGGTGCCGACGGCACGCGGCACTGGCGTCACACTGTTTGCTGGCTTTTTGTTTTTAGGCCAATCGCTTGGCGTGTTGATACTGGCTGAACTGTTGAGCCACTTCAACTCGCCGTTGATTTTGGGCGCTGATGCCCTGGTGGTTTGGGCGATGGGCATCTTTTTGTCACGCGCCATTGCCAAACGCAACGCCACACAGGCTGACCACGCTTAACATTGCCCCATGACTCAAGACATCGAACAACTCGCCCAACAACTCGAACAACACCCAGACTACCGCGTGCTTCGCCGTCTCGTGCCTGGCCGGGTGTTCAACACCCCCGCCCCTGGCCAAAAACTCAGCAAAGGCATCGTGCTCGACACCGAAACCACTGGTTTTGACGTGGCCCAAGACCGTGTGATTGAGCTGGGCATGCTGGCCTTTGAATTCGACCCCGTCACGGGTGTGGTCTACCGCGTGGTGGATGTGTTGGACGAGCTGGAAGACCCAGGCTTTGCCATTCCTCCCGCCACCATTGCCGTGCACCACATCACCGACGAGATGGTCAAAGGCCACCGCATTGACGATGCGCGCGTGGCTGAGTTTTTAAAAAATGTGGACGTGGTCATTGCTCACAATGCTGCATTTGATCGCCCCTTCGTCGAAGCCCGCTGGCCGCTGTTTGAACAACTCAACTGGGCGTGCAGCATCAAAGACATCGACTGGCGCGAAGAAGGTTTTGGTTCGGCCAAATTGGAGTATTTGCTCAGCACCCAAGGCTACTTTTATGAAGCGCACCGTGCCGAGGCCGATTGCTGGGCGCTGCTAGAACTGCTCAACCTTGTGCTGCCGCAAACCCAACAAACCGCCCTGCTCGCGGTACTGATGACGTTGAACAAGCCACAGCAAAAGGTGTACGCCATCAACTCACCGTTTGAAACCAAAGACAAGCTCAAAGCCCGCAACTACCGCTGGTCGGCCGAGCTGCGCTGCTGGAGCCGTGTGGTGGCTGGCGAGACCGAAACCCAGCAAGAACTGGAATGGCTCAAACACCACGTATACGCTGGCCGTAACGCGCGCGTGGAGCTAGAAACCACAGGCGGCAAAGTGCGTTATTCCAACCGTGTAGGCCACAAAGAAGTCGTCACGCTTTAAATTGGACACAGGCAACAAAAAGCCGGGCTAGCCCGGCTTTTTGTTTAGTAACTGGTCTGCTGCCAAGGCACTTGGCAAGTCGGCACGTTGGGATAGAACTGCTGCGAGGTGGGACAGAAATACGCCACACGGTTAGGCGGCACATATTGCTGTTGCACCACCACTTGCTGAGGCATGACGTAGCTAGGTGTGCTGGCGGCGTAAATGGCACCGCCCACAATCGCGGCACCCAACACAGGTGCCACCCAGTTGTTGCCCCAACCACCTCGGTAACCATAACCACCGTGATGGCCGCCGTAACCGCCATATCCACCCCCATGGCCAAAGCCATGCGCTTGTGCTGGCACAACCAACACGGCAGACAACAAACAAGCTAAGAGAATGGATACGCGTTTCATAGAAACCTCACTTTGTGAAAAGGTAGCTCTACAACGCGTGGCGCGTGTCAACGGATGACAGCCTGTCAATAACCCAAGGCTGCGGCAAACAAACCCACTGCGCTCAACAAGCCCACCAACCAGCACAAAGAACGCAAACTGGCTTTATCGGTCAAATAGCAAACAACAAAAGCCACGCGTGCAGTAACAAAGACAACAGCGTACAAATCAATGCGTGCCGCATCGACCTGCGCCAAGGTAGCGATGATCACGCCTGCTGCAAACAGTGGAAACGACTCAAAGCTATTGGCCTGCGCGGCATTGGCGCGTGCACGAAACCCCGTTTGCTTGGCCAACCATTCGCGGGGGTTGTGGTTGTCAAACTTTTGAAAACCCCACTTCGCCACACCGGCACACACATAGGGCAACAAGCCTGCAATCAAGACGCACAGATAAGCTTTGTTCATCGCATCACCACCATCCAAGGTGTGGGGCAAGTTTGCACCACAGGGAAATATTGACCCGAGTCGCGGCAGTAATAAGCCTCAACGGGTTGCTGTACCGGCTGCCCATTCACCCATTGCGTGGGCTGTGGGTTGTTCATGATCACAGCAGGCGGGCTGGTGATGATGACGGTCGATGGTTGCACAGGACGTGACAAATAAATGGATGTCCCCACAATGGCTCCGCCCACCAATGCAGGCCCCCAAAAGTAGTCACCTCGGTAATAACCACCATGGCCACGGTAACCGCCGTAGGGGCCATGCGCCATCGCAGCGCCAGCGGTTGCAGCTAGCAACAGGCTCAAAGCCAAGGTGCGAAATTGATTTGTCATAGCTCGCTCTCTTTCACTCAATATCACCATTGTGGTCTAACCATGTAAAGAATTCATTAAGTTTTCTAAAGCCAAAGCCACGCGGGCCAAATACGCGTCTTGACCGCCTAAGCCAGACACCATCAAACCCACAGGTAATTCACCCGCATCATGGCAAGGCAAGCTCCACGCACAACCGTCCATGTAGTTGATGGCAGAGGGGTTGCGCAGCAACAAGCGGTTCACTTTGAAAAACACCTCATCGTCTTTGAGCAAAGGCTCAATCAGTGGAGCGACCATCGGCACGGTGGGACACAACATGGCATCAAAGCCGTGTAGCGTTTTTTGAGCCGCCGCTATCCACGCGTGACGACGGTTGTGTAACTCTAGGTAGTCTTGGGCGCTGATGCCCTTGCCTAACATCATGCGAGCCACCACGCGATGGTCGATTTGATGTCCACCGCGCTCTAGGCGATCGTGATGTGCGGCATAGCCTTCAATCGGCGAAAAGCCCCCGGGCATGCTGAGCGCCGCAATGTCACCTAGCGCTTTGAACGGTATCTCCACCACCTGTGCGCCCGCCTGACTGATGCGTTGCAAAGTACGCGCAAAGGCTTGGGCCACCGAGGCATCCACATCGTCCATCATCAAAGTTTGTGGCACGGCAAAACGCAAACCCTGCAAATTGGCGGCATCGGTGGGCAACGGTTGCTGCGACAGCACCGTATCGACCGCCAAACACGCGCGCACCGAACGGGTGATGCTGCCCACCGTGTCTAGCGTGCGCGACAACTCCATCACGCCCGTGCGAGGGATGCGCGCTTGCGTGGCCTTGAACCCCACCAAGCCACACAGCGCAGCAGGAATGCGAATCGAGCCGCCGGTGTCGGTGCCAATGCCCACCTCGGCCAGCCCCAAAGCGACTGACACAGCAGCACCCGATGACGAGCCACCAGGCACACGTGCGTGTGCCGCATCGGTGGGGTTGATTGGCGTGCCGTGGTGTGGGTTGATGCCCACGCCCGAGAACGCAAACTCGCTCATATTGGTTTTACCCAGCACGACCGCACCTGCCTCGCGCAAGCGTTGCACTACCGGCGCGTCCTGCAGCGCAGGTGCTTCGCCCACGCACACCACACCACCGGCTAAGGTAGTTTCACACGCCTCGTCGAAGTTGTCTTTGAGGGTGATGCACACGCCGTGCAACGCCCCTAGGCTGCTGCCTGCTTGCGCCTGTGCATCACGTTGCTGCGCTGTGGCGTGTGCACCATCTGCATAGAGCTGCGTGAACACATGTTGTGCGGCTGGATCGGCTGCACCTTGTAATGCAACGGCAACACGTTGTGTGGCTGTCGTGGAAGTATCAAAACAAGCTTGGGTCATACGATCAATTCTGCCCGATTACCCTTGGCCAAGCCCTGCACGATTCAGCCGTGCTAGCCTATGCCCCGATGAAAACCACAACTGCCACACCCGAACTCACGCTGTATTACGACGGCCAGTGCCCGCTGTGCGTGGCCGAGGTGGATTTCTTGCAAAGTCGTAACGCACAAGGCCATTTGGCGTTTGTCGACATCACACAAACGGGCTTTGAGGACGGTGACCATCACATTTCGTGCGAAGCCGCTATGGCGCAGATTCATGGCCGCACGGCTGACGGCCAAGTGCTGGTCGGCGTGCCTGTGTTTGCCACCGCCTACCGACTGGCCAAACTGCCTGTTTTAGCGTGGCTGCTGTCGCGCCGTTGGCTGATGCCGGTGCTTCAACCTGCCTATGTGCTGTTTGCCAGACACCGCCAAGCCCTTTCAAAACGCATTGGCCCCAGCGTTTTGAGGCTTTCAAAGCGATTTTTGAGGTGAATTTTGAGGTTTTTGAGGGCCGCGTCACAGAACGGTTGATAAATTTGCGAAAATACCATCTTTGCCTCGAGAACTACAACGAATGTCACGCCCAGAAAAAACAGAAATCTCCAACGATGGTTTGCGCTACAAGTCGAAAAAAGGCGGTTCCCCCTTCGAAGGCCTAGGCCGCACTGGCGACACCATGAGCTGCATCAAATGCGGCGTTCACAAGCCCCGCAACAACGGTTCGTTCAAGCGCATCTTGGGTTCATCCATGTTTGTGTGCTTTGACTGCAGCCCTCCGAAGAAAGAGGCGGATTCAGCAGCCCCAGCGGCAACTGCGAAAGAAAAAGCCAAAGCTTAATTCTTGGCACCCCACAAAAAAGCGGCTCGTTGAGCCGCTTTTTTATTGAGTCAGCTGTGTGCTTATTCCACCCGCACCACAGCATTCGGCTTAAAGCCCAAGTCAGCCACTTTGCCCTTTTTGGCACGCGCCGCTTTGGCATTGTTCAAGCTGCGAATTTCCAGTGTTTCTTCGCGCACTTTGCCGCCACGGCCAATGCCTTCGATGCGCACGCTGCGGGTGTACGCCGCAGCACCGGCCAACGTGTCTTTGGCTTCTAGGTCAATCAGCATCAAACCGCGACCACCCTTTTCCATCGCCTTGAGTTCTGACAACTCAAAGGTCAAGAAGCGGCCACCTGTAGAAGCACACGCCACATGCGTGGCGGACGCAAAAGGCTGAGCGCCTGAGCCGCCGCTCACAGGTGATGGGCGGCACACGGTTTCGCCCTCACCCACGGTGATGAAGGCTTTGCCGCCTTTGTTGCGCGAGATCATGTGCTCGATGTTGGCCATGAAACCATAGCCCCCTGAACTGCTGAGCAGGTACGTCGCGCCAGCAGGGCCTGCCACGTAGTGCAGCAGTTGGGTGCCTGATTCCAAATCAATCAAGGTGGTCACGGGTTGGCCGTCACCGCGAGCGCCGGGCAAGGCAGACACAGGCACTGAGTAAATGCGACCGTTCGAACCAAACGCGATGAAGGTGTCTACGGTGCGGCACTCAAACGTGCCGTACAAGCCGTCACCCGCCTTGAAGGCAAAGGCCATGGCCTCATGGCCATGGCCGGTGCGTGCACGCACCCAGCCTTTTTCAGAAACCACCACGGTCACGGGCTCGTCAATGACCTTGACTTCGGCCACAGCTTTTTTCTCTTCTTGAATGAGCGTTCGGCGTGGGTCAGCAAAGGTTTTGGCGTCGGCTTCGATTTCCTTCACCATCAGGCGGCGCAGCGCCGATGGGTTGCCCACGATGTCTTCGAGCTTGGCTTGTTCGTCGCGCAGCTCTTTGAGCTCTTGCTCAATCTTGATGGCTTCCAAACGCGCCAACTGACGCAAGCGAATTTCTAAAATGTCTTCGGCTTGTCGTTCGCTGAGTTTGAAACGTTCCATCAGCGCCTGTTTGGGCTCATCGCTCTGGCGGATGATGGCAATCACCTCGTCGATGTTGAGCAACACCAACTGTCGACCTTCCAAAATGTGGATGCGGTCCAGCACTTTGTTCAAGCGGTGCTGCGAGCGGCGCAGGATGGTGGCAGAGCGGAACTCAATCCACTCCGTCAACATGTCACGCAACGACTTAGGCACAGGACGACCATCAATGCCCACCATGGTGAGGTTGATGGACGACGAGGTTTCTAGGCTCGTGTGCGCCAGCAAGGTCGTGATGAGTTCTTGTTGCTCAATGGTGCGCGTCTTGGGCTCAAACACCAAACGCACGGGCGCGTCTTTGCTTGACTCATCGCGCACCACGTCCAACACAGCCAGCACAGTGGCTTTGAGTTGGGTTTGTTCGGCACTCAAGGCCTTTTTGCCCGTTTTGACCTTGGGGTTGGTCAGCTCTTCAATCTCTTCCAAGACGCGTTGGCTACTCACGCCAGGCGGCAGTTCGTTCACCACCAATTGCCATTGACCGCGGGCCAAGTCTTCAATCACCCAACGGGCACGTACCTTGAGCGAGCCGCGGCCTGTGCGGTACGCATCGGCAATGTCTGAGGTGCTGCTGATGATTTGGCCGCCACCGGGGTAGTCAGGGCCGGGCAGAATTTGCAACAGTTCTTCGTCGCTCAGCTTGGGGGTCTTGATGAGTGCCACGCACGCATCGGCTACTTCGCGCAGGTTGTGGCTAGGAATTTCAGTGGCCATCCCCACCGCAATGCCGCTTGCGCCGTTGAGCAAGGCAAATGGCAAACGGGCGGGCAACTGCTTGGGCTCTTCGGTGGAACCGTCGTAGTTGGGCTGAAAGTCCACCGTGCCTTCGTCAATTTCATCGAGCAACAGCGTGGTGATTTTGGCCAAGCGCGCTTCGGTGTATCGCATGGCCGCCGCGCCGTCGCCGTCGCGTGAACCAAAGTTGCCTTGGCCATCGATCAGTGGGTAGCGTTGCGCAAAGTCTTGCGCCATGCGCACGAGGGCTTCATACGCCGCGCTGTCACCGTGGGGGTGGTAGCGGCCCAGCACATCACCGACCACGCGGGCACACTTGACGGGCTTGGCACCTGTGTTGTTGTTAGGGCCGCTGTAGCCAAGGCCCATGCGGGACATCGAATAAAGAATGCGGCGTTGTACCGGCTTTTGGCCATCGCACACGTCGGGCAAGGCGCGGCCTTTGACCACACTGAGCGCGTACTCAAGGTACGCACGTTGGGCATAGTGGCCCAGCGCGATGTCGCCATCGTTATCGGCGGTGGGCAGTTCGGGGGTTAACAAATCGGTCATACGTCAATCTCAATCGAATCGCCATGCAGTTCCATCAGCTCACGGCGTGCGGCGGCTTCGCCTTTGCCCATGAGTTGCGTGATCAAACCTTCGGTGGTTGCAAAGTCCAGCAAGCCCAGTTGCACGGGCATGAGGCGACGGGTGTCGGGGTTGAGGGTGGTGTCCCACAGTTGCTCGGCACTCATCTCGCCCAAGCCCTTGAAGCGGCTGATGCTCCACTTGCCCTCACTCACGCCGTCTTTGCGCAGCTTGTCTAGGATGGCGGTGAGCTCGCCTTCGTCCAAGGCGTACACCTTGGTGGCTGGTTTTTTGCCACGTGCGGGGGCGTCTACACGGAACAGCGGGGGACGCGCCACAAACACATGGCCCGCTTCGATGAGCTTGGGAAAGTGTCGGAAGAACAGCGTGAGCAACAGCACTTGGATGTGCGAGCCGTCCACGTCCGCATCCGACAAGATGCACACCTTGCCGTAGCGCAAGCCGCTCAGATCGGGCGAGTCGTTGGGCCCGTGTGGGTCCACACCAATGGCCACCGAAATATCGTGAATTTCGTTGTTAGCAAACAAGCGATCGCGCTCGACTTCCCACGTGTTAAGCACCTTGCCGCGCAGCGGCAAGATGGCTTGGCTTTCTTTGTCACGGCCCATCTTGGCGCTGCCGCCCGCAGAGTCACCCTCGACCAAGAACACTTCGTTGTGTGCAATGTCTTTGCTTTCGCAGTCGGTCAACTTGCCCGGCAGCACGGCCACGCCTGAGCCTTTGCGCTTCTCGACTTTTTGGCCCGCCTTTTGGCGCGTTTGCGCGGCCTTGATGGCCAGTTCGGCCAGTTTCTTGCCGTACTCCACGTGTTGGTTGAGCCATAGCTCCATGGTGGGGCGCACATAGCTGGACACCAAACGCACGGCATCGCGTGAGTTGAGGCGTTCTTTGATTTGGCCTTGGAACTGTGGGTCGAGCACCTTGGCGCTCAGCACATAGCTGGCACGGGCAAACACGTCTTCCGGCAACAGCTTGACGCCCTTGGGCAGCAAGGCATGCAACTCGATGAAGCTCTTGACCGCATTGAACAAGCCATCACGCAAGCCGCTGTCGTGGGTGCCGCCGGCGCTGGTGGGAATCAGGTTGACATAGCTCTCGCGCACGGGCTGGCCGTCTTCGGTGAAGGCCACCGCCCAAGCCGCACCCTCGCCTTCGGCGAAGCTGTCGTGGTTGTTGTCGGCATAGCCATCGCCTTCAAACAAAGGAATGACGGGGTCACCGTGCAGGGTCTGCATCAGGTAGTCACGCAGGCCGCCTTTGTAAAGCCAGTGTTGTGTGTCTTTGGTTTTTTCGTTGATAAGCGTCACGCTCACGCCGGGCATGAGCACGGCTTTACTACGCAGCAAGTGCACCAGTTCGTTCATCGGCAAGGCCGAGGACTCAAAGTATTTGGCATCGGGCCACACGCGCACGGTGGTGCCTTGCTTGCGGTCGCCTTGCTCTTGTTTGCGGGTGGTGAGTTTTTCCACCACGTCGCCGCCTGAGAACACCAAGCGGGCCACTTGGCCTTCGCGGTGCGAGGTGGCTTCCATGCGTTTGGCCAGCGCGTTGGTCACGCTCACGCCCACGCCGTGCAAGCCGCCAGAGAAGCTGTAAGCACCGCCCGAGCCTTTGTCAAACTTGCCGCCCGCATGCAAGCGGGTGAACACCAGTTCAATGACGGGCGCTTTTTCTTCGGGATGCATGCCAAACGGAATGCCACGGCCATCGTCTTCGATGCTGACCGAGCCATCGCTGTGCAGCGTGACGCCAATCTTTTTGCCGTGTCCGGCGAGGGCCTCGTCAGCCGCGTTGTCCAACACCTCTTGGATGATGTGCAAGGGGTTGTCGGTGCGGGTGTACATGCCCGGACGCTG
>Ga0228700_1000777_pt1 | contig 25057 bp, 19 predicted proteins | sample McNCre317_Aug_MG_FD_178019 | JGI IMG/M metagenome (GOLD analysis project Ga0228700, IMG submission 178019) | Freshwater microbial communities from McNutts Creek, Athens, Georgia, United States - 3-17_Aug_MG | ecosystem: Environmental > Aquatic > Freshwater > Creek | place: USA: Georgia...
AAAGTGGCCTGTCCGACAGGAATCGAACCTGTGACCCACAACTTAGAAGGTTGTTGCTCTATCCAACTGAGCTACGGACAGAAATGAAAAAAGGCCTCGAAAAACGAGGCCTTTTTTGCTTTTGTGGTCGGGGCGATAGGATTCGAACCTACGACCCTCTGGTCCCAAACCAGATGCGCTACCAGGCTGCGCTACGCCCCGAAGCCATCATTGTAACCCGCAAATTGCCCCTTTTCCGAATCTGCCTCTATGAAAATCTACAGGCCGCATTGATTCACAATTGAGCTGTGAAAATTGATTTTGATGGCATCCAAGCATTCGTGGTGACCGCAGAGCTCGGTGGCTTCAACAAAGCTGCTGAACAACTGCACATCACGCAGACCGCACTGACGCGCCGCGTGCAAAAACTCGAGGCTTATTTGGGCTTGAAACTGCTCGACCGAACCACACGGCGTGTCGAAATGACCGCTGTTGGCCGCGACTTTTTACCCCAAGCCCGCGCCATCGTGAATGAGATGACCTCTGCCGTAGGCCGCCTCAAAGACATGTCGCAGCACGCAAAAGGCAACTTCACCCTCGCCTGTGTGCCCAGCATGGCCGCTCACATGCTGCCCCAACTGATTCGCCAATATTCCGACGCATGCCCTGGCAACCGCATCCGACTGTTGGACGCGGCGTCTTACGAGGTGCGCCAAGCTGTGCTCAACCACCAAGCCGAGATTGGCATTGCCGTGAATGGTGAAACGCATCCAGACTTGGTTGAAACACCTTTGTTTGACGATCCTCTCGTGTTCATCTGCCGTGACACGCACCCGCTGCATGGCAAAAACATTGTCACTTGGGCGGATATGCGCGAGGCCGACTTGATTGTGGTGAGCAACTTCATGGCCACGCGCGTGTTCATGGACTACCAATTGGCAAAACATGGCATTCGACTCAACGGCAACTATGAAGTGCAGCACCATGCCACAGCCATCAACTTAGTTGCTGCCGGTGTGGGGTGTGCCATCCTGCCCTCCTCCACCTTGCTAGACGGTGACCGCGCCCATGTGCGCAAAATCACCTTGACAGGACCTGTGGTGAAACGCAAAGTGGCCTTGCTGCGCCACAAAAACACCAGCCTCTCACCAGCCGCCCAAGCCTTTTACGAGCTGATTCAAAAAGCACACCTCAAGCCCAAAAAATCAAAAGCTCAATTAATGCGTCAATCGAAATAATCAGAGCAAATATTTCACTTCTCAACATAACTGTTTCATCAGACACTCTCGGGCATGACAACCCAAGTAAGTACAAAACAGCCAGATGTCTTGGTCATTGGCGGTGGCAATGCAGCCCTTTGCGCTGCACTGATGGCCGCCGAAGCTGGGGCTTCGGTCCTGTTGCTAGAGTCCGCACCTCGCGAATGGCGTGGCGGTAATTCAGGGCACACCCGCAATCTGCGCTGCATGCACGATGCACCACAAGATGTGCTGATCGAGGCCTACCCAGAAGAAGAATATTGGCAAGACCTGCTCAAGGTCACAGGCGGCATCACCAATGAGCAACTGGCACGCTCGGTTATCCGCGCCTCATCCACCTGCCGTGATTGGATGCGCAAGCACGGCGTGCACTTTCAGCCCCCGCTCTCAGGCGCCTTGCATGTGGCACGCACCAATGCATTTTTCATGGGCGGCGGCAAAGCTTTGGTGAATGCGTATTACCGCAGCGCTGAAAAGCTCGGCGTACAGATTCGCTACAACGCACCCGTCGACAAACTCGACATTCAAGAGGGTCGCTTCGTCGCCGCCTACGTGGGTGACGAGCGCATCACTGCCAAAACCTGCGTCTTGGCAGCTGGCGGCTTCGAGTCCAACCGCGAATGGCTTCGCGAAACGTGGGGACAAAACGAGCACGGCGAATGGCCTGCTGACAACTTCCTGATTCGCGGTACGCAATTCAACCAAGGCGTGTTGCTCAAACACATGCTGGCGCATGGCGCTGACAGCATTGGTGACCCCACCCAAGCCCACATGGTGGCGATTGATGCGCGCGCGCCCCTGTACGACGGTGGCATTTGCACCCGCATTGATTGCGTGTCACTGGGCGTGGTGGTCAACCGCAATGGTCAACGTTTTTACGACGAAGGCGAAGACTTCTGGCCCAAGCGCTACGCGATTTGGGGTCGCTTGGTCGCGCAGCAGCCCGGACAAATTGGCTACTCCATCATCGATGCCAAAGCCATTGGCCGCTTCATGCCGCCCGTCTTCCCCGGCGTGCAAGCCAACACCTTGCCAGAGCTCGCGCAAAAACTCGGCTTGCCTGTGGACTCCTTCATGCAAACCCTCAACGACTACAACCACGCGTGTCGCATCGGCACCTTCGACCACACCAGCTTGGATGACTGCCACACCGAAGGCGTGAGCCCTGCCAAAACCCACTGGGCTCGCCCCATCGACACCGGCCCCTTCTATGGCTACGCCTTGCGCCCCGGCATCACCTTCACCTACTTGGGCCTCAAGACCGATGAAACTGCGGCTGTACGGTTCAACGATGTACCCAGCGATAACCTGTTTGTGGCGGGCGAAATGATGTCTGGCAACGTGTTGGGCAAGGGCTACACCGCCGGTGTGGGCATGTCCATTGGTACCGCATTTGGTCGTATTGCTGGCACACAAGCAGCCAAAGCTGCGTTGACAACCAAGGAGGTGCGACATGCAAGCGCTTGATGCCCTCACCCGCGATGCCCGTGCTTTGGCCAATGGCGAAGTCGTGCTGTCAGCGCCTGAAACCGAAGTGGCGCGACAGCTGCAAATTTGCAATGCCTGCCGCTACTGCGAAGGCTTTTGCGCCATGTTCCCCGCGATGACGCGTCGTTTGGAATTTGGCAAAGCCGACATCCATTACCTCGCCAACCTCTGCCACAACTGCGGCGCCTGTTTGCATGCTTGCCAATATGCACCGCCCCACGAGTTTGCCGTCAACGTGCCGCAAGCGATGGCACAAGTGCGTGGCCAAACCTATGCCGACTACGCATGGCCACCTGTTTTGGGCGCGCTCTACAAACGCAATGGGCTCACCTTGTCGTTGGCATTGGCGGTCGGCTTGTCGCTGTTCTTGCTGCTGGCCTTGCAGATGAATGGCACGTTATGGTCTAGCCAACTGGCTGGCAACTTCTACAACGTGTTTCCGCACAATCTACTCGTGAGTTTGTTTGCACCTGTCTTCTTGTTTGCGGCATTGGCGCTTGCCTTGGGTGTGCGACGCTTTTGGCGTGACATCACCCCTGCCACCAGTGGTGCCGCGCTCACGCCACCCGCTATCAACGAAGCCACACACGATGTGCTGCATTTGAAGTATTTGGATGGCGGCCACGGTGAGGGTTGCAACAACGAAGACGATACGTTCACGCTCTCGCGCCGTCGCGCACATCACCTGACTTTCTACGGCTTCATGCTGTGCTTTGCAGCCACCAGTTTGGCCACGGTGTATCACTATGCTTTTGGTTGGGTCGCACCTTATGACTTGCCCAGTTTGCCAAAAATCTTGGGCGCTGTCGGTGGCGTGAGCTTGCTGTTTGGCACCGCAGGTTTATTCAAGCTCAATATGCAACGCCATCCCATGCACGGCGATGCCGCACAGAAGCCGATGGACTTGGGCTTCATTGCCTTGCTGTTTTTCACCAGCTTGAGTGGCTTGGCATTGTGGCTAGGCCGTGGCAGCACAGCTATGCCCGCTTTGTTAGCGATCCATTTGGGCGTGGTGATGGCCTTGTTTGCCACCCTGCCCTACGGCAAATTTGCCCATGGTATTTTCAGAACAGCAGCCTTGCTGCGCTTTGCCGTGGAAAAACGACAACCCAATCCCATCGGTGTGGGCAGCGAATAACTTGAAAGAGACACACATGAACAAACGCACTTTCATCAACACCTGCGCCTTGCTGGCGCTAGGCCTCTCAGCCCTCACGTCACAGGCACAAGAGTTTCCACCCAAGAAAACCATCACCATGGTGGTGGGCTTTGCGGCAGGCGGTGCTGCGGACACAGCCGCACGCATCATTGCCAAAAAACTCGGTGACAACATTGGTGCTTCTGTGGTGATTGACAACCGTGGCGGCGCAGGCGGCAACATTGCCCACCAGTTTGCAGCCAATGGACCGACCGACGGCAGCACGATTTTGTTTGGCTCAGTCGGCCCACTCACCATTGCACCGCACATGATGAAGGTGCCTTACGACCCTGTGAAGGACCTCTCGCCCATCACCATGGGTGTGAACTTTCCTAACGTGTTGGTGGTACATGCCGGCACAGGCATCAAGACCTTTGCCGAGTACATCGCTTACGCCAAGAAAAATCCAAAGAAGCTGGATTACGCTTCAACCGGCCCAGGTTCGGCCTCGCATCTCGCCGGTGAATTACTGGACGATATGGCAGGCATCGACACCGTGCACGTTCCCTACAAAGGTGGCGCACCTGCCCTGCAGGATTTGCTGGGTGGCCGGGTGGCGGCTTACTTCTCAACCTACTCCACCTCACAGGCCTATATAGAAACAGGCAAGCTCATTCCCTTGGCCAGCACCGGCGCACAACGCCTGAAGCAACTGCCCAAGATTCCAACCGTGGCTGAATCTGGCTACCCTGGCTTCAGTGCCACCAACTGGTATGCGTTTGTGGCTTCGTCCAAAGTGCCTACACCCATCTTGGACCGTTGGAACACAGAACTGGTCAAAGTGTTGAAGTCCCCCGATGTGGTGGAGCAACTCAACAGCCACGGACTCACACCACAACCCGGCACACGCGACGAATTGGCCAAGTACATCGCCAAAGAGTCCGCCACATGGGGGCGTGTGATTCGTGAGCGCAAAATCACTGGCGAATAAATAAAAAACGAACGGAGACAACACATGACATTCACACTCAACAACATCACCCGCCGCCTGTTACTGGTTGGCCTTGGCGTATTCCTTGCCGCGTCGCAAGTGGCGCAAGTGGCGCAAGCCGCAGAGATTCGCGTCATCACCTCAGGCGCGTTCACCGAAGCCTACAAAAAACTAGTGCCCGAATTTGAAAAACAAACCGGCCACAAAGTCATCAGCTCGTTCGGAGCATCGGTGGGCAACGCGCCTGATTCCATCCCAACACGCTTTTCGCGCGGTGAGAAGTTTGACTTGGTCATCTTGTCAGACGGCGGCTTGGAAGCCTTGATTAAAAACGGCAACGTCATCAAAGGCAGTCGTGTGGACTTGGTTCGCTCGCAAATTGGCGCTGCTGTTCGCAAAGGCACACCCAAGCCAGACATCAGCACCGTCGAAGCTTTGAAGCAAACTTTGCTCAACGCCAAGTCGATTGCTTACTCGGCCAGCGCCAGTGGCACCTATTTGTCGACCGAGCTGTTTCCCAAGCTTGGTGTGGCGGAAGAAATGAAGGACAAAGCCAAGCGCATCATGAGCGAACGCGTGGGCGCTGTCGTGGTGCGCGGCGATGCCGAGTTGGGCTTTCAACAAGTGAGCGAGTTGATTTATTTCAAAGAGCTGGACTTCATCGGCACCTTGCCCGAGTCTGTGCAGCAAACCATCTTTTTCTCAGCAGGCTTGGTTGAAGGCTCTACCGAGCAAGACACGGCCAAACAACTGATTAAATTCTTCCAATCTCCTGAAGTCGCTGAGACGATTCGTCAAACCGGTGTAGATCCCGTTGCCGCCCGATAATGGCGGGATGACTGCAGCACATCACACCTCCTCCTCTGCCGCCCCCCTCAAAGGGGTGCGCGTTCTCACCCTCGCTTTGAACCTGCCAGGCCCAGCCGCTGTGATGCGGCTGCAGGCCATGGGGGCCAAGTGCACCAAGCTCGAACCGCTCGCGCCTCAAGGCATGAGCACCGCAGACCCCATGGGCATCTACAAGCCTGCCGCCTACGAGGTGATGCACCAAGGCTTGAAGGTGTTGCAAGCCGACTTGAAGTCTGAACGTGGCCAAGCCGCGTTGCACAAACAACTGGCACACACGGATGTGCTCATCACCTCCTTCCGTCCTTCGGCCTTGGTGAAGCTGGGGCTGGCTTGGAAAGAATTGCACAAACGCTACCCCGCCTTGTGCGTGGTGAGCATCGTGGGTGCCCCAGGCGAACGCGCCGAAGAAGCAGGTCACGACTTGACCTACCAAGCCGACAGCGGCTTAGTCAATGGCCTTGAAATGCCTGCCAGCTTGTATGCCGACATGGGCGGCTCTTTGTTTGCCACCGAAGCCGTGTTGCAAGCTTTGTTGTTGCGCCAACGCCCAGGCCGCACGCAAGGCAAAGGCGTGTTTCACGAAGTCGCATTGTGCGATGCCTCTGCTTACCTTGCCTTGCCACGGACATGGGGTCTCACGGTTCCCAGTGGCGATGTGGGCGGTGCGCACGCGGGCTACAAGGTCTACCCCTGCAAGAACGGGCGCGTGGCCTTGGCGGCACTAGAGCCTCACTTTGCCGTACGTTTGTGCGAAGCCGCAGGCTTGCCCAAACAAGCGGTAACACAGATGCACAAACGCAGCACGCATGAGGCAATTGCCAAATTCGTAGCCTCGCAAACACGCGCACAACTCGACAAGCTGGCAAGCAGCAAAGACATCCCACTGCACACACTGCCGCGCTGACTGTGCTCAAAAAAGCCGTTCGCATGAACGGCTTTGGATTAACTCAAATGACGCAAAGGATGCGCTGATGCCGGCCAAGGGCTGTCGAAAAACGGCTGCACCATCTCAGGCGTGACATCGACAATGCGAGCGGGTTGCCACTTTGGCGCATGGTCCTTGTCCACCGCCAACGCACGGATACCCTCCACCGTTTCACTGCTCACACCTCGACGTGACAGATGGTCGGTCTGAAAACAATGGCGCACCAAATCGCGTTCCATGCGCAAGTTGTCAGCCAGTGTCATGTGACGCCCACGGCGAATTTGCGCTAGCGTGACACACAGCATCAACGGAGACTGGTGGTGCAAGGCCTTCAAGGTTTGCACTGACCATTCATCTGTGCCTTGCAAAGCTTGCTCTATCTCTGCCACGGTGGCTAAGCCAAACACCTGGTCGATGGGCGCGTGTTGCCACGCAGGCGTTTGAGCCAAGGCTTGCTCTGTCGTTGTCTTGCTTTGCGAGCGCAACCAAGCCACCACTGCTTCACCGCTGGCCCAATCTTGCTGACGCAAACCATCCCACAGCGCAGGCAACGTGGAGGAATCTACACACACATCGGCCAAGCCCACATGCAGCGATTCACCACCGCGCAACACATAGCCTGTGAGCGCCAAATACTCGCCCATGTAGGCGGGACATGCAGAACCATGGCAACGGCTCAAGAAATAACCACCGCCCACATCTGGGAACAAACCGATGTGCGTCTCAGGCATGGCCATCTTGGTTCGCTCGGTCACCACGCGCAACGCAGCGCCTTGGCTGATGCCCATACCACCGCCCATGACAATGCCATCCATCAAAGCGATGTAGGGCTTGGGGTAGTTTTGAATCAAATGGTTGAGGCTGTATTCCTCTGTGAAGAAGTCTTCCAGCGTCACATCGCCGCTCAGCGCAGCTTGGTGAAAGTAACGAATGTCACCGCCTGCACAGAACGCACCAAAGGGGCCTTCTTTGTTGCTGCCGCGCACCACCACAGCCCTCACCTGCGCATCGTCTTGCCACTGCTGAAGCACATGGTTGAGCTCGCGCACCATGGCCAGCGAGAGTGCATTCAAGGCCTTGGGGCGATTGAGGGTGATGAGGCCCAAATGGCCCACGCGCTCGGCGTGCACATCGGTGGTGTAGGTGGACATGGTGACTCCTTCTTCAAATCTTTGCATGTATTTTCTTCAATTCAAAGCGGTGCTTGATTCGCCGCATGCACGCACGCGACACATAAAAAAAGCCGAGGCGCAAACCTCGGCTTTTTGATTCACGCAAGTGAATTACTTGTTGCGCTTACGCTCATGCTCTTTCAAGAAGCGCTTACGCAGACGCACGCTCTTAGGCGTAATTTCGACCAACTCGTCGTCTTCGATGAATTCCACGCCGTATTCGAGTGTGAGGTCGATGGGAGGAGTAATCTTCACAGCATCTTCTTTGCCAGACACGCGGAAGTTGGTCAACTGCTTGGTACGTGTGGCGTTCACCACCAAGTCGTTGTCACGGCTGTGGATACCCACAATCATGCCTTCGTAAACGGGGTCATTCGCCTTGACGAACATACGGCCACGGTCATCCAATTTGCCCAAGGCGTAAGTGAAAATTTCACCGTCGTCCATGGAGATCAACACACCGTTCTTACGACCGCCGATGTCACCTTTGTGTGGCTCGTAGCTGTCGAAAATGTTGGAGATCAAACCGGAACCACGGGTCAAGTTCAAGAACTCGTTGGTGAAACCAATCAAACCACGGGCTGGGATGCGGTATTCCAAACGCACGCGACCACGGCCATCGGGTTCCATGTTGACGAGTTCGCCTTTGCGCTCACCCAAAGCTTGCATCACGCCGCCTTGATGGGTTTCTTCGATGTCGGCGGTCACCAATTCGATAGGTTCATGGCGCACACCGTCGATGTCGCGGAACACCACGCGTGGCTTAGACACAGCCAATTCGTAGCCTTCACGGCGCATGTTTTCCAACAAAATGGTCAAGTGCAATTCACCGCGACCAGCCACGTCAAACACGCCTTCTTCGTCGGTTTCTTTCACACGCAAAGCCACGTTGTGTTGCAGTTCTTTTTGCAAACGATCCCACAACTGACGGCTGGTCACATACTTGCCTTCACGACCAGCCAAGGGGCTGGTGTTCACGCAGAAGTTCATGGTCAAGGTTGGTTCGTCAATCTTGAGCATCGGCAACGGTGCTGGATTGACAGGGTCAGTCACCGTCACGCCGATGTTCAGGTCAGCAATGCCGTTGATCAACACGATGTCGCCAGGGCCAGCTTCGGTAGCTTGCACACGGTCCAAACCTTGGAACTTCAACACTTGGTTGACGCGGCCTTTGATGGCTGTGCCATCTGGGCCTTCCATCACGAGCACGTCCATCATGGGCTTGACAGTACCTTGGCTGATACGGCCCACACCGATACGACCGACGAAGGTCGAGAAGTCGAGTGCTGCGATCTGCAATTGCAATGGTGCAGCAGGGTCACCTTGTTGCGGTGGCACGTGTTTCAACACCGTGTTGAACAGGGCCGACATGTCGGGGCCCCACTGCTCACCAGGTGCGCCTTCTTCGAGAGAAGTCCAGCCGTTGATACCCGAGGCATACACCACGGGAAAGTCGAGTTGTTCGTCGGTAGCGCCGAGTTTGTCGAACAAGTCAAAAGCGGCGTTCACCACTTTGTCTGGGTTCGCACCGGGCTTGTCCACTTTGTTCACGACCACGATAGGCTTCAAACCTAAGGCCAACGCCTTCTTGGTCACGAAGCGTGTTTGAGGCATAGGGCCTTCTTGCGCGTCGATCAACAACACCACGCCGTCGACCATCGACAACGCACGTTCGACTTCGCCACCGAAGTCCGCGTGACCAGGGGTGTCAACGATGTTGATGTGTGTACCTTCCCAGCTCACGGCGCAATTTTTCGCCAAGATGGTGATGCCGCGCTCGCGTTCAATGGCGTTGTTGTCCATCACGGTGTCAACCACTTTTTCGTGGTCAGCGAAGGTGCCAGATTGACGCAGCAATTGGTCGACCATGGTGGTTTTACCGTGGTCAACGTGGGCGATGATGGCGATGTTGCGAATTTGCTTACTCATGCTTCTCTCTTCCTTTATGCCCGTTGAGCCAGCAAAGGCTGGTTGACAGGCGATCTTTCCAAAATTTGTTGAATTTCAAGGGGACTCAACAATCGTCCCGGAATCAGTTCCCCCGCTTTGACATGGGCACTGCCCAGCAAAGCGTGTGGGGTTTCTCCAAACACACTCACGCGGTCAAGGTCTGACCAAGCACCGCGACGACGCACGCCGCTCAGAAAGCGACCTGCATTCTCAGCATCCAAGATGACGGCCGTGTGATCTGACAACAGACATTCCACAGGCTTCAAACGCGCTTCGCGTTGGGGCTCGTCCATGGCCGTCAATTCTTCTAAGGTCACACAATCGGTTTCAGTAAAAGGCCCTGTCGCCACACGGCGCAAGGCGCTCAAATGGCCACCACAGCCTAAAGCTTGGGCAATGTCTTCACCCAAGGTGCGGATGTAGGTGCCTTTGCTACAGGTCACGCGCAAACGCAAAAACGGCGCATCGCCATGGAGCTGCATCTCCAGCAGCTCTAAATCATGGATCACCACATGGCGAGGCGCGCGTTCAACGACTTCACCCGCACGGGCGTATTCGTACAAAGCCTTGCCATCTTTTTTCAAGGCACTGTACATGGGAGGCACTTGCGTGATCGGGCCCATGAAACGGTCCAGCACTTCCACCACTTGGCCCACGGTACACGTGACGGGACGCTGTTCCAACACCTCACCTTCGGCATCCGCTGTGCTGGTTTTGACACCCAAACGCACCGTGGTTTCGTAGGTTTTGTCAGCATCCAAATGGAGCTGACTGAATTTCGTCGCAGCACCAAAACACAAAGGCAACACGCCAGTGGCCAAAGGGTCTAAGGTGCCCGTGTGGCCTGCTTTTTCAGCACGCAGCAGCCACTTGGCTTTTTGCAACGCATCGTTGCTGGAAAGGCCAATGGGTTTGTCTAGCAACAGCACCCCGTGTACAGGGCGACGCTGCACCCGAGTACGGGGCGCGTTCATGCTCAGTCGTCCTTCGCTTTGGAAGCGACGGCCTTGGCAATCAAGGCGTTCATGTCTGACGCGTGCTCAGGCGTGCGGTCGTACACAAAGTGCAAGGTAGGCACCGTGTGGATGTGCAAGCGCTTGAACAAACCATTGCGCAGAAACCCTGCGGCTTGGTTCAAGCCCTCGCCTGTTTTCACAGGGTCGCCATTCAACACACTGAAATGCACTTTGGCATGGGCGTAATCGGGCGTCACCTCCACGCCTTGCAGCGTGACCATGCCCACACGTGGGTCTTTCAACTCACGCGCAATCAACTCGGCCAGATCGCGCTGGATCTGGTCGGCCACTTGGTAGCTGCGGTTGGGGGTGCTGCTCGGTTTACGTGCCATGCCTCATTGCACTGACGCTTTACAGCGTACGTGCCACCTCTTTGATTTCGAAGAACTCCAACACATCGCCTTCGACAATGTCGTTGTAGTTCTTGACGGTCAAACCGCATTCGAAGTTTTCTTTCACTTCTTTGGCGTCGTCTTTGAAACGCTTCAAGCTGTCGAGTTCGCCGGTGAAGACCACCACGTTGTTGCGCAACAAACGCAGTTTGGCGTTGCGACGCACCACACCCGAGGTGACCATACAACCCGCGATCGCACCAATCTTGCTGACGCGCAGCACTTGGCGAATCTCGGCGGTACCGATGACTTCTTCTTTCTTGTCGGGGGTGAGCATGCCGGACATGGCCGCTTTGAGGTCGTCCACAGCGTCATAAATGATGTTGTAGTAACGGATGTCCACGCCGTTGCTCTCAGCCAACTTGCGCGCGCCGGCATCGGCACGGGTGTTGAAGCCAATGATCACGGCTTTAGACGCAATCGACAAGTTGACATCGCTCTCGCTGATGCCACCCACAGCGGCGTACACCAACTGGACCTTGACTTCCGCAGTCGACAACTTGAGCAACGAGGCCGCCAAAGCTTCTTGTGAACCTTGCACGTCGGCTTTGACGATGATGGGCAACAGCTTGACTTCACCAGACGTCATGTCAGAGAACATGTTCTCCAACTTCGACGCTTGTTGTTTGGCCAACTTGGTGTTGCGCACCTTGCCTGCACGGTAGGTGGCGATTTCACGGGCACGACGCTCGTCGGTCATGACCATGAACTCGTCGCCCGCTTGTGGCACTTCGGTGAGACCTTGAATTTCGACAGGAATCGATGGGCCCGCCGATTTGATGGGCTTGCCGTTCTCGTCCAACATGGCGCGCACGCGGCCGTAGGTTTGACCACCCAAAACCACATCGCCCACATTGAGCGTACCGGACTGAACCAACACCGTGGCCACAGGGCCGCGACCTTTGTCCAGACGCGCTTCGATCACCAAGCCTTTTGCCATGGCGTCGACAGGCGCTTTGAGTTCGAGCACTTCGGCTTGCAAGAGCACTTGCTCCAGCAACTCGTCGATGCCAGCGCCGGTTTTGGCGGAGACTTCACAGAACGGTGAATCACCACCGAATTCTTCAGGCACCACCTCTTCGGCCACCAGTTCGCCTTTGACGCGTTCTGGGTTGGCACCGGGTTTGTCGATCTTGTTGACCGCCACCACGATCGGCACACCCGCAGCCTTGGCATGCTTGATGGCTTCTTTGGTTTGCGGCATCACACCGTCGTCCGCCGCCACCACCAAGATGACGATGTCGGTCGCTTTGGCACCGCGCGCACGCATGGCCGTGAAGGCCTCGTGACCGGGCGTGTCCAAGAAGGAGATCATGCCGCGTGGTGTTTCCACGTGGTAAGCACCAATGTGTTGGGTAATGCCACCGGCTTCGCCCGACGCGACTTTGGCGCGACGGATGTAGTCCAGCAACGAGGTTTTACCGTGGTCCACGTGGCCCATGACCGTGACCACGGGGGCGCGTGTCACCGCTTCGGCGTGATGGCCGGATGCTTCTTCTTCGGTAAAGGCTTCTGGATCGTCCAAGGCAGCAATCACTGCCTTGTGGCCCATTTCTTCCACCACGATCATGGCGGTGTCTTGGTCCAAAGGCTGGTTGATGGTGGCCATTTGGCCGAGCTTCATCAGTTGTTTGATGACCTCAGAGGCTTTGACCGCCATCTTGTGGGCCAACTCGCCCACGGTGATGGTTTCGGGCACGTGCACTTCCAGCACGCGTGCTTCGACCGGTGCTTGTGGCGCACGGTCGTCGTCACGGTCGCGGTCACGGCGGCCCTTGGGGCCCCCACGCCAGCTGTTGCGGCCCACGCCACCACTCGCGTCACCGCGTGTTTTGATGGCTTTCTTTTTGGCTTGTTCATCGGCCCAGCTGGAAGACAGCTTGGCGCTCTTGACTTCTTTGTTGCCAGGCGCGGCTGAACCAGGCGCAGCAGGTGCACCAGGACGCGCCCCGGGTGTACCGGCGGGCTTGTGCAAGGTCCCTTTGATGGCTTTGGGGTCTGGCGTTGGCTCAGGCTTTTTGGCCACCATGGTCTTTTGAGGCGTGCTCATCATCAAGCGAATGGCTTCGGCTTCGGCCAAAGCTTTGCGACGACGGGCATCCAAATCCACGGCACGCGCCGTGTCTTCATCGGCACGCGCTTTAGAAGCCGCAGCGGCTTCGACACGTGCGGTTTCAGCGGCTTGCGCTTTGGCGTCCACCACAGGTTCTGCAGACTCGGCTTTGGCCTCAGGCGCAGCAGACTCAGCCACCACAGCGGCATCGGCTTGCGCCTTGGCTTTGGCGGCTTCTGCTTTGGCTTGTTCTTTGGCTTCTTGCTCTTCGCGCAGACGGCGCTTTTCAGCCAGTTCTTCTTCTTGGCGACGGATCAGTTCAGCTTGACGACGCGCTTCTTCTTCACGACGAGCCAACTCGGCATGGTCGATCACAGGTGCGGCAGGCGCCTCAACCACGGCGGGTGCTGCAGGTGCTGGCGTGGCTTCATCTTCGTCGCGCTTGACGAAGGTGCGCTTTTTACGCACTTCCACTTGGATGGTGCGTGCTTTGCCTGTGGCGTCAGCTTGTTTGATCTCAGTGGTCGACTTCTTGACCAGGGTGATTTTTTTGCGCTCAGGCGATGCTGTGCCGTGGCTGGCTTGCAAATGGCTCAAGAGCTTTTGTTTGTCACCTTCGGTCAGCACATCGCTGGCCGAAGACTTGGCGACACCCGCTGCTTTGAGCTGGTCAAGCAGTGTGTCGGTGGGTTTTTTGAGTTCGCTGGCAAACTCGGCTACGGTCGTACTGGTCATTTCTGGTATTCCTCTCCATGACCGTTACTCTTGACCCGTGAACCAATGTTCACGTGCCTTCAAGATCAGGGCTTTGGCTTCTTCTTCGCTTTGGCCGGTGATGGCTGTGAGCTCGTCCACGGCCAAATCGGCCAAATCGTCACGGGTGTGTACGCCGCTCTCGGCCAACTGGGGCAAGAACTCCGCATTCAATCCTTCGAGGTCACGCAAATCTTGCGAAACTTCTTCGACGCTCTCTTCGCGTGCAATTTCCAGGGTGAGCAGCGCATCCTTGGCACGTGTGCGCAACTCATTGATGGTGTCTTCATCAAAGCTTTCGATTTCCAACATCTCTTGCAAGGGCACATACGCCACTTCTTCGAGGCTGGTGAAACCTTCTTCAATCAAGATGTCAGCCACTTCTTGGTCCACGTCCAGCTTGGCCATGAACAATTCACGGATGCTGTGTGTTTCGTCGGCTTGCTTTTGGGCAGACTCAGCGGCATCCATGATGTTGATTTTCCAACCGGTCAATTCAGCGGCCAAACGCACGTTTTGACCGCCGCGACCGATGGCGATGGCGAGGTTTTCTTCGTCCACCACCACGTCCATGGCGTGACGCTCTTCGTCCACCACGATGGAGCTGACGTTGGCCGGAGCCAAGGCGCCAATCACGAATTGGGCTGGGTCTTCACTCCACAACACAATGTCCACGCGCTCGCCTGCGAGCTCAGTGGTCACCGCGTTCACACGGGTGCCACGCACGCCCACACACGTACCAATAGGGTCCACGCGTTTGTCATGGGAGATGACCGCGATCTTGGCGCGTGAACCTGCGTCACGGGCGCAAGATTTGATCTCCAGCATGCCTTGTTCGATTTCTGGCACTTCGTGGCGGAACAGCTCGACCATGAACTCAGGCGCAGAACGCGACAAGATGATGGGCGCGCCACGCAAGGTCAAGTCCACATCCATGATCATGGCGCGCACGCGGTCACCGCTGCGGAAGTTTTCCTTAGGGATCATTTCGCTGCGACGCAAACGGCCTTCCACGCGACCTGATTCGACAATGATGTCGCCCTTGTCCATGCGTTTGACAGTGCCGACAAAAATCTTGTCGCCGCGCGACATGAAATCGTTCAAGAGCATTTCGCGCTCAGCGTCACGAATTTTTTGCAAGATCACTTGCTTGGCAGCCATGGCCCCGATACGACCGATGGGCAAAGACTCGACGCCCTCTTCGATGTATTCACCTTCTTCAACGTCGGCCACGCGCTCGCGGGCGTCCATCAACATTTCTTCGGCTTCTGGATTTTGCAAACCTGCCTCATCAGGCACCACCAACCAACGGCGGAAAGTTTCGTACTCGCCCGTGTCGCGGTTCATCGCCACGCGAATGTCCACGTCACCTTCGTACAGCTTTTTCGTGGCTTGAGCCAGCGCCAACTCGACGGCGCCAAACACCACATCGCGTTCGACATTTTTCTCGCGCGAGATTGCCTCGACCAGCATCAACATTTCGCGGTTCATGATCGGTTACTCCTTCTCTTACCTATGTTCAACGGGGCTTTTTGCCCTTGAAATCCACAATCGGAGCCAGACGTGCTTCTCGCAGCTCGTCCAGCGTGAAACCCAGTGCGTGCACTGGCATTTCGGCTAATCTTTTGGGGCTCACTTTTTGGCCAGGCTTGGCCTTGACTTCGTCACGCCAAGTGATTTGCCAACCCGCACCATCGTCAGTGCGCTCTAAAGTGCCACGGAATTTTTTGCGATTGGCCGCCACTTGGCCGCCAGCGGCTTCGCCAATTGGGGCTTTGAGCGTGAGGTCCACCTCTTCGCCCACAAAGCGTTCGAAATCAGCCTGATGACGCAAGGGGCGATCAATGCCAGGCGAGGACACCTCAAGACGGGCGTAATCTGCGCCATCGACTTCCAACGCGAATTGCAATTGGCGTGTGACGCGCTCGCAATCTTCGACATTGACAGGCTGCACAGGTTCGCCTGCCGTCCAGGGCATATCAATCGTGATGCGCAAAAGCCCCCCAGCAGAGCGTTCAATCTCTACCAAGTCGTAACCTAAGCCGGTCACAGTTTGTTCTACGGTTTGCTGCAAACTCACGTCGAAAAATAGCCTTCAAAATCAAAGATCAAAAAACAAACGACCAAAAAAAACGAGCGGTAATTACCCGCCCGTTTGGTCGTGAAGCGCATATTGTAGCGCCTAAATGCTTGATTATCAAGGGATAAATGGTATTTTTAGGCGTCGGACCCCACCAAAATCTTTGTATAGGGGGCTTGCGGATTGTTCAGTACTTGCTCAAACGTGCCCGCCTCCACCACCTTGCCGGCCTGCATGACCATGACGTGGTGCGCCATGGCTCGAATGACTGACACATCATGGGTGATGAGCAAATAGCTCAACCCCCGCTCGCGCTGGAGCTTTTGCAAGAGTTGCAGCACCTGCAACTGGGTCGTGGCATCCAAAGCGCTGGTGGGCTCATCCAAGACCAACACCTGTGGCTCAATCACCAAGGCGCGGGCAATGGCTAGGCGCTGGCGCTGGCCCCCTGAAAACTCATGCGGGTAGCGCTGCAACAAGCCGGGAAACTCGGTTTCAGTCAAGCCCACAGCGGCCAAGGTCACCAAAATTCGGCGCAAGCGCCCCAAATCGTCCAAATCTGGGGCGTGCAAGGTCAACCCCTCAGACACCAGCTCTTGCACGTTCATGCGCGGCGACAGCGAAGAAAACGGGTCTTGGAACACCACCTGCACCTTGCGACGCAGCGGCAAGTCTTGCGCGGCCTTGCCTTGCCATGCCACACCATCAATGGTGAGCGTCCCCTCAGAAGGCATCAGCCCAAGGGCAGCCAAAGCCAAGGTGGTTTTGCCCGACCCTGACTCACCAATCACCCCAAGGGTTTGCCCCGCACGTAAATCAAAGCTGGCACCCTGCACGGCCACGAACTTATCTCCTTTGAACCAGCCACGCCAACCGGCACGACGGATGGGATAACTCACGCGTAGCGCTCGACATTGCATCACCGTCGGTGCATTGCTTTTGGCTTCCACAACCTCGCGTGGTGGCTGGCTATTGATCAATTTTTGGGTGTACGGGTGCGTGGGGTAAGTCAACACCACGTTCACCGCCCCCGACTCCACCACCACGCCTTTTTCCATGACCAAGACTTGGTCTGCAAAGTAACGCACGGTATTCAAATCATGCGTGATGAGCAAGACCGCCATGCCGAAGCGTTTTTGCAAGTCGCTGAGTAAATCCAAAATTTGCGCACGCAAAGACACATCCAAAGCCGTGGTCGGCTCATCGGCCACCAACAAACGTGGGCGGCAGGCCAACGCCATGGCAATCATCACGCGCTGGCGTTGCCCACCTGAGAGCTGATGCGGATAGGCACTGGCACGACGCACAGGCTCAGGAATACCTGTGAGATTGAGCAACTCCACGGCCTCGTGCCACGCCTCAGCACGCGTCATGCCGCGCTTGAGCTCAAGCACTTCGGCAATTTGGTCGCCCACCATCATCAAGGGGTTCAAGGCCGTCATGGGCTCTTGGAACACAAACGCAATGTCTTGTCCGCGGATGTTGATCAACTCTCGTTCGCTGAGTTTCACCAAATCGTGGGTGTGCGGCGCATCGGTGGCCTCAGGCCGCAAGGTGTCTTCGTCTTGTGCGGTCCACAGCACACGCCCCGAGACGCGCGCACCTTCGAGCAGCTTGACAAAGCTCAGCGCCGTCACACTTTTGCCCGACCCCGACTCCCCCACCAAGGCCAGCTTTTCGCCCAGGTCTAGGTTAAAGCTGATGCCTTTGACGACATCTTCTGATTGAAAGCCAATGCGCAAATCGCGCACCTGAAGCAAAGGCAGTCTCATGTGCGTGCCTTTCTGGGGTCCAGCGCATCACGCAACGCATCGCCCATGAAAGTGAGCAGCATCAAGGTCACGACCAGCACCGCAAACGTGGACAACGAAATCCACCACGCATCGATGTTGTTTTTACCTTGCGCCAACAACTCCCCCAAGCTCGGCGTACCGGGTGGTACGCCCAAACCCAAGAAGTCCAAAGACGTGAGCGACAAGATGGCCGCGCTCATGCGAAACGGCAAGAAGGTGACCACAGGCGTCAAACTGTTGGGCAAGACATGGCGCCACATGATTTGGGCATCCGACAAACCCAAGGCGCGTGCAGCGCGCACATAGTCAAGTTGGCGGTTGCGCAAGAACTCGGCACGCACGTAGTCAGACAACCCCATCCAACCAAACAAACCCAACAAAATGAGCAACAAGGTGATGCTGGGGTCAAAGACGGCAGAGAAGATGATGAGCAAATACAGCTCAGGCATCGCACTCCATACCTCGATGAAACGCTGCATCGCAAGGTCGGTCTTGCCGCCAAAAAAACCTTGCAATGCCCCTGTCAAGATACCAATCACGGTACCAAACAACGTCAGCGCCAAAGCAAACAACACGGAGATGCGAAAACCATACAGCAAGCGAGCAAGCACGTCGCGACCACGGTCATCCGTACCCAACCAATTGGCGGCTGAGGGTGGCGCAGGATTGGGTATTGCAGAGAAATAGTTCAACGTGTTGTGGTTGTACGGAATGAGTGGATACAAGGCCCAGTTGCCGGGTTTGTCGAATTGGGCTTGGATGAACGGATCGAGATAGTCGGTCGGCGTATCGAAGTCGCCACCAAAGGTAGTCTCAGGCTGGTTGTGCACGATGGGCATGTAAAAGCTGCCGTTGTAGCGAGCCAGCAAAGGTTTGTCGTTGCACAACACTTCGGCGAGCAAACTCAAACCAAAGAAACACACAAACAACACCAAGCTGTAAAAGCCAAGGCGGTTGTGCCTGAACCTCAGCCAAGCGCGCTGCGTGGGCGACAAAGATGCTTCAGTCGAATTTGACACGCGGGTCCACCCATACATAACAAAGGTCGCTGATGAGTTTGGTGACCAAACCAATCAACGTGAACAAATACAAAGTCCCCAACACCACGGGGTAGTCACGACGCATGACACTCTCGTAGCTCAACAGCCCTAAACCATCGAGCGAGAACAAAGTTTCAATCAACAAAGAACCCGTGAAGAACGCGCCAATGAAAGCGGCTGGAAACCCAGTGACCAAAGGAATGAGCGCATTGCGAAACACATGGTTCCAAATCACCCGGCGCTCAGACAAACCTTTGGCGCGGGCGGTCAGAACATATTGCTTGCGAATTTCTTCCAACATTGCGTTCTTGGTCAGCAGTGTGGTCACCGCAAAAGCGCCTAGCACGCTGGACGTGACGGGCAACACGATGTGCCACAGGTAATCGGTGATGCGCGCGCCCCAAGTGAGCTGCTCCCAATTGGCTGAGGTCAAACCACGCCGGGGGAACCACTGCAACTGGCCACCAAACACCACCAACAAAGCCACGCCCAACACAAAGCCGGGAATGGCAAACCCCACCAACACCAAGAGGCTACTGACCCAATCAAAGGTGGAACCAGCCCGTACCGCCTTCGCCACGCCCAAGGGGACCGAGATGAGGTAGCTCAATAGAAAAGTCCACAAACCTAAGCTGATCGAGACAGGCATTTTTTCTTTCACCAGCTCCCACACGGTTTTGGGATAGAAAAAACTCTTGCCCAAGTCAAACACGGCAAACTGTTTGATCATTTGTAAAAAACGCTCAGTGGGTGGCTTGTCAAAGCCGTATTGCTGGCGAATTTCTTCAATGCGTGCCGCATCCACGCCTTGACGACCGCGGTACCCCGCACCGGCGACGGCAGCGCCTTCGCCCCCACTGTCGCGCCCTTGCAACTGCGCCACCATTTGCTCAACTGGGCCACCCGGCACAAACTGGATGACCACGAAGGTCATGAGCAAAACGCCAAACAAAGTGGGAATCATCAACAGCAAACGTCTGAGGATGTAAGAACTCATGGCGCACGCTCCGCTCTTTTGATCGCAGCCAAGGTGGCGCGGTTGTCAATGGTGGCCCACCAAGTAGACGACGCCCATGTCTCGGGTTGGTAGTAGCGCGGCATGACAGCAGGCAGTTCGAAGCGACCATTGCGCCATGCAACACGGTGCACTGCACCGTACCAATGTGGCACGGTGTAATGGCCGTGTCGCAGCACGCGGTCTAGGGCGCGCACCGCCGTGATAAGTTGAGGTCGAGTTTTGGCCATAGTGACGGTTTCCAACAATGCATCGACCGCAGGATCTTGGATGCCAATGAAGTTACCTGAACCTTCCGTGAGGGCTGCTTTTGAACCAAAACGCTCCATCAACTCGGTGCCCGGTGACTCGCTGCCCACAATGCGGTTGCTGATGATTTCAAAGTCAAACACATCCAGTCGTTTTTGCAAAATGGCGAAATCGATCACTTTGTAGTTCACTTGAAACCCGAGCTTTTCTAGGTTCTTGGTGTACGGCGTGATGACACGCCCCATGGCCCCAGAGTTGTCTAAGAACTCCACCGTGAACGGCTCACCTTGTGGGTTACGCAAAGCCCCATCGCGATACGTCCAACCCGCCTCGGCCAGCAATGCTTTGGCTCGGCGCAAATGGTCACGCAAGGTTTCACCAGATTTAGGGTCGAGTGAGGTGCGCGGCGGTTGAGGCACGGCCTCCTTGAACACATTGGGTGAGAGCTTGTCGCGCAAGGGGCTGAGCAAGGCCAGCTCAGCGGCGTCGGGCATGCCCGTGGCTTCAAAGTCACTGGCCACAAAGTAGCCACGCACGCGTTGGTAAGCGCCGTAAAACAACTGGCGATTCATCCACTCAAAGTCCATGGCCAAAGCAATGGCTTCGCGCACACGCACATCTTTGAACTTGGGCAAACGGGTGTTGAACATGAAGCCTTGAAAGTCCCCCGCATTGCTGTGCTTGAACTCACTTTTCATCAATTCGCGATTGACGAACTGTTTGCCCGTGTAACCTCTCGCCCACTCACGCGCAATGAAGGACTGCACCAAGTCAAACTCCCCCGCTTTGAAGCCTTCGAGTTGCGCGGTGTTGTCTTTGTACAAGCGGTAAGTGATGCGGTCAAAGTTGAACAAGCCTTTGCGCACATTCAAGTCACGGGCCCAGTAGTTGTTGTCGCGCTCATAGCTCACATCACGACCAAACACCACGCGTCCCATCTTGTAGGGGCCGCTGCCAATGGGCGTGTCGGTGACGATTTTGTCCAAAGGCTTGGGATACCCGTTCTCACTGCCCCATTGACGACTGAACACGGGCATGGCCCCCACAATCAAAGGCAACTCGGGGTTCACACGTTTGAAATCAAAGCGCACCGTGCGTGAATCCAACACGGTTACACCGGCCACTTCGGAATAGAGGGTACGAAATTGAGGCGCCGCTTGCTTGCTGATGAGTTGCTCAAACGAGTACTTCACATCTTCAGCCATCACCGCGTCACCGTTGTGAAAGCGCGCTTGTGAGCGCAATTTGAATGTGACTGAGCGACGGTCGGTCGCAACGCTCACATCCTCCGCCAACAAACCATAAGCAGTGGTGGGCTCGTCCATGGTGCCAGTCAACAAGGACTCAAACACCAAGCCGGTCAGACCGGGGGCCGCGTTGCCTTTGAGCGTGAAGGGGTTGTATTTGTCAAAGCTGGACAAACGCGAGGGCGGCACCAAGATCAGCTCACCGCCTTTGGGTGCTAGCGGGTTGGCATAGTCAAAATTTTTGAAGTTTGCGGGGTATTTGATGTCCCCAAATTGGGCGTACGCATGCCCCGCCCACGCCGAGCCGGAGCATAAAAATGCCAACAAAATGAGGAAGCTACGCATGCGACAATTCTGCAAGATTTTTTTGGAGAGATTTCATGAGTACAAAAACGGGTTTCCTGTCTGGCAAAAAACTTCTGATCACGGGTGTGCTGTCTAACCGCTCTATCGCTTATGGCATCGCCAAAGCTTGCCATGACCAAGGTGCCGAATTGGCCTTCAGCTATGTGGGTGAGCGCTTCAAAGACCGTATCACCGAATTTGCTGCAGACTTTGACTCTAAGCTCATTTTCGACTGTGACGTGAGCAGCGATGAACAAATCACCCAAATGTTCAAAGACCTGTCAGCCCACTGGCCCACGTTTGACGGGTTCGTTCACTCGATCGGTTACGCCCCGCGCGAAGCGATTGCAGGTGACTTCCTCGACGGTTTGTCACGCGAAGGTTTTCAAATCGCGCACGACATCAGCGCTTACAGCTTCCCAGCGATGGCCAAAGCTGCTTTGCCCTACCTCAACGACCACTCAGCCGTGCTGACCCTGTCGTATTTGGGCGCCATCCGCACCGTGCCCAACTACAACACCATGGGCTTGGCCAAAGCCTCGCTTGAAGCCTCTGTGCGCTACTTGGCCGAGTCATTAGGAGCCAAAGGCCGCAACCTGCGCGCCAACGGCATCAGCGCCGGCCCCATCAAAACCTTGGCGGCCAGCGGCATCAAAGGCTTTGGCAAGATTTTGAGCGTGGTGGCTGAAGCCTCGCCCATCCGCCGCAACGTGACCATCGAAGACGTGGGCAATGTGGCCGCGTTTTTGATGAGCGACTTGGCGGCAGGCGTGACCGCTGAGATCACCTATGTGGATGGTGGCTTTAGCCAAGTGGTCGGCGGCATTGCCGAACCCACGGAGGCTTGATTCAGCAAGCCCCACATGAAAAAGGAGCGCTCAGCGCTCCTTTTTTTATGCCTTCACGCAGTCTGCGAAATAGCGCTTGATGCCGTCGTCGCCAACGACTTCGACCAGGCCGTGAATGTCGGTTTCAAAGCCGGGGCATTGCAAGTTGAATTCGCGGGCGAACTTGAGGTAGTCCACGATTTTCTTGTTGAACACTTCCCCCGGAATGAGCAACGGAATGCCCGGTGGGTAGGGCGTGACCAAGCTGGTGGTGATGCGACCCAGCAAGTCATCCACGGGCACGCGCTCGGTGTTGCGGTGTGCGATTTGTGCGTAAGCATCGCTGGGTTTCATGGCGGGGGTCAAATCGCTCAGGTACATCTCGGTGGTCAAACGGGCGATGTCGTACTTGGCGTAAAGCGTGTGCACGTGTTGGCAGAGGTCGCGCAGACCCATGCGCTCGTAGGCACGGTGCTTTTGGCAGAACTCGGGCAGGATGCGCCACATGGGTTGGTTGCGGTCGTAGTCGTCTTTGAACTGCTGCAAAGCCGTGAGCAACGAGTTCCAACGGCCCTTGGTGATGCCGATGGTGAACATGATGAAGAAGCTATACAAGCCCGTCTTCTCGACGATCACACCATGCTCGGCCAAGAACTTGGTCACGATGCTGGCAGGAATGCCTGTCTTGTCGAACTTGCCGTTCAAATCCAAACCTGGCGTGACGATGGTGGCCTTGATGGGGTCCAACATGTTGAAGCCATCGGCCAAGTTGCCAAAGCCATGCCACTTGGATGACTTACCTTTGCCTTTGATGATCCAGCTGTCAGCGCGGCCAATGCCGTCTTCCACCAACTCATCGGGGCCCCACACCTTGAACCACCAGTCTTTGCCGTACTCGTCGTCCACTTTGCGCATGGCGCGGCGAAAGTCCAGGGCCTCGGCAATGCTCTCCTCAACCAAGGCGGTGCCACCGGGTGGCTCCATCATGGCGGCAGCCACGTCGCAGCTGGCAATGATGCTGTACTGCGGGCTGGTGCTGGTGTGCATCAAGTACGCTTCGTTGAACAGGTGACGGTCCAACTTGGTTTTTTGCGAGTCTTGCACCAACACATGGCTGGCTTGGCTGATACCTGCCAACAACTTGTGAATCGATTGCGTGGCGTACACCACCGAATGCATGGGGCGCTCGCGCTTTTTACCCATGGCGTGGTAGGTGCCGTAGAACGGATTGAACGCTGCGTGGGGCAACCAAGCCTCGTCAAAGTGCAAGTTGGCCACATAGCCATCGAGCATGTTCTTGATGGTTTCGGTGTTGTACAACACGCCATCGTAAGTGGACTGTGTGAGCGTCAACACACGAGGTTTCACCTTCTTGGCATCCACACCTTTGAGCAAGGGGTTGGCCTTGATCTTGGCTTGAATCGTGGCAGGCTCAAACTCGCTTTGTGGAATCGGACCAATGATGCCGTAGTGGTTGCGCGTGGGCTTCAAAAACACGGGCACAGCGCCCGTCATGATGATGGAGTGCAACACTGACTTGTGACAGTTGCGGTCTACCACGACAACGTCATCCGGTGCCACCGTGTGATGCCACACGATTTTGTTGGAGGTGCTGGTGCCGTTGGTAACAAAGAAGCAATGGTCCGCATTGAAGATGCGGGCGGCGTTGCGTTCGCTCTCGCCGATCGCGCCGTTGTGGTCCAGCAGCTGACCCAACTCTTCCACGGCATTGCACACGTCGGCACGCAACATGTTCTCACCATAAAACTGGTGGTACATCTGGCCCACAGGGCTTTTCAAAAACGCCACACCACCCGAATGGCCGGGGCAATGCCATGAATACGAACCGTCTTCAGCGTAATCCAGCAAGGCCTTGAAGAATGGCGGCTGCACCCCCTCTAAGTAGCTCTTGGCTTCACGGATGATGTGACGTGCCACAAACTCTGGCGTGTCTTCAAACATGTGAATGAAGCCGTGCAACTCGCGCAAGATGTCGTTGGGCAAGTGGCGTGACGTTTTGGTTTCACCGTACACATAAATCGGCACGTCGGCGTTCTTACGACGCACTTCTTCGATGAAGGTACGCAGGTTCAACACCGCGGGATCGAGGTCGGGGCCTGGCGTGAATTCTTCATCGTCAATCGACAAAATGAACGCACTCGCACGCGACTGCTGCTGCGCAAACTGACTCAGGTCGCCATAACTGGTGGCTCCCATGACCTCGTAGCCCTCGCCTTCAATCGCATCGGCCAGTGCACGAATGCCCAAGCCTGACGTATTTTCAGAACGAAAATCCTCGTCAATGATGACGATGGGGAAGCGAAATTTCATGCGGGACTCCGAGCGTTTGAAGCAAGACAAAAACGAATGCGCCGAAGTGTACTCGCCCACTGTTACAATCTCTGGCTTCGGAGCGATGGATGAGTGGTTTAAGTCGCACGCCTGGAAAGCGTGTGTGGGTTAATAGCCCACCGCGGGTTCGAATCCCGCTTGCTC
>Ga0228700_1000787_pt1 | contig 24751 bp, 24 predicted proteins | sample McNCre317_Aug_MG_FD_178019 | JGI IMG/M metagenome (GOLD analysis project Ga0228700, IMG submission 178019) | Freshwater microbial communities from McNutts Creek, Athens, Georgia, United States - 3-17_Aug_MG | ecosystem: Environmental > Aquatic > Freshwater > Creek | place: USA: Georgia...
ATGCAGTGGTGGCTGCAGCAGCTGGAGCAACCGGGGACCGGCGCCGCGCTGCTGGAGAACCACGCAAGCCATTAGGAGCCCCCACGCAAATTCACTGCGTGTCATTCGCTGCCCCCACAGGGGGGGGTCCAGTTCGCGCGTGCACTGGTGCATACTTTTTCGGTTTTTGCTCTGCAGCCCGCGCGCGGCATGCCACACTAGTGCACTTGATCGACGCTTGCAGGGAAGACACTATGCATGTTCATGCGCCTGTTCTTGCGAACGCACCCACCCGCGTGCGGTCCTTGCGTGCAGCCGTCTGGCATTGTGCCGGGCTGTTGGCTGCCATGCTGGTTTCAGGCTGCGGCCAGGAGGCGCCACAGGCACCCCTGCAATACGCCAGCAAGCCCGAGGCTGTGGACGGCAAGGCCCACTACAGTTTCCTGGTCCATCCGCTCTACAACCCGCAACTGCTGCACCAGAAATTTGCGCCGCTGATGGAATACCTGGACCGCCAGATGCCTGGCGTGGTGTTTGATCTGCAGACGGCCAACGACTACGCCGATTTCGAAGGCAAGCTGAAGAACCAGAAGGCGGACTTCGCCCTGCCCAACCCCTACCACGCCACGCTCTCGCGTGACTGGGGCTACCACGTGATTGCCAAGATGGGAGACGACAGCGTCTTCAAGGGCATCTTCATCGTGCGCACCGACAGCCCGGTCAAGGAGCCGTCCGACCTCAAAGGCAAGGTGGTGGCCTACCCCGCCCCCACCGCCCTGGCCGCGGCCCTGATGCCGCAGCTCTACCTGCAAAAGCACGGTATCGATGTGCAAAGCGACATCACCAATGTCTATGTGGGCACCCACAACTCGTCGATCATGAACGCCTATCTCAAGCAAAGTGCCGCCAGTGCCACCTGGCCGGTGGCCTGGAAAGCCTTTGTGCAGTCCAACCCGACCGAGGCTGCACAGCTGCGCGTCATCTGGGAAACCCCCACGCTGATCCAGAACGCCATCATTGCGCGCAACCTGGTGAGCGATTCCGTCGGTGCCGAGGTGGCACGGCTGCTGACCACGCTGCAGCAGAGCGATGAAGGGCGCCGGCTGCTGGCCGGCATCGATACCGGCAGCTTTGTCAGCGCCAATGACAGGGACTTCGAGGTGGTACGCCAGTTCATGAAGGAATACAACGCAGCCGTCAAGAAGCAACCATGAAGGCGTGGTCGCAAGGGATTGCTGAATTTTTCACCGCGTCGGTACAGCGCCAGCTGATCTGGGGCGTGGCCCTGGTGCACGCGCTGATGATGACCCTGTTCGTCTATGACCTGTCGCTACGGCAAAAGGAATTCCTGATCGAGAGCCAGGCCAGCCAGGCCAACAGCCTGGCCAAGAACCTGGGCCTGATTTCGGCCACGCCGCTGCTGTCTTCCGACCTGGCCGGCCTGCAGGAACTCACCCTTGCCATCAGCCGCTACCCCGGCGTGGTGCATGCCATGGTGATGGGCCTGGATGGAAAGATCCTGGCCCATGGCGAGCCCGAGCTGCGTGGCAAGTACCTGGCGGATTTCTCGCGCTTTGCCAACCAGCCGGAGGCACAGTCCACCCTGCAGATGGGCGCGGCCCAGGCCGATGTGGTGTCGGCCATTGCGGTCAATGGCAAGCGCATTGGCTGGGTACGCCTGGCGGTGGCCCAGGCCGAGACCGCCTCCAAGCTGGCCAACATTGTGCAGACCGGCCTCTTCTACACCACGGCGGCCATTGGGGTGGGCATTGTGCTGGCCTGGCTGCTGGCCAAGCGCCTGACGCACCGGCTCAATGCCCTGGTGCAGGTGGCCCACCAGGTGCGCGCCGGCGGTCTGGAGGCCCGCGCCGAGGTGCGCGGGCGTGACGAACTCAGCAGCCTGGGCCAGGCCTTCAACTTCATGCTGGGCGCCCTGGACAGCCGTACGCGCGAAGAGCACGCCCTGAAGCTGGCCCTGCAGGCAGAAAAAGAGCTGGCGCAGGTGACCCTGTCATCCATCGGCGACGCCGTCATCACCACCGACCGCGGCGGCGTGGTGACCTTCATGAACGCATCGGCCTGCAAGCTCACCGGTCTGGCCCATGCGCAGGCGCTGGGCCGCCCGGTGGCCGAGGTCTTTCCCCTGACCGGCAGCAACAGCAACAAGACGCCGGTGAACAGCCCGGTGCATGCGGTGCTCAATGCCAGCCTGGCCAGTGGCACCGAGTTCCATGGCGCCCTGCTGACCCAGCAGGGTGGCAGCATTCCGGTGGAAAGCCTGGCCTCGCCCATCTACTCGATGGAAGGCGCGCTGATGGGTTGCGTGCTGGTGGCCCGCGATGTCTCCGAGCACTACAAGGTGCAAGACCGGCTGCAGTGGCAGGCCGGCCACGACGCCCTCACCGGCCTGCCCAACCGGGCCCTGCTGGCCGACCGCTTTGACCGCGCGCTGGACAAGGCCCGGCGCAACAACGGCAAGCTGGTGGTGTGTCTGCTGGACCTGGACAACTTCAAGCCCATCAATGACGCGCACGGCCACGATGTGGGCGACAAGCTGCTGATCGAGGTGGTGGCCCGCCTCAATCAGCAGCTGCGCGATGTGGACACGCTCTCACGCCTGGGCGGCGATGAGTTCGTCATCCTGCTGGAAGACCTGGAGCACCTGCAGGACCTGGACAGTCTGATGCAGCGCATGCTGGGCATGCTGGCCGAGCCCTTCCACATCGGCGACTACCTCTTGAGCGTCACCGCCAGCATTGGCATCTCCATCTTCCCGGTCGACAATTCCGATGCCGATGCACTGTTGCGCCATGCCGACCAGGCCATGTATGTGGCCAAGCAGACCGGGCGCAACCGCTACCACGTGTTCGACGTGCGCCAGGACCTGGAGCGCGAATACACCCACCAGACCCTGCAGCGGGTGCGCCAGGCGGTGCGCCAGGGCGAGCTGCTGCTGCACTACCAGCCCAAGGTCAACCTGCGCAGCGGCACGGTGGCGGGCTTCGAGGCGCTGTTGCGCTGGCAGCACCCGCAGGACGGCATGATTGCGCCCATGGCCTTTCTGCCCAAGGTCGAGCAGTCGGATGTGATCATCGAAATCGGCGAATGGGTGATCGACCAGGCACTGGCCCAGATCGGGCGCTGGAAGGCCCTGGGCCATGTCTGGCCGGTGAGCGTCAACCTGGCGGCCCGGCACTTCCAGAGCGCCGATTTCCTGGAGCGTCTCACCCGCATCCTGGCGCGCCACCCGGAAGTCTCGCCCTCGCTGCTGGAGTTCGAGATCCTGGAGTCGGTCGCACTGGCCGACATCCATGCCATGAATGGCCTGATCGGCGCCTGCCGCGAGCTGGGCATCCAGTTCTCGCTGGACGACTTTGGTACCGGTTACTCGTCGCTTAGCTACCTCAAGCGCATTGCCATCCACACGCTCAAGGTCGACCAGTCTTTTGTGCGCGACATGCTGGAGGACCAGGACGACCTGGCCCTGGTGGAATCCATCATCAACATTGCCAAGCTGTTCCGCCTGGAAGTCGTGGCCGAGGGCGTGGAGTCGCAACGCCAGGGCCTGCTGCTGCAGCGCATGGGTTGCGACACGGTGCAGGGCTACGGCATTGCCCGCCCGATGCCGCCCACCCAGTGCATTGACTGGGCCATGCGCTACATCGCGGGCTCCCACTGGCTGGCTTGAGGCGCACCCGGAAATCCGCCGGCGCCATGGCTTTTCTGCAAAACATGCGCGCCTTGGCCAAGACACCGATGCGCTGCGTGTATAAACCCTAGACACCTGCAATACCAACGGAGACACCAACGCATGAGTACCGCCCAACGCATCGCCATTGTGGGAGCCGGCATGGCCGCCGTCACCTGTGCCCGCACCCTGGTGCAAGCCGGTCACCATGTCACCGTCTTTGAAAAGAGCCATGGCGCCGGCGGACGCATGTCCACCCGCAGCAGTGCCTTTGGCAGTTTTGACCATGGCACCCAATATTTCACGGTGCGCGATCCGCGCTTTGAGCTGGCCCTGACCACAGTGCCCGGCCTGTGCCGTCGCTGGAGCGCCAACACGGTGCAGGTGCTGGATTCGCATGGCCGCGTGGCCGAGGCCGGCCTGCCCGCCCGCGAGCCGCACTGGGTGGCCAAGCCCGGCATGAGCGCCCTGGTGAAAGCCTGGGCGCAACCGCTGGCCATCGAATGGCAGACCCGCGTGGTGGCCCTGGAGAAAGACGCGCTCAACCCCCGCCAATGGCAGCTGCGCACCACCGGTGTGGACGACAGCAGCCATGTGTTCAGCGGCTTTGACGCCGTCGTCCTGGCCATTCCCGGCCCGCAAGCCCAGACCCTGCTGCAGACCACGCCCAAGGGTGCCAGCCTGGCCAAGAAAGTGGCCAAGTCCACCGTGGCCCCCTGCTGGACCCTGATGCTGGCCTTCCCGCAGGCGGTGCAGCCGGGCCTGACCACCCTGGGCCCGCAGTGGAACGCGGCCCGCAGCACCCACCACCGCATCGCCTGGCTGGCCCGCGAATCGAGCAAGCCCGGTCGCGGCGCCATTGAGCGCTGGACGGTGCAGGCCAGCGCGGCCTGGTCGCAGGAGCATCTGCAGGACGATGCCGCCCGCGTAAGCGCCAAGCTGCGCAAGGCCTTTACCGAAGTCACCGGCATCCGCGCCGAACCCGCCCATGCCGAGGTGCACCGCTGGCTCTATGCCAAGACCGAAAAGCCCCTGGGCGTCTCCCACCTGTGGGATGCCAAGGCCGGCCTGGGCGTATGCGGCGACTGGTGCCTGGGCCACCGCGTGGAAAACGCCTTTGTCTCAGGCCTGGAACTGGCACTGGCCATCGCCTGACGGCCCTTGGGGGGCAGCATGAGCGCCGCCGGGCCGCCCCAAGGCGCGAAGGCCCCCGGGGGCAGCGCAGCACACGCAGTGGCAAGCGTGGGGGCCCTGTTCTACAGAGGTCGCTTTGCGCCCTCACCAACCGGGCCGCTGCACGCGGGATCCCTGGTCGCAGCCCTGGCCAGCTGGCTGGATGCGCGTGCCCATGGCGGCCAATGGCTGATCCGCATCGAAGACCTGGACACACCGCGCTGCGTGCCGGGCGCCGACCGGCTGATCCTGCAGCAGCTCGCAGCCTGCGGCCTGCTGCCCGATAAAGACCCGGTCTGGCAAAGCCAGCGCACAGGCCTGTACCAAAGCGCCCTGGAGCGCCTGATCACCCAAGGCCAGGCCTACCCCTGCGCCTGCTCGCGCAAGGCCATAGAACAGGCGCTGCAGGCCCTGGGACGCGACAAGCCTCGCCATGGCGAGCTGGTCTACCCCGGCACTTGCCGCAAGGGCCTGCAGGGACAGGCTGCACGGGCATGGCGCTTTGCCTGCCCAGCCCATGCCCCGACCCACTGGCAAGACCGCCGCCTGGGCGCGCAGGCGCAGGATGTGGCGGTCGAGGTGGGTGATTTCGTGCTCCAGCGCGCCGACGGCCTGTTTGCCTACCAGCTGGCCGTGGTGGTGGACGACGCGGCCCAGGGCATTACCCACATCGTGCGCGGGGCCGACCTGGCCGACAACACCGCGCGCCAGTTGCTGCTGCAGCAAGCCCTGGGCTACCCCAGGCCACAGTACCTGCACACGCCGCTGGTACTGGCTGCAGACGGGCAAAAACTCAGCAAACAAAACGGCGCCCAAAGCCTGGACACCTCCAGCCCCGAGGCCGCCCTGGATGCGCTGAACCTGGCTGCCAGCTGCCTGGGCCTGCGTCCGGCCGGAACGCGCGACAATAGGGGCATGGCACTGGCCGCCTGGCTTGCACAATGGCGCGCCACCCTGCCGCACCCCACAACCTGAAGACTGATTGCCGCGGCGAACCATGCCGGCCCCTGCCTTTGCGGCGGGGTCCATGGCACGCCCTTTGAATACACCCTATGAGCACCGAGAACCCCGCCCCACAAGCCGAACTGGCCACCCGCGTCGACCCTGCCCCGTCTGATACCACCGACCCCTCGGTTGCCATTGCCGCAGATGCGGATGCACCCAAGCCCTTCATGCGCACCATCAAGAGCTTCATCCGCCGCGCCGGGCGCACCACGGCCGGCCAGGCGCGCGCCTTTGAGCAGCTGGGCCCGCAGTTCCTGGTGCCCTACCAGACCCAGCTGGTAGACCTGCCATCGCTCTTTGCCAGCGCCCAGCACACGCCTGAAGAAGCCGCCACCCATGCCCAGCGGCCGCTGGTGCTGGAGATCGGCTTTGGCATGGGCGAGGCCACCGCCCACATTGCCTCGGTGCTGCCCGAGACCCATTTCCTGTGCTGCGAGGTGCATGAGCCCGGCGTGGGCGCCCTGCTCAAGCGCATTGGTGAGCGCGGCCTTTCCAACATCCGCATCTGCGCCCATGATGCGGTGGAGGTGATCGACCACATGCTGCCGCTGGCCAGCCTGGACGGCGTGCACATCTTCTTTCCCGACCCCTGGCACAAGACTAAGCACAACAAACGCCGCCTGATCCAGGCGCCGCTGGTGGCCAAGCTGGCACAGCGCCTCAAACCCGGCGGGTATCTGCACTGCGCCACCGACTGGCAGCCCTATGCCGAGCAGATTCTGGAGGTGCTGTCGGCCGAACCCCAGCTGTCCAACCGTGCCCTGCAAAGCCATCCGCAGCTGCAAGGCTACGCACCCAAGCCGGGCTACCGGCCACTGACCAAGTTTGAGAACCGCGGCATCCGCCTGGGCCACGGCGTGTGGGACCTGGTGTTCGAGCGCCGCGCGGCCTGATCGCACGGCAATGACCCGCTACCGCCCCCATGCGCCACCGCCGCGCGAAGGCCTGCAAGCCAGCTGCGTGGTGCTGCCAGCCGGACCTGCGGTGGCGGCCCTGGACTTCTTCAGCAGCCGCTTCGCCTTCATTGCGCGCGCCGACTGGCAAGCGCGCCTGGCCGCAGGCGATGTGGTGGACATGGCAGGCGCCACCGTGCGGGCCGAGACCCTGCTGCACGGCGGCCAGCGCCTCTACTACTTCCGCCGGGTGGAGCAGGAGCCGGTACTGCCGGTGCAAGAGCGCATCGTGTGGCAGGACGAGCACCTGGTGGTGGTGGACAAGCCCCATTTCCTGCCCGTCATCCCCAGTGGCAAGTACGTGCGCGAAACCCTGCTGGTGCGCCTGGGCCAAAGCCTGGGCTGCAGCACGCTGGCGCCGGTGCACCGCATAGACCGCGACACGGCAGGCCTGGTGCTGTTCACGCGCAACCCGGCCAGCCGCAATGCCTACCACCAGCTGTTCCGCGAGCACCGGGTGCACAAGACCTACCATGCCGTTGCCCGCTGGAACCCAGCACTTGCCTGGCCGCTCACGCGCCACACCCGCATCGCCGAGGGCAGCCACTTCATGCAGCAGGCCGAGGTGCAAGGCGAGCCCAATGCGCTCACCACCATTCGCCCCCTGCGCCATGCAGGGGGTCTGGCGCTATATGAGCTGCAACCGGTCAGCGGCCAGCGCCACCAGCTGCGGGTGCACATGAACGCCCTGGGCCTGCCCATACTGAACGACGGCATCTACCCCACCCTGGCGCCTGAAGCCGAGCCGGACTTTGCCAGGCCCCTGCAACTGCTGGCCAAGGCGCTTGCCTTTACCGACCCCTTGAGCGGCCAGCCGCGCCACTTTGAGAGCCAGCTGCAGCTGCAGGCGCTGGACGCACTGCAAACCGTGAACGGACTCCTTTGAGCTTTACCGCCCCCACCCCCGCCAACCTGGCCGCCAAGGCGCTACGCAACTTTGAGCAGGTGCTGCACAAGTCACCCGGCTTCAAGGTGCGCTCTGGCCAGCACGCCATGGCCGAGCGCGTGGCCAGCACCCTGGCGCAAGCCGACCTGGGCGAGCAGGCCACCCCCACCAAGGCCATCGCCGTGATCCAGGCCGGCACCGGCGTGGGCAAGAGTGCGGCCTACCTCAGCACGGCGGTGTGCCTGGCGCTGGAGCGCAAGACGCGGGTGCTGGTGTCCACCGCCACCGTGGCGCTGCAGGAGCAGCTCATCGGAAAAGACCTGCCCGCCCTGGCAGCTGCCATGGAACAGCCCTTTGTCTACGCCCTGGCCAAGGGGCGCGGCCGCTATGTCTGCAAAGTGAAGCTGGAGCGTCTGGTGGGTGCCGGCAGCGGCGAGGAAGACCTGTTTGAGGACGACTTTCCTACTGCCGCCCTGGCCACCGCATCGCAAGAGGCCCTGGAAGAGCGGCGCATGCAGCTCTACGACCACATGGCCACGCTTCTGGGGAGCGGCCAGTGGGACGGTGACCGTGACACCCTGGCCCAGGCACCCGAGGCCAGCGACTGGGCCGGTGTGGCCGCCGAGCGCCACACCTGCACTGCGCGCCACTGCCCCAAGTACAAGGAATGCAGCTACTACAACGCCCGCACCCGGCTGGCCGAGGCGCAGGTGATCGTGGCCAACCACGACCTGGTGCTGGCCACCCTGGGCCTCAAGACCCTGCCCGACCTGGACAACTGCCTGGTGGTGTTTGACGAGGGCCACCACCTGCCCGCCGTGGCCCTGGACCAGTTCTCCTCGGCCATGGACCTTAGCAACCTGCGCTGGCTCGACAAGCTGCCCAAAACCATGCAGGAGGTGGCCGCCAAGCTGCACCTGCATGTGGGTGAAGATGTGCAGACCGTCTGCAGCCAGCTGCGCACCGTGCTGACACAGACCCAGAAAATGTGCCTGGACCTGCTGCATGCCAGCACAGACGGACAGGACGGCACGCTGCGCTTTGCCAACGGTGTGCTGCCCGAAGCCCTGCACGAGCCCATCAACCAGATCAGCGCGCAGGCCACGGGCCTGTCCAAGGCGCTGGAGGCCCTGGGCGTGGACGTAAAAGCCATTGCCAAGGACGACCCTTCACAGGCGGTGCTCTGTGCCCAGGCCTATGCCAAGCTCGGTGCCCTGGCGCCGCGCCTGCAGGCAGTCTCTGCCACGGCGCAGCTGCTGCTGGAGCATGGCGAGCAGCCGCTGGCCAAGTGGATCGAGGGCCTCACCGAAAACGGCTACCTCAACCTGGGCCTGCATGCCTGCCCCATGGTGCCGGGCGATCTGCTGCGCCAGTTCCTGTGGAGCCAGGTGCGCGGTGCGGTGGTTACTTCGGCATCGCTCACCAGCTGCGGCAGCTTTGATTATTTTCTGCAGGAAGCCGGCCTCTCGGGCAAGCCCGAGGTCAGCACGCTGGAAGTCTCCAGCCCCTTTGATTACGCTGCCCAGGGCACGCTCACCATCGTGCATACCCGCTCCGAACCCAAACAGGCCGATGCCTACACCGCCGAAATGGTGGCGCTGCTGATGCAAGACCTGCAGCAGGTGCGGCACGGCGCACTGGCCTTGTTCACCTCGCGAGCGCAGATGCGCGCCGCCACCCTGGCACTGCCATCCCAATTGGTGGATGCGGTGCTGGTGCAGGGCACGCTGTCACGTATGCGCCTGCTGGCCGCGCACAGCGCGCGGGTGGAGGCTGGGCTGCCTTCCATCCTGTTTGGCCTGCAGTCGTTCGGTGAAGGGCTGGATCTGCCGGGCAAGCTGTGTGAGACCGTCTTCATCTGCAAGCTGCCTTTTGCCCCGCCCAGCGCCCCGGTGGATGAGGCGCGCGCCGAGTGGCTGCGCGGCATGGGCCGCGACCCTTTCAGTGAACTGGTGATTCCGGCCACCGCCATCAAGCTGCTGCAATGGACGGGCCGCGCCATCCGCACCGAGGAAGACCGGGCCCAGGTGATCTGCTATGACAAGCGCCTGCAGTTGCAAAGCTATGGCAAGCGCATGCTCAAGGGCTTGCCGCCCTACGCACTCAGCCAGCGCTGAGCACGACGCTCGGTGGCCCTTAAAGCCACAGGCTCAGACCGTCGCTTCAAAGGCTTGGCGTATGCCCTGCAGCTGCGCAGGGGTCAGGCGGTTGCCGTACTGCGACACCACCTGACCGGCCGCCTGGTTGGCCAGCAAGGCCGCCTGGGCATGGCTGTAGCCGTGGGTGACGGCATAGAGGAAGGCACCGGCAAACATATCGCCCGCACCATTGGTATCAATGGCTTTCACCTGCGCGGCAGGCACTTCGGTCTGGCTGCTGCCCTCGATCACAATGCAGCCCTTGGCACTGCGCGTCAAACACACCACACGGGCGCGCTGCGACAGGGCAGCGACGATGGTAGGCAGGTCGGTGCTGCCGCACCAGACCTGGGCCTCTTCCTCGTTGCAGAACAGGTAGTCCAGGTCGCCCTGCCCCACCATGGCCTCCAGGCCAGGGCGGCAGAAGTTGATCATGCTCATGTCGCTGAGCGTGGTGGCCAGCATCACGCCGGCCTCTTTGGCAATGGCACGGCCCCTCAAAGCCGCGTCCAGGCCGGTGGGTGAGGCCGACAGATAGCCTTCCATGTAGTAGACCTTGGACTTGGCAATCTCCTTGGCCTGCAGGGCCGTGTGGTCGATGTCGGCCGTGGCGCCCAGAAAGGTGCTCATGCTGCGCTCAGCATCGGGCGTCACCATCACCATGCAAATGCCTGTCTGACCCTGGGGGAAGGGCATGTGCGACAGGTTGGTGGCCACACCATTGGCCAGCAGGTCCTGGTGGTAGAAGGCACCCAGATCGTCATCCGCCACGCGGCAGGAGTAAAAGGCTTTGCCTCCCAGCTGGGCCAGGGCCACCGTGGTGTTGCCGGCCGAGCCGCCACCGGTGCGCCGGCTGTGCAGGCCCTGCACACCGGCCAGCAGGTAGGCACGGCGCTCGGCGTCGATCAGCGTCATGTGGCGCTTTTGCACGCCCAGGGTCTGCAGCTGTGCTTCCGAGACTTCGTACTCGGAATCCACCAGCGCGTTGCCAATGGCATAAAGATCGTAATGGGACATGGAGCCTCCCCGGCTAAAGGAGAGGTTTATTGTTCGACGAAGGCGCGCTCGACCACGTAGTCACCAGGGCTGGTGGTGCTGCCCTCGGTGTAGCCGCGCTTCTCCAGGATGACCTTGAGGTCTTTGAGCAGGCCGGGCGAGCCGCAGATCATGATGCGGTCGCGCGCGGGGTCGATCTTGGGTAGGCCCAGGTCGGCCTCCAGCTTGCCGGACTCGATCAGGGTGGTGATGCGGCCCTGGTTGCGGAAAGGCTCGCGCGTGACCGTGGGGTAGTAGAGCATCTGCTCGCTGATCATCTCGCCCAGAAACTCATGGTCGGGCAGCTCGTGCATGAAGTAGTCGTGGTAGGCCAGCTCTTTCACCTCGCGCACGCCGTGCACCACGATGACCTTCTCGAATTTCTCGTAGGTGGCCGGGTCGCGCGCCACACTCAAGAAGGGTGCCAGGCCGGTGCCGCTGCCCAGCAGGTAGAGGTTCTTGCCGGGCAGCAAGTAGTCGATCAGCAGGGTGCCTGTGGGCTTCTTGCCCACCACAATCTTGTCGCCAACCTGGATGTGCTGCAGCTGCGAAGTGAGCGGGCCGTCCTGCACCTTGATACTTAGAAACTCCAGATGTTCTTCGTAATTGGCACTGGCGATGCTGTAGGCGCGCAGCAAGGGTTTGCCATTGGGCTGGCGCAGGCCGATCATGGTGAAGTGACCGTTGGAAAAGCGCAGTGCCGGATCGCGGGTGGTGGTGAAGCTGAACAGGCGGTCGGTCCAGTGGTGTACGCTCAGTACGGTTTCTTCCAAAAATGCACTCATGGGGGCCTTGTGTTGGTTCAACGCTGCTTTTCAGCAAACCCCATAGTGTAAAACGTTGACCTGCCGCAATTCGGCATATCCATAGTTCCCCAAGTTATTTGCCATAGCCTTGCGACATGTCAAACCCAGAAAGCCCCTCCCCCGCGCCCCTGCTCGTCGTCTGCCTGTGTGCCCAGTGGTGCGGCACTTGCAAGGACTATGCGCCGCTGTTCGAGGGCTTGCAGGCCGAGTTTGCGCAAGCGCAGTTTCGCTGGGTGGATATCGAGGATGAATCGGACCTGGTGGACCCCATCGAAGTGGAGAACTTCCCCACCCTCTTGATTGCCAGCGCTGGCCAGGCCCGCTTCTTCGGCCCGGTCATGCCGCACCTGGACACCATACGCAGACTCATCCAGTCGCAGCAGGGTGAAAGCGGCGCGAGCCGGCTGCCTACCGAGGTGCAGGCACTGCTTGGGCGGATTACGCAGGCGACTGCCTGAGGCAATTTGGAATCCGGATTTTTCTGAGGGACGACGGCTGGTTACTTTATTTGGGGAGGGAGTGTCTGAGGTGGGCTGGAAGCGGTCTCTCATTATTCCGGCGAATTGACCAATTCGATTAAGTCCCATTGATTTCCGTAGAGGTCTGCAAAGACAGCCACTGTGCCGTAAGGCTCCTGAGCCTTGCCTCGAAGAAACTTGACGCCACGGCTTTGATAAGCCGCGTAATCACGTTCAAAATCGTCAGTGTAAAGAAACAAGAAAACGCGGCCACCTGCTTGATTTCCGATGAAATGAGCCTGCTGGTCATTCGAGGCCTTCGCCAGCAATATATGGGCACCGCAGCCACGATTCGGAGCGACCACAACCCAACGCTTCATTTGCTTTGGTATCGGTGTGTCTTCAATGAGGCCAAAGCCAAGGACGTCGACGTAAAAGGCGATTGCCTCGTCATAGTCTTTTACCAAAATAGACACTAGTCCAATCGATTGCGGCAAGGTGGCTCCTTACTTACATGGACAACGGCTTGGAAAAACTTCACTCCAACGTCGTTAATGCTACGTCTGCTTTCGCGGCAAACCAGCCTCCATCATTTACCACTCTGCATACTATTCTGCATTTCGATTTGAATACTTGGGGCTACTTTGAGCCAAATGGTATGCGGCGTAAGCAGTAATCGGTTGCGCGAAAATATGGGGTGGCAAAAGGCTGCGGTAGCGCTAGCCAACAAGAATGCACCTACTCTCTGGGCCAGGTTTAACCATGACAAGCCCTTCAACGTACGCCATGTGGCACGCGACCGATGATGGCGAGTGCATAGGAGTTCATAAAAAAAACCCCTCGGAATGCGGGGGGTTGGTCGCCTTGCGACGTGGCAAAACGGGTTGGAAGAGCTTGCTCTGTCGGATCGACAGGACACACAACAAAGGTGCGTCACAAATTTCAAAACAAAAAATTAGCCCCAAGTGCAAGCTCGAGGCCTATTTTTGTTCAAGACTTTATCGTCAAGGAACGTGGCCGCTCCTTAAGCGAAGTTGGCTTCTGCAAAGCCCCAGTTCGCCAGCTTGTCGAAGAAAGTTTCAACAAATTTCTGGCGCAGATTGCGGTAGTCGATGTAGTAGGCATGCTCCCACACGTCTACCGTCAGCAAGGCCTTGTCGGCGGTGGTCAGGGGCGTACCGGCGGCACCGGTGTTGACGATATCGACCGAGCCATCGGGCTTCTTGACCAGCCAGGTCCAGCCGGAACCGAAGTTGCCCACGGCCGACTTGACGAAGGCTTCCTTGAAGGCGGCAAAGCTGCCCCACTTGGCATTGATGGCAGCCGCCAGTGCGCCGCCAGGCTCACCGCCGCCGGCGGGCTTCATGCCATTCCAGAAGAAGGTGTGGTTCCAGATCTGCGCGGCGTTGTTGTAGATGCCACCGCTGGACTTCTTGATGATTTCTTCCAGGGTCATGCTCTCGAACTCGGTGCCTTTTTGCAGGTTGTTCAGGTTCACGACATAGGCGTTGTGGTGCTTGCCATGGTGAAACTCCAGCGTCTCTTTGGAGTAGGCAGGTGCCAAGGCGTCAATGGCGTATGGCAATGCGGGCAAGGTGTGTTCCATGGGGGTCCTCTTGGGTTGGTTTTTAAAAGAAAGTCATTGTAGAAACTAATTCGGATGGATGCCCTGGACCTGCAGATCAACCGTACCGTCGGCCAGGGTTGCCTGAAGGTTTTGGCCCGCCTGCACCTGGCGCACGCTGCTTACCGGCAGGCCCTTTTCCTGCACCAGCCAGGCGTAGCCGCGTTGCAGCACCGCCGCCGGATCCATGGCGCGCAGGCGCAGTTCACTGCGAAGCAGCCGCTCGGCCTGCTGCTGCAAGGCCTGCCGGGTTGCGCGGGCCAGGGCCTGCTGCAGGTGGGTCTGGGTGTTGCGGTGGTGAATTGCACAGGTCTGCAAGCCGTGGTCCAGCGACTGGGCCAAGCTTGCCAATGTAGTGCGCTGCTGGTTCAGTATCGCGCTGGGGCGTCCCAGGCGTGCACCTACCCGGTCCACACTTTGCGCCTGGCGCTCCAGGTAGCGGCCAAGGGACAGCTGCAGGCGCCGCTGCTGGGCATCCAGTTCCTGCAGAAAGGCCTCGGTGGTGTCGCTCACCATTTCGCCTGCCGCAGTGGGCGTGGGTGCCCGCAGGTCGGCAACGAAGTCGGCAATGGTGAAGTCAGTCTCATGGCCTACGCCGCTGATGATGGGCACCGGGCTGGCCGCAATCGTGTGGGCCAGCCGCTCGTCGTTGAAAGCCCACAGGTCTTCCATGGCGCCACCGCCGCGCACGAGCAGGATGAGGTCAATTGGCATGGCCTCTGCTGGCAAGCCCCCCTGCACCGCAGCCCGTGCATACAGTCGCTGCAGCGCCAGCACCAATTCCTGCACAGCACCCTCGCCCTGCACGCTGGCCGGAGAAACGACGACCTGAATATGGGGCACGCGCCGCTGCATGGTGCTGAGCACATCATGCAAAGCTGCCGCACCCAGCGAGGTCACCAGGCCCACGGTACGTGGCATGGCCGGCAGGGGGCGCTTGCTGGCGGCATCAAAAAGACCTTGCGCCTCCAGCCTGGCCTTCAGCTGCAGGAACTGCTCAAACAGGCTGCCAGCACCAGCGCGCCGCAAGTTTTCCACAATCAGCTGCAATTCACCGCGCGGCTCGTAGACACCCAATCGACCGCGCACCTCGACCTTCTCGCCATCGCGCGGCACGAAGTCCAGCAGACTGGCGGCGCGCCGGAACATGGCGCAGCGCAGCTGGCCGCTGCTGTCCTTCAAGGCGAAGTAGCAATGCCCGCTGGCCGCCCGCGAAAAACCCGTAATCTCGCCTGAAACGGCCACCGGATTGAAGCGTGCCTCCAAGGCATCCGCGATGGCGCGGCACAGCGCGCCCACCGGCCAAACCCGCATACCGGAAGGCCCCTCGGAGGGCCCCGAATCGCTGTCCAAGTAGCTTGATTTCATTGAAAAAAATTCTGCTGCAAATGTCATCAAAGTGTCGGAATGCCGCGCCAGAGCGGCCTGCCAACGAAGGCAACGCGACTTTTGCACAAAGTTATCCACAGAAACTGTGCGCGGAGGGCGGGCGCGACTAGGCCATAATCGGCACGCACAATACCCGCACGGAGGAGACTTTTGCTTTCCATCATACAAGCCGCCGGTTGGCCGATTTGGCCCCTGATCGCCTGCTCCATTCTGGCCCTGGCCATCATCATCGAGCGCTTCATCAGCCTGAAGACCGGACGGGTCATTCCCCACCGTCTGCTCGAAGAAGTCATCAGCGTGACCCGCAAGGGCATTCCCGCCCAGGATGTCATCACGCAGCTGGAAAAGAACTCGGCCCTGGGCCGTGTGCTGGCCAGCGGCCTGCGCGCGGTGAATGCCGAACCGCAGATCAGCGAAGAAGACCTGCGCGCCAGCATGGAAAACGTCGGACGCCAGGTGGCACACAAGCTGGAGCACTACCTCAGCGCTCTGGGCACCATTGCCTCGGCAGCGCCGTTGATGGGCCTGTTTGGCACGGTAGTGGGCATGATTGAAATCTTTGGCTCGCAGGCACCGGGCAGCGCGACCGGGGGCAACCCGGCCCAGTTGGCGCAAGGCATCTCCATTGCCCTCTACAACACTGCGTTTGGCCTGATCGTGGCCATTCCCTCGCTGATTTTCTGGCGCTATTTCCGCGGTCGGGTAGACGCTTACCTGCTGGTGCTGGAAGTGGACGCTGACCGCCTGGCGCGCCATCTCAAGAGCCTGCGCAAGTAGTGCTGCTGCATCAGAAAGCCAAGCCATGCATTTCAGACGCAAATCCAACGACGAGCCGGAAATCAACCTGATTCCCTTCATTGACGTGCTGTTGGTGGTGCTGATTTTTCTGATGCTTTCCACCACCTACAGCAAGTTCACCGAGATGCAGGTAACCCTGCCGGTGGCCGCCGCGGACAACCAGCGCGACTACCCCAAGGAGCTGATCGTAGCGGTGGGTGCGGACGGCAACTACAGCGTCAACCACAACGTGCTGGCCGGGCGCAGCCTGGAGCTGGTGGCAGCCGCCTTGGCCGAAGCCTCCAAGGGTTCCAAGGAAACCGTGATCGTGGTCAGCGCAGATGCCAGCGCCAAGCACCAGTCGGTAATCACCGTCATGGAAGCGGCGCGGCGCGCGGGCCTTAGCCACATCACCTTTGCCACCCAGTCTTCTGGCCAGGCTGGCACGCAGTAAGCGCCTGGCGGTTGCCACGGCATGAAACCCATGTCTGCCACGCTGCTGCAGGCCTGGGAACGCCGCGGGCCGTTTGCGCTGGCCCTGCTGCCCATCACCCTGCTCTACTACCTGGCCGTCGCGCTGCGCCGCAGCCTGTACCGTCTGGGTCTGCTGCCTAGCCAACAGCTGGACTGTGCCGTCATCGTGGTGGGAAATGCCGTCGTGGGCGGTGCCGGCAAGACTCCTACCACGATCGGCCTGGTGCGCCACTTGCAAAGCCGCGGCCTGGTGGTGGGCGTGGTCTCGCGTGGCTATGGCCGCAGCCAGCGGCAAGTCTGTGCGGTAGCGCCCGACAGCGACGCGGCTGAGGTGGGCGACGAACCCTTGCTGATTGCGCAGGCCACCGGGGCGCCGGTCTTTGTCGGTGCCATGCGCCATCAGGCAGCAGGCGCACTCTTGGACGCCCACCCCGACACCCAGGTGCTGGTCTGTGATGACGGCCTGCAGCACTATGCGCTGTACCGCGATCTGGAGATCTGCGTGTTTGATGACCGCGGCTGCGGCAATGGCTGGTTGCTTCCCAGCGGCCCGCTGCGTGAACCCTGGCCCCGCAGGCCGCTGCTGCGGGTGGGCCAAAGCAATGCGCGCCTCTTGGTGCTGCATACCGCGAGCCCGGCGGCCTTCGCCGGCTACCAGGCACAGCGCCGGCTTGCAGATGAGGCCCATGACAGCCAGGGTCGGCGCGTGTTGCTGCGCGGCCTGCAAGGCCCGCTGCTGGCGCTGGCAGGCCTCGCCCGGCCCCAGGCGTTTTTCGATGCGCTCACGGCCAGTGGCCTGCAGCTGGCCAAGACCCTCCCCCTGCCCGACCATTTTGACTTTGCGCGGCTGGACGCAGCACAACTGCAGGGCTACCAGGTACTGTGTACCGAGAAAGATGCTGCCAAGCTGTGGCGGCGCTGGCCCCAGGCTTTGGCCGTGCCCTTGGTGCAAACGATGGAGCCCGGTTTTTTTCTGGCCTTGGACCAGCGCCTGGATGCCATCCTGGCGGCAAAGTTATCATCCCCCCATGGACACCAAACTGCTTGAACTGATCGTCTGCCCCGTAACCAAAGGGCCTCTGGAATATGACCGCGAAAAGCAGGAGCTGATCTCGCGCTCGGCACGCCTGGCCTACCCCGTGCGCGACGGTATTCCGGTGCTGCTGGAGAACGAAGCCCGCACCCTTTCCGACGCCGAGCTGGGCCTGTAAGCATTCCATGGCGCTGACCGTATTGATCCCTGCCCGGCTGGCCTCCACCCGCCTGCCCAACAAGCCCCTGGCCGACATTGCTGGCGTACCCATGGTGGTGCGCGTGGCCCAGCGAGTTGCCCAGGGCCTGCCGTCCGGTGCGCGCATTGTGGTGGCTGCCGATGACGCCAGCATCCTGCAAGCCTGCACCCAGCATGGTGTGCCTGCCCTGCTGACCCGCTCCGACCATGCCTCGGGCAGCGACCGCCTGGCAGAAGCCTGTGAACTGTTGAGGCTGGAAGACGACGAGATTGTGGTGAACGTGCAAGGCGATGAGCCGCTGATTGATCCCGAGTTGGTGAAAGCAGTGGCCCAACTGCTGGTGGACCATCCGCAGGCCAGCATGGGGACTGCGGCGCACCCCATTGACTCGGTCGAAGACCTGCGCAATCCCAATGTGGTCAAGGTGGTGCTGAATGCCGCGGGCATGGCCCTGTATTTCAGCCGTGCCCCGATCGCCTGGTGGCGCGACGGCTTTGCCAACGGCATCCACAGCCTGCCGCCGCTGGCGCCCTTGCGCCACATTGGCATCTACGCTTACCGCGCCGGCTTCCTGCGCCGCTTCCCGACACTGGCACAAGCCCCCATTGAAACCACCGAAGCGCTGGAGCAGCTCAGGGTGCTGTGGCATGGCCACCCGATTGCGGTGCATGTCGGCCACACGGCGCCGGGTGCAGGCGTGGACACGCCAGAAGACCTGGAGCGCGTGCGCAAAATCTTTGCGACGCTTGGGGCAGCAAGCGGGTCCGTGTAAGTTAGCCAACAGGCCGGGCGTGCTATTCTCGCCTGCAAATTTTCAATCGTTCGCGACTGCGCCCTGCGCTGGCGGCGGCCACCATTCAAGCAATAAAGAGGGGTTCCATGAGACTGATTTTGTTGGGCGCACCCGGCGCGGGTAAGGGCACACAAGCCACGTTCATCTGCCAGAAATACGGCATTCCGCAGATTTCCACCGGAGACATGTTGCGCGCAGCCGTCAAGGCCGGAACACCTCTGGGTCTGGAAGCACAGGCCGTCATGGCCTCGGGTGGTCTGGTCAGTGACGCGCTCATCATCAACCTGGTGAAAGAGCGCCTGACCCAGCCCGACTGCGCCAAGGGCTTTCTGTTTGATGGCTTTCCCCGCACCATTCCCCAAGCCGACGCCATGAAGGCCGCTGGCGTGCCGCTGGATTACGTGCTGGAGATCGATGTGCCATTTGAAGCCATCATCGAGCGCATGAGCGGACGGCGCTCGCACCCTGCCTCGGGCCGCACCTACCATGTCAAGTTCAATCCGCCCAAGGTTGCGGGCCAGGACGATGTCACCGGAGAACCACTGGTGCAGCGTGAAGATGACAAAGAAGAAACCGTGAAGAAGCGCCTGGAGGTGTACAGCGCGCAGACTCGTCCCCTGGTGCAGTACTACTCGGAATGGGCCCAGAAAGACCCTGCTGGTGCACCCAAGTACCGTGCCATCAGCGGCCTGGGTGATGTCAACACCATCACCGCCAATGTGTTTGCCGCATTGAGCCACTAAGGCAGGGGCACCGCCTTGCGCATCCAGGGCCGCTGTCGCGGCCCTTTTTCATTGGCGCGTCAAAGCCGGTGTAGCCAGTTCCAGCATCAGGGCCACGCGCGCCTTGCCGGCCGGCCACGATAGGGAATCAAAGTCTCCACTGCGCGCACCGGCGCCGCCGCCCACCACCTGGCCATTGGCACAGCGGCTCACCCGTGCCACCCGCACGCCCTGCGCCTGGGCAGCCCGCAAAGCCTGCTCCAGCAAGCGGTGCAGAGATGCATTGCCGGTGCCTGCCACCACCAGGCCCGCCAGCCTGTCCTGCGCGCTGCTGGCTGCCAGCAGGGCTTCCACCACCGCGCCCGTACAGCCGGCATGGCTGTACACGATCTCCACCCGCGGCCATGCACCCGGCGGCAGTTTGCCCGCTAGCTGAATCGGGTTGGCAGGTGCCATCTCGGGCCAGCCATGAAACAGCCGCAAGCGCCCCTCTTCCACCACGCCCAGGGGCCCCGCTTCGCCCGAGTCAAAAGCGTCGACCCGGTAGGGATGGACCTTCTGAACATGGGCTGCGCTATGTACCTTGCCAGCACACACCACCATGACGCCACAGGCGCCCGCATGCAGGGCCACGCTGGTGGCATCCGCCATGTTGGCAGGACCATCCGGCGCAAGCGAAGTAGCCGGGCGCATGGCGCAAGTCATCACCACCGGCTTGTGGGCCAGCAAGCCATGCGGCACGGTCTGCGACAGGAAGAAGGCAGATTCCTCCAGGGTGTCGGTGCCATGTGTCACCACCACACCCGCTACCTCGGGCTGCGACAGGTGGTGCACCACGCGCCCATGCAGTTGTACCCAGTCGGCGTGCACCAGGTCCTTGCTGTCGATCTGGCAGACCTGCTCGGCCTCGGCAACGCAATCGCCCAGTGCGGCCTGCAGCGCGGGTACAGACAACAGCAAGTCCTGCACGCTGACCTGGGCTGCCTGGTAGCCCACGTTGTCCTGCGCAGACTCCGCCTTGCCGGCGATGGTGCCGCCCATTCCCAAAAACACAACTTTCTTAGCCATTTTGCGCAAGCCCTATTGTCAAAAATAAAAAACTGTTTAAAAATACAGTCACTGTATGGGAAAACAGCGTGTATAGACCCACAGCCGGTTTCACCTTCATCAAGGAGCCACAATGCTTGAAAGCCCCAAACTCACCGCCAGGCAGCAGCAGATTCTGGACCTGATCCAAAGCGCCATTGCCCGCACCGGCGCACCACCCACCCGCGCCGAAATTGCCAGTGAGCTGGGCTTCAAGTCCGCCAATGCAGCCGAAGAGCACCTGCAGGCCCTGGCCCGCAAAGGCGTCATAGAGCTGGTCAGCGGCACCTCGCGTGGCATCCGCCTGAAGAGCGATCTGCTGCGCAACATCAACGAGTCGCGCAGCAAACAGCACTCCATGACTTTGCAGGGCTTTGCCCAGCTGGCGCTTCCGCTGGTGGGCCGGGTTGCAGCCGGCTCCCCCATTCTCGCCCAAGAGCACGTGGACCAGACCTACTACGTGGAAAACAGCCTGTTCCAGCGGCAACCCGATTACCTGCTCAAGGTGCGTGGCATGTCCATGCGGGATGCCGGCATCATGGACGGCGACCTGCTGGCCGTTCAAGCCACCAAAGACGCCAAGAATGGCCAGATCATCGTGGCCCGTCTGGGTGACGAAGTCACCGTGAAGCGCTTTCGCAGAAACAAGCACCTGATCGAGCTGCACCCCGAAAACCCGGACTACCAAACCATTGTGGTGGAGCCTGGTGAGCCCTTTGAAATCGAGGGTCTGGCCGTCGGCTTGATCCGCAACACCATGCTCATGTAATCCAAGGAGGCAAGCACTATGAACATCGCTCTGGTTTTGCAGCACAAGTTGCTGCTGGGAATTCAAGGCCTTTTCCACAAGCTGTCGCTGGCGGGCTTGCAGCAGCATTCCCTGCCCCGTGCCACCACGGCACGCGCGCCCCTGCCCTCGCGTCAAGGTCTTGCTGGCGCACCGATGCGCAGCTTCGCCTTGGCCATGCAAGGCGCTGGTGCTCGGCCTGCCGCCAAGGTCATGCCATTGCGGGTCTTGCGGGTGGTGGAGCAAGACATGCCGCGCAGCAGTGCCGGGCGGCTGGTAATCAGCGGGCGCATGGCCGATGTGTGCGCCGAACTCGACCGCTTGGTGGAGCGCGAAGCGGCGCTGCAGTAAAGGCACCAGAAAGCCGCATACATAGGCGGCCAGTACCGGCTACCGCCTGCCGATGCTCAGCCGGCGGCAGAGCCCACCAGATAGTCGCGCTTGCCCAGATCCACGCCGTTGTGGCGCAAGATGTTATAGGCCGTGACGATGTGGAAAAACATGTTGGGGAGCACCCAGGTCGTTAGATAGGCCTCGGCCCGCATGGTGCGTACCGAGTCCCTGCCTATGGGAAAGGTAATTTCCTTGTCTTCGGTTCCATCCAGGGCATGGGCGGACAGCGTTGCCAAAAAAGCCAAGGTCTTGTCAATGCGCGCCTTGAGTTCGGGCAAGGTCTGTTCGTCATCGGCAAAGCGGGGTGGCTCCACCCCCGCAATCCGCGCCGCACCATTCTTGGCGGCATCGCAGGCAATCAGAATCTGCCGCGTGAAAGGAAGCATGTCCGGTGCCAGGCGGTATTGCGTAATCGCTACCGGGTCGCAACCCTTGGCGTCAATAAAGTGTTGGGCCTTGTCCAGCATATGGTTCAAATTGCCCAGCATGGTGGCAAAGACAGGCAGGCTGGCTGAAGACATCGAAAGGGACATGGCAGGTATTCCTTGGTTATTTGATCGAAAACACATGGTAGCGCCAGGGTAGCCCGCTGTGCTTTTGGTGGGCGTTCAGGGCAAGGCACAATTGGGCCTATGAACATTGTGATTCTTGATGATTACCAGGACGCCGTGCGCAAGCTGGAATGTGCCAGCAAGTTGCAGCCCTACCAGGCCAAGGTCTACACCAACACCGTCAAGGGGCTTGGGCAACTGTCGGTGCGACTGAAAGACGCAGACATCCTGGTCTTGATTCGCGAGCGCACGGCCATCAATCGGCAGTTGATCGAGAAACTGCCCAAGCTCAAGCTCATTTCCCAGACCGGCCGTGCTGGCGCCCATATCGATTTGCAGGCTTGCACCGAGCGGGGAGTCGCGGTCTCGGAAGGCATGGGCTCGCCTGTGGCACCGGCCGAATTGACCTGGGCCCTGTTGATGGCGGCCATGCGCAGGCTGCCGCACTACATCGGCAACCTGAAGCACGGCGCCTGGCAACAATCGGGCTTGAAAGCCGGCTCCATGCCTCCCAATTTCGGCATCGGCACCACACTTTCCGGCAAGACATTGGGCATCTGGGGTTATGGCCGCATTGGCAAGCTGGTGGCCGGATATGGCCGGGCTTTTGGCATGCAGGTGATGGTTTGGGGCAGCGAGGCCTCACGGGCCAGCGCCGTTGCCGATGGGCACAAAGCGGCTGTCAGCCGCGAGCTGTTCTTCAGCGAGTCGGACGTGGTCTCGCTGCATTTGCGTTTGCATGAGACAACGCGCCATCTGGTGACCTTGAGCGACCTGACGCAAATGAAGCCCAGCGCCATTTTGGTGAACACCTCCAGGGCCGAACTGATTGAGCCCGATGCACTGATCAGCGCGCTCAACCGGGGCCGCCCGGGCATGGCCGCAGTGGACGTGTTTGAGACCGAGCCCATCTTGCAGGGGCATGCCTTGCTGCGCCTGGAGAACTGCATTTGCACACCCCACATCGGCTATGTGGAGCAGAGCAATTACGAAGAATACTTTGGCAAGGCCTTTGACAACGTGGTGAACTTCATCAAGGGCACGCCCACCCACATCGTCAACCCCGGCGCCCTGCAGGTGCGCCGCTAGCCGTCAACCTGGGTTGCTGCTGTTGTCGGGCTTTTTGAGATCCAGGTAGGCCGAAACGTCAAAGTCGATCAGATTGCCCTGAGGCTCCGCGGGCGGTGGCTCAGGTGCCGGCTCACTGCCGCCCAGGTCCAGATCCAGGTCAATGTCCATGGAGGTTGGGGCTGCATCGTAATTGCTGCTGGCACCCACCGGCAAAGGCGCTGTCGCCGCACCGCCCAGCGCGGCATTGACTGAAGCTGGTTGGCTGGATTCACCACGCGAAGTACTGAAAGGCGCCAAGTTGGAATCGTAATCCCGGTCCAGGCGCTTCAGCACGCCATAGAGCAGCAGCAGGTCCTTGAAGGCCTCGAGGTCAATGCCCTGCTCGGGATCGTCCTCAGGCAGCCGAACCATGCACTGCTCAATGAATTCCACTGTGTACTCGCTGGGCCACAGGGCCACGATCTGCTGGCAGATGTCCTCGTAGGCTTCCAGGTTGTTGCCGTCGTTGAGAAAGTCTGCATAAGGCGGAATGCGACCCGTGAACTGGGTGTTGAACTCCTGGCGGTAATTCTCGAATTCGGCGAGCCGTCCCAGGGTATGGAATATCTTGAGAAGATCCAGAAAGACCAGCGGGTTGTAATCTGCGCTGCTCTTGATGTTGCCCTCCAGCAAGCGCACGGCTTCGTCATGCTGGCCCAAAGCCATGAAGAACTCGGCCTGCTGACGCACGTCGAACATCTCTTTAGTGTTGATCGACTTCAGGTTGCCATGGCCACTGGGAGCGAAATCGGCCCGCCCCAGACGACCCTTCAAAGTCACCTCGGGCGCAGCGCTTTCCTCCACACTGGTCAGCGCTGCCGGTACGCTGGGCATCTCTGGCAGCTGTTGCATCGCCGTGATGGTCTGGTCTCTTGCGGAACGTGCGGCATCCGGCTGCGGAGTCGGTGGCGCCGCATGCAAGCTGGCCGGAAGTGAAGCAGCCCTTTCCAGCGCAGCTGCCGAGCTGTTTCTGGCGGCCGCACCGGGCGCACGTGCACGTTCATCCTGACCGGACCACCAAGGTGCCGGCGCACCGCTGCGTTTGCGGCTTGCCACAAACACGAGCGCCGCCAAACAGGCCAGCAACACCGCCCCCAGGGCATAGGCGACTGTTGTGACCTGGCTTTGCGAACTGCTGCTTTCCAGGGCATCGGCAACCATCTTGATGTTCTGCTGGTTCTTGGCAGTCACGGCCTGCAAGCCGCGAATATCGGCCTCCAGCGCCTTGGTCCGCGCTTCGCCCTTCTGGATGTCTGCCAGTAGCGTGTTCTCGGACTGCCATTTCGCCAGTTCATCCACCCGGCGCTGCAAGTCTTGCAGCGCGGCCGTGGTGGCGGCACTGGCCTTGCTGTCGGCCTTGGTAGCGGTAGGTACTGCGGGCGGCGCCACAAGCTTCAAGGCGGAGCGCGGTGCTTTCTTTTTGGCTTCAGCCCCAGTTGCTGCGCCCGATTCAGCAGCCGCGCCTGCGCCCGTCTTGGCAGTGCTGGCAGCAGCACTGGACGAGGCCTTGTCTGGGGCGCTATGGGCTAGTGGAGCGGCCGCCTGGCCCGCAGGTACTGGCATGGGCAGCGGCGAATCGCTGACCACATCGGAAAGCAAGGTGTAGCTGCGTGAAGTCTTGGGATTGCACACATTGCGCAGGGTGATGCGTACAAGAGGCTCGTCCACGGCAGCGTCCGAAGTCAGACGGAC